>Ga0335079_10003135_pt1 | contig 19098 bp, 17 predicted proteins | sample Lox_Sample_33_FD_206719 | JGI IMG/M metagenome (GOLD analysis project Ga0335079, IMG submission 206719) | Soil microbial communities from Loxahatchee National Wildlife Refuge, Florida, United States - Lox_Sample_3.3 | ecosystem: Environmental > Terrestrial > Soil > Wetlands | place: USA... | reverse complement strand
CATCTGATCCCAGCTGGTTCACCCACGCGTGGGCAAGGCGTCTGGCGGCGTGAAGTCCGCGATCCCGGCGAAGAGCCCGAACTGCAACCCGCACGCGGAACAAGGGTCATGAGAACGGCCCGGACCGGGTGTCTCGACGGTTTCGTGATCTTCGAGGAGCGACAGCCCTGCTCAGCGAGTTGGTCGCCCATTATCACTCCGAGCGCTTGTCACCAAGGCATCGGCGGCAGGCTTGTTCGTCCGCAGCCGTCTTCGGAGTGACGATGGCACGACACTCGGCGCGATTCGATGCCCGCTCGCGCCTCGGCGAACAGCTCGACTCCCATCATCGGAGTGCGTCCTGATGCGCTGCGATGGGTTTGTGGACACTACAGGGGTCCGAGCGGTGGTGCCGAGAGGAGGCGGCAACGGTGCGGAGCGCACTTTGCGCTGCCGTCCGCGAGCGCTCCGGTGGCTGCACGCCCCGGGAGCTGCGATGGAGGCCCGTGAGGGCGCCCGCCTCGACTGAAAACGTCAACTGTTCTCGCTGGAACCGATGTTGTCCGAGGCCGGATCTTCGCTGAATGCGGGCCGGGCTCCCGCGGCGAGCAGGTCAGTGGTACCCTGCCGGTCCAACCGGGACTACACGAAAGCATCCGGCATGAGGAGGGGGTCCTCGAGTCCTTCCTCATCCTCCCAAATGAGCGAGCCCAATCCGGACTTCGCGCCGGTCTTCTTTCGGCCAGCGGGGTTCACCGAAAGAAAGACCACATGCGAACACGACTCATCCACTTGATCAATCCCGTGGCGAATTCGTTCACCACGAGGCCCGTCTACCTGAACCGAGCACTCTACTCCCCCCTCGCGGGCATCCTTGCGGTGGCGGCCACGATTCCGAGGGAGCACCACGAGGTGGTGCTAACCGACGAGAACATCGAGCCAATTGACTTCGACATGAAGGCCGACCTCGTCGGTATCACCGCCATGACCTCTTACGTCAAGCGGGGCTACCAGATCGCCGATGAGTTCCGCCGCCGCGGCGTAAAGGTGATCATGGGCGGCGTTCACCCGAGCTTCATGCCCACCGAGACCCTGCAGCACGCCGACGCCGTGGTTGTCGGCGAGGCCGAGCTGGTCATGTCGAAGGTCCTCGACGATCTCAAACGCGGGCAGGTCCGGGGCATCTACAAGGCCGATCGGCTCCACACGATGCTGGACATGCCGCTGCCGCGCTACGACCTGCTGAAGAGCCATCGCTACGTGAACCGGACCTACATCCAGACCTCGCGTGGTTGCCACCATGCCTGCGCCTTCTGCGCCGAGCAGATGATGTTCGGGCTCCAGTTCCGCTACCGCCCGATAGACGAAGTGATGCGGGAAATTGATGCGCGCGGCGAAAAGGTGATCGCCTTGAACGACGCCGATTTCTTTGGAAACAAGGATCGGGCCTCGAAGATCATGCGGGCGCTCAAGGGGCGTGGCATACGGTGGCAGGCGGGGGTCAATAGCCGCGAGGCGCACGACGAGCACCTTCTGGACCTTGCAGCCGAGAGCGGTTGCTTCATGCTCAGCATCGGTTTCGAGTCGCTCTCTCGCGAGACGCTCCGGTCCGTCCACAAGTTCCAGAACAGCCCCGAGACCTACAAGGCGCTGGTCGACAAGATCCAGAGCCGGGGCATCCTCGTCTTCGGACTGTTCATGTTCGGTTTCGATGGCGACAAGGCCCCGATCTTCGACGAGACCGCGCGGTTCACGGTCGACGCCGGGTACGACGTCTGCGCGTTCTCGGTGCTCACGCCCTACCCGGGAACAGTGAGCTGGTTCGAGATGCTCCGGAACCGGCGCATCGTCTCGTTCGACTGGGACAAGTACGACCAGGGCCACATCGTCTATCGGCCGAACCATCTGACCCCGGAAGAGTTGAGGGAGGGTCACATGGCCGCGTACCGCCACTTCTATCGGTTCCCGTCGTTGCTGCGCCGGTTCCCTCGCGGCGACTCGCGTAGCCGGTTCCACTGGTCGATCTACAACCTGTTCTTCCGCCGCGGCGAGGTGACCGGTCGGGACCTGGAGGATGCCGTCGCCAAGCCGACCGACGCGCCTCCGTTCGTGGCGGAGCCGCCGCTGGCGTCCCTGCAGGGGCAACTCGTGGGCACGGCCAAACGGATGGCTTGAAGAGGCCCACTTGGTTGGCGCACAACCTGCGGCGCTTCGTTTGCGCCTGCGTCTTCCATGCTCGCAGCGAGCTGTTCGCGCTTCACTCTTCTTCCGTGAGGCTTGATTGGCCCAAGATCCTCCTATCCTCCTCGAACGGTCGGTTTCATCGACATTGATGGACCACCTGAAAGAGGAGAGTGCGCCGCAGGCGCACAGAAGCAATGCACAGATGATGAGCCAACATCAGCTGCGTGAGAGACGAAGGATGGCCCTTCGGAGCCGGCTGTCGGGAGCAGGCTCAAAACCACTCCAGACTGCTGCGGTCAATGGTGGCGAGCGTCGGGGAGTCAGGGAGACCGACAGAATGGGACAGAGAGGTGTCGTCGAAACCAGGGGCGTCTCTTCCTTCCGGCACCTCACTGCTGGACAGGCGATCGGCGAGCTCTGATGCCAAGGGACAAGGACGACCACGAGGCGAGAGTACCGATGCAGAAAGGACCAACCCGTACGAGCGATGAAGGCAGCCACAAGCCGAGTGCCGGCCGGGCTCAAGGGCTGGCACGGAACGATGCCTCGCGATGAATACGGAGCCGCTGCGGTTCTTGTTGATGGTCTACCGTGTGGTGATTGAGACAACGGGCACACCGCTGGCGTGCGGGCAACGAGGGCGGAAGCGCCGGGCCGTTGACGGTGAACGCCGGCATCGTCGGCGCCCAAGGGACCACCGATCGACCGGCAGTCCCTGAGTCATGCGTCGACTGCTGGGGAGTGGCCAGAGCCCCAGGAAGAGTCAGCAGAACGTGACGCCAGCGAAGGTGTCCATGTCAACACCAGTCCGACGATGACGCGGGGTGTTCTCTTCGGACGCTGCTCCAGCATCACCTTCTCGAGCTACGCAAGCTCGCCGATGGCGCCCTCTTGGTGTCAGCAGCCTGCCCCAGAGGGAGGAGAGGAGCGCTGTCGCTCGCGCGATTCGTCGGGCCCACGCCGGCGTTCGTCGGGAACCCGCAGCGCCTGGGCTCGCGCCTGCGTAGGGTTGCTCGCGTAGCTGGTGACGCGCACTCGAACACTTGAAGCACCCGGAGGACCGTCATGGCCGTCGACCCCGCCTCGAACCCCCCGACCTCGCCCCTGCCCCCGCGCGAGGAAGCCTTCCGCTGGGACCGCGGGCGCCACCTCTGCCACCGGCACCACCACCGAGGTCCCCCGATCTTTTTGGGGCTCACGGTGATCGCCTGGGGTGGGCTCCTCTTCCTGCGCGAGGTCGGCGTGATCGACCCGACCCTACGGGTGATGGACTTCTGGCCGCTCCTGCTCGTCGCCTTCGGTAGCTCCTTCGCGGTGCGGAGGGGGGGGCTGAGCGGCGTGACGGTGGGGCTCGCGGTCGCACTCCTCGGTGCGGGCATGCTCGCCGCGCGGCTGGGATACATCGCGGCGGGGGTGATTCACCTCTGGCCGCTCATGATCGTGGTGGCCGGGATCGGCATCCTCTGGAGCGGCCTGACCCGTCGCCGCTCCCCGAGGCTCGCAAGCGAGAAGGTCTCCGCGGACGAGCTTCAGCGCTCGGTGACCATGGGCGAGCTGACGCTGGCGGTGGACTCGCAGCAGTTCAAGGGGGGAGCGCTGAGCGCCACCATGGGCGAGATCAAGGTTGACCTCCGGCGGGCTGCCATGTCGGGCGAGCAGGTCACGATCGAAGTCTCGGTCGTCATGGGCGGCGTGGAGCTCTACGTGCCGAGCAACTGGCAGGTGGTGAGCGACGTCTCGCCTTTCATGGGAGTGGTCGAGGACAGGACCGCTCTCCGGCCCGACGCCGCCGGTGTAGAGAAGAGGCTCTTGCTGCGTGGCAAGATCACCATGGGCGCCGTGACCGTCGCCAACTGAGCCTGGAAGCGTGCACCCCCTCCTGAGCGAGCGCCGCGCCCTGGTCGCCTACCTGGCGGCCTGGCTGGCCCTGTCGTACCTCCCGGCCTCCATGCTGGCCTCGCCGGGCGACGGCCGGTTCCTCCTCGTGCTCGCGGCCGCAGCGCCGTCGACGCTGCTCTTCGGCGTCGCGGCGCTGCCCGTCTACTACCTGTGCCGCGCCGTGCCGCTGTGGCCGACCGGCGCGGGCCACGTCCTCCGGGTGCACGCCGCGCTGGGGCTGGCCTGGGCCGTCGCCTGGTGGGTGCTCCTGCTGCTTGCCGCGCACCTCCTCGACTGGGCGGTGCCCGGGGAGCTGGCCGGCGAAGTCGAGCAGCGATGGGGGGCGCTGCTCGCCCTCGGGGCCGTGCTCTACCTTGCCGTGGTGGCATTCTACACCCTGGTTGTGAGCACCCAGCGGGCCCGTGCCCTTGAGCGACGGGCGGTGGCCGCCTCGCTGCGGGCCCGCGAGGCGCAGCTCTCCCTGCTCAAGGCGCAGGTCCACCCCCACTTCCTCTTCAACAGCCTCAACGCCATCAGCGCCCTCACCGTCGAGGACCCCCGCAGGGCTCGCGAGCTCTGCGTGCTGCTGGCCGACTTCCTGCGGGGGAGCCTGGCCGTGGGCGAACGCGGCATGGTGAGCCTCGACGAGGAGCTGCGACTCGCCCGCGCCTACCTCGACATCGAGCGGATCCGGCTGGGAGACAGGCTCGCCGTCGACATCCGGGTGAGCCCCCCGGCCGGCGAGGTGCGGCTGCCCGCCCTGCTCCTGCAGCCGCTGGTCGAGAACGCCATCACGCACGGCATCGCCACCTGCGCGCAAGGCGGGACGCTGTCGCTCGAGGCGCGCATCACCCCGAGCATGCTGGTCGTCACCGTCACGAACCCCTTCGATCCCCAGGCGCCGCCCCGCCGTGGGCGCGAGTCGGGCTCCGGCGGCATGGGGCTCACCAACGTGAGCCGGCGCATCTCGACCTTCTACCACGGGGCGATCCTGACCACTCGGCGCGAGGCCGACCGCTTCACGTCGACGCTGGTCCTGCCGCTCGAACAGGGGGAGACGCCGCGCGGGGAGGCACGCCCGTGAGCCCGCGCAAGGTCCTCGTCGCCGACGACGAGGCACCGGCGCGGGCGCTCTTGCGGGAGCTCGTTGCGGCGCGGCCCCGGTTGCTGCTCGTGGGTGAGGCCGCGAACGGCCTCGAGGCGGTCGAACTGGCGCACGCGCAGGGGCCCGAGCTGGTGTTCCTCGACGTCCAGATGCCGCGGCTGGACGGCTTCGAAGTCCTCGAACTCCTCGACCGCCGGATCGGCGTGATCTTCACCACCGCCTACGACCAGTACGCGCTGCGCGCGTTCGAGGTGAACGCGGTCGACTACCTCCTGAAGCCCTTCACCGAGGCGCGCTTCGAGCAGGCGCTCGAGCGCGCCGAGGATCGCCTGGGCGCGCTGCGCCCGGCGACGGCGGGTGCGCTCGCGGCCGCGGCCCGGCCGGTCGGCAGCTTCGCGGAGCGGCTGGTGATCAAGGACGGCGCCCGCGTCGAGATCCTTCCGGTGGGCGACCTCGACTATGCTCGCGCCCAGGGCGACTACGTCGAGCTCGTCAGCGGGAAGCGGAGCTGGCTCAAGGAGCAGACGCTGCAGGATCTCGAGTCGGCGCTCGATCCTGCCCGCTTCGTGCGCGTGCACCGTTCGTACATCGTGCAGGGCTCGCGAATTCTCCGGATCGAGCCGGCCAGCAAGGACTCGAGGGTCGCGGTGCTGACCTGTGGCGCGCGGATCCCGGTCAGCGAGACGGGCCTGCCTCGATTGCAGCGGTGGCTCGAGCAAGGGAGCCGCTGAGCCGCCGGGACGCCCCCCGTCCGGCGAGAGAAATCGGCGATGCGGTCCGAGAGGTCCGTCTACAAGAACGGAAGGCCTTCTCCTCGCCACCCGGACCGTGGGTCCAATCCTTTGCTCTGTTGACTGTAGGACCGATCGCCGAGCCCGGGGCGCGCGGCCTGACACTTCTTCGTCCGAGACCCCACTGGCCGGACAGCTTCTCGCAAGTCCCTCCCACGGCCTGCCGACGGTCACGGACAGGAGACGTCCCGGACCAGGAAACCTGTGGCGCACCTGCGTTGGCCCGGGGAGCCACTATCCTCCGTACTTCTTCATGAGGATCTCCACGTACGACCGGTACTTGTCGGCCAGGGTGGCGTTCCTGATCAGGATCGCGTTCTCCGCGTTGTGCTCAGCGGAGAGAGAGAAGTTGTGGCTACCCGTGAGAACCACGTCGTCCGCGACCACGAACTTGTTGTGCATGAAGTTGTGAACCCCGTCGGGCGTGTAGGGGTGCGACCTCTTCGCGACGAGTACCCGCCGCAGCTCCTCGATCTGCCGTACCTTCGTCGCCGAACGGGCTGACGGTGACTTCTTCATCTGGTTCTCGGAAGTCTGCATCTCGGGTCCATCGAAGATGCCGCGCACCGGAACTCGCCCCACCTCCAGCACCTGCGACAGGGCGTTCAGGATGGCGTCGCTCGTGATGACCATCGAGGCGATGTGGATGGAGTTTTGCGCGCCGAGGATCGCGTCCGCTATCTCGGCGTCAATGCGTCTCCCCTCGCCAGGAGAGAACGCGATGTCGGCGTTGAGCCCATCCCGGGAGATCGTGCCGTAGTCGTTCACGCCGGTGTTGTAGATGTCGGCGTTCGCCCACAGCTCGTTGAAATCGGTCTCGTAGTACGCGCAGAGTTGCGGCGACTCCAAGATGAGCGTGTTGTTGTCTTGGCGCGTCCAGGCGTCATCGGTGAAGTTGGTCGAGCCCATCAGTACGGTCGCGTCTTCAGTGTGGCCGTCCCGGATCACGTACTTGCTGTGCATGAGCTTCGAGCCTGCTATCGGCTCGGTTAGCACCTCGTTCCACTCGGGCGGCATGGGGGTCTTCTTCTTGGCCTCGTCGAAACCGACGGGCTGGACGTCCACCTTCGTGTGCGCGAAGCGCTTCGTGATGAACTCATGCGTCCCATGCCGCGCGGGATCGTCCCCGAGTCCGAACTTCGGCTCGTTGCGGTGGTCGTAGGCGATCTGGACCTCGACAGCGGCCTCGGCACGTTCAGCAAGGGCCTCCACGACCTGCTTCGCGACCTTGGGGTCATGCAGGCGGAAGTCGTAGATGGCGATGTGAAGGCTCGTCTTCGCGGCGCTGATGAAGTCCGTCAGCTTATCCGCCATCGCACCCAGATCCTGCTCTCCATCGATCAGAAACAGCGGCTCCTCGTAACCCATGGTTTGGCTCCTGCGGGGATTGGCAAGACGAGACCGTACCGGGAAGTCGTGACACGAAGATGGCGGGCCACCTTCGGGGTGCCGCCAGAGATCTGCCCGGCGAGACGAGCTTCCGAGGACGTCCACCCGGGCCGAGGGTCGGCGACAGCAGCGCCTGTAGGGACCCGGAGCCGCACGGGCACGGGTCGTTGCGGCCAGCCACACCCAACGGCCCGCCCCGATCGCGGGGAAGGCAATCCACGAGCGAACCGCTGTGCCGGGCCACCGGAAACGCCCCTCGGAGATGGTCGCGAGTCGATGGGCCTCAGTGTGCGCGGACGGCCGATCGCGCCAGGCCGTGTCGCGCGAACAGGTAGGCCGACCAGGCGAGCCCGACGACCAGGCCTGCCACGGCGGGACCAGCGAGATCGAGGTAGTCGCCACTCCCCGCGGGGTGAAAGAGTGCCCACGATGCCCGCAGCAGATCGAAGTTGCCTTGGTGGGTGCGCATGGCGCGGAGCGCCCCCAAGACGGCCATCGCGAGATAGAAGAGCACGCTCGACGCGGCTGTTGCGACGATTCCACGGACGAAAAGGGAGGCCACCGTCAGGGGCCTGCCCACGAGCGCGCCCGCCCCGGAAATCCCCTCGTCGGGCAACTCCGGCACCTCGCGTGCCGTGAGCGGAACGAAGCGCTGCAGCATGACGAGGCCCGGCAGCGCCATGGGGATCGTGACGAGAAAGAAGTCGCGCCATCCAAGCGCGTCGATGAGCACGCCGGCGGGCGGGCCCGCCACGGTGCGGTTGAGCGCGAAGATGCTGCTGAAGAGCGCGTACTGCGTAGCGCTGAAGCGCTTCTGCGTGAGTCGGAGGAGGAGCACATTGAACGCGCCGGTGCCGAGCCCGATGGCGCCTGCCTCGAGTGCCATGGCCGCGTACATGACGGGCCGGTTCACGCCGAGCTGGGCGACCACGGCGTAGCCGCCATGCGCGAGTGCCTGGACGAAGCCGAAGACCCACAGGGCGCGGCCGACTCCCCAGGAGATGCAGGCGATGCCGCCGACGAACGTGCCGAGGAGGGTACACCCGAGGCTCACCGTCCCGGTGGCGATCCCGACGTCGAAGGGCCGGTATCCAAGCTGACCGAGGAACGGCCGGACGAGGGCCTCCGCCACGTTGTTCGAGAGCTTGTAGAAGAAGAGGAAGCCTGCGATCTCGAGTGCCTGCGGATGGCGGAAGAAGCTGACCAGTGGCTCCCATACGGCGGCGCGCAGCGAGCGGGGGGCAGGTTGCGCGAACTCCGGCTCTGGCGCGAAGAGGGTCACCGGGACGAGAAGGAGAAACATGGCGCCGAGCGCCACGTAGCAAGGACCCCAGCCGAGAAAGGGGCCGGCGGTGATGAGCACCGCTCCGCTCACGTACATTGCCGCGCGGTAGAGCGCCACCCGAGCTCCGACCGCGAGCCCCTGCTCATCGGTGCGCAACACCTCGACGGTGTACGCGTCGATGGCGATGTCCTGGGTCGCCGAGGAGAACGTGATGATGAGCGCAAGAAGCGTGATGGCGCCCACCGCCGGGCGCTGCGCATAGAGCGCGAGGGAGGCCACCGTTCCGGCCAGCAGCAACTGGCCCACCAGGATCCAGGCGCGCTTGCGGCCGCGACGCGGCGCGAAGCGATCCATGAGCGGGGACCACAGGAACTTGAACGTGTAGGGGGCCTGGCCAAGCGTGACGAGGCCAATCGAACGGATGTCGACCCCCCGCTGCTGCATCCAGAACGGGATCGCCGTCAGCACGAGGCCGAGGGGGAGCCCCGATGAGAAGGACAGCAGCGAGACCGCCGCGAGCCTCCAGCTCGAGAAGGCGGTGCGAAACGACTGCGTCGTGCCGAGCTTCTTTGCGGAAGTGGCCAAGGCGGCGGAAGGATAGCGTGCCCGGCGCGCGACGGCCAAACGGACGGGCAGCGATCAGGGGACCGGTCGGACTGCCCGCCTGAACTCCTCCGCAGGCCTTGCGTTCAGGACCTCGGCGCGCCGCACCCAGCCCCGGCGCGCGGTGGCTGCTCTGCCAGGCCCAGGAAACCAAGCGCAGCCGTGGCATGTGCGTCCACCGCAACCGCCGACGGGCGGGCGGCGAGCCGAGCGCGAACCTCCGCCGGGCGAGCACCGGACCGGATCAGCCGGACACCCGAAACCGTTTCCTTCCTCCTGCGCGCGGAGCCAGCCAGCTCGATCCGCTCGCCCGTCACTTGCGCGCGCGGTCGCAGGTGCTCCAGGAGCTCTCCCGCCAGTCCGAGCGCATTGCTCAGGAGCAGCCGGGCGCGCCATCCGGCGGGGCGCGCTCCAGCGCAACGAGGATGCGCTGTTCGGCCTTGGGACCGAAGCCCTTCAGCCCACGCACACGGCCGGCGCGACATGCGGTCTCGAGGTCCGCTCTCGAGGAAATGCCGAGCTCGGCGCGAAGCGCGCCGATCTTCTTTGGACCGAGTCCGGGAATCTGGGCGAGCTCGAGGAGTGTCGGCGGCAATTCCTCGCGCAGCCTGTCGAGGAGGGGAGTGGCGCCCGTCAGGTGCAGCTCCGCGATCTTCTTTGCGAGTGCCTCCCCGACGCCCGGCAGCTCGGTGAGACCTCCCGATGCGAGCAACGCGGCGAGATCGCCCCCCGCCTCCTCCAAGGCGCGCGCTCCTTCGCCGTAGGCGCGGACCTTGAAAGGGTTCTCTCCCTTGATGGCGAGGAGCATGCCGATCTCGCGCAGCGCGCGCGCGACCGCAAACTTGTCGAGCATCGGCCGACGCTATAATCGGTCGGTCGACATGATGCCGTTCACGCCAAGGACGCCGAGGCCCTGCGCATCGCCTCTCTTCGTCATCGCAGCGTGCGCCGTCTGCGTCGCATGTTCCGCCGTCAAGGAGCCCTGGCGCGATGAGAGGGCCCGATCCGAGGTGTTCGTGGACACGCTGCCGAGTGAGGCGCAGATCGTGCTGGACGGGGTTCCCCTCGGCCGCGGGGGGGCGCGCACCGTCCCCGTTCCCGATCCGGTGCACCGGTATGCTTTTCGGGTTACCGCTCCCGGGTTTGCCGCGGGCGAGTGGTCAGCAAAGGGTGCGGAGCTGGCGGGCTCTCGGATCGGGCTCGCGCTGCGGCCGGAGGGTTTTGGCTCGGGGCGTCGCCTTGAGATGGAGGATGGGGCGGGGCTGGCTGCAGCGGCGGCACTGCTGCTGCGCAGGGAGCAGTACGGGGTGGCGTTCGAGTATGCCCAGCGCGCGGCCGAGGCCTCGCCCGATCTCCCGCTCGCCCACCGCGTTCTCGGCGAGGCGGCCGAGGCGCTGGGGCAGCGCGGGCGTGCCATAGCGGAATACAGCGCCTATGTGAGACTCGCGCCGGAGGCGCCCGATCGGATCCGGGTTGAAAAGCGAGTGGAGGACCTGCGGGGCGATCTCACCATGCCAGGGCCAGGCCGGTAGCTTGTACGGCGAGGTCGAAGGGCTCCGCTCCTCAACGACGAGAGGACTCGTTCATGAGCCATGAAGAGCACAAGCGCGAGGCGAGAAAGACCATTCGCGTGTCGGTGGTGACGGCCTCGGATTCGCGGGGGGAGGCGGAGGACGCGAGTGGAGCGTTCTTGCGAGCGGCCCTTTTGGATGCCGGACACGCCCTGGTCTCCTACCGGGTCGTGAAGGATGAGCCGGAGGCCATCCATGCTGCGCTTTCCGAGGCGCTCGCGGGCGGGGCCGAGGCGGTGCTGGTGAACGGGGGTACCGGGGTCTCGCACCGCGATCAGACCTACGAGGTGGTGGCCGGTCTGCTCGAGAAGCGACTGGACGGTTTCGGAGAGCTGTTTCGCATGCTTTCGTACGAGCAGATCGGGAGCGCCGCCATGCTCTCTCGCGCCGTGGCCGGCATCTGGCACGGATGCGCCCTTTTCTCAATGCCGGGATCCCCGGCTGCCGTTCGTCTGGCGTGGGAGAAGCTCATTGCACCGGAACTACCTCACCTCCTGCGCGAGATGGAGAAGCACGCCAAGTGGAGTCCATGAGCGGCGGTGAACCGAAGGTCGAATGATCCTCATCTCCGAAGATCGCGCTCGCGACCTGGCACCACTCCTCGATCGGTTCGAGCGCTCCTACGACAAGCGCGGGCGGCTCCGCTTGGACCCGGTGGAGCTGGCGAGGCGATATGGCGAGCGCTGCGACCAGGAAGTCGCGGGGCTCTTCGCCGCTGCCCTTGCGTATGGCCGGGCCGATCTCTTCAGGCCCCAGCTCGAGCGCGTCCTGGCCGAGATGGGACCCTCGCCGGCAGCCTTCTGCGAAGCGCAGGCGGTGGTTCCGGTCGCTGGTGCCTTCAGCGGGTTTCGATATCGCTTCAACCTTCCCGAAGATCTGGCGGCGCTGGCCGCGGCAACCGGGCACGTCCGTCGTGCGCACGGATCCCTGGGGGGCCGCTTTGCTTCCCTGTATCGGGGCGCGGTCGGGGAACCCGAGCCGCTCCGAAGGGCCCTGGCCCACTTCGCCCGCGAGCTCCGGGATGCTCCGCCGGCGCGCGAGCTGCTGCGGGAGCGCGGGACGCGTGGGCTTCAGCACCTGCTGCCCGATCCCGGCCTGGCCGGCGCGTGCAAGCGGTGGAACCTGTACCTGCGCTGGATGGTGCGCGGCCCTGATGAGGTCGACCTCGGGACGTGGAAGGGCGTTCCCCCGTCTGCGCTCGTCATCCCGCTCGATACGCACGTGGCGCGCATTGCGCGCTACCTCGGACTCACCGACCGACGGGACATGAGCTGGCGGACCGCCGAGGAGATCACGGCCAACTTGCGGCTCCTCGATCCGGTGGACCCGGTGCGGTTCGATTTCTCGCTGTGTCACCTCGGGATGAGCGGCGCATGCCCGATCCGGCGCGAGCAAGCGCGCTGCCGGCGGTGCCCGCTGGCGCGGTGCTGCCGCGCTCGCTTTCAGCGAGTGGGGAGGCCAGGTTCCGGTAGCGGCAACGCCAGAGCCGGAACCGCGTGACGATCTGGTCCCCTCGCCGGACCGTGAGCGGCTCGAGCTCATGCAGTGGGTGGCAGTACTCCGTGCGGTGCATGCAGTTCTTCCACTCCCGCTCGTCCAAGATCACGATGCCCTCGCGCCCATCGAGCTCGCGGCCGCCGAACCAGATGCCGTACTGCAGCCCGGCTTCCCCCATTGCGTTTTGGCCATAGGTTTCGGGGCGGTCGGGGAGGTAGAAGGCGAGCTCGCTGGCCGGCTTGTAGGTGCAGCCGAGGACGAAGCTCGGGCCCGCGATGGCCTTGCGCTCCAGTTGCACCCGGCTCGCCAGCTCCCTCCAGCCGTCGGTGACGTCCTCCTTGGGGGGGATGGGGAGGGATGGCACCGCCGTGGCGACGTGTAGGTAGATGGTCCCCACCGCGGCCGTGGCGAGCGCGGTGACGGCGAGCCGATGGTACCGCGGTGTCCGGAGCGTCAGGGCCGCTGCGGCGAGGTAGGCGGTGGGGTAGGCGGCCGCAGCCCAGTTCCCCTTCACCCACATGAAGGGGGAGGCGCCCAGGCAGATCGTGAAGAGCGGCAGCGCAAACAGGGCGCATACCCGGTGGGCGACGTTGCCGGTGCTGCGCAGGGCGGCGAACGTCGCGAAGCAGGCGAGACCCCACAGGACCGGTGTCACTGCAAGGGCCTGCAGCCCGAGGAAGCTCGCGAGGCGGCGCGGCGAGAATGCGGTGGCGGTAGCGCTGCGCCAGCCGAACTGGAAGCCGAAGCTGACCCAGTCGTGGCGCGCGTTCCAGAGCAAGACCGGCGAAAACATCGCCACGGCGAGGAGGAGCCCGATCGCTGGCCAGGGCGAGCGGAGGAGCCCTCTTCCGCGCTTGTCGAGGAGAAGGACGAGGAAGACCTGCGGTGCGAGCAGCCAACCGGTGTACTTGCCGAGTGCTGCGAACCCGACCGCCACGCCACAGGCCAAGAGCCAGGCGCCAAGCCCCTCCGAAAGCGCGCGGACGGCGAAGTACAGCGTTGCCGCCCAGCCGGCGAGGAGTGGGGAGTCGGGCGTGATGACCGCCTGCCCGAGCGCGAAGATCGGGGTTACCAGCGCGGCGATCACCGCCCACAGCGCCACCTCCGGCCCGAAGAGGCGACGCCCAGCGAGGAAGAAGAAGAATCCGAACAGGCCGCTGTGGACCGCCGCTGCCAGGCGGATCGCGCGCTCGCTTTGGCCGAAGAGGCTCGTCGTGAGGTGGATGGTCCAGGCGGCGAGAGGGGGGTGATCAAAGTAGGAGAGGTCCAGGTGGCGCGCATACTGCCAGTAGTAGGCCTCCTGCGGCGAGAGCGGGATCGTTCCCGCCATTCCGACATGCAACGCGATCGATGACCCCACGAGGAGGAGCGCGATGAGCTCTGGGCGGTGCCAGGAACGCGCGATGCCTTGTTTGGGGGCTGGAGGCTCGGGGCTGTTACTCAAGGGGTCGGGAGCGGTATGTCAGAGCTAAAGCCCCAGAGATTGGGGGAGTTAGCCCAAACCTTGTTAGAATGCTGGCGTCGATGAACGTCCGCAACGGGTCTTGGGCGGCTGGACCCACCCCGTACGCCTCAGATCCGGCGAGCTGTCTGGTGGAGTTCGAGCACGATTTCGCCCCCCTTGAAGAAACGGACTGTTCCCGTGGTCTGGGAGACCGTGATGGCGACGGCCTTGGTCTCGCTCGTGGCCGCGGCGGCGGCGGAGTGGCGCGCACCCAGTCCCATCGGTAGGCTCACATTCTTGGCAACCACCTGCAGGTAGCGTCCAGCGGCAAGGACCACCCCGTCCTCGCGAATGACGAAAGCACCGTCAAGGACCGCAAAGGTCTTGATCGCGTCGCGAATGGCGGGATCCATGCAGTTTCGGTCCACTTCGCTCATCCCCGCGAACGGATTCAGCGTGAGCTGACGGCTCTTCTCCATGAGCGCGGTCGAATCGCCGACCACGAGGATGGTCCCGGTAGGATGTCCCTCGTATCCCTGTGCCCCGATCTCCATCGCCACGTGGAGCAATGCCTCGACGATTTGCGAGCTGAACTCCGGGCCCAGGTCCAGCGAATCCACCCGGATTGGTTCGTTTTCCTCGTCGCCGAGCCGTACGCGCACCAGCGTGTCGAGGTTGCGGTCCGAGCCGTGGCTTGTGAGCGCCAGGATGGTATCGCCCTCGCGCACTAAGCTCTCCGCCTGGCAAGCAACCAGCGCCACCTTGATCTTCTCCATCCTGGAATAGTTGTACGCCGGAATGACGACCGCCCGGTACTTCTTGGCCGTCAGCTGGCTGGCGATCGCCTCATTGGTCACCGCGTAGACGAGCTTGCGCTTGATCGGTCTCCCGCGGAGTTCCTGTGGCAAGAGCGGGTGATCGCTCACCATGAGCAGACGGTCCACCTCGCCTCGCGCAGCAAGGGCCAGGGCGGTGCGCAGGAACTCGCGGTCGAAGCGGGCTTCGGCCATTGCACGAATCATGTGGCCATGGCCGCCGACAAGTAAAGGAAAGTGCGCCGATGTGCGCCAGCTCCCTCGCCTTGACATGAGGCGAGCCGCCGCCTTAATTTGCCGTCCTTTTCTCAGGGCCCGTCGGGGGCCCGGAAGCGAGGGTAGGGGTTTGAACAAGAAGGATCTGAAGCGCTTCAAGACGATGCTGGAGGAGTCGAAGAAACAGCTCCTTCAATCGGCGAAGAAGACCCTCACCGAGGAATCGAGCTTTGATACCGACGACCTGCCGGACGAAATCGATCTCGCCTCGAGCGAGTACACCCAATCGATGATCTTCCGGCTGCGCGACCGCGAGAAGTTCTTGCTCGCCAAGATCGACAAGGCCCTGGCTCGCATCGAGAACGGGGCCTTTGGCATCTGCGAGAAATGCGAGGAAGAAATCTCGATGAAGCGGCTGGAAGCTCGGCCGGTCACCACGCTGTGCATCCGATGCAAGGAAGAGCAGGAGCAGAAGGAGAAGTCCTTTGGCTGAGGTCCGGTGAAGGACCGGAGTCCGAACCAGCCGGGATTTCGTGTGTTGGGGCAATGGCCCGAGGCATTGGCGCGAGCCAATCCTATCCGCGATGTTCCTTGCCGGGAGCCGCGCCCGAGGATGGCGCTCTCTCGGAACCGCTCTTGACATCCTCTCCGGCCTGAAGGCTGGAGATTCCGGCTGGGAGGTGGCTCACGCCGTCTCCGACACGGAGGGTTCCTGCTTCATCGAGGGGCCCCGACTGCGCCCTCTCTCCACAGGCCATCACGGCGTGCCCCGCCGCGAGGATGTTGCGGGCCGCGTTCATCGAAATTGCCACCGGGAAGCCTGCGCGTTGACGCGTCGGGAGGAATGGTGGCGGCGAGCGTGTCAGAAGTCGGTGGTCAGCTCCATGGAGTCGTGGCTCGCAAGACGGAGGGCTCCGGAGAGCAACCGACGAGATGGCATCACCTCTATGGGATTCATCCCTGGGAGGTTTAGCAGCCGCACGAGCGAACCGTACGAGGGCGAAGCACTGTCCTTCCCCGCCCTGAACGGCAGGGTTTGTCGCGCATCCTGGTCAGCCCTCAATGCGGACGAGATGTATCCCGATCAGGATCTGGTCGCCTGCCAGGATCTGGGTTGGTCCCGAGATGCGCAGGAAGGTACCGTTGGAACTGCCCACGTCGAAGAGCACCGCGCCCGCTGCCGAGATATCGATTCGCGCGTGTCGGGCTGAGACGTAGCGATCGCTGGGGAAGCAGACCTCCCCCACCTCGCGCCCGATGCTGTTGGTGCCCTCCCGAAGAGGAAAGACTTCTCCCGTTCCGCCGCCTTCGAGCAGCTGCGAGAGCCGTGCCCTATAGCCCGGGTTGGTCGATCCCCAAGCGCGCCCTTCGGTCATCTCAACGGGCATGGCCCCGAGTTGCAGAAGTTGGCGCCCGAGCCGGATCTCATCGCCATTCGCTACCGGCCGTGGGGCTCGAAGGCGTATGAACGTGCCATTCGTGCTTCCCAGATCGTCAACGAACACCGCGTCACCACGGGTAGCAATGCGTGCGTGCTCCGGTGAGACGGTCGCGTCGTGCGGAAAACGCAGCTCCCCTCTGGTGCGCCCGCAAAGAGCGCCCTCGGGGCCAAGGGCATGCGCCGGGCCAGGGAGCCCGTCGCGCCGCACGGGGACGAGACGAAGATGCTTTGACCCTCCGGCAGGGGGTAGGGGGGGAGGCCCGCCATTCCCCGGGTGGGTGATGCGCGGCCACTCGCTCGGTGGGTGGCTCCGGAAAAGCACGGGTACTTGCTCGGGTGAGAGCGCGGCGGGGGCGGACACTGGTCGGCCGCAATGGCCGCAGAAGCGGAAGCCGGGATCGACGGTGGAGCCACAAGAGCAGTGGCTCTCTGCGGGCTCGCGCGCTTGAAGCGCGTTTCCACAGGCGCGACAGAAGCTCAGCGCGGGGTCGTTTTCGCTTCCGCAGCTCGGGCAGGAAGAGCGCGACATGGGTCCGGTTTACCCCCGTCGGGTCAGGGGGGTCAATCGCAGTCCCCTGCTCCGGGCGCACATTTACCCACGCGACCTCGTTCGTGCCGCGGTCGAGCCAGGGGGAGGTCGCGCGGCGAAAATCGGTCCGACCTCGCAGAGAGGGACGAGGTCCCTCGCGTTCCGACCGGAGGGGCGCGCCTCGACGCAGAAGCGATGCGCCTCACGGGGCTCCCGGGGTCGAGACGCACTGTTCATCAGTCATGCTGATGCCTTGGATGGAGGAAAGGGCGTTCCCGCGCCTTGAGCAGATCGGCGGGCAGTTGCCGCCGCCCGCCACTTCCCCTCAGTGCACCACCGTGAGCGCAAGCCATCCCGCGACGCGCGGGTCCTCCTTCGCCACCTGCTCGGCGATGCGGTAGACCTCCTCGATGTCGGGATGGGCGAGCGCCTTCTCGCGCCCGAGCTGGCGACCGAGAACCTCGGCGCAATCGAAGGGACAGTAATCTGGATCGGCTGCCATGAGCTCGATGCTGTCCGCCTCGACCCGCGCGAGGAGCGTGAACAGAACGCGGTCGTTCGGACCAGTACCGTCGCCGAAGCGGCCGAGGGAGATGGCGAGGGCGATGGGTCGATGGCTCTCGGTGTGTGCAGCCAGGTAGACGGCGCGATCGCGGCCGCCGCGGCGGACGCCGCCTCGCGCGACCCGAGTGTTTCCGCCGCAGTGCCCACATGCGAACGGAGCGTCCTCGGGACCAAGCTTCAGCCTGAGCTCTCCTCTGGGCGGCCCGGAAACCATGGGACGAGAGGTTACCCCAACCAGCCAGGCAGTGTTCATCGCTTCCAGGCGGAACAGCCCATGTGGCCAGCTGACAGCGAAGGAAGCCGGCAGGTGGTTTTTCACGGGCCGCCTCGCTACCCGAGAGGGCCAAGCGCCTGGGTGTGATCCTCGCCCACCCGAGCGGGCGCGGCCGTGCCGACGCGAATCAGCCAGTCTCGACGCGCAGCACCTCGCGCCCCAGACGCAAGACGTCGCCGGCCTGGATCTCGCGCTCGGTGCCGGGAGGGAGCCGGACGAAGGTGCCGCCGGACGAGCCGAAGTCGCGCAGTCTCGCATTGCCCCCGGCATCGAGCGCGAGCTCTGCGTGGACGGGTGACAGGGAGGGGTCGTCGCCGAGGCTGATCGAGCAGCCAGAGGTGCCGATGGTGATCGAGGGGCCGGTCCGCACGTAGCTGCGCCCGGTCGTTCCACCCTCGAGCCATTCCTCGAGCAAGACGGCCCGGTCCGGCCGCGGCGAACCGAGGCGGATCGTGCCGTCCGGGGGCGGTGGGGGTGGCGGTGGCAATGGACCGACGAAGCGCAACAAGCGCTCGCCGAGCGCGAAGAAGCTGTCCGGGAGCAGTGGCGTGGCGTTGCGCAATCGAACGAAGACGCCGCCGACAGCCCCTTCGTCGCGAACAACCAGCACCCCATCTCGCCAAAGAAAGCTCGCCTGCAGCGGCGCGAGGCACGGATCTTCCGGGAAACTGAGCTGGCCCTGGCAGCGGCCCAGTGGGTTCTCGCCCTCCGTCAAGCTGAAGGCGGTGCCCTGGCGACCTTCCCCGCGCTCCACCACGAGCCGCATCGAGCCTGCTGTGGCGGTCGGCGGGGTGCTGGCTGGGGTCTCGGCAGGAACGCCCTCGCAGGGTTCGGGATGGAGAGGTTCCTCATCCGTGATGGAACCGAGCGGTCGCTCGCAAGCAATGCAAACGCGAGCGCCGGGATCGTTGTAGGCATCGCAATGGCGGCAGACGATGCCCAGGATTCCGGTCAGACGCCCGATCGGCACCTCTGCGCCGCACGATGGGCAAAAGCTCATTGTGATGTCGAGTGCGTGGCCGCACCGTTTGCACGTGAACACGACTCCTCCGGAGGCCGAGGCGCCGCGCGCGGGGTGCACAACCTGGCGGCGTCCAGCCCTTCTATCGCGACCCTTCCCGGCTGCTCAACAAGGTGGGGATTCGATTGGGCCTTGCGGTGCGCGTTCGATGATCGGTGCCGACATGGCATACTTGTCGCGGTGCGTTACGATGCGGCGTGCGCTTGCCGGCCCCGGGACGGCCAGATACGCTATTTAATTAGACCTTGCTTCGGCTGAACGACATCCTCGACCGAGTCGGCGGCTATCTTCCGCAACCGGATCTCGACGTCATCAAGAAGGCATACGTCTATTCCGCCAAGGTTCACCAGGGTCAGATCCGAAAATCCGGCGAGCCCTATCTGGTCCATCCACTCGAGGTTGCGGGCCTGCTTGCCGAGATGCGACTCGACGAGGCGTCGGTCGTCACCGGTCTGCTCCACGATACCATCGAGGATACCCTAGCCACGAAAGGGGAGATCGCGGAGCTCTTT
>Ga0335079_10003133_pt1 | contig 19101 bp, 16 predicted proteins | sample Lox_Sample_33_FD_206719 | JGI IMG/M metagenome (GOLD analysis project Ga0335079, IMG submission 206719) | Soil microbial communities from Loxahatchee National Wildlife Refuge, Florida, United States - Lox_Sample_3.3 | ecosystem: Environmental > Terrestrial > Soil > Wetlands | place: USA... | reverse complement strand
CTCGGGCGGCAACATCGCCGCGTCGGTCGGCAGTGACGGCATCGTGCTCGTCGACGACGAGTTCGCACCGCTGGCGCCGAAGATCGCGGCGGCGCTCAAGTCCCTCGGGATTACCGACAAGCCCGTGCGCTACGTGATCAACACCCACTATCACTTCGATCACACGGGCGGGAACGCGCCGTTCGCCGGCCAGGGCTCGACGGTGATTGCGCACGACAACGTGCGAGCGCGGATGATGGCTGGCGGGATCGCCGGCAACGGCGGCTCGATCAAGATGACCTCCAAGCCCGCCGAGCCGGGGGCGCTGCCGGTCATCACGTTCGATCACGACGTCTCGGTGCATCTGAATGGCGAGGATGTGCGCGCGCTGCATTTCCCGGCCGGCCATACCGACGGCGACGCGATCATCTTCTTCCCCAAGGCCAACGTCGTGCACATGGGCGACGACTACGTGCGCTACGGGTTCCCGTTCATTGACGTCGATGCCGGGGGCAGCATCGAGGGAATGATCAAGGCATGCGAAGCGGTGCTCGCGCGAATGCCGCCCGACGTCAAGGTGATCCCGGGCCACGGGGATCTGTCGAACCTGACGGAGCTCAGGGAGTACGTCGGAATGCTCAAGGAAACGAGCGCCGCGGTGTCCAAGGCGCTCAAGGCGGGCAAGACGCTCGAGCAGATGAAGGCCGAGCACGTGCTGGCGGCCTGGAGCGCGAAGTACTCCGGCGACTTCGTCTCGACCGACATCTTCACAGAAACCCTCTACAACTCGTTGAGCCAGAGCGGCCACACGCCGTTCGTGCGCCACAACTGAGGCGCAGCGGCAGTCAAAGGGAGGGGCGGCGTTCGGGGAGCGGGATGAACGCATCGTCCCCGGCGATGCGTCCCATGCGGCCGGCCTCCCAGTCGGCGGCCGCCGCGAGAATGCGTTCCTTGCGGGTGGAAACGAAGTTCCACCAGATCAGCCGGCGTGCCTCGAGCGGGGCACCGCCGATCAGCACCGCCCGCGTCGTCGCTGTGGCGTCGATTCGCGTCGGACGTTCGGGATCGAGGACGGCGAGCGCGCCGCGAGCGACCGGCCGCCCTTCGACCGCGAGTGCGCCGTCGACGGCGTAGAGCCCGAGCTGGGGGGCGAGCGGCGGGATCAATGCCCCTTGGCCGGCGCTGATGTTCAGCGTCACGTAAAGCGTCGGCGAGGCCGCGGCAACCGGGGAGATGGCGCCGAACGCCGAGCCCACGACGACCTGACCTTCAAGGCCTGCGAATCGAAACGTCGGCAACGCGCTCGCCGGCGTATGTACGAACGCCGGATCACATTCCTCGAGCGCGCGTGGCAGCGCGACCCACAATTGCAGACCGTGCAACGTCATCGCCTTGCCGCGCAGGTCCTCGGGTCGGCGTTCGGAGTGCACGATGCCGCGCCCGGCGGTCATCCAGTTGACCGCGCCAGGCTCGATTCGCTGCGAATGGCCGAGGCTGTCGCGATGCATCAGCGCACCGTCGAAGAGGTAGGTGACCGTCGCAAGCCCGATGTGCGGGTGCGGGCGCACGTCGATGTCGGCGTCGGGACCGACGCTCAGCGGGCCAAAGTGGTCAAAGAACACGAATGGCCCGACCGACTGACGGGCGAGCGATGGCAGCAGGCGACGCACGCGCAGCCCGCCGCCAAGCTCCTTTTCGTGTCCGGCGATTTCGGCGAGGACGCCCACGGCAGGCGTAACGCTAGAGGCCGAGGTCCGAGAGTCCGGGGTGATCCAGGGGCCGCGGGCCGGGCGCGGGCCAGTGGTACTTGCGATCGTTGAGAGCGATCGGCAGGTCATTGATCGACGCGATGCGGCGGCGCATGTAGCCGTGCTCGTCGAACTCCCAGTTCTCGTTGCCGTAGGAGCGGAACCAGTGGTTTGAATCGTCGTGCCACTCGTACGCGAAGCGCACGGCGATGCGGTTCTCGGTGAAGGCCCACAGCTCTTTGATCAAGCGGTAATCGAGCTCGCGCGCCCACTTGCGCGTCAGGAACGCGACGATCTCGGCTCGCCCATGGAGAAATTCCGCGCGGTTGCGCCAGACGCTGTCCGGCGTGTACGCCAGAGACACCTTCTCCGGGTCGCGCCGGTTCCAGGCATCCTCGGCGGCGCGAACCTTGGCAGTGGCGGTGTCGCGAGTGAATGGCGGCAGCGGCGGACGGGGTGCAGGCGCATTCATGAAGGCCTCCCGCTGGGCGGTGTGCGGACTCTCACGATACCACCGCGGGGAGTCTCCGGATGCGGCGCCCGGGTCTAGAATGGCGCCGCGGCCGGGGGGCGGAGAATGACCTCATGGGAACACGTGATCCGCGCGTTGATGCCTACATCGCCAAGGCGGCGGAGTTCGCGCGCCCGATTCTCACGTACCTGCGTCGCACCGTGCACGCCGCTTGTCCGCAGGTGACCGAGACCATCAAGTGGGGCATGCCGCATTTTGAGCACCACGGAATCCTGTGCCACATGGCGGCTTTCAAGCATCATTGCGCCTTCGGTTTCTGGAAGAGCTCTCGGGTCATCGCCACGACCGCGCGTGCGGCGGAGGCGATGGGCCAGTTCGGGCGCATCACGAGTCGCGCCGACCTGCCGTCGCAGCGGGTGCTCGTGGCGCTCGTGCGTAAGGCCGCGCGCCTCAACAAGGCCGGCGTCAAATCACCGACCCGTCGGCTAAAGCCGCGTCGCGGCCCGCCGCGCGTGCCGGCCGACCTGCGCGCGGCGCTCGAGCGGAACGCGTCGGCGCGCGCGGCGTTCAAAGCGCTCCCGCCATCGGGGCGGCGCGAGTACACCGAGTGGCTGACCGAGGCCAAGCGCGCCGAGACGCGCGCGCGCCGCCTGGAGCGGACGCTGGCGTGGCTTTCCGAAGGCAAGCCGCGCAACTGGCAGTACGGCGCCTAGTCCGAATTGCCTCGGGCGGCGTCGGCTACGGGTTCACCGGCAGCGAGACGACCAAGTTCGCCGGCACGCTCGGCATCGGCGATCAACGACTGACGCCGGCGCGTCTGATCAGAAACCCCTCGAGCGGGGAGGTCATCGAGATGATCAGGCGGGAGGCGACGAGCGGCGCAGTCGTCGCCCGCGGTCTCAACGTTGAGCACGGGCCGACGTCGACCGCAAAACTCCTCGACAAGCTGCTCGTCGATGCCGGCGCGAGCAACGCGCCGCTGGCCAACGATTGCGGGGTCCGGGTCAGCATGACCGACAAACCCGCGCTCGCGTTCGGCTACGGTGTGCGCTACAACACGGATCCGGCACCGGGCACCAAGAAGCTCGACCAGCTGACGACTGTCAATATGGTCTACAACGTCAAGTAACGGGGAGACGCGCCATGAGTTTGGCTTCTGAATTCAAAGAATTCGCGATGCGGGGCAATGTCATCGACCTCGCAGTCGGCGTCGTGATCGGCGGTGCGTTCGGCAAGATCGTTTCGTCGCTCGTTGACGCGATCATCATGCCGGTCGTCGGGGTGCTGACCGGCGGCGTGAACTTCTCGACGCTGGCGATCGCGATCGGCACGAGTCCGAAGGGCGAGCCCGTGCTGCTCAAGTACGGCGCGTTCATCCAGTCGGTCATCGATTTCCTGATCATCGCATTCGTGATCTTCGTGTCGATCCGTGCGATCAATCGACTCAAGAAGGCACCGCCCGCAGCAGCGCCGGCCGCGCCGCCGCCGCCGCCGCGTCAGGAAGTGCTGCTCGAGGAAATCCGCAACCTGCTCGCGAAACGCTAGATTCGAGCGCAACGGGCGCATGCGGCACCAAGTGCGCCGCCGCCCGAGGCGAACCGGGCGATCGCGGCGGGCCTGACGTGAAACGCGGCCGAGAGGGCTTGCAGTCCGGGACCGGTCGGGGAAGGGTCGCGCGCCGTCGATACTTCAGGCGGCGCGATCGAGCTCGGCGGAAGGCGATTCGTGCGTCGTACCAGAGTCGGCATGGTCGGTAACGCTCACGATCTGCGTTGCGCCGGCGGCGGCCGGCACCGCGTGGCGCTGCCTAGAGGCGAGCTCGCGAATCTCGGCGACGAGGATCACGACGGCGGCGAGCGCCGAGAGAATGACGAGTTCCATTTGAGTCTCCATGACCTGTGTTTCTGATTTATTATCGCAGTGCAACATGACAATCACCGTGCATCGCAGCGCATTTTTCGGAGCCGCCGAAGATGATTGGGAAAGTGTGAGTTGCGTCACTCGCGGCGCCGCATTGCGTGTCCTGGACCCGCGAGGCACTGATCGACGGATTGCCGATCGATGACCGAAATAACCGTGCTCGATGGCGGCACTGGCCGCGAACTGCGGCGCATCGGGGCGCCGTTTCGGCAGCCGGAGTGGTCCGCGCTCGCGCTGATCGAGGCACCCGAATTCGTGCGCCGCGTGCACGAGTCCTACGTCGCGGCCGGCGCCGATGTGATCACGACCAACAGCTATTCGCTGGTGCCGTTTCACATCGGCGCAGAACGCTTTGCGACGGCCGGCGAAGCGCTCGCGTCGCTCTCGGGTCGCCTGGCCCGCGAGGTTGCCGATGCGGCGCCACGCGACATTGCGGTCGCGGGATCACTACCGCCCGTGTGCGGCTCGTATCGGCCGGACTGGTTCGACGCCGGCGTCGCGCGGCCCGTGCTGGCGACGCTCGTTCGCGCGCTACGCCCACACATCGATCACTGGCAGGCCGAGACGCTGAGTGCGATCGAGGAGGCGTCGTTGGTGCGCGAGGTCGTCGGCTCGGACGGCAAGCCCCTCTGGATCTCGTTCACGGTCGAGGACGGCATCGAGACGACGAGCGAGCCGGCATTGCGTTCCGGTCAGCTGGTGCGCGATGCGGTCGACGCGATTGTAGGAATCGGGGCGCAGGCGATCCTGTTCAACTGCAGCCAGCCCGAAGTGATGGGCGCCGCCGTTGCTGCCGCGCGCGAGCGGCTAGTGCAGCTCGGCAAGGCGGATATGATCCGCATCGGCGTCTATGCGAATGCGTTCCCGCCGCAAGGGGTCGCGGCGGAAGCGAACGCGACGCTGCATGAGATCCGTCCCGACCTGACGCCGCGCGGCTACGCAGTCTGGGCGCAGGACTGGGTCCGGCGCGGCGCGACGGTGATTGGCGGGTGCTGCGGTATCGGGCCCGAGCACATCGCCGCGCTTCGCGCGGCGATGTGATCACATCCGGCGCTACTGCTTCGGCGAATCGATGCTGATGAGCTCGACGTCGAACAGGAGCAGAGAGCCCGGCGGAATCGGCGGTCTCGAGTTCTGATCGTAAGCCAGCTCCGGCGGGACGAACAGTTGCCACTTGGCGCCCGGCTTCATCAACACCAGCGCCTCCTGCCAGCCCTTGATGACGCCGTTGACCGGAAACGTCGCCGGTGCGCCCCGGGCATAGGAGCTGTCGAATTCTGTGCCATCGAGCAGCGTGCCGCGGTAGTGGACCGTGACGCGATCCGTCGCGGCTGGCGATGCGGCCTTGGCATCACCGGCCTGGATGATCTTGTACTGCAGGCCCGATGAGGTCGTGACGACGCCTTTGGCTGCCGTGTTCTTCGCTAGAAAATCCCGCGCCGCGGTGTGATTGCGCGTGACCAGGTTATTGCGCAGGTCGGCGATGTACTTGTTCAGGCGCTCCCGATCCTCAGGCGTCGCAACCTTGCCCGCGAGCGCATCCTTGACGCCCTTCACGAACGCATCGGTATCGACTTCGGTAACTCCGGCGCGATGCAGGCTCTCGCCAAACTGCAGTCCCGCGGCGTAGCTCGGCATGACGGGCGACGTCTCCGTGCCCGAGGTTGCCGCCGGCTTGTTGTCGGCTGCGGCCGACACTGAGCCCGCCGCCGCAAGCAGACACGCGGCCACTGCGACCGACCAGGGACGAATCAGCCGATGCATCAAGGAATCCATAGCAGTTGGAACCTCGGAAGTGGGTGGGCGTGCGATCCGCCGCGTCGAAGGGATGCTGGCTAGTCTCGCACATCCGTCGGCCGCTAACGAGCGACACGGCCGGAGTGCCATTGCGCACACGTACAATGCACCGGCGAACGATGCGTGGATCTGCGCAGCGGGTGGGAGACGACGTGGCGATTCCGTACGCAGCACTCTTGGATTTTCGATCGAAGCACGTGTTCAACCCGTGGGCGCAGCGAGATCCGCTCGACGACATTAGTTCGGGCCGCCCCGACGACATCGGGCCGCGCGCGCGCCTGGCGCGCCTGCAGGCGCACTTTGCGATCGCGCCCGCGTTGGTGCTTGTCGGCGAAGCGTCGGGATATCAAGGCTGTCACTTCTCTGGACTAGCGTTCACCAACGAGAAGCTGCTGCTCGAGCAGCGGATACCGCGCATCGGTTCGGTCGGGCGACTGACGAAGCGGCCCCGGCCGTGGTGCGAGCCATCGGCGACCGTGGTGTGGGGCGCGCTGCACGCGCTTGACCTTGCAGATCGCACCGTGCTCTGGAATGCGTTCGCGTGGCATCCGTTCAAGCCAGGCCAGCCGTATTCCAACCGTCCACCGACGCGTGCCGAGCTCGAGGACGGGCGCGAGGTGCTGGACGGCGTGCTTGATGAGTTCGCGGCAGCGAGCCTCGTCGCTGTCGGCCAGGTCGCCGACCGGGCGCTGCGTGGGCTCGGGCGGACGCCCGACGCCACCTTGCGTCACCCGTCGATGGGCGGTGCGAACGAGTTTCGAGCCGGGCTCCGTGCCCTCGCGAAGCGCCTGACTTCTGAACGGCCATCTCTGCGCCGACGTGCAGCGCGGCGACGTGCGACTTCCGCGGGATAGGCGCGGACCGGCACCGCCGTTCCGCGTATTGCGGACCCGGGGTGCAGCTGGTCCAATCGACGGCGCGAGAATCGTCGCGAACACCACTTGTTGGGAGGAACACGCCGTGAAGTCATTGCTGGTTGCGATCATGCTGGCTGTCGCCGGACTGTCGATGTGCGCACAGGCGGCGGACTCAAACTGCGAGTCCAAGGCCGCCGAGAAGCACCTCTCGGGCGCTGCCAAGAACAGCTTCGTCACCAAGTGCGAGAAGCAGGCCAAGGCCGAGGGCGCCAAGGCGCAGTGCGATTCACAAGAAACTCCATGGTGCGGCGCGGACGAGCTTCACAAAGAAGTGCGTCGCTGACGCGTCCAAATAAGCCGTGGTTTCGGGGCGAAGCGCCTGCTTCGCCCCGAGGTCGACCGGACCCGGAGACACCCGGACCGGACATCTACTTGGCAGAAAGCGGACATCTGTATCTAGCAGCCATAAGCGATGTCCCGCCAACACATGCAAGACGTGTGCTTCTCCACCATGAGGATGTCGTGTTGGAGGAGGGCGGGCGTGGGGTCTGCGGTTCTCCTTTCGAGTCTTAGGGCACGGCGGTCTGCCGCTGCAGGCGGCAGAAGTCCTAGTGGGAGGCCGTGGCGATCGGGTATCGACGTGCTGGGCCATGCTTGCTGCGACGTTCGGGGTGTGCGAGCTGCTGTTCACGGACGAACGCGAGGACGGAGCCGAGGCGCTTGTTGTTGACGATATCGGCTTGGTGGATCTGGCTCAGTCGGTCGAACTCCTTATAGGGAAGCTCCCGTCCCTCGAAGCGGATTTTGAGGCGTCCATCGGGATAGTCGCAGACGGTGACGTGCTTGCCGGCCACCATCTGGGTATCCGGGCTTGGCGTGATCAGGTAGATCACCTTGTCGTACTGCAGCGTCAGTGACCGGGAGACGGCGCGCGACTCCTGCCAGCAGAACACGTCGTCGAGTCGCACGCGCTCGGCCTTCTGTAGCTTGCGGTGCGCATCGTGATCGGATGCCGGCGGCTTGCCGAACCTCGCGTTGTAGTCGCGCCGGAACGGCTCGAGGAACGCATTTCCGGCCTCGATCGACGAGATCCCAGCGAGGCGTAGCTCCTTTACGAGCCGGTCCTGGAGCGTCCCATTGGCACGCTCGACACGGCCCTTGGCCGGCGCCGAGTTGGCACAGATGCTCTCGATGTTGAGATCGTGTAAAGCCCGCCCGAACTGCGTCAGGCCCTCGCCATGGATCGCGCCGACCTTGTTGATGCGGAACACCGAGTGCTTGTCGCTGTAGAACGCGACGGGCTTGCCGCACTCAAGCAGATAGCTCTTGGCGAGCTGCATGTACTCGAAGGTCGACTCGGACTCGCAGAACCGCGTTCCGACCAGCTGCCCGGTAGCGTCATCGACGAACACCAAGAGCACGCAGGCCGGTGCCCGATCCTCGAACCAGCGATGTTCTGAGCCGTCGATCTGGATCAGCTCGCCAAAACAGGGCCGTCGTGGCCGCGGCTGCTGGATCCTGGGTCGGCGTTGGGCCCGGGTCTGCCAGAGCCCCGCCTGGATCATCAGCTTCCTGACCGTCTCGTCCGAGACGCCGATGCCGTGCCGCTCCTCGAGCTTCTCCATCGCCAGCGTCGGCCCGAAGTCCGAATAGTGCTCCGTGATCAGCGTGACGATCGCCCGTCGAAAACTCTCCGGAAACCGCTTCGGGCTTGGCCGCCCGCGCTGGCGCGACACAAGACCGTCAGCACCATCTTGGCGTACCGCCGCGCACAATCTTTGCACCTGGCGCACGCCAAGCCCGAGCATCCTCGCGGCTTCAAGCTGCGTCAGCCGTCGCTCCTGAACCCTCGTGATGACACCGAACCGGTCGAGCTCCGTACGGCTCATCGTGATCGTCCTGGTTGCCATGTCGGCCGGCTCCTGAAGGGCCCGGACACGACATTCTCACGTTGGAGAAACCCGACATTTCCACGTTGAGCCTACAAGCGAACTTCGCATAATCTATCTTATGTAATATGCAAGATTCGGCAATGCCCGGACGGGCACGCGTGGCGCCGGCCAGCCCGCCGCCTGCCGAAGGCATCACGGCTCCCGCCAAGCGCGTTCGAGCGCGGCGAGGTCGAGCTTCGTCATCGTCATGATCGCCCGCATCACGCGGCCGGTTCGCTGGGCATCCGCACCATCGAGCATCTGACCGAGCGCGCGAGGCACGATCTGCCACGAGACGCCGAAGCGATCTTTGAGCCAACCGCATACATGCGTTTCGCCGCCATCGGAGAGCCGTGCCCAGTACTCGTCGATCTCCGCCTGTGAGTCGCAATTGACGACGAACGAGATCGCCGACGAGAACGTGAACTGCGGCCCGCCGTTGAGTGCGACGAACTGCTGACCGTCGAGCTCGAAGCTCGCAGTCATCACCGAGCCCTCGGGACCCGGGCCCGCGTCGCTGTATCGGACCGTTGCGCCTATTCTCGAATGTTGGAAAATCGAGACGTAGAAGTCGCGTGCTTCCTCGGCGCGCTTGTCGAACCACAAGAACGGCGTAATTCGCTGCATGGCGACCACCTCGTCGACCGGGCTCCGAAACCGGCCCTGGTGCAGTACAGTGCGCCCGAAGGATCGCGACGCCAACCATGATGGCGGTCTCGATTGTGCGACACCGCGGCAGCTCGGCAAGCGGCCGTTGACTGGGCGCCGATCATCGCCAGACACGCCGCGGGGATTCTTGACACGTCTTTACGGCGGGTGGGTCCTCCCCCTCCACCCGGCATGGGACAATAAAAAGCTCGGTCTGAAGCGCCGCGGTGCGGCCTTTCTGCAGACGCAAGGAGTAGGTGCAGGGTGAGCAAGCGAATCAAGTGGATCACCGGGATCGTCCTCGTCGTGGCGGCCCTCGCGACCCTGATCTACGTCGTCCGGTGGAAGGATGCCCCGGCGGGCGCCGCTGGAGCCGGTGGCCCGGGCGGCGCCCGCGGCCGCGCCGGGTCCGGAATGCCGGTCTCGGTCCGCGCCGTCGCGGCTCGCACCGGCAGCATTGAAGTTGCACTCGATGCACTCGGAACGGTGACGGCCCTGAACACGGTCGTTGTGCGCGCGCGCGTCGATGGCCCGCTGGTACGTATCGCATTTGAAGAGGGACGCGAGGTCAAGGAGGGTGCGGTCCTTGCACAGATCGATCCCCGCCCGTTCGACGCGGCGCTCGACCAAGCTCAGGGCCAGTTGGCGCGCGATGAGGCGCTGCTCGCGGTCGCGAAGAGCGATCTCGATCGATATCAGACGCTGCTCGACCAGGACTCGATCGCGAAGCAACAGGTCGACGATCAGGCAGCGCTCGTGCGCCAGTACGTCGGCGCCGTGCAGACGGATCGCGGTTCCGTCGAGAATGCCCGGCTGCAGCGAGAGTTCACGCGGATCACGGCGCCAATCTCGGGGCGCGTCGGCCTGCGGCTCGTCGACGTCGGCAACATGGTGCACGCGAGCGACGCCAACGGCGTCGTCGTGCTGACTCAGACGCGGCCGATCTTCGTCGTGTTCGCGATTCCCGCCGATCAGGCACCGGACATCGCCCGCCGCTGGCAAGCCGGCGAGTTGCTGCGCGTCGAGGCGTATGACCGCGACGGCAAGAAGCTGCTTGCGACTGGGCGGCTCGACAGCGCCGACAACGTGGTCGACCTCGCCACCAGCACCGTGAAGCTGAAGGCGATCTTCGACAACAAGGACGGGGCGCTGTTCCCGAATCAGTTCGTCAACGCGCGCATCCGCGTCACGACGCTCGACAACCAGACGCTAATCCCGGCCGCCGCCGTCCAACGCGGCACGCCGGGCACGTTCGTCTACGTCGTCGGCGACGATTCGACAGTCTCGATCAGGACCATCAAGATCGGCGCGACGAGTGGCGACACGGTGGCTGTCGCCAGCAACCTGAAGGTCGGCGAAAGAGTCGTCGTCGACGGTACCGATAAATTGCGTGACGGCGCCAAGGTCGAGGCCGCGGTCGACGCCCCGGCGACCGCTACCACCTCGCGCCGCAAGGGCCCCTGGAACGGTCCGGGCGCCAAGCACGGCGCCGATCGCCCGGGCGGTGACAGCGCGGCGCCCGGCAAGCCGGCGCCCGGCGCCGACAACCCACGTCGAGCGAAGGATCCAGCGAGCTCCGGCACGTGAACCCGTCCCGGCTTTTCATTCTGCGACCGGTCGCGACATCGCTCGCGATGGTCGCGATCGTGCTCGCCGGTGTCGTCGGATACCTGTCGCTGTCGGTCTCGGCGTTGCCGGAAGTGGACTATCCGACGATCGAGGTCACGACGCTCTATCCCGGAGCGAGTCCGGACGTCGTGACCTCGGCGATCACTGCCCCGCTTGAGAGGCAGTTCGGGCAGATGCCCGGGCTTCTGCAGATGTCGTCTACGAGCTCCGGTGGCGCGTCGGTCGTGACGCTGCGCTTTTCACTGGACCTCAGCCTCGATGTCGCCGAGCAGGAGGTACAGGCGGCAATCAACGCGGCGGCGACGTTCCTGCCGACCGACGTGCCGATGCCGCCGGTGTACGCCAAGGTCAATCCGGCGGACGCACCGATCATGACGCTCGCGGTGACCTCGCAGACGCTGCCGTTGCCGACGATCGAGGATTTCGTCGACACGCGACTCGCACCAAAGCTGTCGGAGGTCCCGGGCGTCGGCCTCGTCTCGATCGCCGGCGGACAGAGGCCCGCGGTGCGCATCCAGATCAACCCGGTGGCGCTCGCCGCCGCTGGCCTCACGCTCGAGGACATCCGCACGGCGATCGGGAACCAGAACGTCAACCAGGCGAAGGGCAGCTTTGATGGCAGCAACCAGGCGTCAACCATCGACGCCAACGACCAGCTGCGCACGGCGGACGACTACCGAAAGATCGTACTCGCCTACAAGAACGGCGCCGCGATCCGTCTGACCGACGTCGGGCAGATCATCGATGGCGCGGAGAATGCCAAGCTCGCGGCCTGGGCGAGCCTCAATGGCCAGACCGTGCCGGCGGTCATCATCAACGTCCAGCGCCAGCCTGGCAGCAACGTGATCGGCACGGTCGATCGCATCAAGACGCTGCTGCCGCAGCTGCAGGCTTCACTGCCGGGCGCACTGCAGCTCACACAGCTTGCGGATCGAACGACGACGATCCGCGCATCGGTGCGCGACGTTCAGTTTGAGCTCGGGCTGTCGGTCGCGCTGGTTGTGCTGGTGATCTTCCTGTTCCTGCGCAACGTGCCGGCGACGATCATCCCGAGCGTCGTCGTGCCCGTCTCGCTGATCGGGACGTTCGGCGTCATGTACCTCGCCGGATTCTCGATCAACAACCTGACGATCATGGCGCTGACGATCGCGACCGGCTTCGTCGTTGACGACGCCATTGTCATGATCGAGAACATCTCGCGCTACGTCGAGGAGGGGGTGCCGCCGCTCGAGGCCGCCCTGCGGGGCGCGCGGCAGATCGGCTTCACGATCATCTCGCTGACGGTGTCGCTGATTGCAGTGCTGATTCCGCTCCTGTTCATGCGCGAGGTCGTCGGCCGGCTGTTCCGCGAGTTCGCGATCACGCTCGCGGTGTCGATCGTGATCTCGGCCGTCGTGTCGTTGACGCTGACGCCGATGATGTGCGCCCGGCTGCTGAAGCCGCACGATCCAGCGCACGAACCCGAATGGCTGAAGCGCGTCGGTGCCGCGTTTGACGCCTTGAGTGCCGCTTACGCTCGCCAGCTGCGCATCGTGCTCGGACACCGGCGGGCGACGCTGGCGGTTGCGGTCGCGACGCTGCTGCTGACGATCGTGCTCTACGTATTCATCCCGAAAGGCTTCTTCCCCCTCCAGGACACCGGCGCGCTGCAGGGCATCACCGAGGCGCCTCAGTCGGTCTCGTTCGCCGCGATGAGCGAGCGGCAGCGCGCGCTCGCCGAGGCGCTGCTCGATGACCCCGCGATTGCGAGCATCGCATCGTTCATCGGCGTCGATGGCGTCAATGCGACGCTCAACAGCGGGCGCATGCAGATCCAGCTCAAGGACCACGGGCAGCGCGAGACGGACCTGCAGGTGCTGATGCAGGGCCTCCAGCAGCGCGCCGCGAAGGTGCCCGGGATCACACTCTATCTGCAGCCGGTCCAGGACCTGACGATCGAGGACCGCGTTTCACGCACTCAATACCAGTTCACGCTCGAGGATCCGAACCAGGACGAACTGTCGCTGTGGGTGCCGCGGCTCATCGCGCGGCTGAAGACGGTCCCGGGCCTGGCCGACGTTGCGAGCGACCTGCAGGACCAGGGCTTGCAGCTGTACGTCGACATAGACCGCGGCAACGCGAGCCGGCTTGGCGTCACTCCGGCGGCGATCGACAACGCGCTCTATGACGCTTACGGCCAGCGGCTCGTCTCGACCGTGTTCACGCAGGCCAACACCTATCGTGTCGTCCTCGAGGTGAGACCGAGCGACGCGGTCGGGCCGCCCGCGCTCGACAGGCTGTACGTCGCGGGGCTCACCGGGCCCGTATTGCTGTCGAGCGTCGCGCGCTTCTCGCAGCGTACGACCTCGCTCGCGATCAATCACCTCGGCCAGTTTCCGGCGACGACCGTGTCGTTCAACCTGGCGCCCGGCGCCTCGCTCGGCGACGCCGTCAAGTCGATTCGTGCTGTCGAGGCCGAGCTGAACATGCCCGCCAGCATCGCGACGAGCTTCCAGGGCGCGGCGCTCGCGTTCGAGGGTTCGCTCGCGAGCACGGTCTGGCTGCTGATCGCCGCGATCGTGACGATGTACATCGTGCTCGGCGTGCTCTACGAGAGCTACATACATCCGGTGACGATCCTCTCGACGCTGCCCTCGGCCGGCATCGGCGCGCTGCTCGCGCTGCTCCTCTCGGGCACCGACCTCGGCATCATCGGCATCGTCGGCATCGTGCTGCTGATCGGCATCGTCAAGAAGAACGCGATCATGATGATCGACTTCGCGCTCGCGGCGGAACGCGAGGAAGGCAAGTCGCCGGAGGACGCGATCTATCAGGCGTGCCTGTTGAGACTGCGGCCGATCCTGATGACGACCGTGGCGGCGCTCGCCGGCGCGCTTCCGCTGATGCTGGGCCGCGGCGTTGGTGCGGAGCTGCGCCATCCGCTCGGCCTCACGATGGTCGGCGGGTTGCTCGTCAGCCAGGTGCTGACGCTGTTCACGACCCCGGTCATCTACCTCGCGTTCGACTCGCTGGCACGCCGCGTGCGCCATCGCGGGACACTGCCGCCGGCGACCGAGGCCGCCGTGCAATGAGCAACGAGCCGCACGCCCCGGAGCGCCCGGACGAGGCGACCGCGGCTGCGGCGGCGGCCGCCGATGCCGCGAGCCTGTCCCGGCCGTTCATCGACCGGCCGGTGGGCACGACGCTGCTGACCATTGGTATTGCACTCGCCGGCTGGCTGGCATTCTTCGGGCTGCCGGTCGCAGCGCTGCCGCAGATCGACTTCCCGACGATTTCGGTCCAGGCCTCGCTGCCGGGCGCGAGCCCGGAGACGATGGCGGCGACCGTCGCGACGCCGCTCGAGCGCTCGCTCGGGCGCATCGCGGGTATCAGCGAGATGACCTCGTCGAGTTCTCTCGGCTCGACGCGCATCACGCTTCAATTCGACCTCGACCGCGATATCGACGGCGCCGCTCGCGACGTGCAGGCGGCGATCAACGGCGCGCGCGCCCTGCTTCCGACTGCCCTGCCGAGCAACCCCACCTGGCGCAAGGTCAATCCGGCGGACGCGCCAATCATGGTGCTCGCGATGACGTCGGCGACGCACTCGCTCGGCGAGGTGTACGACGTCGCCTCGACGATCGTGGCACAGAAGCTGTCACAGGTCAGCGGCGTCGGGCAGGTGCAGGTCGGCGGCGGCTCGCTGCCCGCAGTTCGGGTCGAGCTGGACCCGCTCGCGCTCGCGCACGCGAATTTGTCTCCGGAGCAGGTCCGCGCGGCGATCGCCGCGAACAATGTCGATCGGCCGAAGGGCGCCGTCGAGGACGACACGCATCGCTGGCAGGTACTTGCGAATGATCAGGCCCGCAAGGCGGCCGAGTACCTGCCGGTCATCGTCACGTACCAGAACGGCGCGGCCGTACGCCTCGGCGACGTCGCGACTGTGCTCGACTCGGTTCAGGACACGCGCAATGCCGGCCTTGCGAACGGGCAGCCGGCGATCCTGCTGATCCTGAATCGGCAGCCGAATGCCAACATCGTCGACACGGTCGCCCGGGTGCGCGCCGTGTTGCCTCAGCTGCGGGCGGCGATTCCGGGGACGGTCGACCTCGAGGTCATGCTGGACCGTACGCCGACGATTCGCGCCTCGCTGCGCGAGGTTGAGCGAACGCTGATCGTCGCGATCGTGCTCGTCTTTCTGGTGACGTACGCATTCCTCGGCGAGTGGCGTGCGTCGCTCGTCTCAGTCGTCGCCGTGCCGGTGTCGCTGCTCGGCACCTGCGGCGTCATGTACTTCTGCAACTTCAGCCTGGATACGCTATCGCTGATGGCGCTGACGATCGCCACGGGGTTCGTCGTGGACGATGCCGTCGTCGTGCTCGAGAACATCACGCGTCACGTCGAGGGCGGGATGGCCCCGCTCGCGGCGGCACTGCGCGGGGCTCGCGAGGTGGGTTTCACGGTGGTCGCGATGAGCGTGTCGCTGATTGCCGTGTTCATCCCGATACTGTTCATGCCCGGACTGATGGGCAGGCTGTTTCGCGAGTTCGCGGTGACGCTGGCCGCGGCGATCGGTGTCTCGCTGGTGATTTCGTTGACCGCGACACCGATGATGGCGTCGCGACTGCTGCGCTCGCGGAGTGAGAGACCGCCGTCGCGTCTTGCGGCGACGACGGAGCGCTGGTTCGCCAATCTGAAGGAGCGCTATCGCACTACGCTCGAATGGGCGCTCACCCACGGTCGTATCGTCGGGATCGCGCTGCTCATCACCGTGGCGCTCAACGTCTTCCTTTACATTGTCGTACCCAAGAGCCTGTTGCCGCAGCAGGACACCGGACGCCTGCAGGGCAGCATTCAGGGCGACCAGAGCCTGTCATTCCAGTCGATGCGCCAGAAAGTGCAACGGTTCGTGGAGATGGTCCGGGCCGACCCGGCGGTGGAGAATGCCGTTGCGTTCACCGGGGGCGGTCAGCGCAACAGCGCGTTCATGTTCGTCACGCTGAAGCCGCTCGCCGAGCGCAAGGTCTCCGCCGATACTGTGATCAACCGCCTGCGGTACCCGCTGACGCACGAGCCCGGCGCGACGTTGTACCTGCAGGCGGCGCAGGACATTCGGATGGGTGGTCGGGCCTCGAATGCGCAGTACCAGTACACGCTGCAGGCAGATTCGCTCGCGGACTTGCGCTCCTGGGAGCCGAAGCTGCGTGCGGCGATGTCGGAGATCCCGCAGCTGGCGGACGTCAACACCGACGCGCAGGACAAGGGCCTCGAGACCATGCTCACGTACGATCGCGATGCCGCCGCGCGGCTCGGCATCAACGCCCGCACCGTCGATGCCGTGCTGTACGACTGGTTCGGCCAGCGCCAGGTCGCCACGATTTACAACCCGCTCAACCAGTATTTCGTCGTCATGGAGGCGGATCCGCGCTTTCTCCAGAATCCGGAGGCGCTGCGCAACGTCTACGTGCCCGGAGTCGGCGGCGCGCAGGTGCCCCTGATGTCCATTGCGAAGTACGGTCCGACGAACACGCCGCTTGCGGTGAACCACCAAGGACAGTTCGCCGCTTCGACGATCTCGTTCAACCTGCCGCCCAACACGTCGATGTCGGAAGCATCGCGCGCTATTGATCGAACGTTTGCGCGCCTCGGCGTGCCGACCAACGTCAAGGGCAGCTATCAGGGCACCGCAAAGCTGTTCCAGGCGTCGCTCGCCAGCCAACCGCTGCTGATCCTGGCGGCCATCGTTGCGATGTACCTTGTGCTCGGCATGCTCTACGAAAGCACCCTGCACCCGATTACTATCCTGTCGACATTGCCATCTGCCGGCGTCGGGGCGCTGCTTGCGTTGCTGGCACTGCGCTTTGATTTCACCTTGATAGCCTCGATTGGAGTGTTCCTGCTGATCGGCATCGTCAAGAAGAACGCGATCATGATGATCGACGTTGCGCTTGCGCTCGAGCGTGAGCGGAACGTCGACCCGAAGACTGCAATTCTCGAAGCGTGCATGCGGCGCTTCCGGCCAATCCTGATGACGACGGTCGCGGCCATCGCCGGTGCCGCGCCGCTCGCCTTTGGACATGGAGACGGAGCGGAGATGCGCCAGCCGCTCGGCATCGCGATCGTCGGCGGGCTGGTCCTGAGCCAGTTGCTGACGCTATACACGACGCCGGTTACCTACCTTTCCCTCGACCGCCTGCGGGTCCGCTGGATCGCGCGGCGGCGCGCGCGGCTGGCTGCGGGCACGACTCTGGAGCCTGCGTGACGTCGTCTCGATCTTTGAGGTGGGCCCTGCCGCTGGCAGCCGTGGCGGGCTGCGCGATTGGCCCGGATTACCACCGGCCGACGGCCCCGGAGCCGGCCGCGTTCAAGGAGGCATGGCAGCCCGCTGCGCCGGCCGATCAGCTGCCGCGGGGTCCCTGGTGGGATGCCTACGGCGACGCGACGCTTGGCGAGCTCGAAGGGGCGGCCGAACGGGCAAACCAGACCGTGATCGCTGCGGACGCACAGTATCGCGGCGCACTTGCCGCAGTTGGCGGCGTGCGCGCGGCGCTGTTTCCGACAGTTGCGGTGTCGGCGGGTACGACGCGCAGCTCGAATCCGTCGGGCGCCGCCCTGGCCGGCAGCGGCGCGAGCAACCTTCCGGCGGGAAACACGACTTATACCGTCGACCGACTGACCGGCACCGTCAGCTGGGAGCTCGACATCTGGGGGCGCCTGCGGCGCTCCCTGGAAGCGAGCAGCACTGCCGCTGCGGCGAGCGCGGCCGACCTCGCCGCCGCCCGGCTGTCGGTGGCGGCAACACTCGCGCAGGACTACGTGCAGCTGCGCTCGCTCGACACCCAGCGCGACCTGTTCGCGCGCACGATTGCCGCGTACCGGCGCTCACTCGAGATCACGCGTAACCGTTACGTCGCGGGCGTCGCGCCGCGCACGGACGTGACCCAGGCGGAATCGCAGCTCGCCGGCGCCGAGGCCCAGGATGCCGACCTCGCCGTCCAGCGCGCCACGCTCGAGCACGCGATCGCGACACTGACCGGGCGCGCGGCGTCTGATTTCACGCTGGCGCCGGTGGCAATTCTTCCGCAGTTGCCTCCGGTCCCGGCGGTGCTTCCCGCGACGCTATTGCAGCGGAGGCCCGACGTCGCGGCGGCGGAACGGCGGGTCGCGTCGGCGAACGCCGGCATCGGCGTTGCGCGCGGCGCGTGGTTCCCGAGCCTGACGCTCGCGGGCACGGGCGGCTACGAGGGATCCGCGTGGCAGCACCTCGTGTCGCTGCCCAACCGGTTCTGGAGCCTCGGGCCGTCGCTCGCGGAAACGCTCTTTGACGCCGGCGCACGCAGCGCGCAGAGCGCCGCCGCTCGAGCGGCTTACGACGGCGCGGTTGCGAACTATCGCCAGAGCGTGTTGACGGCGCTTGCTGATGCCGAGGACTCGCTCGCGGCGCTGCACGGGCTTGCCGACGAAGAAGCCGCCGACAATCGCGCCGCCATCGCCGCCCGCGAGACACTGCGCGCGACGGAGAACCAGTATCGCGCCGGGACCGTCAGCTACCTCAACGTCGTGATCGCCCAGAGCACCTCGTTCGCCGCCGACCGCAGCCTCATCGACGTCCAGAGCCGCCGACTGCTCGCGCACATCGGCTTGCTGAAGGCCATGGGCGGCACGCCGGGACCGTAGGCGCTGCGCGCGCGGCAAGTGACCGTGGAAAGAGCCACACCCGAGCCGCCCGCCGATCCTGTGTCCCGGACGCTGACGCGGCGGGCGGTGCTGCGCCGCGGTGGTCTGGCGGTCGCTGGCACTGCGGCCGGCGGAGTCGCCGTCAATGCCGCGACGCCGCACGTGCTGCGTGAAGTGGTCGCCGTCGACCCGAACCAGAGCTATTGGGCGGACGTGCTGCCGCCGCCGGGGCCGCGGCTCGCGACAGATCTCGACGTCGACGTCGTCATCATCGGAGGCGGCCTGACCGGCCTTTCGACGGCGTATTACCTGCGGCACCAGGCTCCGGAGCGGCGCGTCGTGGTCCTCGAAGCGCGCCGCTGCGGCAACGGCGCCTCGGCTCGCAATGGCGCGATGCTACTGACGATGACCCCCGACCGCTGGCTGCAGGCGGGCGACGACGCGGCGCTCGATCGTCGGTTGCT
>Ga0335079_10003132_pt1 | contig 19101 bp, 14 predicted proteins | sample Lox_Sample_33_FD_206719 | JGI IMG/M metagenome (GOLD analysis project Ga0335079, IMG submission 206719) | Soil microbial communities from Loxahatchee National Wildlife Refuge, Florida, United States - Lox_Sample_3.3 | ecosystem: Environmental > Terrestrial > Soil > Wetlands | place: USA... | reverse complement strand
AGCCTCGGCGCAGATCGTCAATCCCGTGTACACATGGACCAAATGGATCTTCAAGACGCCGCAGAGCGACTCGCTGATGGCCGATGCGATCGCGGTGCACATGCGAGCGAACGGTGTCACCACGCTAGGCTTCATCGGTTTCGCGGACGCTTACGGCGACAGCTGGCTCGCCGAGATGAAGCGCTCAGCACAGACCGCCGGGATCAAGATCGCCGCAGAGGAGAAGTACAACCGCAACGATCCGAGCGTCACCGGGCAGGTGCTCAAGCTGATCGCGGCGAAACCCGATGCGATCCTGATCGCGGGCGCGGGCACACCCGCGGCGACGCCGCAGAAGGAGCTCATCGCGCGCGGCTACAAGGGCAAGATCTACCAGACCCATGGGGTGGCCAATCCTGATTTCATGCGCGTGGTCGGCGCGGACGGCAATGGCTCGTTCTTTCCTGTGGGGCCGATGGCGATCTACGAGCAGCTACCCGACAGCAACCCGCTTAAGAAGTCCGGCGCCGACTATGTCGTGAAGTACGAGGCGAAGTACGGCCCCGGCAGCCGCACGACCTTCGGTGGCCACGCCTGGGACGCTTGGCTTCTGCTGCAGCGTGCGATTCCCGAGGCGCTCAAGAAGGCGCAACCCGGTACGAAAGCATTCCGGGCGGCTCTGCGCGACGCCTTGGAGAACGTCAAGGAGCTTCCCGGAGCCCACGGCATGTTCAACATGAGTACGAGTGATCACAACGGCCTCGACAACCGGGCCCGGGTGATGGTGAGGATCGAGAACGGCAAGTGGGTTTTGGTCAAGTAACAAGCATGAACACAGGCCGGCTGCAGGATCTGCGCCGCCGGCTCTCTCTCTGCTTGCGCCGACTGCTCGTCCCGGTGCTTCGCTCATGGACTTCTCAATCGCGACGCTGCTCGCGCAGGATGGCATAACCAACGGCGCGATCTACGCGCTCCTCGCGCTGGCGCTCGTACTGGTGTTCGCGGTCACGCGGGTTATCTTCGTGCCGGCCGGGGAGTTCGTCGCCTATGGCACGCTGACGCTCGCCGCGCTCCAGCTCGGCAAGCCGCCGGGAACGATAGGCCTTCTCATCGGTGCTGCAGTGCTCGCCAGCGCGATGGAGCTCCTCACCGCCGCGCGGAAAGGGGAATGGCGGCAGCTCGCCCCGGCACTGCTCGCCTATCTCGTGCTGCCGCTGGTAGTGGCGGGAATCGTCTATGCGGCATCGCCGCTCAAGCTCGAGCTGTGGCTGCAGATCTCCCTCACCGTCGCGATCGTGACCGCGCTCGGCCCGCTGCTCTATCGGGTGGCCTACCAGCCATTGGCCGAAGCGTCCGTGCTGGTCCTGCTGATCGTTTCGGTCGCGGTCCACTTCGTGATGCTGGGTCTTGGGCTGTGGTTCTTCGGTGCGGAGGGCTCGCGCACACCGCCGTTCACGAGCGCATCCTGGCAGATCGGCGAAGTGACCGTCAGCGCGCAGAGTCTGCTGGTCCTGATTTTCGCCCTGCTGCTGATCGGCAGCCTGTACCTGTTCTTCGGCAAGACGCTCTACGGCAAGGCGCTGCGCGCGACGGCGCTCAACCGCGTCGGCGCCCGGCTCGTGGGCATCAGCCCGAGCTTCGCCGGAAGCGTGACGTTCACGCTTGCCGCCCTGCTGGGAGCCGTCTCCGGCGTGCTGATCGGGCCGATCACGACGGTCTACTATGATTCGGGATTTCTCATCAGCCTCAAGGGCTTCGTCGGTGCGATCATCGGCGGCCTGTCAAGCTATCCGCTCGCAGCGGCAGGCTCGGTGCTGGTCGGGATGCTCGAGTCCTTCTCGTCCTTCTGGGCCAGTGCATTCAAGGAAGTCATCGTCTTTACGCTGATCATCCCGGTGCTGCTGTGGCGTTCGCTGACCACGCATCACCAGGAAGATGAGCATGAGTGACGACGCACGATCCGCCCGGGTCGCAATCGCCATGCGCTGGACGGTGGCCGCGGCGGGAGCCGCCTTCCTTTTGGCCGTTCCGTTACTCGTGCCGCAGTTCTGGGTGACGCTACTCAATTACATCGGGCTCTACAGCATCGTGGCGCTGGGGCTCGTGCTGCTGACGGGGGTCGCCGGGCAGACATCCTTCGGCCAGGCAGCGTTTGTTGGCATTGGCGCGTACGTCACGGCTTATCTTTCGACGCGCTACGAGAGCGTTGCTTGGATGCCATGGCTGAACCTGGTTCTGGGACTCGTCTTGACGGCGCTCGTATCGCTCTTCCTCGGCTTCATCACGCTGCGCATGCGCGGACACTATCTTCCCCTGGCCACGATCGCGTGGGGCATCAGTCTGTACTTCACCTTCGGCAACCTGGAAATCCTCGGGGGACACACCGGCTTGGGTGGCATTCCGCCGTTGTCCGTAGCCGGCGCAGAGCTGCGCGACGAGCGCTACTTCTGCTATCTCATCTGGGCGATCGCGCTGGCGAGCCTGTGGACCACGCGCAATCTGCTCGACTCCCGCCCCGGTCGAGCGATACGCGCACTGAAAAGCCGGCTGGAGATGTCAGAGGCCTTCGGCGTCAATGCGGCTCGGCTCAAGATGGTCGTCTTTGTCTATGCGGCGCTGCTCGCCTGCGTGTCGGGCTGGCTCTACGCGCATCTGCAGCGTTTCGTGAACCCGACGCCCTTCGGGTTGCAGCAGGGCATCGAGTACCTGTTCATGGCGGTCGTTGGCGGCGCGGGCAGCGTCTGGGGGGCGGTGCTCGGGGCCGCGCTGGTGACGCTGCTCAAGACGCAATTGCAGGACTGGCTGCCTCACCTGCTCGGTCGCAGCGGCAACTTCGAGATAGTGGTCTTCGGGGTGCTGATCGTGCTGCTGCTGCAGCGCACGCGCGAAGGAGTTTGGCCGTGGATCGCGCAGATCTTGCCGCAGCGCTCCCCCGCGCACGTCTCGCCTGGAGCTTCAGCGAGTCTGCCGTCGCCGGCGCAGGGCACGGTCGCCGGGCCGCTGCTGCTGGTCGATCATGCTCGCAAGGAGTTCGGGGGACTCGTGGCCGTAAGCGATCTTTCATTCGCGATTCGCCGCGGGGAGATCCTCGGCCTGATCGGGCCCAATGGCGCGGGCAAGAGCACGATGTTCAACATGATCAGCGGCGCGCTGCCAGCAACGCGCGGGGCGATCTCCTTTCGCGGCGAATCGCTGACCGGCCGCGAAGCCTTCGAGATCGCGCGGCTCGGAATCGCACGCACGTTCCAGCACGTGCGCCTGATCCCCGGGATGTCGGTGCTCGACAACGCGGCGCTAGGTGCATACCGACGCGGTCGCAGCGGCGTGCTGCGCGCCGCTCTCCGGCTAGATCGTCAGGAGGAGGCGTGCATCCTCGGCGAGGCCGCGCGGCAGATCGAACTGGTCGGACTGAGCAGCAAGCAGCAGGCGCCGGCAGCCTCTCTTCCGCTAGGCCAGCAGCGGCTGCTCGAGATCGCCCGCGCCCTGGCCGCGCAGCCGCAGCTGCTGCTGCTGGACGAACCCGCCGCGGGGCTGCGCTACCGCGAGAAGCAGGAACTGGCCACGCTCTTGCGTGCGCTGCGTGACCAGGGGATGACGATCCTACTCGTCGAGCACGACATGGATTTCGTCATGGGGCTCACCGATCGGCTGGTGGTGATGGATTTTGGCGAGAAGCTCGCGGAGGGACTGCCCGCGGAGATACAAGCCAATCCGCTGGTCGTCGAGGCTTATCTCGGCAGCATCGCATGAGCGACACGAATCTGCTCGAGGTCCGCGATCTGCACGTCGCCTACGGGAAGGTCGAGGCGGTGCTGGGCGTGTCGCTCGCGGCCCCGCCAGGCCGCATCGTCACCGTGATCGGGCCTAACGGAGCGGGCAAGACGACGCTGCTCGCGGCGATCATGGGCTTGCTGCCGTCGCGCGGCGAGATTGCGTTCGCCGGCGCGCCGGTCGGCAGCCTGCCCGTCGAGCGGCGCGTGGCGCTGGGGCTGTGCCTCGTACCGGAGCAGCGCGAGCTGTTCGCCGCCATGTCAGTGGAGGACAACCTCGAGTTAGGCTCGTTCCAGCGGCGCCGCGATCGCGCCCTTGTGCGGACGCGGGACGAGGTCTACGGGCGATTTCCGCGGCTTGCCGAGCGGCGTAGTCAGCTCGCGGGAACGCTCTCGGGCGGGGAGCGCCAAATGCTGGCGCTGGGCCGGGCTCTGATGTCTCAACCACGCCTGCTTCTGCTGGACGAGCCGAGCCTGGGCCTCGCGCCGCTGATCGTGCGCGAGATCTTCAGCATCATTGCCTCGTTGCGCGCGAGCGGCGTGGCCATTCTGCTGATCGAGCAAAACGCGCGCGCGGCGCTGCAGGTGGCCGACTACGGCTACGTGCTCGAGATGGGCGAGGTCGCGATCGAGGGTGCGAGCGCGATGCTGGCGCAGGATGCGCGCGTCGCGGCAAGCTATCTGGGACGCGTCGCGCCGGCGCCCAAACGGCCCTAGCGGCAACGCGGGCTCGTGCGCGGGGGTTGTGCAACGCGCGCCGTGCCGCGACAATAAGCTTAGGAAAGACTACGTGACCGATCTCGCCGTTCCTACTGTCAAGCCTGCACCGCTGGAGCAGGCGACCCGTCTTCTGCTCGAGCCCGCAGCCCTGGAGCTCCGCCAGCTGGCGCAGGTGCTCGCGGACATCCACGTGCACAACGTCGATTACGCTGACCTGTACTTTCAATATTCGCGCCTCGAGAGCTGGAGTCTCGAAGAAGGCATCGTGAAGTCGGGCTCGTTCTCGATCGACCGTGGCGTCGGCGTGCGGGCAGTGGCAGGCGAAAAGACCGCTTTCGCCTATTCCGACGACATCAGCCTGGACGCGCTCGCGCAAGCCGCGGCGGCCACCCGCGCGATTGGGCGACAGGGCGGCACGCAGGTGGCCGCACTCGAACGCCTCGGCGGCAGCCGCGCTCTTTACGCTGCGCAGGACCCGGTTGCAGTTCTCGCGGACGCCGACAAGGTGGCGCTCCTCGAGCGGCTCGAGCGCATCGCGCGACAGCGCGACCCACGCGTCACGCAGGTCATTGCATCGCTCGCCGGCGAGTACGAGGCAATCCTGATCGCTCGCAGCGACGGGCTGATCGCCGCGGACGTGCGCCCGCTGGTTCGTCTCTCGCTCAACGTCATCGTCGAGGAAAACGGCCGGCGCGAGCAGGGGACCGCAGGCGGCGGCGGCCGCATAGACTATCGGAGCTTCGACGAGGAGCGGCTGCAGGAATACGCGGCGAGGGCAGTCGATCAAGCCCTGCTCAACCTACGCGCGCGTGAAGCCCCCGCCGGATCGATGATCGTCGTGCTTGGCCCCGGATGGCCGGGTATCCTTCTGCACGAGGCGATCGGCCACGGGCTGGAAGGCGACTTCAATCGCAAAGGCACGTCGGCATTCTCGGGGCGCATTGGCGAGCGCGTCGCCGCTGCAGGCGTCTCCGTCGTCGACGACGGGACGTTACCCGACCGGCGCGGCTCACTTAACGTCGATGACGAGGGCAACCCGACGCAGCGCACGGTGCTTATCGAGAACGGTATCCTGCGCGGCTACATGCAAGACAGCTTGAATGCGCGGCTCATGGGCGTTGCACCCACCGGGAACGGCCGGCGCGAGTCCTTTGCCCACGTGCCGATGCCGCGGATGACCAACACGGTGATGCTCAACGGCGACCGCGACCCGGCGGAGATCATCGCCTCGGTCGACGATGGTCTGTACGCGGTGAATTTTGGCGGCGGGCAGGTCGACATCACGAACGGAAAATTCGTCTTCTCCGCCGCGGAAGCGTGGAAGATCGAAGGCGGCAAGCTCGCCTACCCGGTCAAGGGAGCGACGCTCATCGGCAACGGGCCGGACGTGCTGACGCGCGTGTCGATGATCGGCAACGACCTCGCGCTCGACCCGGGTGTCGGTACCTGCGGCAAAGAGGGACAAAGCGTACCGGTCGGAGTCGGGCAGCCGACGCTGCGCATCGATGGCCTGACGGTAGGTGGAACAGCGTAGCTGCAGGTCGCGGTTCTCAGTAACGCTTCGGTATCGCGGGTGCTTGCGGCCGCACCCCCGGCAAGGCGAACGAAGCGTAACCGTCGGGTGCCACATAGCGAATGGCGAGCTGCCACTCGTCGCCGGCCCGGCGCCACACATCGACTACGAACACCTCGGTCTTCGTGCCCTTGAAGCGCTGCAGGAAGCTCACCACGGCCGCATTGGCTCGAGCCCCGCCGCACGGGGCTCCGAATGGCCGCCGGTATGATGAAGGCAATCGCCGCGCTATGCAAATGTCATTACTGGGCGGCGGTGGAGTCCGCCGGCAAGCGTCAGTGCAAGGGTCCGGTCGTTGCGCCAACGGTGAGCACAGGCGCCGGAGAGGCGTGATGCACGACCAGCCGCCAACCCGAGGGCGTGCGCAGGAAGACGTTGGTCGCGATGGCCGTCCCGCGCGGCTTCGGATCGTCACCCACGGTCACATGCTCGATCGCGCTCTGCAGCGCCAGGCCGACGGTGTCGATGACCACGATGTCGGCGAGTTTGAACGATAGCTTCGTATCAGCGGCAAAGAGCTGCTCCCAACCTGCCCGGACGGCCTCGTACCCAACGAGCCGCGGCCCCCCCGGATGGATGCACACGATGTCTTCGTCCTCGGCCCAGGCGGCCATCATCGCGTCGATGTCGCGCGACTCGAAGGCCTGATAGAAGGCGAGCGCCGCGTCCTGCGGGGAGGTCAGGATCGTTGGTGTGCGGGCTCGGGGCATTCTCTGGGGCGCCTCATGCCGAGGCGTCGCGCGCCAGATCATACACAACGTCGGGCGTGAGTTCGCGCATGCACTTGAAATGACCGAGTGGGCACTCGCGCTTGAAGCAGGGGCTGCACGCAATGTCGATCTTGGCCACTTGCGCCAGCGGTGACAGAGGCGGGGTGATTACGCTCGACGACGAGCCGAACAGCGCGATCAGCGGTCGGCCCACGGCCGCGCCGGCGTGCATGAGGCCGGAGTCGTTGCTGACGATGACGCTCGCGAGCGAGAGCAGATCGATCGCGGTTCCGAGGTCGGTTCGCCCCGAGAGGTCGCGAACGCCAGCGACGGCGGCGGCGATCGGGACCGCCGCGGGCTGATCGTTGACGGACCCCAGCAGCCACACGGCGTATCCCGCATCGAGCAGGCGGCGGGCGAGGGCGATGAAATGCTCGGTCGGCCAGCGTTTCGCCGGCCCGAACTCGGCACCCGGGCACAGGATGGCGATCGGTCTGCGAGTGGCCAGCCCGAGCTCGCGCATAACCGCATTCGCATTGGCCGAGTCAGGCACCAGCACAGGCGCGGGAGGTGTCGGGACAAGTCGCCCACGGGCCACCGCGAGCGACACGAAACGATCGACCAACCGGGGCAGCGCCGCTCGATCCAGGCGACGAGCATCGGTCAGGAGCGGCCTGCGCGCCTCGCCTGCGAAACCGACGCGCTTGGGAATGCGCGCAAGCCACGGCACGATCGCCGACTTGAACGAGTTCGGAAGGATGAAGGCGCAGGTGTAGCCGACCGCCTTCAGCTCGCGCGCAAGCGTGCGTCGGCGCGTCAGGCCCAGCTCCCCGTGATCGAACGGACTCTCGATCATCCGCGCGATACCGCGCATCCGCGCATAAACCGGAGCGCACCAGGGCGGGGCCAGCACGTCGACGATCGGTTCCTCGAGCGGCTCGCGCAGCACGGCGACCAGCGGCTCGGAGAGGATCGCGTCTCCCACCCAGGAGGGGGCGACGATCAGTATGCGCTCGGCCATCGCAGCGAGAGGCTGGATCCGCCGCGAGCGATCCGCCCGCAGGCGCAGCTAGGCAGGTCTCTTGGGTACGCCGCCGCTCAGGCGATAGCGGGTTCCGCAATACGGGCACATGGCCTCGCCCTCAGCCTCGACGTCCAGGAAGACGCGCGGATGGCTCGACCATAGCGGCATGGCGGGATTCGGGCAGTGCAGCGGCAGATCCTTCGCGTTAACCTCAACAACTGACGGAGCGCGTCCCGCCTCCGCTGGCGCGCCGGCTTCATGCATCGTGCACGCGCTCCTGCGCAGCGACTCGCGACGCGCTGCGTGCCGTATCGCCGCCGGCAGGCGCGGTCACGGGGCTGAGCCACGATCGGTATTTTGCGTTGCGTCCGTTGACCGCGTCGAAGAACATGGCCTGCAGCTTCTGCGTGACGGGGCCGCGGCGCCCCGGGCCGATCGGGCGGTTGTCGAGCTCGCGGATCGGTGTGACTTCTGCCGCCGTGCCGGTGAAGAACGCCTCATCCGCAATGTAGAACTCGTCGCGCGTGATCCGTCTTTCGAGCACAGGGATGCCAAGCTCCGCCGCGAAGGTCATGATGGTGGCGCGGGTGATACCGTTAAGCGCCCCACCCGACAGATCCGGCGTGTGCAGCTTGCCGTCGCGAACGAGAAATACGTTCTCGCCCGATCCCTGGCAGACGAAGCCTTGCGGATCGAGGAGCATCGCCTCCTCGTAGCCGTCGTGGGTGGCTTCCTGGTTAGCCAGGATCGACACCGCGTAGTTGCACACGGCCTTGGCGTTGCACATCGTGATGTTCGGATGATGATGCGTGAACGATGATGTCTTCACGCGGATACCCTTCTCGAGGCCCTCCGCGCCGAGGTACGCACCCCAGGGCCAGGCGGCGATGGCCACGCGAACCGGGTTGGACTTGGCCGCTACCCCCATCGCTTCGGAGCCGTAGAAGACGAGCGGCCGCAGGTAGCACGAGCCAAGCCCGTTCTTCTGCACGCACTCCTTCTGCGCGCTGTCGAGCTCGTCCTTGCCGTATGGAATCTTCATGGCGAAGATCTGTGCCGAGCGAAACAGCCGGTCCGTGTGGTCGCGCAGGCGGAAGATCGCCGGCCCCGCATCCGTCTGATAGCAGCGAACCCCCTCGAACACGCCGAGACCGTAGTGCAGCGTGTGGGTCAGCACGTGCGTGCTCGCGTCGCGCCAGGGAACGAACTTGCCGTCGTACCAGATGAAGCCGTCGCGGTCTGCCATCGACATGATGCCGCCCCTGCGGTGGAAAACTGGAATTTTAACCGAAATCCGAGACTCGGCCGGGGACCGGCACGCCACGCCATGCGCTGCCGAACACGTCCGTCCATAGGTGCTCCACGGCCGTGCGGCGCGGTGTTTGCGGTCGCGGGTCGACGCGCGCCATCGGGGCACCCTGCAGCCGCAGCTGATGCTGCAGCCTGCGGAAATCCCGGTAGGCGTCGGCTGCCGCAGTCGCCGCTTCCGCCGGCACCAATCCCAATTCCGCCGCCATCGCGAGCAGCGCGATGTTCCCTGCGTTGCGCACCAGCTGCGGATGAGTGTGGCTGTGAGCCAGCACCAGATATTGCACAGCGAACTCGACGTCGACCATGCCGCCGGGATCGTGCTTGAGATCGAAGTCCGCACCTGGATTCGGATGCCCTGCGTACATCCGCCGGCGCATCTCGACGATATCCTCACGCAGGCGAGCCGCGTCGCGGCGAAGGCGCAGTATCGATTCGCGCTCGGCCTCAAAGGCCGCCCCGAGCACCGCATCGCCGGCGACGAAGCGGGCTCGAGTCAGCGCCTGATGCTCCCATGTCCATGCGCTCTCGCGCTCGTAACGGCGAAACGCTGCCAGGCCGGACACGAGCAGCCCGCTCGCTCCGTCGGGGCGCAGACGCAGGTCGGTGTCGTAGAGTCTCCCCGCACCCGTGAGGCTCGTGAGCCAGGTGTTAACCCGCTGCGCCAGGCGCGCGTAACGCTCGGGTGCCGCCGGATCGACGTCGTCATACAGGAACACCAGGTCGAGGTCCGAGGCGTAGCCGAGCTCCTTCCCCCCGAGCTTCCCGTAGCCGATGATCGCAAACTTCGGCGGCTCATCCCGCCTGCCCCCAATGTGGCTCCAGCATTGCGCAAGCGTCGCCGCGAGTACGATGTCGGCGAGAGCGGACAAGTGGTCCGCGAGCCGCTCGACGCTCAACAAGCCGCTCAAGTCCTGGGCGAGCAGCCGAAAGACTTGCGCGTGCTGGAAGTGACGCAACGCATCCATTTGCCGTTCCGCGTCCTCCGGATGGCCGGCGAGCTGCTCGTCAAGCTCGCCGCGCCATGCGTTCCAGTCAGGCTCCTCCAGCAGAACGCGGCTGTCGAGCAATTCGTCGAGCAGAATGGGGTGCCGCAGCAAATAGTCGGCGGCCCACGCGCTTGCACCCATCAGCTGAGCGAGCCGCGGCAGCACGGGCGGGTGCTCGACGAGCAGGGCGAGATAGACGCTGCGACCGCTCACGGTCTCGAGCAGCGCGAAGAGACGCTCGAAAACCACCTGCGGGTCGCGATCCGCGCCGGACGCCTCCTTGCCTGCGGCAACGCGCAGAAGCTGGGGAACCAGGGCGTCGAAGCGACGCCGCGAGCGTGATGGCAGCTGCAAGTAGCGCTGGCTTTGTCGCGCCCGCTCCAGCGTGGCGAGAACGCTGCGCGGGTTCGCGTACCCTGCGGCGGTGAGCGCAGAACACTGCACATCCTCTGCTTCCGGGTCGATCCAGACAGCGGCCAGTGCATCGGTCTCGCGAGAGGGCTCTTCGCCGAGCACGGCGGAGAAGTGGCGTTCGACCGAACCACGGTAGCGATCCAGCGCCGCGACAAAGGATGCAGCGTCGGCGAAGCCGCACGCGCGCGCAAGCGTGCTCGTCTCCGACCCTCGCGCTGGAAGATCGTGGGTCTGCGCGTCGTCGCGATACTGCAGGCGATGCTCCAGCCGGCGCAGGAAAACGTAAGCTTCGGTCAGCTCGATCGCGACCGTACGCGGGAGGAGTCCCCTCGCGCCAAGGGCGGCGCAGGCGGGCAGCGTGCCGCGCACGCGCAGGGCGGGCTCGTGGCCGCCGCGCACGAGCTGCAGCGCCTGCACGACGAACTCGATTTCACGGATGCCGCCGGGGCCGAGCTTGATGTTGCGCTGGTACCCCTTGCGCCGGCCTTGCTCGCGGATCTGCCCGTGCACGTCGCGCAGCCCGGCGTAGGCGTCGTAGTCGAGGTATTTCCTGAAGACGAAAGGAAGCACGAGCCGTTCGAGCTCCTCGTGGCAATCGCCGGTGAGCGCACGCGCCTTGAGCCAGGCATAGCGCTCCCAGGTCCGGCCTTGCGTCACGAGGTATTGCTCGAGAGCGGCGAGCGAGCAGCACAGCGGGCCGCTGTCCCCGTACGGCCGCAAGCGCATGTCGACGCGGAATACGAAACCCTGCTCGCTCACCGCGGCTAGCGCCGCGACCACGCGGCGGCCGAGCAGATCGAAAAATTCCTGGTTGGCGAGCTGCCTGGGCCCGGAAGTCGAGCCCTCCTCGGGATATACGAAGACGAGATCCACATCCGAGGAGACGTTGAGCTCGGCTCCGCCCAGCTTTCCCATGCCGATGACCATGAGCCGCTGGGGACGGCCGGTCTGTGCACCGATGGGCTCGCCGTGGGCTTCCGCGAGCCAACGATGATGTGCGCTCACCGCCGCGCCGATCGCAGCCTCGGCGAAGTGGGTCATCGCGCCGCAGACCTCGAGCAGATCCGCTCTGCCGGTGAGATCGCGCGCGAGCGTCTGCAGCAGGACTTCCTGGCGCCGGCGCCGCAGCTCGGCGCTCAGGACTTCGGGCGTCGGAGCCAGTTCGAGCACGGCGAGGTCCCGGCCGCGCCCATCGCAGGGGCGCTCGAGCAGTTTCGGCAGCTCGGCCGCCAGCGCTGGTTGTGCGGCGATGAGTCGCGTGGCGTAGCGGCTGAACTCGATCGCTCCGGAGAGGTCCATTGCCTCGTGCTGCGGGTCAGTGCTCATGGCACGCGCTAGAATAGCCCGAGCCTATCATGTCCTCGCTGCACGCTTCTTCGCTTCCGCCTTCTCCTGTTCGCGCACGTCTGCTCGGAATTCTTCTCCGAGGCGCGCTGCGCACGCTGCTCGCCCTGATCATCCTCTTCTGCGCCGCACTGCTGACGCTGCGCTATTTCGTGCTACCCGATATCGACCGCTATCGCGAGCGGATCGTCGGCATGCTGCAGGCACAGATCGGGCAGCCGGTCGAGATCGGGCGCCTGCGCGCCGACTGGGACGGATGGAACCCGCGGCTGGATATCGACGAGCTGCGCGTACTCGACGGTGCAACCCACACGGTCATTCTCGCGCTGCCGCGCTCCCACCTCACCGTGGCCTGGACGTCGCTGCTGTTCCTCGATCTGCGACTCAAGGAGCTGGACATCGATCGCCCGCGCCTGGCGCTCCGCCGCGACGCGCAGGGGATGCTGCATCTCGCCGGACTGACGTTCGATCCAGGTCAGGAAGACTACGAGATGGCGCCCGGGGGCTGGCTCCTCCGCCAGCGGCGAATCCGCGTTCATGACGCTACCGTCACCTGGCAGGACGAGCAGCGCGATGCGCCGGAGCTCACACTGGAGCACGTCGAGTTTCGCCTCGAGCACCGCTTTGGCCGTCATCGCTTCGGGCTGACCGGCGCTCCGCCCGCGCAGATATCGTCCCCCCTCGATGTGCGGGGCGAGCTCACCGGCGCTTCGCTCCCCGACTGGCATCACGCATCCGGGCGTTTGTACGCGCGACTCGACTACGCGGACGTTGCCACGTGGCGGCAGTGGGTCTCTCTGCCGATGCCGATCGCGAGCGGCAAAGGAGCGCTGCGTCTGTGGTTCGATTTTTCCGGAGGTGAGCCACGCGAGCTGGTTGCCGACGTCGTGCTCGCCGACGTCCGGGCCCGGCTCGCGCCCGATTTGCCCGACCTCGTGCTCACGCGCCTCGACGGTCGAGTGGGTTGGCGCGGCAGCGCCGCGCAGAGCGAGTACTTCACGCGGCAGCTTTCGTTTGCGGGACCGGGGCAGGTTCAACTGGAGCCGGCGGACTTCGACCTTACGCTGCGGCGTGGCGCGAACGGCGGGACGACCGGCGGCCGGGTCGAATTCGACACTCTGCAGTTGCAGCCACTGACTCAGCTCGCGGCACAGCTGCCGCTGCCGCAAGCGTGGCGCGACCAGCTCGCTGGCTACGCGCCCCGCGGCAAGCTCGAGCAGATGCTCGTCGACTGGAACGGCGATATCGCGGTGCTGGATAAGTTCACCGCCAAAGGCCGCTTCGTCGACGTCGGGCTTGCGGCGCGAGACACGCTGCCGGGGATCACCGGTCTGTCCGGCAGCTTCGAGGCGACGGAACGCGGCGGCTCATTGAGCCTGCAGAGCCGCGTCGTTGCGCTCGCCATGCCGCGGGTCTTCGAGGAGCCGCTGGGGCTGGACAGTTTGCAGGGCCGTATCTCGTGGGCGCGCGAAGGAGCTGGCTACGCCCTGAAGATCGAGCAGCTCGCGTTCGCGGGTCCCCATGCCGCGGGCAGCGCGAGTGGAACGTATCGCACGGCTGCAGAGGGCCAGGGCACGATCGATCTCAGCGCGCAGCTTTCCCGCGCCGACGTGGCACAGGTCTACCGCTACATGCCCATCGCGCTGCCCGTCGCCGTGCGCGAATGGGTGCGTCGCAGCCTGCTCAGCGGCACCGCGACCGAAACGCGGCTCCGCCTGTCGGGCAATCTCGCGGATTTCCCCTTCGCCAACGGGAAAGGTGGACAGTTCCTCGTCACGACCAAGGCGCGAGGCGTGACCTTCGACTACGCTGAGCACTGGCCGGCATTCTCGGACGTCGAAGGCGAGTTTCGGATCGACGGCGCGCGCATGAGCATCGACGCGACCGGGCGCTTTCTCGGCTTCGAACTGAAACAGGTGCGAGCGAGGATCGCGGACGTGCGCGTCGACGCGCCGCTGCTGCAGGTCGAGGCGGAGGGAGGAGGACCGACGACCGACGTTTTGCGCTATATCGAGGACAGCCCCATCCGCGGCTGGACTGGGAGTGTCACCACCGGGGCGCAGGCCACCGGCAATGGCTCGCTGACCTTCAAGCTCGAGCTGCCGCTTGGCAAGCCGCAAGCGACCAAGGCCGCGGGCGAATACACCTTCGCCGGCAACAGCGTCAGCCTTGGAGAAAGCTCGCTTACCCTGCACAAGCTTGGCGGGAAGCTGGCCTTCACGAACCATGACGTGCACGCAGAGCAGCTCATCGGTGAACTCGTGGGCGGGCCGGCACGCTTCAGCGTCGACACGAGGGGCGATCAGGTTCGCATCGCCGGGCAGGGCGAGGCGGATCTCGCGCAGCTCCGCGCCCAATTCCCTGAATACATCGTGATGAGGCGTCTTTCGGGAACCAGCCCGTGGCAGGGAGAGATCATCGTGCGGCCGGAGCTCTCCACCTGGGTGCTCGAGTCCAACCTCAAGGGCGCAGCGATCGACCTCCCGGCGCCGATGGGCAAGACGGCCGGGGAGATGGTGCCGTTGCAAGTCGAGCGGCGCGCGAACGAGAGCGGTCGAGACAGCCTCGAGATCCGCTACGGCAGCATCGCACGCCTCACATTGCTGCGACGCTGGGAGCGCGGCCAGCTCACGCTCGATCGCGGCCTGCTCGCCCTGGGCGGCGCCCAGGGCGAGCCCGATCGGCCCGGCCTGTGGGTCCGCGGCAACCTGGAGGCTCTGAACATCGACGGCTGGCTCGCCCTCAAGCAGGAGGCGGAAGCCGCTGCCATCAGCGAACCGCTTCAGGTCAACGGCATCGACCTCGGCGTTCACACGCTGGATGTGTTCGGCCGGCGCCTCAACGAGCTCCATGTCGCGGCCACTCGCTCACCCGCCGGCTGGCAGATGGACCTCCGCGGCCGCGAGCTCGCGGGCAGCGCACGCTGGCAATCCGCTGCTCCGTCGCGACCGAATGGGGAGATCAGCGCGCGGCTACAGAGGTTGACAGCGCCCTCGGCGACACCCTCCGGGGGCGGACAGGCGAGCGAGCTGCCGGCGAGCCACACTGAATCATCGTCGGACGCGCTCAATGCGTGGCCAAGGATCGACATCACCGCCGACAGCTTCCTGGCGAAGAATCGCGACCTCGGGAAGCTCGACTTGACTGCGCAGCCGCGAGGCAAGGACTGGCAGATCGAGCGCCTGCAGCTCGCCAACGACGACGGCAAGCTGACTGCCGAGGGCTGGTGGCGAGTGTCCGGCCCCAGGGAGCAGACCAAGCTCGACGCAACACTCGATATTGCCGACGCCGGAAAATATCTGGCCCGTTTCGGGCTGCCCGGAGCGATTCGGGGCGCGGCGACGAAGGTGCAGGGAAGCGTTGCCTGGGACGGACCGCCGCAGGCGTTCGACTATCCGACGCTGTCCGGAAGCTTCCGGGTCGAGGCGGGCCCAGGGCAGTTCCTCAAACTCGATCCCGGACCCGCGAAATTGCTCGGTGTACTCTCGTTGCAATCGTTGCGCCGGAGGCTGTCCTTCGATTATCAGGATCTTTTCGGGGAGGGTTTCGCCTTCGATGAGATTACGGGCGACGTGCGCATCCAGGAAGGGGTGATGAGCAGCGATAACGTCCGCATCGAAGGTCCCGCGGCAAGCGTGGAGATCCGCGGAGAAACCAATCTTGCGCGCGAGACGCAGACGCTCAGGGTGCGCGTCCAGCCGAAGCTGTCGAGCAGCGTCTCCGTCGGTGCGGCAGCACTGTGGTTCGCCAATCCAATCATTGGCGCTGCGGTTGGCGCCGGAACGCTCCTCGCCCAGAAGATCTTCTCCGATCCGGTCGAGAAGATGTTCTCCAGTGATTACGTGATCGCCGGCACCTGGGCGGACCCCACCGTTGAGCGCGCCGCCGGGTCGACGAAGAGCGGTGAGGCGGCCGACGCCGAGCGAGCCAAGGTCAGATGAGCGCGAATTCCTTTCGGGTCGCCGCGGTGCAGACGGTATCCGGCGGCGACGTGACGCAAAACTTGCGCGACATCGAGCCGCTCGTTCGCGAGGCGGTAGCGCAGGCCGCGCAGCTGGTCCTGCTGCCCGAGTATTTCGGCATCCTGGGAGCGCACGCGAGCGACAAGGTGGCCGCGCGCGAGGCTGAGGGCGACGGCCCACAGCAAGCATTCCTCGAGCGAATGGCGCGCGAGTACTCGGTATGGATGATCGGCGGTACCGTTCCGATTGCCACGGCAGACCCTTCGCGCGTGCGCAGCGCATCGCTCGTCTTTGCGCCTGGCGGTCACCGCGTGGCCCGCTACGACAAGATTCACCTGTTCGCCTTCAGCCAGGGCGAGGAGCGCTACGACGAGGGCAAGACCATCGAGGCGGGAGATGCTCCGCTCGCGTTCGAGGCGCCTTGCGGACGCGTCGCCCTGTCAGTTTGCTACGACCTGCGCTTTCCGGAGCTCTATCGCGGCCTTGGCGATCTCGCTTTGATCTTGGTGCCCTCGGCGTTCACGGCCGTCACCGGGGCCGCGCATTGGCACGTGCTGCTCAAGGCGCGGGCGATCGAGAACCAGTGCTACGTCCTCGCCGCCGCGCAGGGAGGCTTGCACCCCAATGGTCGCCGTACGTACGGGCACAGCGTTCTCATCGACCCGTGGGGCGTCGTCGTGAGCGAGAGGCCTGAAGGACCGGGGGTGGTCATCGGGGAGATCGACCCCGCCCGCATCGCCCAAGTGCGACGTGAGCTCCCGGCGCTCAAGCATCGTCGTCTCCAGCGAGCCTTCGGTGAAGGCGAGCGATGAGCGGCGCTGGCCCAGCGCCGGGAGCAAACGCCGGCTGGCGCGTTCAGCGAGGTGTAACGGCGGGCGACTTCAGCAGCACCAGCACGGCGCCACCGCCGCCCCCGTGGTGTGGCGGCTCGCAATAGGCCAGGACCTCGTCGCGCTGGGTGAGCCAGCGGCGAATCGTGTTCTTGAGGACCGGTTCGCGGTTGGGCGAACCCAGGCCCTTCCCATGGATCACGCGTACGCAGCGCCAGCCGTTCCCCCGCGCACCGACGAGAAAATCTGCCAACGCATCTCGCGCCTCGCTCCGGTTGAGCCGGTGCAGATCGATTTCACCTTGAATCGCCCAGTGACCGCGCCGAAGCCGATCGAGGACATCGGACCCCAGTCCCTTGCGCACGAAGGTCTGCTCGGCTTCCACCTCCTGTCCGACTGCCCACTGAGCCGGCGAGGGGTCCACTCCGTGCTTGCTTGCGGCAAGCGCCGCGGCTTCGTCGGCGAGCCGCTGCGCCGGCGTCGCGGGCGCCGCCGCGCGGGCGCGAGCAGCACGGTTGCGCGCGCCCAGCGGTTGCACGTCGGCGAACGTCTGGCGCAAGTCGATGTCCGTGCTCTCCCGCGGGGTTCGTGTCGCCGCGGATGTCACGCTTCGCGCGGGGGCGGGCCCGCTCGTCGGCCCCGGCCCCTTGCGCGCCTTCTCCAGCAGGGATTTGAGCTCGGAGAGCTTGGCCATCGGCGCTTTTGCGTCCGGAGGCTGCTAGGCGGGGACCGCCTCGAGATAAGCCTCGGCGTCGAGCGCAGCCATGCAGCCGGTGCCCGCGCTCGTGACCGCTTGGCGGTAGACATGATCGGCCACATCGCCGGCAGCAAAGACGCCGGGAATGCTGGTCGCCGTTGCATTGCCCTCGCTGCCGCCGACGACCTCGATGTAGCCGTTGTTCATCTTGAGCTGTCCCTCGAAGAGCCGCGTGTTCGGCGTATGGCCGATGGCGATGAATACACCGTGCACCTCGAGTTCCCGCTTCGCGCCGTTGCCGACGTGCTTCACGCGCACGCCGGTCACGCCGCTCGCGTCGCCCTTCACCTCGTCGAGGACGTGGTCCCACAACACGCGGACGTTGCCGCCGTCGCGTGTCTTCGCCAGCAGCCGATCGACCAGGATCGCCTCGGCGCGAAATTTGTTCCGGCGATGCACGACGGTGACGCTGCGTGCGATGTTCGACAGGAAGAGCGCCTCTTCAACGGCAGTGTTGCCTCCGCCCACCACCACGACATCCTGCCCCTTGTAGAAGAAACCGTCGCACGTCGCGCAGGCCGACACGCCTCTCCCCATGTGCGCCTTCTCGGACGGCAGGCCGAGGTAGCGCGCCGACGCTCCCGTCGCAATGATCAGAGCGTCGCACGTGTATTCGCCGGCATCACCGACGAGACGAAACGGTTTTTCATCGAGCTTCGCGGTGTGAATCTGATCGAAGATGAGCTCGGTTTCGAAGCGCTCAGCGTGCTTCTGGAACCGGTCCATGAGCGTGGGGCCCTGCACGCCGTCGGCATCCGCAGGCCAGTTGTCCACCTCAGTGGTCGTCATGAGCTGGCCGCCTTGCGCGAGCCCGGTGATGAGAACGGGGCGCAGGTTCGCGCGCGCAGCGTATACTGCCGCCGTGTATCCGGCGGGGCCGGAACCCAGGATCAGCAGGCGGGAGTGTTTGGGGGGCATGGTTGCCCTGGCGAGGGGAAAAACCGGTCGATTCTAACCGATGTGGGGGTCGCTCCCGGCGTGACCAAGCAGGCCCGTTCCCGCATCCGGCCGATGTATAATGTGCTGCATGAGCTAGGCAGTGCAGCCCAATGATTTTGCACGCAAATAAAGCCATGACAAATCGGCGTGCTGAGACGCGTGCCAGCAGCCTTCCGCCGCGACTGGCTGCGCTGCTTCGGGAGTCCTGGTGGCTCTTGGCGGTTGCCCTGTTCGGCTACCTCGCTCTGATCCTGGCGACTTACACCAGGAGCGACCCGGGCTGGTCGTTTTCAGGCAGCGCCGCGGCGATCGCGAACAAGGGCGGCGTAGTCGGCGCATGGCTCGCTGACTTGCTGCTCTACCTCTTTGGTATCTCTGCGTGGTGGTGGGTGTTCGGCGGCATTATCCTGCTCATCGCCGAATATAGGCGTCTCAGTGCACATAACGAGGGAGACCGTCACCTCGAGGTGCGCCATCATCCGTGGCTCGCGCTGCCGGGTTTCGGCTGTCTCCTGCTCGCGAGTTGTGCATTGGAGGCGCTGCGCCTGTACAGACTGCCTGTGAGCCTCCCGCAAGGCGGGGGTGGAGCGATCGGCCAGCTGCTGGGCCAGAGCCTCGCGCGGGCCCTCGGCTTCAACGGGGCGACGCTGCTCCTGATTGCGCTCTTCGCGATAGGGTGGTCGCTGCTCACCGGAATGTCCTGGCTTCGCCTCATGGAGCGACTCGGGGCTGCGATCGAAGGCGTCTTGGCAAAGCTGCGCGCCCGACGCGAACAGCGGCGG
>Ga0335079_10003131_pt1 | contig 19103 bp, 14 predicted proteins | sample Lox_Sample_33_FD_206719 | JGI IMG/M metagenome (GOLD analysis project Ga0335079, IMG submission 206719) | Soil microbial communities from Loxahatchee National Wildlife Refuge, Florida, United States - Lox_Sample_3.3 | ecosystem: Environmental > Terrestrial > Soil > Wetlands | place: USA... | reverse complement strand
CGGCGCGTGCTGCCTCCCCGGTCCGTCCCGCCTTGACCGCGATGAGCGGCTTGTTGCGCGCGGCAGCGCGTGCCGCCGACATGAATTTGCGCGCCCCGGTAACCGACTCGATGTAAAGGAGTATCGCGCGCGTCGCGGGATCCTTGCCAAGGTAGTCGAGCAGGTCGCCGAAATCGACGTCGGCGGCATTGCCGAGCGATATGCAGTACGAGAAGCCGACGTCCGCCGATTGGGCCCAGTCGAGCATCGCGGTGGTGAGGGCGCCGGACTGCGCCACGAAGGCGATGTTGCCGGCCCGGACTTTCGGTATGTGAACGAAGCTCGCATTCAGGCCGCTCCCCGGCGCGAGGAGCCCGATGCAGTTGGGACCGAGAATTCTGAGTCCACCACCGCGCGCCTCGCGCAGCATCGCTGCTGCGAGCGGCGCGCCGTCCGTACCGGCCTGCTCGAGCCCGGCGCTGAGAACGATCGCCGCACGGCAGCCGCGCGCGGTGAGCTGCGCGATGACCCCCGGGACTGAAGCCGCCGGTGTGCAGATCACCGCGAGATCCGGTGTCGCGGGCAGCTCACCGGCGTTGGCATACGCGCGCACGCCCGCCACCACGGCGTGCCGTGGGTTCACGGGCCAGATCGGGCCACCAAACCCGCCGGCGAGCAGATTGCGCATGACGGTGGCGCCCACGCTCCCTGAGCGATCGGAGCCGCCGACGACCGCCACGGACTGCGGGGCAAGCAGATATTTGAGATTGTGGCCGCTCATGGTGCCGTCGGCATGCTACCGGCGCGGCGCCCGGTGTCCGTAGGGACTGTACCCGATGTCATACGTACAAACCTTACTACCTGCACGAGCACCGTCCCGCTAGCCTCCCTGCAACAAGCGTGGATCATCATCAGATTAGGGAGTTGCGCATGTCAGCCAAGAGTCTCAGCGTCTTGGGCAGACTTGCCGCGATCGCGGCCTGCACGGTAGCCGGCCTGGGCGCGGCTCCGTCCGCGTTCGCGGTGCCGAGCTTCGCGCGGCAGACGGGCCTCGCCTGCGAGGCCTGCCACACCGTATTCCCGGAGCTGACCCATTTCGGGCGCGTCTTCAAGGCCAATGGTTACACGCTCACCAACACCAAACAGGTGCGCGACGTCACCGGCAAGAAGGAGGAGCTGCTGGAGCTTGCGCAGTTCCCGCCCTTGTCGATCATGGCGCAGATCTCCTACACGCAGATGAAGACGCCGGTGCCCGATCTCTCTTCGGTGGGAGCTCCAGGCGTTGCACAGAACGGCAGCGCGGGATTTCCGCAGCAGTTCAGCTTCTTCTACGCCGGCAAGATCGCGCCGAACTTCGGCGCCATGTTCCAGCTGACCTATGCGAATGACGGCGGCACGATCGGTATCGACAACAGCGACCTGCGCTTCGCGGACGAGATCGTGCTGCCGGACAACGGCAGCCTGACCTACGGGCTGTCGCTCAACAACAATCCCACAGTGCAGGACTTGTGGAATTCGACCCCGGCATGGGGCTTCCCCTTCGCCGGGAGCAATGCCAATGTGGGCCCGCTCGCCGGCACTGCAATCGCCGGCGCATTCGCGCAGAACGTCGCCGGCCTGACGGGCTATATCTATTGGAACGAATCGCTGTACGCCGAGGTGGGCGGCTATCGCTCCGCCCAGCAAGGCGTAACCAATCAGCTCACCGGCGGTGCGGGACCGCTCGACGGCACGGCTTCCAACGTCATCCAGGGTCTCGCGCCCTATTGGCGCCTCGCCTATGAGCACAACTGGGACAGGCACTCCCTCGAGGTGGGACTGTACGGGCTGGACCTCAAGGTGCTGCCAGGATCCGCCTCGGGCGCGCCGACGCCGCTCAATGGCCCGTTCAACCAGTTCAACGACGTAGCCGAGGACCTGCAGTATCAGTTCATCGGCGACCAGCATCTGCTGTCGGTCGAGGCGACGCATATCCATGAGTCGATGACGCTCAATGCGGCGTTCGCCAGCGGCGCTTCCGCAAACCCCAGCAACACACTGACAACGACCGAGGTCGCGGCCACCTATTACTATCGCCGCAAGTTCGGCGGCACGCTGCAGTACTTCTCGACCACCGGCACGACCGACGCCGGCCTGTATCCCGGAACCCCCGCCGGCGCGCCCGGGGTGGTCACCAGCGCCAATGGCTCCCCCGACACACGTGGCTGGATCGCCGAGGTCAACTACCTGCCGTGGCTGAACGTCAAGGTATCGGCGCAGTACACCTGGTACGGCAAGTTCAACGGCTCGAGCTCCAACTACGACGACGTCGGTCGCAATGCATCCGACAACAACACACTCTACCTGCTGCTGTGGTTCGCGTACTGAGGTGATCATCATGGCAAGACTCACCCTCTGCTTCGCCGGTGCCGCAATCCTGATCGCCACGGGATCTGCAGCACTCGCGGACGAGCCCGACGCCACGGCCCGCGCCGCTGCGCAGCACCTTGCTGTCACCGTCTGCGGTACCTGTCACGGTCCGACCGGCAACAGCACGCAGCCGAAGTACCCGCGCCTGGCGGCCCAGAACGCCAACTATCTGGCCGCCCAGCTGAAGGCCTTCCGCTCGCAAACACGTGGAGACCCAGACGCGATCGGCTACATGTGGGGCATGGCCAGCCAGCTCGACGATGCGACCATCGAGGCGCTCGCGGCCTATTACGCCGCACAGAAAGCCGAGCCGAGCGCCAGAGGGGGCTCCACGGCGGCGAGCCGCGGCCGCGAAGTCTATGAGCACGGCGTCGCGGCGCAGGGAGTTCCCGCCTGCAGCAGCTGCCACGGACCGGACGCGCACGGATTGCAGGACTTCCCGCGGCTCGCGGGCCAACACGGGCAATACGTGCTGAAGCAGCTCGCGTCCTTCCAGAGCAACATGCGCAACGTCGCCATCATGCACGGCGTGGCCCAGAGGCTGAATCTCGACGATATGGACGCGGTCGCCGCGTTCCTCGAGGCTCAGCCCTGAGGCTGGCCCACCATCATGACCACCATCCGCCGCATTCTGGCCGCCGTCAAGGATCCCGGAGCCCATAGGCTTCCCGGGGTCCGCAAGGCTGCGCGACTCGCATCGGCCTTCGGCGCCGAGCTCGTCCTGTTCCACGCCATCGCCGAGCCGCTGTACGTCGGCGGCATCGACGGCGACGTCTCGCTGCTGTACGACAACCCGCCCGACATCGAGCGGCATACGCGGGACGCACTGCACGAGCGGCTGGAGCGCATTGCACGCCGCCTGCGACGCACGGGAATCAAGGTATCCGTGAGCGTCGAGTGGGACTTCCCGGCCTACGAAGCCATCATCCGCGAAGCGTGCCGCATCGGTGCGGGCCTGATCGTGGCCGAGCAGCATCCGGGGCGGCATTTTGCAGCCGGGCTCCTGCATCTCAACGACTGGGAACTGCTGCGGCGCAGCCCCGTGCCGGTGCTGCTCGTCAAGCAGGCACGTCCGTACCGCCAGCCGGCCGTGCTCGCCGCCGTCGACCCCGACCGGACCTATGCCAAGCCGGCGCGCCTCAATCAGCAGATTCTGCGTCTTGGAGCGGCGTTCGCGCGCGCGCTGCGCGGCACCCTGCACGCTGGCTACGCCTACATGCCGCTGCCGCTGACGGCGGTTTCGGGCGGTGTGCTGTCGGATGAGGAGGTCCTCAGGCTGGAGGCGCGGGCTGCGCGCGCGGCACAGGCCAGGCTGCAGCACACGGTACGCGCTGTCAGCATCCCGCGCGCGCGCCAGCACATCCTCGGGCGTCATCCGGTCGATGCGATCGCACAGCTCGCGACCCACACCGGCAGTGCCATCGTGGTGATGGGTGCGATCTCGCGCTCGGGTTTCAGACGGCTGCTGATCGGCAACACCGCCGAGCGCCTGCTCGATCGGCTTTCCTGCGACGTGCTGGTCGTGAAGCCGTCGGGACTCGTCAAGCCGCCGCCGCGCAGACGGCGCGGCGCACGCTATTTCGGCATGCAGCCGCGACTGTATTGAGCGCAGCTCAGGCGCGCCGCGGCGACTGCCACAGCCAGTCGCGGATTTCCGGCAGGTCCTCGCCCTCGCGGCAGATGTAGTCGTGGTGCTGCGACAGCTTGTCGCGCATCAGCTGGCGCACGTGCGCCGCCCGGTAGCCGAGACCGGGCACCCGGTCGATCACGTCGATGACGCGATGGAAACGGTCGAGATCGTTGCGTACCACCATGTCGAAGGGCGTCGTCGTGCTGCCCTCCTCCTTGTAGCCGCGCACGTGCAGATTGCCGTGATTGGTGCGCCGGTAAGTGAGGCGATGGATGAGCCACGGGTAACCGTGATAGGCAAAGATGATTGGCCGGTCGGTGGTGAACAGCGCGTCGAACTCGGTCGTGCTCAGTCCCCGCGGGTGCTCCTCACGCGGCTGCAGCGTCATGAGATCGACGACGTTGACGACGCGGATCTTGAGATCCGGGAGGTGCTGGCGCAGCAGGGCGACCGCGGCCAGCGTCTCCAGCGTGGGCACGTCTCCGGCGCAGCCGAGCACCACGTCGGGGCGGCCGTCCTCATCGTTACTCGCAAACTCGAAGATTCCGGCACCCGCCTCGCAGTGTCGCGCCGCCGCGTCCATCGCCAGCCACTGCGGCTCGCTGTTCTTGCCGGCCACGATGACATTCACGCGACCCCGGCTGTGCAGACAATGCTCGGCGACACACAGCAGCGTGTTCGCGTCCGGCGGCAGGTATACACGTACCACGTCCGCCTTTTTGTTGACCACGAGGTCGATGTATCCCGGGTCCTGGTGCGAGAAGCCGTTATGGTCCTGGCGCCACACGTGCGAGGTGAGCAGGATGTTGAGCGAGGGGATCGGCTGGCGCCACGGGATGTGCCGCGAGGCTTCCAGCCACTTGGCGTGCTGATTGAACATCGAGTCGACGATGTGGATGAAGGCCTCGTAGCACGACAACAGCCCGTGCCGCCCGGTGAGCAGATAGCCCTCCAGCCAGCCCTGGCACTGGTGCTCGGACAATACCTCCATGACGCGCCCGTCCGGGCTCAGATGGTCATCGCCCGCGACGGACTCGGCGACCCAGGTGCGGTCGGTCACCTCGAACACCGCATCGAGACGGTTGGAGGCGGTCTCGTCAGGGCCGAACAGACGAAAGTTGCGGGCTGCGGCGTTGCTGCGCAGCAGCTCGCGCAGCCATTGTCCGAGCACCCGGGTCGCCTCCGCAGAAGTCGCTCCCGGTCGCTCGACGGGTACGGCAAAATCCGCGATCGCGGGCAATTCAAGTGGTGCCGCGTGCGCACCGCCGTTGGCGTGCGGGTTCGAGCCCATGCGCCTCGCGCCCTGCGGAGCGAGCTCCAGCAGGTGCGAGCGCGGCGCGCCGCCCGAATCGAACAGCTCCTCCGGGTGGTAGCTGCGCATCCACTCCTCGAGCTGCCGCAGGTGCGCGGGGTTGGTGCTCACCTCGGCGAGCGGTACCTGATGCGCGCGCCACGTGCCTTCGACCTGCACGCCGTCGACCATCTTCGGTCCCGTCCACCCTTTCGGGGTCTGCAGCACGATCATCGGCCAGCGCGGCCGCATACTGCCGCCTGCGCCGCGGGCGCGCTCGCGGATCGCGGCGATCTCATCGAGCACCCGCTCGAGCATCGTGGCCATCTGCGCATGCATCGACCACGGCTCATCGCCCGCCACGAAGTACGCCCGCCAGCCGTAACCGGTCAGCAGGCTTTCCAGCTGCTCGCGAGGTATCCGCGCCAGCACCGTGGGATTGGCGATCTTGTAGCCGTTCAGGTGCAGGATTGGCAGCACCACGCCGTCGCTGCGCGGGTTGAGAAACTTGTTCGAGTGCCACGCCGTCGCGAGCGGACCGGTTTCCGCCTCGCCGTCTCCCACCAGACAGGCCACCATCAGGTCCGGGTTGTCGAAGGCGGCGCCGAAGGCGTGCGCCAGCGAGTAACCCAGCTCGCCGCCTTCGTGAATCGAGCCGGGCACATCCGGCGCGCAGTGACTCGGTATCCCGCCCGGGAACGAGAACTGTCTGAAGAGACGCTGCATGCCCCGGGCGTTACGCGGCACCTCCGGGTAGAGCTCGCTATAGCTGCCCTCGAGCCAGGTATTCGCGACCAGACCGGGTCCCCCGTGCCCCGGTCCGATGACCGGCAACACATTGAGATCGCGCGCCCGGATCACGCGATTCAGGTGCGCGTACATGAAATTCAACCCCGGAGTCGTGCCCCAGTGCCCGAGCAGCCGCGGCTTGATATGTTTCGGCTGCAGGGGCTCGGTAAGCAGCGGGTTATCGAGCAGATAGATCTGCCCCACGGAAAGATAGTTCGCGGCACACCACCAGGCGTGCACGCGCTGCAGCTCGTCCGTGCTCACGTAACCGGCTTCCGCAAACCGCGACGACCTCAGCATCGTAACTCCGATCGCAACGCCCCGCGCAACCCGGTCGCCGGCCGACGCAGAAAGCATGCGAGCGGCAGATCAGTGCAGCGGTGCGTCGCCAGGCGGCACAGAACGCGATGTCGCGGCTGCGCGGCTCTCCTGGCGGCCCGCTCCGCGGCCCACCGTCGTGGGCTGCGGCTCATAGGCATACCAATCTACGCAGCCGTAACTGGCCGCCGCCTCGACCTCGGGCCCAGCCTGCCTCTTGAGCTCTGTTGCGCCTTGAACCGAAGGGTCGAGGTCGAAAGGATCGAGCTCCGCGATACGCCGCCCCGACCGGTGTGGTGTCTGCATCAGGACGTTCATGTGCATTCTCCCCCGTTCACCTCTGCTTCATATGGTGCAGGCATACTCGGCCGACCGTCACTCGCCGACCATAAGCACAAGCGCGTAAAAGGGGGAACGACGCAGCTACGGACTTTCCACGATGCTCCCGCGGAGCACCTGCCATACAGTCCCGCTGCCTGCTCGCCTTGGGGAAGACAACCATGCCTGATCGTATGCGGCACATACTGGTGGCCATTCGCGACCTGCAGCGCACGCCGCGCGGGGAACTACGCAGGGCGGGGGTCCTGGCCAGGGCTTCCGGTGCGAGTGTGGAGCTGTTTCACGCCATCTCGGAGCCCGATCCCGCTGCCAGCTGGCCGGAGACCGCAACCGCGGCTTTCGTGGCGAAGCGCCGCGCGACGATCGCCTCCAAGTGCCTGCGCCGCCTGGAGCGATTTGCCAGCGACAAGTTGCTGCGCGCGGTGCGCGTCAGATGCACGGTCACCTGGGATTTCCCGCCGCATGAGGCGATCGTGCGGCGCGCATGGTCGAGCCATGCCGATCTGGTCGTCGCCGCGACCCGGCACCACATGCCGGGTGCACGGCTGGTGTTGCGAAACACCGATTGGGAGCTGATCAGGCTCTGCCCAGCGCCACTGTTGCTGGTCAAGTCCGTGCGCGAGTACCGTCGACCGGCAATCCTTGCCGCCATCGACCCGTTCCACACTCATGCGCGTCCGGCGGATCTCGATGCACGGCTGCTCGCCGCCGGCAAGAGCTACGCCCAGCTGCTGCACGGCAGCCTGCACGTGTTTCATGCCTACATGCCGCTGATCAACGTCGCAATGGCCCCGATGAGTACGGGCTCGCTGCTCACCATTCCACCTGAGGTCGAGGAGATGCACGGTCGGCAGATCGAGCGCGCGATCGATCGCCTCGCCTCTGGCGCCGGCGTACCGCCTGCCCGTCGACACATCCACATGGGGGATATCGTCGGTGAGCTCAGGGCGGCGACGCGCAGCACCCGCGCAGGGCTGGTGGTCATGGGCGCCGTCTCCCGGTCGGCGCTGAAGCGCCTATTCATCGGCAACGCAGCCGAGCGGGTACTCGACAGTCTCGATTGCGACATCCTCGTCGTGAAGCCGCGCCGCTTCCGCACGACGGTGGACCGTCGGCCGGCCATCGGCGTGACCAGCTCGCTGGTGGTCAGATGAAGTACGGGCTGGCGATGCTCACCGAGCCTGACCGAGCCGCGCCAGCCTGACGGGCCATCGTCGCCACCAGGGCCTCAGGCGGCTCAGAACTTCACCATCACTCCGGCACCCCAGACGACCTCGCGGGTGCGCAGATCGGGGGCCCAGATGCCACCTTCGTTGGCGCAGGTATCTGCGCCGATGACGCTGCCGTTGTTGCAGACGTAGCTGGACGGCGCCCCCGTGTTGCCGAGCGGCGGAGTCACGCCTCCCGGGCCCGTCCAGTAGGGCACGTTGGAGTGGCGGAACGTGAGCTCGGTCCACCAGGTGATCCAGTCCTTCGGCATGTACTGGAGGTTGAGCTGCGTGTCCCACTGATAGAGCTTCTGCCCGGGGTTTTCGGTGAAGTACGGCGTGCCGCTCTGGGAGGTCGCGCCGTTGATCGGCGGGACGAGCGCCAGGTAGCGGCCGGGGTTGTTCATGAAGCCGCCGCCGACGGTCACCGCGTACAGATCATGGTCGAACCAGAAGCGGTTGTAGGCCATCATGCCGAAGAAATTGGCCTTGTTGGGGCCGCTCGAGCAGTGCACGCCGCCGCCGTACTCGCAGCCGATGTCCCAGGTGATCGAGGTCGCCATCTTCGAGAGCCCGCCGTTGCCCTTGGACTCGTAGTACTTCCACAGCAGGCTGTCATCCTCGTGCACGCGCGTGACGTTGGCGTAGTTGATATAAGGCGCGCCTGGATTCGGCAGGCCCACCGCAGCGTTGGGATTGCCGCCGTTGTTGGGCACGCCGCTGCCGGTGGCGAGGTTGTCCTGGCCGATCGAGTAGGTGTTGAAGACGAGTTTGAAAGACTCGTTCGGAATCCACAGGATCTGCCCACCGAAACCCGGGCGGCTGTTGAACTTGGCATACGACTGCCAGCCGTTGATGAGCCACGGCTCGATCTTCAGCGTCTGCGTCGGGAACCACTGCACCCGCAGCCCGTTGAAGAACCACGGCGTGTTGGACGACACGAACGACGGCTGATAGGTCCAGTTGTCGAAGTTGTAATAGCTGAACAGCCCGATGTACGAGACGAAGATGCCCGCGTCCACGTTGAGTCCGTGGTTGACGTCGAAGTGGTAGCCGGCGTTCGCCTCGGACATGTACTTGTAGGCGCCCTGCAGATCCCACTGACCCACTCCGGCGCTCGCATCATTGCGCGGGGTGGTCACCGCGAACAGACCCATCATGGACAGGAATCGCGCCTGCACATTGTTCCAGTGGAAATTGCCGCCGAAGCTCACCTGCTCGATCTGGAACTCCCCCGAGCGGAACTCCTCGGTCGAGCCGACGATCGTGTGGTCCGAAGGATGATTGAAGTCCTGCAGATAGTTGACGTCGAAGCGCACCTCGGGCGTGAAGAACCTGGTATCGAAGATTGGGGTCGAGTTGCGTGTCGTGCCGTTCATCCAGCCGAGATCACCCACCGCGAACGGCGTCTGGGTATCGACCGCCGGCGCCGGCTCCGGCGCCTGCAGCGCCTCCGGCACCACCCGCGCGACGGCCGCCGCCACCTGTTCGGCCAGCGGGGTCTCGGCGGGCGCCCCGCCCGCAGCCCCCGCGGGTGCAGCTCCTGCGACTGCCGGAGCGGGCACCACGACGTTCATGACGACATCGCGACGCGTCGCCTGCCCGGCGATCACGCTGAGCGCCGGCACGGTGATCTGCGGCGTTCCGCTCAACTGCGCGGTAACGGTCCAGTTCCCCGGTGGCAGGTCGCCGAAGGAATAGACGCCGTCGTTCCCGGAGACGGTTGCACGAATGGCACCGCCGTCGGCGCGCAGTGCGGTCACGGTCGCGTGTGCCACCGGCATGCCGGCCGGATTCGTGACCATGCCGACGATCGCGCCAACGGCCGGCTCAGCTGCCTGCGCCGGCGAGAGCACAATACCGAGAGCCAACACCCACAGCAGGCGCCGCCAGTTGCTCATGTTCATCGTGTTACTCGCTTAAGGATGCGCACACCGCACACTCCCGGGTCTCCGGGAAGCTCCGCATTCTGCGCCCGCGCGCTGTGAAGGCGCCGTGAGTAATTACCCCTATAGACCAGCGCACATGATGCGGCCGAGACCACCGACTCTCAGCCCATCGCTGCGCTCGCGGAAGAAGCGCGCATTGAGCTCGTCCGCGCCGAGATCCTCGAGCTGCCGGAAGCCGAGCGCCGCGAGCTCGGCGGCCAGTCCGTGCGGATCGAAGAACGTCGTCCACGGTTCGCCGAGCGCAGCCACCCGGCGTTGCACCGTGGCCACCAGCAGGCGACGCACGAGACTCAGTCTCGCAGGCGGTATCGCGTAGTCAAACACGATGCCACTGCCGGCGGGGAGACTTGCAATGTAGCCAAGCGTGCTCATCACCGCCTCCCGGCTCAGATACATGCTCACGCCGAGCCAGGAAAAGAACGACGCCTCAGCGGCGCACCAACCGCTGTCGGTGAGTCGTTCCCCGAGTAGCTGCGTCTCGAAATCCACCGCTACGAGGCGCAGCGAGTCGGGCACGGCAATGGCGCCAGCCGACAGCTGGCGGCGCTTCCACGCCTGCGTCGCCGGATGGTCCACCTCGAAGATCCGCAGGCGCGCATCGAGTGGCGCGCTGCGGTATGCAGACGTGTCGAGGCCCGCGCCCAGCACCACGTACTGATGCACCCCGCGCCGCACGGCGCGCGTGAGCGCGTCCTCTGCGACGCGGCTGCGTGCTACGAGGAAGGCCCGCAGATAACGCGCGAACGGAGTGCTGAAGCGCAATGGGTGGGAGCGGATCTCGTCGGCCGCCGCGGCGCCGATAATGCTCAGGGCAAGCGGATCCTCGAGTACCCGCGGTTGATCGAGAATCTGATGTGCCGCCCGGCTCACCGCCACCCGCTGCGCCGTCAGGCTGGGTCCGTCTCTCACCTAGGAGCTCCGCGTGCCTCCGTGACGCGCACGCCCCAACAGGTAGCCGGCACTGAACGGCAAGCCGAGCAGCAGCGCGCCGCTGGCGAGGACAGTTATCCACCATGAGCGTCGCTGCTCCATGGCCGCAGACTATACACCGCGGCCGCGGCAGCCTTGACAGGCACGGCGCGCGCATGGATGGTGATGTCGTGAGCCCGCACCACGATGCCTCGCCGCTGGTCAGGATGAGCGCGGTGGAGCTGACGCGCGCGATTCGCGCGCGCACGGTGTCGTGCGCCGAGGTGATGGCGACCTTTCTCGATCACATCGGCCGGCTCAATCCGCGGGTCAACGCCCTGGTGTCGCTGCAGCATGCCGAAGGGCTGATGCAGCAGGCGCGGGTGCGCGACGCGCAGCTCGCCCGCGGCGACTATCTGGGACGCCTGCACGGCGTGCCGCACGCGGTCAAGGACCTGGCCCTGACTGCCGGCATCCGCACCACCTTCGGCTCGCCGCTCCTCGATGCGGTTCCGGAGCGCGACTCGATCCTGGTGGAGCGACTGCGTGCCGCGGGCGCGATTCTCATCGGCAAAACCAACACCGCCGAGCTCGGTCTCGGCTCGCAGACCTACAACCCGGTGTTCGGCACGACGCTGAACGCGTATCACCCCGGCAAGACGGCCGGCGGCAGCAGCGGCGGCGCGGCGGTGGCGCTCGCGCTGCGCATGGTGCCGCTCGCCGACGGCAGCGACATGATGGGGTCGCTGCGCAATCCTGCCGCCTATAATAATGTGTTCGGTTTCCGGCCCACCCAGGGACGGGTGCCGGCGGCCGGCGAGGAGCTGTTCCTCGATCCAATGGCCACCTGGGGCGCCATGGGGCGCAGCGTCACGGACCTCGCGATCCTCATGAGCGTCATCGCCGGACCCGATGCACGCGCGCCGCAATCCGCGGGTGAGGACGGCGGCGAGTACCTGCAGCCGCTCGAGCGCGACTTCGAGGGCGTGCGTATCGGCTGGCTCGGTGACCTGTCCGGCTATCTGCCCTTCGAGCCGGGCGTGCTCGAGCTATGCGAGCAGGCGTGCCGCGCGCTGCAGACACTCGGCTGCGTGGTCGAGGAGACGGCGCTGCCCTGCTCTCCCGCCGCGCTCTGGGAAGCGTGGGTGACGCTCAGGCACTGGCTGGTGGCTGGCGAGCTCGAGCCGCTCCACCACGAGCCCGTCACGCGCGCCCGCTTGAAGCCTGAGGCACGCTGGGAGGTCGAGAGCGCCGCCGCGCTGAGCGCGCTCGATGTCTACCGCGCCTCCGCGGCGCGCTCGCGCTGGTACACGGCCGCGAATACGCTGTTCGAACGCTATGAGTTTCTGGCTCTGCCGAGCGCGCAGCTGTTTCCGTTCGATGCCGCGGTGCTCTGGCCGCGCTCGATCAATGGCGCCGCCATGGATACCTACCATCGCTGGATGGAGGTCGTCGTTCCCGCGAGTCTCCTCGGCGGTCCGGTGCTCAACGTGCCGGTCGGATTCTCGCCGCTCGACCTGCCCATGGGCATGCAGATCATCGGCCGCCGGCACGCGGATCTCGCGGTGCTGCAGCTCGGTCACGCCTATGACCGTGAAACCCGCTGGGTAGAGAGCCGTCTGCCGCCGCTGCTCACGGGCGAGCGCAGCTGACGAGGCGGCCGCGGCGCACCCTGCGGCGCGCAAGGCCGCGCCGTCTCAGGCGACCGAGATCACCTTGAGGGCCACCTCGACGTTGCCGCGAATGGCCTTCGAGTACGGACACACCTGGTGGCCCGCCGCGGCAATTTTCTCCGCGTCCGCCTGCGACACGCCGTGGATCTCCACCGCCAGCTCCACCGTCAGCCCAAAGCCGCCGCCGGAGGCCTCGCCGATGCCGACGGCGCAGCGGACAGTGATGGTCTTCGGGATGAGCTTCATCTGCCGGGAGGCGTACTCACAGGCGCTGCCGAAGCAGGCGGCGTAGCCGGCGGCGAACAGATGCTCCGGCGTCGAGGTGTTGGGTCTGCCCGGACCGCCCATGGCCTTCGGTATCGACAGATCGACACTGATCAATCCGTCGTCCGCCTGCGTGTGCCCGTTGCGTCCGCCGGTGGCGGTGGCGTGCGCGGTGTAAAGAACCTTGATACTCATGGACGTCTCCTGCGCCCGGAATGCGCAGCTGGAATTAGAAGCCCGGCGGCCGCTGCTGTGCAACCGCGAGGTCGTGCTCGAGCGCCAGACCGACGCGCGCCAGGGTCCCCTCGTCGTACAGGCGTCCGATCAGCGTCACACCGTGGGGCACACGCCGCGGCGGGCTGAATCTCGGCAGCGGTCGTTCCGGATCGGGCGCCCAGTCGCTGCGCACTGCGGAAACCTCGATGAAGCCCGCGCGCAAGGTGAGCGAGGGCAGGCCAGTGAAGTTGCCGATGGTGAGCATCTCATCGCGCAGCGATGGCACGAGCAGCAGCTCGACCTGCGACATCACCCGCTGCATCTCGAGCGCTACGGCGCGCCGCAAGCGGTCGGTCTGCACGAAATCGACCGCCGACAGGAAGCGCGCCTGGCGGAAGGTGTTGGGCCAGGCGTCCGGCACCTGCATGCGCAGCGCGTCGATGCCGTGGCTGAGCGTCAGGTCCTCGAAGGCCGCCGCGGCCTCGGCGAACAGGACGGTGTTGAGATCGTCATACGGCCAGTCGGGAATCTCGACCGGCATGGGCACGAGCCCGAGCGATGGCAGCCTCTCGAGCACCCGCCGGTCGACCTCCGTGGCCGGGTCCTCCTGCATCCAGCGGGGAAAGTAGCCGACGCGCAGCCCCGCGATGCCGCCGCCGGCGTCGAAGTCGAGCGGCACGGCGGCGCTGCCCAGGTCGCCCGCGTCCGGCCCGGCGATCGCCCTGAGCACCAGCATGTCGTCCTCGACGCTGCGCGCCATGGGGCCGAGCTTGTCGAGCGACCAGCAGAGAGTCATGGCCCCGGTGCGCGGCACGCGGCCGAAGGTCGGCCGCAGTCCGGTGAGGCCGCAGCGCATGCTGGGGCCGACGATACTGCCCTCGGTCTCGCTGCCGATCGAGAACGCGACGAGCGCGGCGGCGGTCGCCGCCCCGGGGCCGGCACTCGAGCCCGAAGCGCCCTCCTCCGGCAACCAGGGATTCAGCGTCTGTCCGCCGAACCACACATCATTCAGCGCCAACGCCCCGAGACTGAGCTTGGCGATGAGCACGGCGCCAGCCTCGTGGAGGCGGCGCACCACGGCGGCGTCGGCATCCGGAACGCGCCCCCGGTAGGGCTCCGCGCCGTAGGTGGTAGGGATCCCTGCGGTGTCGAGCAGGTCCTTCGCCCCCCACGGGACCCCGTGCAGCGGCCCGCGATATTTCCCGGCGGCGATCTCACGATCCGCCCGCTGCGCCTGCGCGAGCCCCAGCTCGTGTGTCGGCGTGATGATGCTGCGCAACCGCCCGTCGAAGCGCGCGCAGCGCTCGAGGTAGATGCGCGTCAGCCGCTCCGAGCTCAGCTGCCGGCTCTCGAGCCAGCGCGACAGCCTCCACACCGGTGCGAAGGCGATATCGGCATCGGCGTGCGGCAGCGGCCCCGGGTCGCGGTCGCTGCGCACGAAGCGGTCACGCTGCGGCAGCGGCCCGTGCCCCGGGAGCACCGGGCTGCAGGTGGAATAAGGCGCGAGCGTCGCCGCGAGCGGCACCTTGCGCGGACCGCTGCGGCGCTCATGCACAGCGGCCATGCTGCTGCGCCAGCTCTCTGCGGCCTGCGCACGCTCGGCCGCGGTGAGCTCCACGGCCACGAGCTTCTCGGCTGCGGCGAACGTGGCCGCGCTGACCTCCGGCCCGACCGCGGGCGCGGTACCGAAAGCGGGCGGCGTGCCGGGCGGCGGCGGCGGCGGCGTCTGCACGGGTTGTGCCACGGCAGCCGGCGACAGCAGCGCGGCCCCGGAAGTCATGAGAAACTCGCGGCGCGATCCTGACATGTTGTTCCCCGGGGAGATGGTCTCCGATGGCAGTCTAAGCCCCAAGGCCCACACGCGTATGCCCGCCGACAAACCCGGGCACCCGGCGCTCGCCGCTCTCGCCGCGGGAGCCCTCGGCGTGGTGTTCGGCGACATCGGCACGAGCCCCCTCTACACCTTCAAGACGGTGCTGGACCTCACCGACGGCAAGGATCCGGCGTCGATTCTCGGCGTGGTATCGCTCCTCACCTGGACGCTGATCATCGTCACCGGCGTCAAGTACGCCGGCTTCGCGATGCGCATCGACAACGACGGCGAGGGCGGCATCCTTGCCCTCATGGCGCTGCTCGGCGTCAAGCGCTACCGGCGCCCCCTCATAGTGGCGCTCGGCCTGTTCGGGGCCGCCCTCATCTATGGTGATGGCGCGATCACTCCCGCGATCTCGGTGCTGTCCGCGCTCGAGGGCCTGACGATCGTCGAGCCCTCGTTGCAGGCGTACGTGCTGCCACTCAGCGTGGGAGTGCTGCTCGCGCTGTTCGTGGTGCAGCCCAGCGGCACCGCGCGCATCGGCAGCGCCTTCGGACCGGTGATGGCGCTGTGGTTCCTGACGATCGCGCTGCTCGGCATCCTCGGAGTGGCACGCCATCCGGGCGTGCTGTGGGCACTCAATCCCTGGTATGGGCTCGACTACCTGGCGCACGGCGGACGCGGCGCGTTCCTGGTGCTCGGCGGGGTGTTCCTGTGCGTGACCGGCGCCGAGGCGCTGTACGCCGACATGGGGCACTTCGGCGCGCGGCCCATCAGGCTCGCCTGGGGAACGCTGGTATTCCCGAGCCTGGTGCTGAACTACGCCGGCCAGGGTGCGATCGTGCTCGACGGCGCCTCCACCGCGGGCAACATCTTCTATCGGCTCTGTCCCGCGCAGTGGCTGGTGCCGATGGTGCTGCTGTCGACGGCCGCGACCATCATCGCCAGCCAGTCGATCATCACCGGCGCCTTCTCCATGACACGCCAGGCGATCCAGCTCGGCTGGCTGCCGAGGCTCAAGGTCGTGCAAACCTCCGACGCCGGCTACGGACAGATCTACGTCGGCGCGGTCAACTGGCTGCTGATGCTCGCTACCGTTGCCCTCACCCTCGGCTTCCGCAAATCTGACAACCTCGCCGCTGCCTATGGCATCGCGGTATCGGCCACCATGCTGCTGACTACCGCGCTGCTCTATACCGCGATGCGCGATGTCTGGAAGTGGAGGCTGACAGCGTGTCTCGCGGTCGCCGTGGTGTTCTTCACGGTCGACGGCGGCTTCTTCGCCTCCAACCTCATGAAGGTTGCCGATGGCGGCTACGTGCCGCTGCTGCTCGCGGCCGCGGTGTATGCGGTCATGTACATCTGGCACCGCGGTCTCACCGCGACAGCGGCGCGCGTCCACGAGAACCCGCTGCCGCTCGCCGATTTCTTCGCTGCCATCGCGCGCGACGGGGTGGCGCGCGTGCCGGGCACGGCGGTGTTCCTCACGCGCGTCAAGGATGCGACGCCCCCGGTCATGCAGTGGTACGTGCGGCACAGCCACGCGCTGCACGAGAAGGTGATCGCGGTGACGCTCGAGACTGCCTCGGTTCCCTGGATCGCCCCGGCCGAGCGTGTGCAGCTCACCCAACCGGTGCGTGACTTCTGGGTAGCGAGCGCCTGCTACGGTTTCATGGAGCGCCCGGACATGCCGGCGCTGATACGCCAGCTCGGCACGCTCGGCTGCGGCCCGGACCTCGGCAGGCTCACCTATTTCGTCGGCTCCGAGCGCATCGTGCCGCGCGAGGACGGCCGCGGCCTGCCGCGCTGGATGGAGGCACTCTTCAGCGCCATGCTGCGCAACTCGGTGCGCCTTCCCGACTATCTCAACGTGCCGCGCGAGCAGCTGATCGACCTGGGGCGCCAGGTGGCGATTTAGTAGCCATCCGCGGACTCGCTTATACTTTGCCGCTCCAGGGGAGTGCTCTGTCAGGGGAACCGGGAACCGATGTCGCGCCTGCTCGCATCGCTCGTGGCGTTGCTGCTGCCAGTCTCGATAGTCGAGGGGCGCGGCGATGACCCGTGTGCGGCCTTCTCCTGGGACGTGCACCACGAGCGGGATCTTTTCGGCCAGCAGCCCGTCGACCTGGCGAGCGGCAAGGCGCAGGCGGATGCCCCGGCGCTCACTCCCGACCGTCTATACGAGCTCGAGCTGCGCGCCCAGCCGGAAGTGAGTTTCGCGGCACCCCCGAGCCGCACCTGGCCGACGGAAGCCAGTTACGCCGGCATGGCGCGCCTCACGCTGGAGTCGGCCGGGGTCTACCGTTTCGCGCTCGATCAACCGGCGTGGATCGACGTGGTGGTGAACGGCGCGGTGCTCAAGTCGCGCGACTCGCAGGGGCGCCCGGGCTGCAGCGCGCCGCACAAGCTCGTCGAGTTCTCGCTCCCCGCCGGCCGGCCGATGCTGCTCGAGTTCAGCGCCAGCGTCACGCCGTCGATCAAGGTGACGGTGAGCCGCTCTCCCGTCCAGACCCACTGAGCGGACCGCAACACCGCGACACCTCCGGCGAGCCGCCAGGCAGCGCCACGACGCCCGCCGCCTGGAGCGCGTTGCGCGAGCCGGTGTTCCGCTGGCTGTGGATCGCGACCGTCGTCTCCAACGTCGGGTCGTGGATGTACAACGCCGCCTCCGCGTGGCTCATGACGAGCCTCGACGCGGATCCCTTCAAGGTCTCGCTCGTGCAGGTCGCCAACAGCCTGCCGCTGTTCCTGTTCGCGCTGCCGGCGGGCGCGCTCGCCGACATCATCGACAGGCGCCGCGTGATCCTGTGGCTGGAGATCCTCAGCACGGTGTTCTCAGCGCTGTTCGCGCTGCTGGTGGCGCGCAATGCGGTGACGCCCGCGGTGCTCCTGTGGTTCATCTTCCTGGTCGGCGCGCTGGGCGCAATCGAGACGCCGGCGTGGCAGGCGATCACGCCGCTGCTGGTGCCGAAGCCGGCGCTCGGCTCCGCCATCGCGCTCAATAGCGTGGGCGTCAACATCAGCCGCGTCATCGGGCCGGCGCTCGCCGGCGTCATCATCCTCGCCAGCGGAATCGCGGCGCCGTTCTGGATCAACGCCGTGAGCAACGCGGGTGTGATCGCGGTCATCCTGTGGTGGCGCCCGCCTGCGGCGCCGGCCCGTACCCTGCCTGCGGAGCAGCTCTCGGGAGCGATCCGCGCCGGGCTGCGCTATGCGCGCAACAACCGGCGGCTGCGGGCCGCACTGACGCGCGCGGTGGGCTTCTTCCTGTTCGCGAGCGCCTACTGGGCGCTGCTGCCGGTGCTGGCGCGCTCGCAGCTGCACGGCGGCGCCACCCTGTATGGCGTGCTGCTCGGGGTGCTGGGCGCGGGTGCCGTGGCCGGTGCCTTCGCGCTGCCGCTCCTCAAGGCGCGCCTCGGGTCCGATCGCCTGGTGGCGCTCGGCGAGCTCGGTACGGCGGCGGCGCTGGTGCTGTTGGCGCTGGCGCACGCGGCTCCGCTCGCGATACTCGCCTGTCTGCTTGCCGGGGGCTGCTGGATCCTGGTGCTGGCAAGTCTCAACGTCGCGGCGCAGCTCGCTCTCCCCGAGTGGGTGCGCGGACGCGGGCTCGCGGTCTACGTGACCGTGTTCTTCGGTACCATGAGCCTCGGCAGCGCCATCTGGGGATTCCTCGGCAGTCGCCTCGGGCTCGTGCCGGCGCACCTCATCGCCGCCGCGGGCGCGCTGCTCGCCATCCCGCTCACCTGGCGCTGGAAGCTCCAGACCGGGAGCATGCCCGACCTGACACCGTCCATGCACTGGCCGCAGCCGGTGCTGGCGCAGCCGGTCGAGAACGATGCGGGACCCGTGCTGGTGAGCGTCGAATACCACATCGATCCCAGGGACCGGGAGGCCTTCCTCGCGCTGCTGCTGCACCTCGCGCGCGTTCGCCGGCGCGACGGTGCCTACCGCTGGGGGGTGTTCGAGGACACGGCGCACCGCGGCCGGCTTGTCGAGAACTTCCTGGTGGATTCGTGGCTCGAGCACCTGCGCCAGCACCAGCGCGTGACGCGCGCCGATCGTGCGCTGCAGGAGCAGCTGCGCCGCTTCACGCGCGAGGAGCCCAGGGTCACGCACTACATCGCCGCGGCCTGAAGGCCGCGCGCGCCGCTTCAGCCCGGCGGCTTGCCGCGCTTGAAGAACTTCGCCACGCGCGGCGCGGCTGCGGCGGGTCTGGCGGTGCCGCCTAGGACTGGCCGCCGAGGATACGCACCTCGCGCTGCGGGAACGGCATGACGACGCCGCGGGCACGGAGCGCGGCGAGCACGGCCGCGGTC
>Ga0335079_10003127_pt1 | contig 19107 bp, 22 predicted proteins | sample Lox_Sample_33_FD_206719 | JGI IMG/M metagenome (GOLD analysis project Ga0335079, IMG submission 206719) | Soil microbial communities from Loxahatchee National Wildlife Refuge, Florida, United States - Lox_Sample_3.3 | ecosystem: Environmental > Terrestrial > Soil > Wetlands | place: USA... | reverse complement strand
AATGCGCCCACAGAAATTCTTGTTCATTTCTTCCCCTCGGAAGTTTTCTGCGGGACCGGTCTCCTGACTTGCGCCTCTTCGAGCCTGGGCTGTCTTCCCGGACAACGTCCAGTGACTACTGCCTGCCCAGCTCTCCGCGCTTACAGTTACGGGGTAGTGGCGGATTCACACCGCGCTTCCCGAGCATCCCGCCGGTTAGTGGTCAAGGTTGAAGACGGAGCGCTTCCGTCTCGCGTCAGAAACACCTGCACAGATGAATTTGCGGGATGAAAATCCGCGGGCAGCCTCACTCGGGTTCGCGGCGAACCACAGGATTGCTCTCCGGCTCTCCCATCGAAGCCGGATCAGCCCAGATTGGCATCTGGCCGGTCTCCTGACTCGCGCCTCGACGAAACCAGGCAACCTTCCCACGGGTTCAGCCCGCAGTGGCCGTGTTTACCGGCCCGGTTTCTCCGCGCTCACAGTTACGGGGTAGTGGCGGACTCGCACCGCTCTTCCCGACACCAGATGAGCTGTTTGTATATCCCAAAGCCGCAGCGCCGTCAACGTCTGGATTGCTTTGGTGGACTGTCTTGGGTGTAAGAAGCACCTCAACCAAGAAGCGCGACTGCTCACTTGCCCTTCGCGGTCGGGTAGCCCTTGCTGCTCCAGTCGGCGGCGAAATTCTGCTCCAGGTAGAGCACCTTGACGTTGCTGAAGCCCATGTCGCGAAGGGCGTCGGCGGCAGGTTTGACGTTGGGACAATGCACCCAGGGGCAGCAGCCACAATAAATCACGATGAACTTGTCGCGCGGCAAGGCCTTCACCCGTTGCTTGAGCTTCTCCAGTTCCTGCGGCTCTGAAGCGGGACCCGCATATTCGGCGCCGGCAATATGTCCCTGCAGGTAGAGAATATGAAAGCCTACCTGCAGCACCAGTGGCTGCTTTGCCTTCTGATCTTGCAGAATCCTCGCCAGTTGTTCAGGCGCTATCTGTCGCGAACTCGCGAGCGAGGCGGCCTGCGGCGCTGAGAAGGCAGGCCGCACCACAAGCATTGCAAGAACCAGAATCGCCGGGCGACCCATTCGGAACATAGCCGTCGCTCCACCTCCGGGGAGTTCGCGCTCCCTTTTGAATCTTTTCTGTAAACATCATAACGGACAAAGCCCTGCCCTAATGCCATCATGGACCCGGAAAGATGGGCTCGCCAGCGGCCTTCGAGGTTCATGAGCACATCCTCTCGCCCGCGCGTTGTCTCCGAGCCGCTTTACTAATTGCGCAACCACGTTGAAAATAGCTGGTTCGGCGCGCGCCTGGAATCGCTTGCCGAAACTACCAGGAGGATACACTCGCAATCATGGCGACCACCGGAGAACTCATCCGTCTCATGAACTACGTGGATGACATCACTACCACCCTACGCCGCATCAGCGCCACCATTCCGGCCATGGATGCCGAGGAGCGCCGGCGGCTGGCCGAGCACCTGCGCGCCGCGGCCGTCGGCTTCAACCAGGTGGTTGAAGTGCTGGAAAAGGCGGGCAAGTAAGTGGCGCAGGTCCAGACCATCGCCGTCATCGGCGCCGGAACCATGGGCCGCGGCATCGCCCACGTGGCAGCGCTCGGCGGCTACCGCACCATTCTTGAAGACCTGATTCCCGCCGCGCTGCGCAAAGCTGAGGGCGAAATCCGCGGCAACCTCGATAAGGCGGTGGAGCTGGGCAAGGTCGCCGCGGCTGACGCAGCCTCGGCCATGGGACGCCTGGAATATGCCGGCTCGGTAGAGGCGGCGGCCCGCGAAGCCGACCTGGTGATCGAGGCCGTGCCTGAAGAGATGGAATCGAAGATTGAAATCTTCACTCTGCTCGATAAGGTTTGCCGCCCCGGAACCATTCTCGCTTCGAATACTTCCTCGCTCAGCGTCACTGAGATTGCCAGCGTCACCTACCGCGCCAAGCAGTGCCTGGGCATGCACTTCTTCAACCCGGTGCACAAAATGAAGCTGCTGGAAATCGTTCGCGCACTCGAGACGGACGACGGGACCCTGGCGGCAGCGGTGGAAGTAGGCAAGCGCATGGGGAAAGAGGTCGTGGTCATCAAAGAGTCGCCCGGATTCATCACCAGCCGTATCAACGCCATGATCGGCAACGAGGCGTTCTACATGCTGCAGGAAGGCATTGCCTCGCCTTCAGATATAGATAAAGCCTTAAAGTTGGGCTTGAACCATCCCATGGGGCCGTTTGAGTTGGTGGACCTGGTCGGTCTCGATACCCGCCTGCATATCCTCGAATACCTGCATCGCACGCTGGGCGAGAAATACCGCCCTGCACCACTTTTGGTGCAGTACGTGAAAGCCGGCCGTCTGGGGCGCAAAGCGGGGCGGGGCGTGTACGAATATCCGGAGAGCTCGAAGTAGCTAGGCGGCGACCCCGCCGGCGCCTGCACCCGCCAGTGGTTTGGGCTTCGCTCCCATAATGAGGAGCCACAGCATGAAGACCAGTTCCACCGCCTGCAAGGGATCCATCCAACGCGAAACCAACCCCTCGTACTGTGGCACAACCAAAGATGTGAAGCTATTGGCCAGGTAGGCGAAGGTGGCGATCATCAGCAAGACGCCCAGAAAGCGCGGAACAAAGCCTGAGCGGTAGACCAGCAGGCCCAGGGGAAACAGCCAAAGGCCCCAACAAATTCCCGCGACCTCGAAGCCGCCCCCGCGCAGGTTGAGAAACAGCCTGGCCAGAGCATCACGCTGAGGCTGGGGAAACACCGCAAGGAAAGGGGCGCCCCGCACCAGGAGGAGGGCGGCGACGGAGTTCACTTCATTCAGCATGGCAATGGGAACCGCGACCAGAATCAGAATCAACATCAACCGGGCGCGCCGCCGGTTGACCGCTTTGAGCAGATCATACAAAGCGAGAGCCACGAAGATGAAGATCACCTGCCCAACGAGATCAGCGGCGATGCCGAGACGAAAAAGCATCTCATGTGCAGCGATGTTACCGGCCGTCGCCGCTGCGTTGCCCTGCACCAGGAGCTTGCTGGGGACATAAGCGAGAGCGAAAAATCCGGGAATCGAAGCGATTACATACAATAAGCCGGCGAATCGGCCTGCGTTCCGCGTGAAGTTCATCTCCGCACCGCCTCCCTTGACAGGCCTCAGCCAGATGCGCATATCCATCCTCTTCAATGATCGAATCCAACCATGATACGTAAGTGGCAGAGAAAGTGCAGTTACCCAGTTAGGCTTCGCTTGCCGATTTGTGTGGGCGGCGATCCATTTCGACCGCCCCTGGAGGTGGAATTACGTGACGAAAAACGCATTTTGCGGAGGCACTGCTTGGCCCCGGGTTGGGGAAGAACTATGATGAAGCGCAAATGGGATTTGCCTTTTCTGTAGGAAATTCAGGCTTTAGCGGAACACGCCTAAGGAAGACCCTGCTCAGGCACTTTGGCGTCGAGGCGGGAGATATCGCGACCACAGGCCGCCAGTTTCCGATCGCGGCAAGACTGGATATCCAGTCGGCGCTGGAGGATCTGCTGCGCAACCGCCCCGACGTGAAGCTTCTCGGGATTATGTCGCCAAATCCTACCGAGGCTCCCGCCCTGGCGCAAGCTCTGGGCAAGAGCCCGCTCGCTCTGGATGCGGGCCCGCTGCAGCAGGACGAGATTGATGTGGGCGAGGCCACTCCGAAGCGTTGTCTGAAAAACGGACTGTGGCTGTCGCGCGAGAAAGGCCTGCCATTTGCCATCCTGATGGCCGCGGGCGGCCGGTTCGGACTCCGCGCCGGCGTGCAGGTGGAGATTGCGACACGCGTAGGCGAACCGGGAGCGCAGTTCTCGGAGGAGTTCTTTCGTCAACTCGAAGCCCAAGTGAGTCAAAGCCGAACCTACAGGGGGCGGGTCGTCTCGCTCGAGGGGCAGATCAGTCCAATGGGCGGAGGCAGCATCGTCAGGGTGCATCGGCTCGCTAAGGTCAATCGCGAAGACGTCATCCTGCCCCGCAAGACTTTTGCCATGCTCGACCACAACGTGGCCGGATTCATGAACGCACGCGATCAGCTCAAGGCCTTGCACTTTCAGGCGCGCAAGGGGCTTTTGTTTTATGGGCCGCCAGGCACGGGCAAGACCTTCACCATTCACTATCTGGCTTCGCAGCTTCCCAACCATACGACGTTGCTGGTGACTGCCGAGCAGGTTGGGTTGATGGCAGAGTACTTCACGCTGGCGCGTTTTCTGCAGCCCTCGATCATGGTAATCGAAGACGTGGACCTGATTGCGCGCGAACGCACTCATATGCGCGGCCCGGCCGAGGAGGTCCTTCTGAATAAGCTGCTGAACGAGATGGATGGCCTGCGGGAGGACGCCGAGGTGCTGTTCATCTTGACCACGAATCGCCCCGATCAGATCGAGCCGGCACTGGTTTCGCGCCCGGGGCGCATTGACCAGGCCATTGAATTTCCCTTGCCCGATGCGGAGGGCCGGGCAAAACTTACGAAGCTGTATGCCCGCGGGCTACGCGTCGCGGAAGAGATGGTGGAAGTGATCGTCCGCCGCACGCACGGCGTCAGTGCAGCATTCATCAAGGAGCTGATGCGCCGCTGCGCCCAATTCCAAATTGAACTTTCGGCGGGGGAAGTTCTGACCCAACCCGCGGTGGATGCCGCAATCGAAGAGATGTTGTTTGCGGGTGGGACGCTGAACCGGCGCCTGCTGGGCGGTGAAGGCGCGGAGCCCGCTTCCTGACCAGACTTCTCGAGTCGGGCGACTGCTTTAGGTCGCGGACGTCTTCCATTTTGCCGCGCTGTGCACTAACGGCGGCTTGCCGCAGCGTGGACTCCGCTAGAATCATCCCCGTGTCGGAAAAAGCTGATCTTCGCCTGGAGCGCGTGCAGGCACAATTGCGGCGCTATGAGCACCCCTTGCTTGAATTTTCGGCCCGCGCCAAGGGTTACGGGGTCGAGGTGATCATTCAATTCAAGAACCCGCCGGTGCCCGTGCACACTTATTACTTCGAGTTACACCCGCGCGACGTGGACCATCCGCAATTCGAATGGAGTTTCCAGCGCCAGCTCTACGACTGCCTGCACGATTACCTGATTGAGATGTTCACCCGCACGCCGCAGAGCCGGGAAGAATCTCTGTGACCCTGCGCGAGAAGATCGAGCAGGAAATCCGCGACTGCGGGCCGCTTCCATTCTCGCGCTATATGGAGCTGTGCCTCTACGATTCCGAGCTGGGATACTACGTGAAAAACGCCGCCCAGTTCGGCAAGGCCGGGGATTTCTACACCTCGAGCGACGTGCACGCCGTCTTCGGCCGCCTGCTGGCGCGGCAATTCGAAGAGATGTGGCGGATGCTGGGCTCGCCGGCGCAGCTGGAAATTCTGGAGCTCGGCCCCGGGCGCGGCCTTTTTGCCCAGGACGTGCTCGACTGGTCACAGAAGAAGTTTCCCGAGTTCTTCGAGGCGCTGCATTATTCCCTGCTGGAAGCCTCGCCGGAATTGCGTGCCCGGCTGCAGAAGGCACTCAGCAGGCATGCTGCTTCCGGCAAGGCAAGGATCATTCAAGCCACCCGCGCCCTCGGTCCCGATGCGCCTCTCATCCTCTTTGCCAACGAATTCTTTGATGCCCTGCCGGTCGAAATTCTCAGCACCCAGGGAGAACTGCGCGTAGATGCTTGCGCTGGCCGCTTGCTGGAAACCTGGGTTACACCTTCCGCCGAGGCCCTGGAATTTCTTGACCGTTACGGCGTACATCCCGAAGGCCGCGAACGGATTGAGGCGTCGCTGGCCGCCCAGCGATACATGTCGCATGCCGCGGCGCTCATCCCGCGCGGATTTTTCATCGTGATTGATTACGGCTACACCCGCGAAGAGCAACTAGCCGGGCGGCATCGCGGCACGCTAATGACTTACCGCCAGCATTCGGCCAGCGCCAACCCTTACGAGGCCCCCGGCGAGCAGGACATCACGGCGCACGTCAACTTCACTGCGCTGGCCGACGCCGCAGAACGAGCCGGCATGAGCGTGCATCGCCTGCTCACGCAATCGCAATTTCTCATGGGAATCGGCGAGAGGAACCAGTTTGCCGACGCCTTCGAAGACTGCCAGCTGCCGCAGGAGCGCGCCAAAGTTGCCCTGCAGCTCAAACACCTGGTCACGCCCGCGGGCATGGGTGAGAGCTTTCATGTGCTGGTGGCGACTAAGGGTGTAGATCCGGCTGCGGTTGAAAAGCTTGGCGGACTGAGCTTCGGCCGATGATTGAAATGGTTACTTCTTCGACTTTACTTCCTCGCGGTGCTTGGCCGCCGCCAGCGGGCGCACCGGCTCGGTCATACGCACCGGATCCAGAATTTCGTTGATCTCTTTTTCACTGAGCAGCTTTTTCTCGCGCGCGATCTCAATAATCGAGCGGCCGGTGGCCACGGCTTCCTTGGCGATCTCCGCCGCCTTGGCATAGCCGATATAGGGATTCAGCGCGGTGGCCAGCGACACCGTCGCCTGCACGTAGAATTCGCAGCGCTTTTTGTTGGCCGTGATCCCGGCCACGCACGCGCTGAGCTGGCGCAGCATGTTGGTCAGAATGGTGATGGACTGCATCACGCTGTAGGCCATGGTAGGCATCATGACGTTGAGCTCGAGTTGCCCGGCCTGGACCGCCATAGCCACCGCCACGTCATTGCCCACCACCTGGAATGAAACCATCGCCGCCAGCTCAGGAATGACCGGATTGATCTTCCCCGGCATGATCGAAGAGCCGGGCTGCAAGGCCGGCAGATTGACTTCTGCGAATCCGGTATTCGGCCCGGAAGAGAGCAGGCGCAGGTCATTGGCGATGCGAATCACTTCCAGCGCCAGGTTGCGCAGCGCCGAAGAAACCCGCGCCATGGCAAAGTTCGATTGCATGGCGTAGCGCATGTCATCCACGGGAGTGAGCTTCTGGCCGGAAATGCGGGCCAGGTTCTTGATCGCCTTGGCGCGGTACTCCGGGTGAGTGTTGATGCCGGTGCCCACCGCCGAGCCGCCCAGCCCAAGCTCGCGCAGAGATTCAGAGGCCTCGCGAATCGCCTGCTTCGCGCGGCGAACTGCCCCCGCATATGCCGCAAACTCCTGGCCGAGGCGCATGGGCACAGCGTCCTGCATGTGGGTGCGGCCCGACTTCAGAATGTCGTGAAATTCTTTGCCCTTGCGGGCGAGCTCTTCGGCCAGAGAATCCATTACCGAATAGAGCTTTTCTAGCTCCAGCAACCCGCCCAGGCGCATGCCGGTAGGAAATACGTCATTGGTGGATTGTCCGTAGTTCACATGATCATTGGGATGGACGACGGAGTAATCGCCCAGCGCCCCGCCCAGAATTTCCACCGCGCGATTGGCGATCACCTCATTCGAATTCATGTGAAAGCTCACGCCGGCGCCAGCCTGGAAGACGTCTACCACAAATTCCTTGTCCCACTTGCCTTCCTGCACCTCGCGCGCCGCTTGAATAATGGCGTTGGCGCGCTTTTCATCGAGCAGGCCGAGTTCCTTGTTGGCCTCGGCTGCTGCTTCTTTGACCATGCCGAAGGCGCGAATCAGCGTCGGGTGGGCGCGCATGCCGGAGATGGGGAAGTTCTCTACCGCCCGCGCCGTCTGAATGCCGTAATAAACGCTGGCGGGAATTTCCTTGACGCCAAGGGAGTCTTTTTCTGTGCGGGTCAACTTTTGGGTAGCGGTGGCCATAAGCGATCCTATGAATGCGGAAGTTTATCTTTGAATATTATGCGAGGCGCGGGGCAAGAACTCAAACCGGGGCATGGTGGGTCATTTTCGCAGGCGGCTGGCCAAGACCATTGACACGAAGGCACACGAAGGTTCACGAAGCCCTGGGTTCATGGGTCTTCCTTTGCGCACCTTCGACCTCCGTGGCAAGAGCTTTCGAGGCGACGGCCACAGCGGGCGCGGAAGACGCAGAAGCACGCATGCTAGAATCGCAGCTTATTCCATCGAGCCGGGCGCGGCCGTGCGCCTGCGCAGGCGGATCTCCTTGGCCACCGAACAGATTCCCGTAACTCTGGCTCGCGCTCAGAAAAAAGACCGCCCGGGATCGAGCCACGATGTGCTGGTGATTGGCGCCGGCCCCACCGGCCTGGCCTGCGGTATTGAGGCGCAGCGCACCGGTTTCAAGGCGCTGGTGATTGATAAGGGCTGCCTGGTCAACTCGCTGTACAACTATCCCGCCAACATGACGTTTTTCACCACGCCAGAGCTGCTGGAAATCGGCGACATGCCCTTCAGCACCGCCCACCAGAAGCCCACGCGGGAAGAGGCCCTCGAGTATTACCGCAAGGTGGCCGAGCACTATCGCCTGCCCATTGCGCAATACCAGCGGGTGGAAACCGTGGATGGTTCGGATGGAAAATTTCTGGTCACGGCCACCGATTCGCTGGGCCGGATTTACGACTACCGCGCCCGCAAGCTGATCGTCGCTACCGGCTACTATGATCTGGCCAATCAGCTCTGCATTCCCGGCGAAGACCTGCCCAAGGTATATCACTACTACAAAGAGCCACATCCCTTCTTCGATAACGATGTGCTGGTGATCGGGGGCAAGAATTCCGCCGCCATCTCGGCGCTCGATCTCTGGCGGCACGGCGCCCGGGTCACCCTGGTGCATCGCGGGCCCAAGATGCACCATCACGTCAAATACTGGATACTTCCCGATATCGAGAACCGCATCAAGAACGGCGAGATTCGCGCCTACTTCAACAGCAGCGTGCTGGAAATCCTCGCCGACTCCGTCGTGCTCGAAACTCCGCAGGGCGAGGTCACTCTGCCCAACGATTTCGTCTTCGCCCTGATCGGCTACCATCCCGACTACGACTTTCTTCGCGCCATGGGCATTGAGCTTTCCGCCGAGCAGTGCCGCCCGGTCTGCGATCCGCAGACCCTGGAGAGCAACGTGCCGGGAGTCTATGTTGCGGGAGTCATCGTGGCGGGCTCGCGTACCAATGAGATTTTCATCGAGAATGGCCGCTTCCACGGCAAGCAGATCGCCGAGCACTTGAAACAGAAGCTGAATCCCCGGGGCTAAAGGCGGCCGTATTGGTGACAGTTACAGCCGCGGTTCAAGGCGCCGATACCGCTCGCTTTGCCTCGAAGTACAAATTGCAGACGGAGAACACGATGGCGTTCCGGCTCTTCAGCAAAACCACATCGCCCGGTATTTCAGTGGTTGCCCCCGTAAGCTTGGCGGGTGAATGGTCAATGGTCACCTGCTTCACTTCTTGCGTTATTATCCCCAGCTGATGAAACGAAACTTGTGAACCGTTTGCACTCGGGGAGGAGTTGTCCTTTTCAAACTGTCTGGCGCTTACGATTGCGACTTCGGCGCTGGGATGCTGGACGACGATCTTCTTCCAATGAAACGAATCCGGGGGTGTATTCGATCTCAGTTCCAATGATCGCCCTGGCTTCTTTCTCTCCCCAGCAGGAAATAGTTCGTGTAGACAGTTCACGCTGAATGATCCATTTACCCAGCAGTTCTTGCGGGATGTTTTGCGCGCTCAGCGTAGTGCTCGCCCCCAGGGTAAAAAGGCAGCACAGGCGTTTCACGCATGAAGCATTACGTCTCGGCGGGCGAAGCTCTTGACGTATCGCCATTCGTTACCAGGCCCGGCTAGGCCAGCTCCACCGCCTCTTCCCCCAACTGCTGATTGATCAGCCGGGCCATCAGCGGCTTCAGTTTTTCTCCGGTCTTGCTGAGAACGAATGCTTGCCCATCTTCGGCCCAATCGAGCTTGAAGCTGGTGGCCAGCGCGGAAATCCATATCTGCCGCACCGGTGCATTGGGAGAGACTACAAAGCGCGTGCCGTCGTCGAAGGAAATCTGCAGGGCGCCGGCCTGGTCTTCCACTTCGATATCCGCCGAATCTTCGGCGGCGATCAGGGCCTGCTTCAGTGATTCCAGCGCTGCGTCAGCGCGCTTGCGGAAGTCGTTCTCATCCATCATGCGGGCATTATAGCGTCCGCCGCGAAGCGCGGCCCCAAGACATGTGACGACTTAGATCTCGATAATCATGTCCTCGAGCCGCGTCGGATACTTATTGATGATCTCGCCCTTGTCCTTGCCCACGATCACCGTATCGGAGTGGCGGAAGCCACCCCAGTCCGGATCATAAACTCCGGGCTCGCAACTGAAAGTCATTCCTTCTTTCAGAACCGTCTTGTCTCCTTCCGCGATCCACGGAGACTCGTGGCCTTCCAGGCCAATGCCGTGGCCGGTGCGGTGCTTGAGGAATTTCTCGAATCCTGCCTTGCGAATCTGGTCGAGACTCTTTTTGTCCACCTCTTCCGCGATGGCGCCTTCTGTCATGTTCTCGGCTCCGGCGTCGTGCGCGGCCAGCATCGCATCGTAAAGGCGTTTGGCATAGTCGGTCGGCTTACCCACGACGAACGAGCGCTCGTCCTCCACGCAGTAGCCGCCGACCTGGGTGCCGAAGCTCAGAATGAGGGCGTCGCCTTTCTTCAGGCGGTCGGTGCTGGGAACAGCGTGCGGAAAGGCCGAGCGCTTGCCAAACGGCACCAGCCCGCCAAATGGCGGATCAATGCTCACGCCTACGACTTGCTTCAACTCCGCACCCATTTTGTCGGCGAGCGCGTCGGCCGAGGCCTTCAGAATTTCATTCTCGGTCACGCTGCCGTGGCTTTGCACAAAATCGCGTCCTGCCTGCACATAGAAGTCAGAAAAGTACATGCCGCGGCGCATGACGTTCAGCTCATCTTCATCCTTCACCCAGCGCATGTGCTCAATCACGTCCCCGGCCTCGACAATCTCGGCCTGGGGCGCTCCCAGTTTGATCTCGCGCATGCGGCTTGGAGTGGGCTCTTCCACGCCGATGCGCGCCCCCGCCGGCACGCGGCGGGCGATGCGCTCAAAGATCCAGCGCACGCGGTTGACTGGGCCGGGAAAATCGAAGTACGACTCGAAATCCTTCACCCACCACAGCTTCACCTGATCGGTTTCAAGGCCGGGAATGAAAAGCGCCGGATCGCCCGACTTCGGAATCAGCGCCGCCAGCGGCCGCTCCGTCGAAAGGTGAAAGTAGCCGGTGGTGTAGATCACGTTGTGCGCATTGAGCAGCACCAGCGCATCCAGTTTGCGGCGGGCCATCTCTGCTTGCACCTGGCCGATCTTGCGCCGGTACCATTCGGGCTCCAGGCGATCGGGCAAGGCCGCGCCCGGGTTGATGTCGGCAAAAACTCTCACATGGCGTGTCCGGCCAAAGCTTGCGACTTGCGAAGTGAGGCTGAGCACGGCAGCGCCCGCCGCGCTGCGCAGAAAAGTCCGGCGTCCGGTCATGAGGGCTCCAGAGTTGGCATGAAAAAGCAGACTATGCTAACGCAGAATGGCGTGGTCTATTTCCCTTTTTTCGAAAGCAGCCGTCCACCGAGTTTAGAAAGACGCCGGCGCCAACGCCTACGAATCGCAGAGTACGGTTTCACCTCAGCTATAATTCGCCCGTTGATCTCGGGAGCCGACATGACCCAGTTTGCCATTTGTGTTACCGCCGTTTTCCTGCTCACTACCTCAGCGTTCGCGGCGCCGCCTTCAACCGAAGAAGAGCAGGTGTGGGGACTCGAGCAGGCTTACTGGCACTATGTGCAAACGAACGATCTCGAACACTATCGCGCACTGTGGCACGCGGAATTTCTGGGCTGGCCGTCGTTCAGCCCCAACCCCATGCGCAAAGACCACATCGCAGATTGGATGACGGTGCAGAGCCAGAATAGCGAGTCGCTGAAGTCATACCATCTGGAAAAGCTGGCGGTACAGGCGGTGAGGAACGTCGCCACCACGACTTATCGTGTGCGGCTGGTGTGGGTGGATAAGAGCGGAAACCAAGAGGTGGAAACCAGCCGCATCCTCCACACCTGGCTTCGTGATTCCGGCGGCAACTGGCACATTATTTCGGGCATGTCTGCCCCCACCAACCCCGAAGGGCGATGATCATCGCTTCCATGAATGGCTGGGGTGTTACCGCATGGTAATCGGGAAAAAATCCCCATAGCACTCGAACAACGCAGCCTGAGCTTTTGAGCACTATCCCTTGACTGCAGACGGTTACAATCTCGTTGATGAACCCAAAATACCTGTGGCTGGCGGACGTAATGCAACTGCTGACCTTCTTCGTCGTCGCGCCAGCAACAGCCGTCGCTATCGCGTATGCCGCATGGCGGGGAAAGCCAAAGAACTTCACCTTCCAGCGGTATGCTGTGATATGCGTAGCTTCAGGGGTGACAGCTCTTGCATTATTGGTGTTGGCAAAGCGAATGGATGCCGACATCAGAACACTTCAGTATTTCCTCCAATTGGCCTGTGTCTTACTGGGCTTTCTATTACTTGGCGTGGGGATCGGTTCCTTCTTCCCAGTACTCTTACATGCCTGGCGTTGGCACATGGAAACACGGCTCACCAACCATAATCGGACAGAACACCAATGACCACTGTTGAAACATCCCGGTTACACTCATCGAGCCTTTCGCCGGCTCCTTCCTCTCACTTCGAATACAGCTTGTCGATCTTCGCCGCCATCACGAAGTCGCTTTGAGTCAGGCCGTCAATCTTGTGGGTCCAGAGCGTGATCTCCGCCTTGCCCCAGGTGAGCAGAATATCGGGATGATGGCCCTGCTTTTCCGCCACATCGCCCACGCGGTTCACGAAGTCGAGAGCCTGCTTAAAATCGGGGAAGCCGAACTTGCGCACGATGTGGTGCCCTTCCACCACGTTCCACTCCGGCACCTGCCTGGAAATTTCCTGCAGTTCCTCTCCCTTCATGGGCGGCACGCCGCCCTTGCAGGGCACGCAATCCTGGCTGGCTAGATCTTGCGGCATAGTTCTCTCCTGATCTGAATTCACCATAACTATGACATAACTTCGCTCCGGGTGACTCCAGGGTTTGACCCTCTATCGCTTCGGCCGGAATGGGCCATGAGCGCGCCGCCGTTGTCCTTTCGATTACCTGCGCACTCAGGCTCGGGCGTCTTCCCCGCTAGAATAGACGGGCAGTCGGCCGGGTGATGGCCGCCGAGGGCTCTGCCTATGGACAAATTCGTCATTCGCGGCGGTAATCCTTTGTTGGGCACGGTCCGCATCAGCGGCGCTAAGAACGCCGCACTTCCCGCCATGGCCGCGGCATTGCTGACGGAAGAGCCCGTGGTCCTCGAAAATATTCCCCAGGTGCGCGACATCGAGACCACCCGCCGTTTGCTCTCAGCCATGGGCGCGGAGGTAGAGCTCGGCTACGGCCGGGCCCACCATCGCACCACCATTTGCTGCCAGAATCTCGCCTCGCCCGAAGCTTCGTATGAACTGGTGAAGACCATGCGCGCCTCCACCCTGGTGCTGGGGCCGCTGGTCGCGCGTTGCGGCCGGGCGCGGGTCTCTCTGCCCGGCGGCTGCGCCATCGGCGCGCGCCCGATTGATCTGCACATCAAGGGACTTGAATCGCTGGGAGCGAACATCGTGCAAGACCACGGCTATGTCGAGGCCCGGGCCGATCGCTTGAAAGGGGGCGAGATTGTCTTCGACAAAATCACCGTCACTGGCACCGAAGACTTGCTTATGGCGGCCGCACTCGCCGAGGGCGAAACCGTGATGCAGAATTGCGCGCGCGAGCCCGAGGTAGCCGACCTGGCCGCGCTGCTCAACCGGATGGGAGCGAAAATCGAAGGCGCGGGGACTGCCACGATCCGCATTAAAGGCGTAGAGAAGCTGCACGGCGCGCGGCATGCCATCATTCCCGACCGCATCGAAGCGGCCACGTTTATTCTTGCCGGCGCCCTGACCGGCGGCGACCTCAACGTCACCTGCTGCGAGCCACGACATCTCGACGCTCTGCTGCAGAAGCTTCACGAAACCGGCGTCAAGACCGCTGTTTCCCCGGACTCCGTGCGTGTGATGGGTGACGCTCCTTTGCAGGCTTCCGACGTCAGCACTGAGGAATATCCCGGCTTCCCCACCGACGTTCAGGCGCAATACATGGCGCTGGCCACGCAAGCGGAGGGCAGTTCGGTCATCACGGAAAATATTTTCGAGAACCGCTTCATGCACGCGCTCGAACTGGTGCGCATGGGAGCCAACATCAAGATCGAGGGGCGCCGCGCCGTGGTTCGCGGCAAAACGCCGTTGAGCGGAGCGGCGGTGCTTGCCTCGGACCTTCGCGCCTCGGCCTCACTCGTGCTGGCGGCGCTGGTGGCCGAAGGCGAGTCCATCATTGACCGCGTCTATCACATTGATCGCGGCTACGAGCGGATCGAGGAGAAACTGAAAGGAGTCGGGGCGCAGATTCGCCGCATCGGAGAAATTCTGCCTAAGCGCCGCGGCGCCGGCAGCTAGGGTGCGTGGTGCGGGCGCCCCCGCCCGCGTGTGGGCGCCTGCTGCTTCAGCGCCTCGGGGGAGGTAAGCAACGTTCTAAATCGCCATCACTCCTACTTCTTTTTCCACTTCCGTGGTCTCGACCATCGCGATCGCGTCCCATGGGCAGCCATCAAGGAAGCAGCCATCCGGCCCTTTGCTGATGCACTTCTTGCAGCCGATGCAGAGAATCGGATCCACCTGAATCCGCCCGAACGGCGGATGGTCTTCATCCGGCACCCAGAACATGCAGTCTTCCACCGGGCAATACTCCACGCAGGCCGGCGAGCCGGCGCAGCCTGTGCAGCATTCGGTAATGACTGCCAGTTCTTTGGGCTTTTTCTTGCGCGGGGTGGCAATGCCTTTGGATCTCGGCTCGAACTTCAGCTCGTCGGGAACCATCCCGGGGTTGGCCTCGGACATGGCCGGGATTATACCCCAGCATTTAACCCTTGGCACTTGGCTTTTCGCATTCAGCCCTCAGTCGCCACAGCTCAGGAGGCACCATCCGGGGCGCTGGGGTCTGCACTCAGCATTCAGCACTCAGCAGTCAGACTCAACCGTCAGCACTCGAGTCCTCCCTTGAGTTTTGTCATTCCGAGGAGCGCAGCGACGAGGAATCTTCTCACCGAGGGTCTCTTCGCAACCGCGGATTCCTCCCCGGGGTCGGAATGACATGGGGTTCGGAACTCAACCTGAATGCTCTTACGAGCCACTCTTCAGCAAGCTCTTCGGCGCCCTGTTCCTCCACGCCACCTGCAACGCTTCGCCGAGTGCCCTCTTGCTCACGGCGCTCAGCCGCACGCTGGTGCAGCCGCGGCGTCCCCAGGCGCCTTTCACCGGTACGAAGGCCTTGGGGTACATCTTCAAAAACTCATGCTGATATTCCGGCGACAGCTTGACCATGCCCCACTTCTTATCGGGATAGCCGAGCGTGGCGAAAATTTTCCCGCCGACTCTGAAGTCGGGATGGTCCATGTGCTCCCTCTCGCTGGTCTCCGGCAAAGCCAGTGCCAGACGGCGAAATTCATTGCTGGTCGCGGCCATAGCCGGTCATCCTATTACGACACACTGCCGCCTGCAATGCGGAATGCCCGGGGGCCACGAGTGCGCCCTCGCTTTCTGTTACACTGGCCTTCCAGCCCCTTTGGTCCGCACTCTCAGGTCGAACCCAGGCACTTCCAATTCATAGCCCACGGGGGCAAGAAGGAGCAGCCATTATGGCAGGCAAGAGTCTCAACAAGGTGCAGCTCATCGGCAATCTTGGCAAAGATCCGGAAGTGAAGTACACGCCCCAAGGCACGCCCGTGGCCAAGCTCACGCTGGCCACCAACGAGCGCTACAAAGACAAAGACGGCCAATGGCAGGACCGCACCGAGTGGCACAACGTGGTTCTGTGGCAGCGCCTGGCCGAAATCGCCGGCGAATATCTCAAGAAGGGCGGCAAGGTTTATATCGAAGGCCGCCTGCAAACCCGCTCCTGGGATGACAAGCAGACCGGCCAGAAGAAATACATGACCGAGGTCGTGGCCAGCGATCTGATCCTGCTGGGCGGTCGAGGCGAAGGCGCCGAGGGCGGCGGATACTCGCGCGGCGCGGCTGCCGGCGGCAACAATTTCGACCAGCGCGTGCCTGAGCCGGAGCCGGCTGCGGCTTCATCTCCCATCAGCGACGAAGATATTCCCTTCTAAGCTGGGATCAGCATTCGCGAATCGGCGGACGCCTCACTCCGCGGCGTTCGCCGCCAGGGTCTGCACGACTGCGATATTGGCTAGCAACTCGGCGGGAAGCTTGTGGCGCTCCTTCAAGTATTCCGCGCTGTTATAGGAGACCCAGACCTTGCCCGCTGAGTCTTCCCAGACCAGAATCTTGAGCGGCAGGTCAATCGCAATGCTCGGCGCCGCCAGCATCAGGGGCGTTCCAGCCCTTGGGTTGCCGAAGATCAGCAGCTTGGTCTCCGGCATTTGCATTCCCACCTTAGCGGCTTCTCCGCTATGGTCCACCTCGGCGAACAGGGTCACGCCTTTCGATTGCAGAATGCTCTTCAGCTTCTCGACCGTTTCCTCCACCGAGTGATTGCTGGGTTTGTCAATGATTCCTTTCGTGGCGGCGCCCGGGGTCATAGAAACCTCCTCGTAGTCGTAAGACACTAGATGCACGGGGCCGCGCACTGAAACCAAATAAATTGCCGTTGCTGGGCGCTTTCCAAGCGCAACAACTTCAGTCCTTCCCTGCCTCGTAGTACCTACCGTTGACCTCTATGCCCATCACGGCGAAGTCACAGCTCGACTGCTCCAGGGGGTCGGTCTTGAAGGTGAAGCCGATCGCAGGCACGCGGATGGTGGCTTCCAGTTGCGCCGTCGCCTTGAAGCCCTCAAAGCGGTACTGCTGCATCGGGTTCTCGTACTTGACCGGCTCGTCTGTGGACTTAAAGACCAGCTTGAAACTCAGGAATGCCGGGGTAGTTTCGGCGTCCATGGCCGGCCAGCGCGGCTGGTCAATGATAGGGATGTCGCTTGCTTGCAGAGTGGCCATTTTGCCGTCTGCACTGAACATTAGCCCGCTTGTGGGTATCGGCGCCACCCAGTAAAGGCCTTCTGGAGAGATGGGTGAGTGGAAGTCGTGAATCTGGTTTGCAGGGACCCCCGGCCCCTGGAAGACCGTAAGTCAGGTATGGGCAAAAATCGCTTGATGGGGCTGGCGGGCCGCCCAGTACTCGCCCGCCATGTAACTGTAGTCGGTGGTGGGCGTACCCCAGGCCAGGCGGTTGCCGTGGCTATCCGTTCCCATGCCGTGGAAGCCGTTACAGCGCGCCAGCCGTCCCTTGAAGTGATAGATGTTCGAAAGTTCGACGTTCGGCATTGGACTCTGGTTGTGATTGCCGTTCTTGTCCAGCCAGGGAATGGGATATGGGCAATTGCCACCATTCGACGGCGCATGGTTCTGCGGAATAGCGGGAGCGCAGCCCGGCGCCTCCGATTGCGCGCGCAGCACCGTTTGAGGCAGGCCGGCCGCAGCGGCAGCCGCCAGTTTCAACAGATTTCGCCGATCCAGGACGGGACCAAACCAGTGTGCAGCACTCATGTCGTCTCCTTCCCACGGATCATCTTCCCGGGGATGAATTTCTCTGTCGTTACATTTCGGACATGAACCTATAGGTGTGCGGGACCGCGCACCGAAACCAGGTAAATTGCCATCGCCGTTCCGACCAGCGCCAGAAACAAAGCTACCAGAATCGCCGGCATCGAGGGACGGGCCGGCGCTGGCCCTCCCTGCTCCAGTTCGCGAACCAGCCGGAAGTGGTGCCAGGCGGAAAAGACGTTCACCAGCACTCCCAGCGCGATGAGCGCCGTACCGAACCAGAGAGACCATCCGTACGACTGGGCCGCAGGAGCGTGCTGGAGAAACTGAATTTGCTGCAGGAAGAGGCCGAAGCGTGCGACCACAAAGCCAAATCCCATCAGGGCCAGGCCGGTGCGGATCCAGGCAAGAAAGGTACGTTCGGCGGCGAGCGAGTCGCGCAGATCGGCCCGGAGCGCGGTTGCTGCTGGGGAGTTCATCTCACTCCCCGCGCCGGGCAGCTCGAATCAACCCTACGCCCAGGCTGAGTACTGCCGCGGCCAGAAAGATGACCCCGACATAAGCGAGATTCATCAATCCATTGGGCTGGGTCGCCGATGGAGAAACGACCGACAGAAAGAATGCGGCCGGAATCAGAATGGCCGCGATGGGTGCGCCGGTGCGGGCGATCCACTTCCAGAACGGTGACAGCACCGCCTCATCCACATAGCGCAACATGACCAGCGAAAGCACCAGATAGACGCCGGCATGAGCGTGCCCGGCGCGCCAGAGATTGTGCCTCAGAGGGTTGTCGTTATAGCCGGGCACATTCGCGGTCAGCATCATGAGCAGAGTAAGCCCGCCATACATTACCGTGGGCAGCACGACAAGGAGAACTCCTGCCAGCATCCGCGATTCTCGTGACATGGTTTGCCCCTCCAGAGTGGATGAACGACCGCTGCCTGCCGCGCTCCCGTTATCGGGGCAGATCGCCTGCCACATCGTTCTCCGGCAACCTGAGGGATCTGCTCACGGTACCGTCGGCGACCGGCAAACGCTTCACGATCAGATCCTCAATCTCCAGGCTGCCTCCGTGCGGTATCCCGGTGCGTGCGCAGTATAACTCTGGCCCGAAACTTATTGATATCTTCTGCCGTATGCATCGGAGTGCAGCACTTCTGGGAAATTCGTAGCACCGGCTCGGCGGCCAGCCGCTTCACCGTCCCGCCGCCTTACAAAAGGATTAACTCTCTCGTGTACCCCTGCCGCCCACTCGCCCAACTCTATGGCATGGAATAAGATGCAAGAAGCACCAGCAGAGCCGTTATGGCTGCCATCGAGCTTTTTTATTGGTCTTCTGCGGCGGCGATGAATCTAATGAGCATATGGGCGGCAACCTCTTGAAACGGTATCTCTTTGCCAGCGACTTCGACCAGACGCTGACCTTCAACGATTCGGGCTACGTGCTCGCCGAGCTGGTGGGAATTCCAACGGCCGAATTCGAGCGCAAGGCCAAGGGCATGGCCAAACTCAACCTGGTGCAGCAGGGGGCCGAACTGGCGTATTTGCTGCTGCACGACCCGGAGTTTCACCGCCGGGTCCGCAAGCAGCATCTGCACGAGGCGGGAAAGAAAATCCGCCTGAAAGAAAACATCGAGCTGCTCTATCGCATTCTGGAGAA
>Ga0335079_10003126_pt1 | contig 19107 bp, 22 predicted proteins | sample Lox_Sample_33_FD_206719 | JGI IMG/M metagenome (GOLD analysis project Ga0335079, IMG submission 206719) | Soil microbial communities from Loxahatchee National Wildlife Refuge, Florida, United States - Lox_Sample_3.3 | ecosystem: Environmental > Terrestrial > Soil > Wetlands | place: USA... | reverse complement strand
TCGCCGTCAATTGTCCAGACTGCTGCGCCCTTCATCGATGCCCCACTCTGAAAACTGCGACTGACGGCACCCCCCTCTGTGCCTGGTCGAAGGTTCCAATGATACTCTTTTCTCGTCGCCCGCCAACACGGCCAGTGTTGAACCTCGAATCCACGAAGAGATTCACGGAGCGCGCAGACTTCTACGCCAAGTACAGGCCGAGCTATCCGCGGAGGGCGATGTCCATCCTTAGACGCGAATTTGGTTTCCGGAGGAGCGCCGTCGTCGCCGACATCGGCTCCGGCACGGGACTCCTGTCGAGGTTGTTTCTCGAAAACGGCAACGAAGTCTACGCAGTCGAGCCCAACGAAAGGATGAGGTCCTATGCCGAGGGAGACCTCGCAGGATCCTCGAAATTTCATAGCGTAGACGGGACCGCCGAAAGAACGAGGCTCCCAAAGGGAAGCGTTGATGTGATCGCGGTGGGCCAGGCACTTCACTGGTTCAGGCCCCCGCCCACCATCAGGGAGTTCTCAAGGATCTCCAAGCCTCATGGCGAGCTCTGTGTCTTCTACAACGAGAGGAGGAAAGAGGGGGCTTTCATGAACGCCTACGAGTCCCTCATCAGGAGACACCAAAGAGACAGGGCCAAGGTACCGAACGTCGATGCCCCCTACGCCGCCCGCTTCTTCCAGAAGGGGGAGTACTCGACCTTCGCCCTCCCGAACTCCCAGGTCCTCGACTTCGACGGGCTCCTGGGGCGCCTCCTTTCAGCGTCCTACATGCCACCACCCACCGAGCAGGAGAAGTTTGCCAGGCTCGTGGAGGACGTCCGCATCACTTTCGACGCGCACTGCGTCAGAGGGACCGTCACCCTGCTCTACGACACCACGATCCTTCTGGGCCTCGTCAGGCCCGCATCATAGCCGGTTCACTTTTGCTAACAGATTGTTCAAAGTTATCTCTCAAGGAATGATAAAGCAACGTCAACTGGTTTCTCCCCTCAGTTCATGTCTCTACTGGCGAGCACAGACGACGCCGAGCAGGTCGCCCGAACCTGGATGGAGAGGAGGTACGGCAAGGGCATGGGAAAGGTGAAGTTCGTCGAGGTGACCAGCGAGAACGGCGTCTGGACCGTCAAAGCTACCGTGAATCTGACCTCTGGTTTCTTTGAAGTCAAGCCGCACCTCGTGCTGTTGAAAATCGACTCCAACAGCATGAACATCGTCGGGTACTCTGACACCGAGCTCAGTGGAAATCAGACCTGAGGGTTTCCCGATGCGCCTAAATCCTACCTTGAGCTCATAGGCGTGTGCCACGCAGGGTCAGGCCCAAGCTCCCCGAGGAGTGGCACGTCCCCAACGACCCCAAGCTCTGGATAACCTGGGCTCACGCCAGTGCAAAGCTCAGGAAGGAGCAGGTATACTGGGTGTCCACTTCGAGCAGCGCAGGGAAGCCCCACGCGGCACCTGTCTGGGGGATTTGGAAGAGCGACGCCTTCTACTTCGAGACGGCGCCGGATTCGGTGAAAGGGAAGAACCTGAAGCAGAATCCCCTCGCGGTGGTCCACATCCAGGACGGGCTCGACACGGTCATGGTCGAAGGGAAGGCGGAGAGGGTGAAGCAGCAGAAGGACCTAGGCGCCCTCGCAGCCGACTACGCGCGCAAGTACTACTACACCCCTGACTGGTCCGACGAAGCCCGCCAAGTGGTCTTCAGGGTGACCCCGACCATCGCCCACGCCTGGCGGGCGCCGAGGATGCACCGGAGCCTCGTGAACTTTCTTTTCTAGTCGGTGCTCGGTCCTCTGGTGTGGACGCGCCATGAGCAGCGATTCTCTCCCCGGGCTCGCGGACGTCGAGGCCGCCGCGAGGAGGATTGCCGGAGTGGCAACCCGGACCCCCCTCATAGAATCCCCGATTCTGTCACGAAGGACGGGACGGGATGTCTACCTGAAGTTAGAGTGCTTCCAACCCATCAAGGTTTTCAAAATCCGGGGGGCATACAACAAAATCTCACAGCTGAAGGAAGGGAGCGTGGTCGCCGCTTCGTCGGGGAACCATGGCATAGCCGTAGCCTACGCGTGCAGGCTCCTCGGCAAGAAATGCAGCGTCGTTGTCCCAGGGGAGGCTGTCAAAGAGAAGGTCGAGACTATTCTGGAGTACGGTGCTGACGTTGTGAAAGCGGGCACCCTCAGCTCAGAAAGGGAGGCCAGGGCCAGGGAGTTGGCCCGGTCAACCGGCTCCGCATTCGTCCACCCCTTCGACGACTTTGATGTAATCGCCGGTCAGGGGACCTGCGGCCTCGAAATCATCGAACAATTGTCGGATTTCGACTCTGTCCTCGTCCCCGTCGGGGGCGGAGGCCTGATTTCGGGGGTATCCACGGCAGTGAAGGCGCTCAGGCCGAAGGCGAAGGTATTCGGGGTGGAGCCCCAGGGTGCCCCGAAGCTCGCGGCAGCCCTGGACGCGAAGAGAATCATCACCGTCCCATCTCCCCACTCCATGTCGGACGGGCTTCTTCCCACGGCGCTCGGGGAGAGAACCTTCAGGATCTGCTCCCGCAACGTCGACGGTGCCTATGTTGTCACCGAGGAGGAGATTCTTGAGGCGACCAGGGCCCTCGTCAAGGATGCGAGAATCATAGCAGAGCCCTCGGGAGCAACAGCGCTCGCACCACTCTTCTCAAAGTCTTCCCGCGCCCTGGGGGAGAGGGTCGTCGTCCTCATCTCGGGCGGAAACATCTCGCAGGGGCTCCTGGCCCAGATTCTCACTCGATAGGGACTTTCCGTCCAGACGTTTCCTTCCGCCCCGCTATATACGCGGCACACCCTGTTTCCTGCAGGTGCCATGGAATTGCTATCCTTCAACGAGGTCGCCACGTGGCTGCAGTCGGCCTCGATGGCCGCCCCGATTTCCCAGCTCTCGGCAGCCAGCTGGGCCCTGTTCTTCATATGCGGACACTCCGTCAAGAGCCCGTTCAACGGCGCTGAACAGCTCCCTCCTCCCCTTTCAAAAACGTCGTTTCAAATTCCGAACGAACCATACCACGCGCGATGATAGACGCATTGTTGCGCAAGCTTGCGAAGTCAGACGACACCTACGACTGGCCACTCGAAGAGGCGCTGCGACCGACGAAGGAAGACTCCTCAGAGCTCCCCACTGAATCGCGACTCCTCTCCCCTTCATGGCCGAACGCCATATTCTCCCCCGGAGGGCCAAACTCCCCGGACTACTACAAGCGAATGGTGCAGGCCGCCATCGAGAACGGCGGGGAGTGCGCCGGCCATTACATTCCGGTCCCCTGGCTGAAGATGATACTCGCAGGGCTGGAATTCCGGCGAATCGAGCCTGAAGCGCTCTGGGAGGGGGTCGAAGCTCGCGGTCCGGCGGATGCCGGCTTCTACTACGCTCTCTTCCCCTCAGAAAGCGAGGCTCATTCGAGGCCTCGCTAATTTCCCTACAGCCGCAAAATCAATCAAGAGCGCGGTCGGGGCCCTGCCCACGACCAAGCCCGAAGCAGGCCAGAAAGCGACCTACCAGAGGACCTTCACTTCAGAAGATGTCAGGGCATTCGCCGAGCTCTCCGGGGATAAGGGGATTCACCACACGGAGGCCGACGCCAAAGGGAGAGTAATGGTCCAGGGTCTGCTCACAGCCACCACTCCCACGAAGCTCGGCGGCGACATGAACTACATCGCCCGACACATCGTCTATGAATTCGTCCGCCCGGTCTACGTGGGAGATACAATCACGTGCGAAGGCACCGTAGAGAAGGTCGAAACCTCGGAGGGTCGCCTCAACGTCTCGCTGTCATTCCTTTGCCGCAACCAGGATGGGAAGGAGGTCCTCCGCGGCACCACCGATGGTATCATCAGGCTCTAGCCCGAGTTGACTCCTACTCCTCCCTTCCACTCTTGCCTGCGAGGGCGGGCACCACGATTGAGACGGCAACGGTGCCAATGACCACCATCGAGTAGGCGGTCCCGTCGATCAAACCCGAACCAAGGGCGACAGAAGCAATGACAATCCCCACGGCGCCGCGTCCCGCCAGGATGAATGCGATGCGCCTGGGGCCTCCCTGCTCCTTCACCTTCAGCAGCCGCTCAGACGCGTAGTACGTGAGGAGGGTCGCCGGAATGATCGACACCACCACCAGGATACCGAGGGGGAGCAGTAGCCCCACCTGCGACGAAGGGAACGAAGCCTCGACCCCCGCAAGGCCGAAGAAGATCGGGATGAAGAAGGCCCTGTTCATTCTCGCCAGGGTATCCGCCGTCCTCCTGAAGGCAGCCTTCCCCACCAGTCCGCTGTGCAGGATGAGTCCTGCGAAGAATGCGCCGAGGATGTAGCTCACTCCGATTCCCTGCAATATCACGGCCACCAGCAGTCCACCGATTATGAGAAGTGCGAAGGACAATTCCCCGCGTTTCGAAATCCTAGACCCCTTCTCGAGGAGGCCCCTGAACGCATCGGGGTGCGAATTGAGCTGCCAATCTACCACAGCGAATGCCAATAGAAAGACCGCCAACTCCGAGACGACAACCACCGTCCCGCCGAGGGACCCCGAGATGCCTACGAGAATCACGAACGCGATAATGTCCGTGATGGTGACCGATGAGAGGATTAGTTGGCCCGACTCCTTCGCCAGCAGGTCGCTGTCCATGACCAGCACAGAGACAATGGAGATAGACGGGACGCCTATGGCCAAGGCTACCACTAGGTCGGCCGGGCGCCCGAACGGCAGGAGCAGGGAGGCGGCGCCTGCGGCAATCAGGAATGGAAGCAGGAAGCTTGCCCCGGTGATTTCTGCGGAAGGAGCCAGGTGCTTCCTTACGGTAGCGGTAGTCATCTCGAAGCCTATCAGCAGGACGACGAAGAAGAGCGCAATCTCAGAAACCGCCGCTGTCTGAGGCCCGGAAGCCACCACCCCAAACACAGTTGGACCCAGGACAAGACCGCTGAGGAGCTCCCCTGCCACCGAAGGGAAACCTATCTGTTCGAAGAGCTCGCCCACGAGCACCGCCACCGCCAGCACAACGAGCACTTCGGTAATGATGTCGAAGGCCAACAGTACAACTTGCGCCCGTAGATACTTAAGCGGTGACTGGATGTTTTGTCTAGTATTCCATCGTCCTTCGATAGAGCAGGCACCCCACCACCATCAGTGCCACCGAGAGCGCAGAGAGGGGCAGGAAGAGCCCCAAGTCCACGCTCCCAGCCTGCAGGGAGCGGAAGGACTGGACCGCCCAGGTCATCGGGTTGAAGGCCGCACCGCCGCTGCCGTGGCCATGGTCATTATCAGCGTGGTCTTCCCCGCCCCGATGGGGCCGAGGAGTCCGAAGATCTCCCTATCCCGTGTCTCACAGGTCACATCTTTCACGGCTTCGACGCCCTTGAAGCTCTTCGCTACCCCCCTGAACTCGACCACCGCGTGACCCCGTCTCCGAACGATGGCGTTCCCTCTCTCAACCTCGATTGGACCAATGGTAGCGTGCCGCGCTAGTCTGCGAACTTTGTATTCAGATAGTCCAGCAGATACTCCGGGTTGTAAGCTTCCCCGAACGCCTTCAGCTGGAGCGCCTTCGGTGAGTAGATCGACCCGTACCTGTGTATGTTTGTCCTGAGCCACTCCCTCAGCTTCTTGACTTTCCTCTCCTCCAGGGCCTCGCGGACGTACGCGCCGTCCTTCATCTTGTGCCAGATCATCCCGACGACCACGTTCCCCAGAGTGTAGGTTGCGAAGTACCCAAAGGATCCTCCGCTCCAGTGGACGTCCTGGAGAACCCCATCCGCATCGTTCTTCGGCCTCATCCCCATGTACTCCTCGAAAGTGTCATTCCACAGGGACGGCAGCTCTGATACCGAGGCCTCTCCTGCTATCGCCTTCTTCTCGACTTCGTACCTCAGCGCGGTGTGGAAGTTGTATGTCAGCTCGTCGGCGTCGACCCTGATGAAGTTCTTCCTGACCGTGTTGAAATAGTAGTAGAGCTGCTCCGAGTCGTACTTCTTCAGGAATGCCAGGTTCTTCCTGAGGAGAGGGTCGAGCACCTTTCCGAATTCTCTGCTCCGGCCCACCACGTTCTCCCAGAACCTCGACTGCGACTCGTGTATCCCGAAAGAGGCGCCGTCATCCACCGGGGTGTACGCCAGCTCCTCGCCGATTCCCAGGGCGTAGAGGGCATGGCCGCTCTCGTGGATGGTCGAGAAGAGGGTGGACTTGAAGTTCACCCCCTCATACCTCGTCGTTATCCTGACATCGTCCGAGGCAATCTGAGTGGTGAACGGGTGAGTGGACACGTCCATCCTGAACCTGTCTCCGGGCATGTCGAGTATCTTGAGAATCCCTTGGTTCACCGCCAGCATCGCATCCGTCTCATACTTCACCGCCTCCAGGGGGTGTCTCGAAGGGTAGACCCCCGCAGCCACGACCTTCGCCAGGAGCTTCTTGCTCGCCGGGATGAGCTTCGCGTAGACCCTGTCTGCGTCAGCCACGGTGAACCCCTCCTCGTAGAGGTCCAGGAGGGCGTTGTAGGGGTGCTTCTCATATCCGAGCTTCTCTGCGATTTCCCTCTCTAGTCGGATGATCTTCGCGAGATGGGGCTCAAAGAGCTTGAACTCAGACTTCTTGCGGGCCGTCCTCCAGGCAACGGTCGCCTCTGTGGTCACCCGCTGCAATTCGTCAACGACCTCCGGCGGGACCTTCAGGTAGTAGTCGAGGTTCCTCCGCAGTACGCGGACCACCCCCTTCTCCATGTCGTCCAGGTCCTTCGATTTCTCCGCTTTCCTGACCAAGGGGTCGAGCTCAAGGGTCGCCTTCTGCACCATGACCGCGAGCTGCCCCGATGCAATCCCTCTGGACCTCGCCCCCCTCTCCGGCATGTGCGTCTCCATGTCCCATCCCATGACAGACATCGAGTGGCCGAGCGCCCAGACCTGCCTGTACCGCTTCAGGATATCGCCGACTAGAGGATTACGCGCCAAGTGCCGACGACCTCCCCGCATTAACTCGATTTTTCAGGTTTTCCACCACGGCTGAATCCCCCACCTCCCGCTCAGAAACCGCTAAACAGGCCTCGGCCGGGGGACCCACCGATGATAGTCGGAGTCCTGGGCGCAGGGAAAATCGGTGAAGCAGTCGCACGCGCCACAGCCAAGTCCCCCAGGGTCTCTCTGGTCGTGGTCACGAAGAGGAACGTCGCCACCCTGCATCGTCCCCTTCCGAAGAAGATTCAGGCGTCGACCGACAACATCGCCGCCGCCAAGAAAGCTGACGTCGTCATAATAGCGGTCAAAGCCGCCGACGCGAAGCACCTGCTCGACGAAATCTCCGGCGAGACCCACGGCAAGCTCGTCATCTCGTTCATGGCGGCTATCTCATTGCCGAGGCTCGAACGTCACCTCCCCAAGGCCAAGGTGGTGCGTGCCATGACCAACATGGCCGCAGCAGTGGGGGAGGCTGCCACAGCATACGCCGTGGGCACCAATGTTACCCCCGCCGACGTCGAGGTCGTGAAATTCGTCCTCGGGAGGTTGGGAGAGGTGGTTGAACTTCAGGAGTCGCAGCTGGACGCGGTCACGGCACTGAGCGGGAGCGGACCGGCGTACATCGCCATCCTCATCGATGCCCTTGTCACTGCGGGACTGAAGGTGGGGCTCCCTAGGGAAACAGCATTCAAACTTGCGACCCAGACCCTGGTGGGGACCGCGAAGCTCCTTCAGGAGACGAACCTGGGGATAACAGAGCTGAGGGACGCAGTCACCACCCCTGCGGGCACGACGATCGCAGGGATCTACGAGCTCGAGAAGGGGTCGTTCAGGACCAGTGTAATCAACGCCGTAGAGGCAGCCACTCTTGCGGCAGAGAAGGTCGCGAAGAAGTTCGAGGCCGAGCACTAGCCCGTTTCGATAGGTCTTCAGGTCAGGAAGGCAGTGATGGCGAGCACCACGAATATGGCCACATGCCCAAGCAACCCCCAGCGGAGTATTCGTATCCCCTCATTGCTCAGCTCGCCCTTCGCCATGCTCTTGGTAGCTCCCCGATAGACCCATCCGAATACAATCAGCAGGGCGCCAGCGAACAAGAACACTGCCAGGAGTGCGCTTGTGTTCATTCCCCCCACCTAGTATATCGCCAGATGCGCCATGATTAGTATTATGACCACCTGAAAGACCGCCTGGCTCGCCGCCAGGTGTATGTTCCTCATGGTCAGCTTCGCGATCAGCGCCCCGTCCGGCCTCGCCTTCGCCAACTCGAGAAATATCCTCAGGCCGTTGGGGAGGAAGACCCCGAACCCTTGGGCGGTCAGCACTATCACCACAACCCCCGCCGCCAATATCCAAGGGTCAGACAGGTTGAACTTCCCCAGTTGCTGTGCGAGGTATATCCCCGACGTAATCGCCACCGCCGCGAGGGAAGGTATGATGAAGAAGGTCGTCGGTGTGAGCCTTTTGGACACCTCCACCCTGGCGGGCACGTCTAGGAACCGCAGGATTCTTGTCATCACAAGTCCCATGTACAGGTCGAACCCGGTCCAGGTCCCGCCGCAGATGACATGGACGTAGTCGAGGAAGTACAGGCTCTTCAGGGCCAGTGCGGCCACCAGGGCCACCGGGGGAATGATGCCCACCGCGAAGCTCCATGTGAGAAGCTTCTTGGTAAATGGGGGCAACACGGAGGGCCCGCCGCGCGCAGGCCCAGGGGCTTGCTCCACAGTGCAACGTCGGCCCTCGGTGTTGAAAAACGCTTGGGTTCCCCACGTCCACTGCCAATAGGTTAAATGACTCAATCAGGGCGACCCGCCCCAGGGACCAGCAGTGGTCCGGGTGGATTGTCCGTGACAAGGGCGAGAACCCTGTCGCCTTAGGAGAGTGAGGGCCCTGTCTAGCGGCGAAGTTGCCGCAGACGTCGCGATAATCGGAGCGGGGGTCGTCGGCCTTGCAGTCGCACATCGCCTGTCAAAGCAAGGCTTGCACGTCGTGGTAATCGAAAAGGAACCCGGCCCGGGCATGGGCGTTACATCGGGGCAGGCCAACGTCATTCATGTCATCCAGCTCCCCTTCGCATCCCTGAAGAGCAAGCTAGCGAGGAAGGGAAACACGATGTACGACGACCTCTGTCGGGACCTTGGAGTCAAGCTGACCCGGGTCCCCTCTCTCCTCGTGGTCAGGGGGTGGCTTAGGCTCCCCGCCCTGGCCGCAGTCTGGGCTTACCTCAAGCTGGAGCTCCGGGGCGAGTTCAAGGTAAGAATAATGCGGGGTGGGAACTTGAGGAAGCTCGAGCCTCTCCTCTCCGACGATATCACCGGGGGAGTGGTCGTCGATGGGTACGGTACGGTGGACGTCAACGCCCTCGTAGCAGGGCTCAAGACTGGCTCCGAGAAGCAGGGGGCGTCATTTCTGTTCGGCTGCAAGATGCTCTCTGCAAGACGCGAAGGGGGGCTCACTCTGCTCTCTACTACTAGGGGGAAAGTCAGCGCGCGCATCGTCGTAAACGCCGCCGGGCTCTACTCGGACGACGTGGCAGTCGCCCTCGGGAAAAACCTCGGGACACTCGAGCCGGGGCTGGGGGTGATGGCGGTGTACACGGGCCTCGACCTCCATTGCATAGTCGCTCCCCTGCCTCTGAGCGTCGGCTCGAGGACCAAGGGCGGGGCGATAATCCCGGCTACCGACGGGACGACCATCATCGGCCCCACGCTGAGGGTCGCCGCCTCCAAAGAGGACCTCGCCCATACCCCAGAGGACCTCGCCCTGCTCGAGGCGAAGTTCAGCCCGCTTCTCAGGGCGGAGGGGACCCTCGTTCGCGTGTACACCGGGATCAGGCCCCTCTCCCCGACCCACGATTTCATCATCGACCTCGACAAGGAGAGGGAGGTGGTCAGCCTGGTCGGCATCGAATCTCCGGGGATGACCTCTGCCCCGGCGATCGCCGAGGTCGTCGAGCGGATGATAGGTGAGGCGAAACCTTGAGCGCCGGCCAGGAGCTCTACGCCTGCATCGACGTGGGAACCACCACCATCAAGCTGGGGGTCTATGACTCAGGGCTCACGCGCAGGTATTCCGAATCCCTCAAGGTCCCAGTGGGCGCCGACGGCCTCCAGGACGCCGAGCAGCTCTTCAGGGCGGTCAAACACATGTTCGAAAGGGCCGGGGAGCAGGGGGCGAAGTCGGCAGGGCTCGCAACCTACCGGGCATCTACAGTCGCCTGGGCCAAAGACGGCACGCCCCTCACTCCCATAGTCACCTGGACCGACAGGGGTGTCTACTCGACCTACCGTGCCCTCCCCTCCTACGTCAGGCTGGCGGGCAAGATTCCCCCCTTCGACCTGATTATCTCCCCCTACTCCCCTGTGATGAAGTTCCTCAGGCTGCGCGAGCTGAAGCCCACGATGCCCGAAGACAGCATGCAGTGGACCGTCGACGCATATCTCGCCTACAGGCTGACCGGGAAGTTCGTATCCGACGCGACCAACGCCTGCCTCACGGGCATCATCGACCCGAGGAACATGAAGGAGATTGGCGTGGTCCGCTCGCTCTTCAAGCTGAAAATGGAGACCCCCGCCCTGGTCGAAAACGCCGAAAGGGTCGGGGACGCCGGAGGGATCGAGCTGAACGCGCTCATCGCGGACCAGCAGGCAGCCAGTGTGGGTGAGTGGGCGATGGAAAGGGGGCGGGTCAAGGTGACCAACGGCACCGGGACCTTCGTCGACATCCCCACCGACGGGTTCAACAGGCGGGGGGACCTGATCCCCATGGTGCTCCTGAAGCACAGGGGAAAAGTGTGGTTCGGGGTAGAAGGCTACCTCCCCACCACCGGCAGGGCCGTCGACCTGATGCTCTCGATGGGCCTCCTCCGCGACTACTCCGACCTCGAGGTCAAGGCAGGCAATGGGGTCATCTTCATCCCCGCCCTCTCGGGCCTCCAGGTGCCTCGCGCTCCGCACACCAAGGGGGTCATTGCTGGCCTGGTCCTTGGCTCCGGCCGCGCCGACGTTGTCTCGGGACTCCTGAAGGGCATCGCCTTCCACGTCAAGCTGACACTGGAGCAGTCCAAGGAGACCATCAACGCAATTGTGGCGGACGGAGCGCTCTCCAGATCAGACGAACTGCTGAGGAGGATATCCGCCGCAAGCAGAGCCAGAGTTGAGAGGGCGGCCGACCTAGAAGCTACATCGAGGGGCCTCGCCATGCTGCAGCTCGCGACCGTCGGTGGGTCGACGCTGGAAGACCTCGCCAAGGTCAGGACGGAGACAGAAGTTTTTAGCAGCAACCCCGACGCGGCCATGGAGGAAGAGTACCAGAAGTGGAAGAACCTGACAACCTGGCTAAAGAGCTCGAAGAGGTCCTTCCAGGCCGAGTGACTGCGGACGTCGGCGCCTATCTGAAGGACTGGTGGCCCCTCCTCTGGGTCACCGACCAAGCCTTTGGGAGCGCCTCCGCGGCCGTCAAGCCCGTCAACGTCGACGAACTCTCAAAGCTGATCAACTTCGCCTCTGCGAAGGGGGTATCCCTCTACATCAGAGGAGGGGGGAGCTCCGTGACAGGCGCATCGATCCCCACCAATGGCATCGTAGTCGACACGTCCTCTCTGAACCAGATCCTCGACCTAGACGAAGCCAACAGGACGGTGACCGTTCAGGCCGGGGTGAAGCTCAAGGCGCTCGAATCGAAGCTGAACGAAAGGGGGTTCACCTTCTCCCAGTTTCCCCAATCATTCGAGTTGGTGACGGTCGGAGGTTACATATCGACCCTGGGGACCGGCCAGTACAGCACCCTGTACGGAGGAATCGAAGAGTCTGTCATCAGGCTCGAGGTCGTCCTGCCTTCAGGGGAGGTCGTCTGGACACGGAAGCGGGGAGCTCCCCGGTCCTCAGTGGGTCCTGACCTGAGCAAACTCTTCCTTGGCGCCGAGGGCTCCTTCGGCATCGTCTCAGCCGCCGAGCTGAAGATCAGGAGGCTCCCCAAGCACGTCTGGAAGGCTGCTTTCGTCTTCCCGACATTCGAAGGGGCAATTAACGCTTCAAAGGCGCTCGTCGAGCTTGACGTCAAGCCCGCGGTCTGCAGAGCTTACAACGAACTCGAGTCCCAGTTCCAGTTCCAAGAGAAGGGGTGCATCCTCCTCCTCATCTACCACTTCAACTCCGAACCGGTCCAGAAGGCGATTACCGCAGAAGTCGCTGCCCTCCTGGAGAACGATTCCACGCCCGCCGACCCAGCCCTCGTCGACCTTTGGCTCGAGAAGAGGTTCAACTTCAGGGATGAGATAGATTCGGTGAAGAAGCTCGGCTATACCCTCGAGACCATGGAAGTGGCTGCGAAATGGAGCAGGCTCCTGGAACTCTACTACGAGGCGATGGATTCACTCGGCGGGGTCCCGGGAGTCGGTGGTGTAGGGGCGCACGTCTCCCATCTCTATGAGCAGGGGGCGTGCATCTACTTTACGCTCCTATTCCAGCCGAAGAAGGAAACCTACTGGAGCATGTGGGATAGGATGGAGAAAATCACGAAGTCGCACGATGCGACAATCTCCCACCACCACGGGGTCGGGATACTGAAGAGGGTCTACGCGAAGGACGAGGTCCCTCTCGACCTGATGAAAAGGGTGAAGCAGGCCATAGACCCCGTCGGGGTTATGAGCCCTGACCGCTTCCCATAGCTAGTCTCTGAGGTTCCTCAGCGCCGCCAGCAGGTCGGTCAGGACCTTCTTCGCGTCCCCGAGGACCATCATGGTGTTCGGCAGGTAAAACAGGTCGTTGTCAACCCCGGAGAAACCGGGACCCATGCTCCTCTTGATGAACACCACAGTCCTGGCCTTGTCCACGTTGAGAATCGGCATCCCGTACAGTGGTGAGTCAGGCTTCGTCCTAGCGGCCGGGTTCGTTACATCGTTCGCCCCGACCACTATCGCCACGTCAGTCTCTGGGAACAGGGGGTTGACCTTGTCCATCTCCCACAGCTGCTCATATGGAACCTGTGCCTCAGCGAGGAGGACGTTCATGTGTCCTGGCATCCTCCCCGCCACCGGGTGGATGGCGAACTTCACGTCTATTCCACGCGCCTGCAGGGCGTCGGACAGCTCCTTCACGACGTGCTGAGCCTGCGCCACCGCCATCCCGTAGCCGGGAGCGATAATGACGGTCCTGGCGTCCCTCAGGACGACGACCACGTCATCGGGGGTGTAGGTTTGGGCGACACGAGCAGCCGTCCCCCCTGACTGGGCGGGCGCCGCCGCTCCAACCCCGCCGAACAGTATGTTGGTGAACGACCGGTTCATCGCCCTGCTCATGATGATTCCGAGGATCAGCCCTGACGACCCGTCCAAGGAACCCGCAACTATGAGCAACCTGTTGTCAAGCACGAACCCGAGTGCCGCTGCCGAAATCCCAGCGAACGAGTTTAGGATGGCAATGACGGTCGGCATGTCCGCCCCCCCGATGGCTATGACCAAGAGGAAGCCAAACAGGAGCGCAGCCCCTGCGAGCACGAGCAGCGCCAAGCTCTGAGTCGGATTTGCCACGAGGTAGACCGCCGAGGCGACGGCGACCCCCAAGGTCCCCAGCGATACAAACATCCGTCCCCGGTAGAGTATGGGCCTCCCTGAGATTATGCCCTGCAACTTCGCGAAGGCCATGCAGCTGCCCGTGAAGGTGAGGAAACCGAGCACCATCTCCCCGCAGAGCACGGACAGGGTGGCGGGGTCGATGCCCGGGGTGTCGATGTAATACTCGGCTGCCCCGACCAGGGCCACGGCGAGCGACCCGAAGGCATGGGACATTGCCGTCCTCTGTGGGACGGCCGTCATCGCCACCTTGAGGCCGATGGGGCTCCCCACGATGGCTCCTATCACCACCGCCCCCACGAGAAGGTCTACGCTCCTGCTCTGGTACGCAAGAAGCGTCGCCCCGATGGCGATGACCATCCCGCCCACTCCGCAAAAGTTCCCCATGCGGGAGGTCCGCACCTCCGCCATGAACTTCAGAGAGAGGACAAAGAGGAGGGCCGCCACCACGTACAGCGAGTCGACTAGGATGTCACTCATTTGTCGGGCTTCCTTCTTCTGAACATCCTCAGGATCCGGTCGGTCAGCAGGAACCCGCTCACAATGTTCGTAGCTGCCAGCGCGACTGCGATGGCCGCAAGGATGGAGACGTCCTCGGACGAAGGCTCGGCGAGTACGATGAGCGCTGCGATGAACGACACCGAAGAGATGGCGTTGGTCAGAGCCATCAGAGGGGTGTGAAGGAGCCTGGAGACGTGCCTGATCAGCTCCTGCCCGAGGACAGTGGCGAGCACAAATATCATCAGGTTGGTGATGAGGTCGGCGCTTGACAGGGCGGTCATCGGGACGTCCCCTCGAGCGCTGTCTTCGTTGGCCCGTGTAGAACCTTCCCGGCCTGAAGCACCATGGTCCCCTTGACGAGGTCGTCGTTGGGGTCGATGCTAAGCGCCCCCTCTTTGATCATCGGCTGGATGAACGTCGTCACGTTTCTGGAGTAAAGCTGACTTGCCTGAGGCGCCATGCTCGACGGCAGGTTCAGGGGGGCATGAATGACGACACCATACTTCACCACTGTCTTTCCGGGCTCCGCCAGGGCACAGTTCCCTCCCTGCTCCGCTGCCAGGTCGACCACCACGGAACCGGGCCTCATCCGCTTCACCGCGTCCTCCGTCACAAGGATTGGCGCCTTGGACCCGGGGACGAGCGCAGTCGTTATCACCACATCGGATGCCCCCGAGTGGCTTGCGAGCAACTCCTGCTGCTTCCTGTAGAATTCATCGGACTGGGCCTTGGCGTAGCCTCCGGAAGTCTGCGCATCCTTCGCCTCCAGGGGGAGCTCGACGAACTTCGCCCCCAGGCTCTCTATCTGTTCCTTCACCGCAGGGCGAACGTCGTACGCCTCCACCACCGCCCCCAGCCTCCTCGCAGTGGCAATCGCTTCCAGCCCCGCGACCCCGGCCCCCAGGACGAAGACTCTGGCGGGTGCAATGGTCCCCGCCGCCGTCATCAGCATAGGAAAGAGCTTCGGAAGCGATTCCGCGGCGATAAGGACAGATTTGTATCCCGACACCAACGATTGCGACGACAGCGCATCCATGGACTGAGCCCTGCTAATCCGAGGCATCAGCTCCATCGCAAACGCGGTGGCCTCGTTCTGCACGAGCCCCCTGATGGTTTCCAAGTGTGCCAGGGGATACAGGAAAGAGACCACGGCCGAGCCCTTCTTCATCAACGCAGCCTCCTGTGGCGTCGGAGGCTGTACCTTCACGACCAGGTCAGACGCCGCAAAGAGGGAATCGGCATCCTTCTCGATTGTGGCGCCGGCCGCAGTGTAGTCGGGGTCGGTTATGCCTGCTCCCTCCCCCGCGCCGGACTGCACATGGACCGGGACCCCCTTCAGCTTGAGCACGGATTCAGGAACGAGGCTTACCCTCTTCTCCCCCTCGACAGTCTCCTTTGGAACGCCGATGATCAACGCACCCAGGTCAGGGGCGCGCTGAAAGTGAGGGCGTTGTTAAGTTGTCGCCTAAAATTCGCGCCCAACTCAGTAGATCATGGAATCGCTGACGCCCAGCCTCCCGCCGGAGGTCATGAAACTTGGTTCAGAGAGTCCCTGTCTCTTCGCCTCGTCGAGGACTGCGAGCTGGGCGACGAAGACCGCATGAAACAACCGCTCCTCATCAGTAGCTCCGCCGTCGGGTATAACCGAAACATCGTACCCCTGCCCAGCAAGGGCGCTGCGGAGCTTCCCCGACGCATCCGCAGGGTCGAAGGACGCGAACACGTTGACTGAATCAGACCTTCGCATCGAAAAAAGCTCCATGTGGCTGAACTCCTCCAGCAGTTCTGCGTGAGCCGTCGCGCCGAGGAGCTCGTAGGTCTTCGCCGCCGCGTACAGCGCCGCAGGGTAAGCCAGAGAATTCCCTAGAAAGTACGTCGTCCCAGGCGCCATCGAAATCTTCCCTCGGTCCCTGCGGGCGCGTTCGAGCGCGCTTGCGAAATCGCACCTTTCTGCCACGCCTGCAATCTTCAGGACTGCGAGGAGAGACAGGCTGAAGGAGAGGAGCCCTGCTCTTCGAGGGGCGTAGGCCATCGGCAGCCTCACCGTAGCATCGGTCAATCTTGCGAGCTCACTGTCCGCGACGGCCGTAATCGCTGTCATCCTCCTGGCAGACCCAGCAACAGACCTCGCCGCCCCTAGGTTGGAAGCCGTCTTCCCCGACACAGAGATGAGGAACACATCCCTGCCCCTGGCCATCCCTGGGGCGCTCCCGAGCGCGTAGGGGTCGAGCGCAATGTGTCTCCCCCGCGCTGCGTAGAAGCCGGCCAGCGCCGCGGCATAGGAGTCCCCGGCACCGACGAAGATTGAGCCTGCTCGAGCCTTCGGGAACTTCGAACGTGAGAACCTCTCAAGGACCTCTGGTTCCCCTCGAGCCTCCTCCACAAGGGCGTTCATCATCTCCCCTGTCACAGCACGAATCAAGAGCGCCTCACTAATAACACAGTGTGTAAGAATGGCATGGCCCGAGGCCGCAGCGTGGCATGCAAAGTCGGGGTCATGGAAGGCAAGGAGCTTCTGCTGTACTCATTCCCCCCGCCCCACCCCTTTACCAACGAAAGGGTGAAGCGATTCTGGGAAGAGCTGGCAAAGAAGGACCCTCAGGCGCGTCTGCTGCCTCCTCAGAAGGCTGACAGGGAGCTTATCGCTCTATTCCACACTGAGGAGCACATCAGATACGTCGAACTCGCCTCGCGGCTGGGCTATGGGGCCCTCGACCATGGCGACACCCCCGCCTATCGGGGGGTTTTCGAGGCCACCCAGTACGCCGTCGGCTCGACAGTGTCCGCGGTCGAAAGAATCTTGTCGAAGGAGGTTGACCACGTGTTCAACCCGGTCGGGGGCCTCCACCACGCAACCAGAGACTCATCTGCCGGCTTCTGTGTCTTCAACGACATCGGCGTGGCCATTGAGCTGCTCCGGAAGAACCATGGCGTGCGCAGAATCTTGTATGTAGACATAGACGTTCACCACGGGGACGGGGTCTACTACTCCTACGAATCAGACCCAGAGCTCTTCATCTTCGACGTCCACGAGGATGGACGGTACCTCTACCCTGGGACCGGGTCTGCAGACGAAGTGGGCGACGGGGAGGCGAGGGGCACCAAGGTGAACGTCCCTCTCGAGCCCGGGTCGGGAGACTACGCACTCCTCAACGAGCTCCCTCGCCTCGAGGAATTCGCTCGGGGAGCCAGACCCGAGTTCATCATATTCCAGTGCGGGGCGGACGGCCTCCGCGGTGACCCTATCGCAGGCCTCAGCTATACCCCCGAGGCCCACAGGAGGGTGGGCACCCTGCTTCACAGGCTATCACACGAATTCTGCTCTGGCAGGCTCGTGGCGCTCGGTGGCGGAGGATACGCCCCTCAGAACTGCGCCGACGCCTGGGTTGCAGTCGTCGAATCCCTGCTCGCCCCTGCGGAGGGATGATGCCTCCAAAGGATTATACCCCAAGTCGCACCTCGACAGGACGACAGGAAACGGATTCCATCCACTCGGGCGCTGGCCCTTCCTACTCCTTCCCCAAACCCCTGAAGCGGGGGACGATAATCTCAAGACCGAACAGGTTCGTGATGTTCGTCAGTGCCGGGGGGAAGACGCTGAGATGCCACTGCCCCACCACAGGGAGGCTGGGCGACCTGAAACTCCCGGGGCTCCCTTGCCTGTATTCGACCTCCGAGAGCAGGACAAGGAAGACAGGTCACACCGTCGAGGCAATCTCGACCGCCGCCGAAGGAGGGTCTTGGGTAGGAATCAACCAGACAGCGGCGAACAGGTACTTCGAGTTCTTCCTCAAGAGCGGAGCGCTCCGCCGCCTTGCAAGTGGTCCGGTTCGCAGGGAGGTAAGGCTCGGCAAATCTAGGATCGACTTTCTGGTTGGAAACGCGTACATCGAAGTGAAAACTCCGCTGATAACCCTCCCCGCCGGCCCCCACGTCGCCAGAGTGCAACGAAGCAGGTTCGACTCCTTCGACAGGCTCATACGGCACATGAGCGAACTTAGGATGTCTCTCGCCCAGGGCAAACAGGCCAAGATCGTACTCTGCTATCTCTATGATGCCGAGCCATTCAAACCACCATCCCCCGACAGGACCAACTCTAGGATCCTCTCCGCAGCCCAGGCTGCGGAGGAGGCGGGCGTAGAGCGGTGGCAGGTCAACATGCGGGTTACACGTAACGGAGTCTCCCTGATACGATATTTCAAAAGCAGGCCTTACCCAAGGGCCTAGTCGCTCTCCTGATCCGTCTTCGTCCTGTTCACGAACTCAGTCACCACCGCATGCGCTGGGTTGGCCATGAGGGCCTGTAGCTTGATGGACGGGTTCTCCTTCAGTGCCCTCCGCAGCTTCTCCATGAGCTCGCTCGGGTGCTTCACCTCCGCTCTGTTGGCCTCCGACACCACTGATTCGTGGTCGCAGACTACTGTGAACCTGCCATAGGACTCCTCCAACTCTTCAATGGCGAAGAGAATCGCGAGGATTTCGGCATCATCGCTCTCGGTCGCGTCGACCTTCTTTGCACTGCGCCTGCCGTTCTCGCCTACCAGATACCCAACGTAGGCTTCCCTCGCGAGGGCCGGGTCATGCATGTTCAGTATCTTCGCGTCGACGTACACCCTTGGGGACCTGAACCATTGGGGTGTCTTCATGGCGTGTTCGCTTCAGCAAACTGTCTGACCCACTTAAATAACGCGAGAGCCTGTTTCTTTCAATGAGTTTTCCGCAGCCGACCTCCACTGCGAACCCACAACCCCGAATCAAGGAGAGCTCGGCGCTGCAGAAGGTGATGTGGTTTGGCATCCTCCAACTGGTAAGCCTTGCCTCTGGATGGGTGTCATGGTTCTACGTCGCCAGTGCGGCAATCCCGAGGATCATCGCCCAGAACCTCACGAGTGCCTCTACCCCCTCTGAAGTCAGCGCCGCCCTGGCACCTCTCTTTAGTGCGATGACGCTTGTGGTGCCTCTGATTGCAGCCATCAACATCGTCTCGCTCGTCGTTCTCACAATCGGATTTCGGGAGCTGCGCGAAGTCGACAGGCCCGCCTTCTCCCTCCCTTCCACCCTGATGAT
>Ga0335079_10003125_pt1 | contig 19110 bp, 14 predicted proteins | sample Lox_Sample_33_FD_206719 | JGI IMG/M metagenome (GOLD analysis project Ga0335079, IMG submission 206719) | Soil microbial communities from Loxahatchee National Wildlife Refuge, Florida, United States - Lox_Sample_3.3 | ecosystem: Environmental > Terrestrial > Soil > Wetlands | place: USA... | reverse complement strand
CACCAGCCCCTCGGCGCCCCGCTGGGTCAGCGTCAGCGCGCACGCCAGCTCGGCCTCCACCGACATCACCGCCCGGCCCAGATCCTGGCCCAGCTGCTCCGCCCGCGCGGCGCGCCGCCCGGACAGCCGCCAGCTGTGCGGCCGTCGCAGCAGCCGCAGGCAATCCGAAAGCGGTACGCGCCGCCGCGACGGCATGCGCCACGAACCCGCTGCCCGTCCTCGTTCCGTGCCACAGCGTGGTCCGCAGCGGCGGCGCCGTCGGCCGCTAGCGCTGCGGCCCAGGGCACAGTCGCGCGGCACCTCCACGATGCTTCCCCAGGGCCACGGCCTAGACGACCCAACTGCATGGCGCAGTTCCTTGACCGCCGCGCGCCTGGCTACGTCGCCGACCTGGCGTGCAGGGCCGTGAGCGGAAGGTCCCAGTCCCACGGTTCTATGCCGCTATCGTGAGCGCCGGGCTGGCCGCTCCTATCGGCGGGACCGGATTCGTGACCCGGCCCGTACAGGACAGTGACACCCATAGCCCGAAGGTCAGCCAGGCTGCGCGCGAAAGCGCGATGCACCGCCTGCGCGCTGTTCACGGACGGAACTGCCACCAGCGGTAGGCGCAGGCCGATGGCCTCGGTCAGGAGCCCGACCGCCAGCGTGTCGCTGATCCCCACAGCCCACTTGTTGATCGTGTTGAAGGTGGCGGGACAGACGATCATGGCGTCCGCTGCGGGCAGCACGTCGGGCTCGTCTGGGTGTTTGTACTCGTGGCGTACGGGATAGCCTGTCCGCTGCTCAAGTTCGGCAATGTCGATGAACTTGATCGCTTGCGGGGTAGCGACGACGCAGACCGTCCACCCGGCGCTTTGCGCCCTGGTGACAAGCTCGCCGATCTCCCGTGCGTGCGGCGCGGCGCAGACGATCACATACAACACGCCATGGCGGTCTTCGTTTGCTGGCATCCCGCGCTCACCCGGCCGGCTCCGTGCTGGTTGTGCCCGTGCTGGTTGCGCCCGTGCTGGTTGTGCCCGTGCTGGTTGTGCCCGTGCTGGTCGTGCCCGTGCTGGTCGTGCCCGTGCTGGTCGTGCTGTTATGTTCGGCCCGAGCGTACCCGAGCCTGCCTTATCCGCAGCGTATTGCCTTGACGCGAAACGGGGCGTGGGTGCGGCTCCTCTGCAGGGACCGGGAGCCGTCTCCAGCCTGTGGGTGTATCTTGCGCGGCCGCGGCCATAGCCCGCGGGGCGCTGCGGCCACAGCCTAGCCGCAACCGCAGGCGCTCCCTGGCCACAGCTGCGACCGCGACCCTAGCCAAACCCGCCACCGCCGCGGAGCACCGGCGCAGGCGGATGTCAGGCCCCGCCGCTACATTTGACTGCGGATGGTGACGTGGCGAGGAGGGCGGCTGTGGCCAATGACCAGCTGGGCAGGCACAACGCGGCCCGCACGGCGGTGGTGTGGGCGGCCCTGCGCGGCGCCGCGTCTGCCCGCGCGCAGCAGGCCGGGCGCGAGCACCTCGACGTCGTGGACGCGGGCGGGGGCACGGGGGGATTCGCCGTGCCGCTCGCATGCCTGGGTCACCGGGTGACGGTCGTCGACCCTAGCCCGGATTCACTCGCCGCTGCGCAGCGCCGCGCTGCGGAGCAAGGCGTGCCGCTGGTGGCGGTCCAGGGTGATGTCGCCGACCTGCCGGGGATCGCCGGCGAGGCGGGCGCCGACCTGGTCCTGTGCCACAGCGTGCTCGAATACGTGGACGACCCGGCGGTGGCCCTCGTGACGATCGCCCGTGTGCTGCGCCAGGACGGCGTGGTAAGCGTGCTCGCTGCGGGCGGCGTCGCTGCCGCCATCCACCGGGCGCTCACCGGCCACTTCGATGAGGCCAGGCTTCTTCTCGGCGAGGCAGGGCCCGGCGGCGCCGCGGCCGGCCCGCCGCGCAGGTTCACGCTGGCCGGTCTGACCGGGCTGATCCAGAAGGCGGGCTTGCGGGTCGGCGCCGCGCACGGGATACGCGTCTTCTCCGACCTCGTGCCGAGCGCGCTAGTGGATTTCGATCCTGGCGCCGGTGCGGCCCTGCTCGCCCTTGAACAGGCCGCCGCCGAGCACCCCACCCTGCGTGACATCGCCACCCAGCTGCATGTCCTCGGGTATCGGTGATGGACGACGCTGGCTGTCACATCCTGCACGCGGACATGGACGCCTTCTTCGCCAGCGTAGAGGTACGTGACCAGCCGGGACTTCGCGGCAGGCCGGTGATCGTGGCCGGCGGCAGCCGCGGCGTCGTGCTATCCGCGACCTACGAGGCGCGCGCCTACGGGGTGAGGTCCGCGATGCCCACGGCGCGGGCCATGCGGCTGTGCCCGCAGGCCGTTCTCGTGCCGCCGCGGCGCGGCGAGTACTCCGCGGCCTCGCGCGAAATCATGGGTATCTTCCGCGCCGTCACTCCGCTGGTGGAACCACTGTCACTGGATGAGGCATTTCTGGACGTGGCAGGCGCCCGTCGCAGGCTCGGGCCGCCGGCCAGGATAGCCGCAATGATCCGTGCGCAGATTCAGGATCAGCACGGGATCACCTGCTCGGTCGGTGTCGCGCCGAGCAAGTTCATCGCAAAGCTGGCGTCCGCGCGCTGCAAGCCCGACGGCCTGCTTGTCGTGCCCGCCGAAGACGTGCTCGCCTTCTTGCATCCGCTTCCCGTGCAGGCCCTGTGGGGGGTGGGGGACCGAGCGGCCCAGACCTTCGCGCGGCTCGGCCTGCACACCGTCGGCGACATCGCGCAAACCCCGGCGGCGACGTTGACACGCGAGTTCGGCGACGCGGTCGGCACCCACCTGGCGTGCCTGGCCTGGGCGAAGGACAGCCGCCCCGTCGTGCCGCACACGCCGGAGAAGAGTATCGGCGCGGAAGAGACCTTCCCCGAGGATGTCGCGGATCCTGTGGTGATCCGCCGCGAGCTGCTCCGCCTGTCCGAGCGGACCGCACGCACCCTGCGTTCGTCTGGTTACGCCGCGCGGACAATCGTGGTGAAGCTGAGGCTCGCCAGCTTCGCCACGATCACCCGGTCGCGCACGCAGGCCGAGCCGACCGACATCGCCCGCCAGATCCATGCGACCGCGTGCGCGCTGTACGAGGCCGCCGGGATCGATCCGCGTGCGTCCCTGCGTCTCGTCGGTGTCAGGGCCGCGAACTTGATCGGGATCAGCGCCGCCAAGGGTACCCAGCTCACCCTCGACGACCGCCCATCCGGGTGGTCGGAGGCTGAACGGGCGATAGACAAGATCACGGCGCGTTTCGGCGCTGCCGCCGTGGGCCCAGCGACGCTCGTCAAGGCCGACGCCCCCGAGTCGAAACAGCCACAGGAACTGAAGTAACGGCCGTTACGGACGCGGCATCCGTAGGTGATCAAATCCACCGCAAGCACATATGATGACCCTCTAACGGTGAAGCTCCCTTCCACCCAGCATGGTGGGACTCGTATTCTGGATATACCGCGAGGTCATGTCCCGACTCCGCGCGCGGAAAGTTTCCTTGGGAGGCGCCGTGCCGCTCTCTGAGCACGAGGAGCGCCTGCTCGGCCAGATCGAGCGGGCGTTGGAGGCTGAGGACCCCAAGTTCGCGCACGCCGTGCGCAGCAGTGACCCACGGGTGCATTACAAGCGCCGAGTGGTCAAGGCAGGGCTGGGTTTCTTGCTTGGTGTCGCCCTGCTTCTTGGCGGGGTCGTATCCAAATACGTCTGGATCGGTGTGGCGGGTTTCCTCGTCATGCTTACAACCGCGATGTGGGCTCTCACGAGCTGGCGGCGGATCAGCGGCTCGGCCGCAGGGCGGGCGCCTGCTGCTGCCCGCCCTGAGCGCCCGCGGCTCAGGCGCCGTGGCCGTGCTGGCCGTGGCCATGCTACGGGTAACGGCTTCATGGAGCGGCTGGAAGAGCGCTGGAAGCGACGCCAGGAAGGGGACATGTAGTCCCGCTCGCGTTACGGCGCAGCGGTATTGTCCATTTCCGGGTGCTTGCCGGGCCGGAGGTGATCGGACAGCCGCGACGTAGCGACCTCGAGCCAGCCGAATACGTCGAGCGCGTGCCGTGAGGAGCGCCGCAGCGCTGACAGCTTCGAGGCGGGGAAGACGCGCGCGCGCCACCGTGCGCGCACATCAACCGACGCGGCGACCGCCCTGCGTATCGTGGTCACGTCAGCACGGAGCGTCGGCAGGCCCTTTACCGTTGCGGCGTATCTCGCGCGTTCCTCGGCGAACGCGACCCGGCCAAGCGCGTCGCGGGGCGCTTGCGGCAGTTGGAGGTCGGCCGAGACCCGGTGAACAACCGCTCGCGGTGACTCGTTGCCCGGGCAGCCGAGGCCGAAGTCTTCGAGGTCATCGTGTACTTCGAGCCAGGCCGCGTGTGCTCTCGCCCGCGTGGCGGCCGCCGCGTTCGAGGCCGCCGCATCCGCGACCGCCGTGCCCGCGCTGCCCGCGGGCCCGGTACCCGCGGGCCCGGTACCCGCGGGCCCGGTACCCGCGGGCCCGGTACCCGCGGGCCCGGTACCCGCAGGCGCTGTGCCCGCACGCCCGCTGCCCGTACGCCCGCTGCCCGCACGCCGCGCGACGGCTCGGCTTCGCGGCCGGCCAGGCGCGGCGCCCCTAGCGATGATCATCATCCGCCACATTCGCGTGACCAGCCTGGTGGTGAGCGGCAGGATCATGATGATCAGCCCGAGGACGCCAGCAGCAAGCAGCCACCAGAGCGACGACCGGTGACCCTGATGCGCGAGCTTGATACCGGCTGGGCCCTGGTCGGGTACGAAACCTTTCTCCTGCGAGACGCCCGAGCCGTGCTGCTTGCCCTGTTGCGCGCCGGTACTCCGTGGGGTTGTCTGACCTTGACCGCCGCCAGGTCCCGTGGAGCTGCCTGCCGAAACCGAATAGTCGGGCGTGCTCGCCGTGCCCTGGCCGACGCCCGTGCCCGACGGCGTCGGCTCCCAGGGCAGCCAGCCGGCCCCTTGGAAGTAGAGCTCGGGCCATGCGTGTGCGTCGCTCGTGGTAACCCGCCAGTTGCCCTTGCCGAGGTCCGTGCCCGCGGTGTAGCCGACCGCGACGCGTGCGGGGATGTCGAGCAGCCGGGCGAGTACCGCGAACGCGAACGCGAACTGCTGGCAGAAGCCGCGTTTTGTCTGCAGCAGGAAGTCGTCAAGGCCGGCGACGGTGTTCGGCTCGCTCGCGTCGAGGCTGTAGCTGAAGCCCCCCGTTGTCGTGAACCACTGCTGCAGCGCGAGGGCCTTGTCGTAAGGCGTTGGGGCATTACGGGTGATCTGGCGGGCGAGGCTCAGCAGCGAGTTGTAGGCGGGTGGCAGGGCCTGCTCGGCGGCGCTGATGCTCCGCGGGGGCCCAGGTGCAGCGCGGAGCTGCTGCGGACTCGGATCGACGTCCCTGCTCGTCACCGCGTACTTGAGTGCACTGATCGGGTCCGGAGACCACACCATGAGCGTCTCAGGGTCCACCCCCCAGTCGCCTGGCGCCTGCACCTTGACGGCTGGGTACGGCAAGGGGAGGAAGTTCTCTGTATGACCGCCGCCGAACACCGTCCCTGTCACTCCGGGCACGACCGTGACGCTTGCACGGATGAGATGGGATTGGTCGTGCTGAAAGCCCGGGGCGCCTGGCATGGCTCCGTGCCCGGGCAGGCGGATTACCTGCTGCAGGTACAGGCTCCAGGTCGTGGCGGTCGGGCTCAGATCCAGGGTGTAGACCCTGAGGTACGGCGGCATGGTCGAATTGTCGGTGTGGTAGGTCAGGATGGTCCGCGGGCGTGTGCGGTGCAGCTGCTGGTCCAGTTGAACCACCGGGTACGGCAGCGTGGCGACCGCTCCACCACCCTGCCCTCCCGCGCCTTGGCCGCTGCCCAATAGATCCCGCACATGCAGGCCAGGGATGAGGAGCGGAACGAGCAACGCGGCCGCAATCGCGGCCATCCCGACCCGACGCCCGGCTGCGGCGAGCGCGCTGGTATCAGGCACCGGCGTCTCCTGACGCTGGCCCACAGACAGATCCGGTCGCTGGCCCGTGCCAGGCCCTGGCGCCCGGCCCGTGCCGTACCCCGGCCCCTGGCCCGCGCCATACCCTGCTCCCGCACCTGGCCTCTGGCCTGCACCCGCGCCAGTCCCCTGGTCGGCTCGCTGACCTGGCCACGGCCAGCCCGCCTGACGGATCGAGACCAGCTGTCCCCATAGCTGGATACGTTCGCGCCCGTCCGCCACAAGCAAGGCTAGGTATCCGGCTACTCCGGCGCAGAAGATCGCTGCTTCGTAGATGGCGGGCTCGGCCGCCCTGCTCGCGACGGTCGCGCTGAACAAGGCAAGAAGCGGCAGGCCAGCGGCTGCGGCCTGACGAAGGCGTACCCCCAGCAGGTCGGTAAACAGCGCGGCGAGCCCTATCCCCGCGACCGCGAGGAGGGTGACGCCACGCAGCCCGGGAACGGGCGGAGCGAACCTGGCTGCCTCCTCCCATCCGGTGCGGATGAGCTGGACGAGCTCAGCCAAAGAGGTCGGCGTGGGCAGCAATCCGCCGAGCGAACGCTGCCCGGAGAAGACCAGGTTCACGTAGAGCAGCAGGCCCGCTGCGGTGACAACCAGGCAGACGAGGACTGGCAGCGGGCGTAGCCTGGTCAGCGAGCCCACACCGGCCACCACGATCACCGCGCCGGCGCCCTCCCAAAACCACGTAGACGAGGCCAGGAGCGGGTGCAGGGCAATCGACGCCGCGATGGTCGCGATCGCGGCGGTCGAGGTGAGCCGGAGGTTCATGTTCCAGCCACGCCGCCTGGGGCGTCCCGTAGATCTTTGGCGGCGTCGCGGAGGGACCGCCCACAACCGCAGACGGCGACCGCGGTCGGGGCGGCACTGTCGTCGCCGACAGCTCCACAATCGGCTCCGCGAGAACAAGCAGAGCCTCGCCGATTGCCGCCTGGATCACCGCCCGCATCCACCAAGATCCACGGGACACAGCCGAGAGACATACCCTCACTCCTACCGCCCGGATGATCGCTCATTGCGCCCCCGTGCGTGCCACCGCGGGTGGTACCGCCTGCCGCAGCCGGCCCCATGCCTGCGCCAGTGGAGTGCCGGCGGTAACCGTCAGGACCTGCCATCCCGCCTCAGTGAGGATTCTCGCCGCCTCGCGCGAGCCCGCCCGTGCCGCGTCGCTGGATCCGCCCTCCCAGGTCAGCACGGAAAGCAGCACCGCCACCGCCGACTTTGCCCTGCTGCAGCTGCGTGCGAGCTCGCGGGCCTGGGTCTCGTCCAGCCGTCCAGCTACCGCAACGACCAGGCCGCCCGGATTGGCCGCGAGGGCCTGGAGGCCGCGTGCGAGCGTGCTCCCGTGGGAAGGCCGCGCGGCGGCGAGCACATCGAGCATGACTTCTTCGAACATCCCGCCGGCCTCGATCTGCCCGGCGTCGGTGATCATCTGCATCTCGAACCGCTGGCGGGCCAAGTGCACGCCGATCGAGGCCGCGGCACTGATCGCGTACTCGAAGGACGAGCCGATTCCCGAGCCTGCGTGCGCCATCGACCGCGTGTCGATGAACAGGGTCGCTCGGCTGTGCCACGGCTGCTCCTCGCGGCGCACCATCAGCTCCCCGTGCCGCGCAGTGGAGCGCCAGTGCACCCGGCGCAAGTCGTCGCCGTTTCGGTACGGCCGTGGTGCGACATCATCGTCGCCCGCGCTCGCCGCCATCCGCATCCTTCTGTCTCCCGCGCCGAGCCAGTCGGCCGCGGTCTGGGTGGGCGGCAGGGTTACCACCCGCGGTGTCACAACGAGCTTGCTGCGCTCGGTGAAGGAACGGGAAATTTCGACCATGCCGAACGCGTCAGCGACCCGCACCTTGAGCGGCCCGAGGCTGAATCTGCCCCGCGCGTCCGAACGGATCCGGTAGGTCAGCTCGCGGACGCCGCTGCCCTCGACCCCCTCGAGGATGAACCGCGGATGACCCCCAAGCAGGTGGGGCAATTCGTCTTCTGCAAGCAGCAGCCCGGTGCGCAGCCGGGTGACGTTGGTCAACCTCAGCGTAACCACGGTCGGCTGGCCGACTGGCACGCGGCCGGGACGCAATTGCCGTACGCACGTGAGCTGGTAGCGGGTGCGGCTGGTGGCGAGGGCGGACAGCAGCGGCAGCGCGATGAGAAGCACGCCAATCTGCAGCAGGCCGCGCTCGCCGAGAGCGAGCCCGCACGCGGCGGCGGCGAAGCCCGCGGCAAGAAAAGATCTGCCCCGCGTGGTCAGCCCGGTGATCACATCCCGCATGCAGGCACTCCTTCCAAGCCCGCCGCCCTCACCGTCGCTGCGGTAGCGGGAGCCGCTGGATGAGATCGGCGACGACCTGTTCCGGCATCCGCTGCTGGGCGGCGGCCTCCGCCGCAGGCAGCAGCCGGTGGGCAAGCACAGGGCTCGCGAGCGTCTGCACGTCGTCGGGGATCACATAGTCGCGACCGTCCAGGGCCGCGTATGCGCGGCACGCGCGGACCAGGTGCAGGGTCGCCCGGGGCGAGGCGCCGAGCCGCAGATCAGGGTGGTTACGCGTGGCGGTGACGATGTTGATGATGTAGTGCCGCACCGGTTCTGACATGTGCAGGTTCCGCACCGCGCCGATCAGGCCGCGGACGTCGGCTGCCTCCGCGACGGGGATCACCAGGCCGAGCGGCGATGAGGCGGAGTGCACGTCCAGCATCTCAAGCTCCGCCGCCGCCGAGGGATAGCCCATCGATATGCGCGCGGTGAACCGGTCACGCTGCGCTTCAGGAAGGGGGTAGGTGCCTTCCATCTCGATCGGGTTCTGGGTAGCGATCACCATAAAGGGCCGCTCGAGCTCGTAGGTGGTGCCGTCGACCGTGACCTGCCGCTCTTCCATGCATTCGAGCAGCGCAGACTGGGTCTTGGGTGAGGCGCGATTGATCTCGTCCCCGACGACGATGTTCGCGAACACCGGCCCCGGCTTGAACTCGAAATCGCGGGTCTCCTGGTTGTAGGCGCTCACCCCGGTGATGTCGCTTGGCATCAGGTCTGGGGTGAACTGGATCCGCCGGACCGAGCAGTCGATGGATCGCGCTAGAGCCTTGGCGAGCATGGTCTTACCAACGCCAGGTACATCCTCGATCAGCAGGTGACCCTCGGCGAGCAGTACCGTCAGGGTGAGCTTAACCGCGCCGGACTTTCCCTCGATCACAGACTGGATGGTCTGGCTGATCTTGCCGGCCCTGCCGACGAGATCGTCGAGCGCGTCCTCCGGTCCCGCTCCGGTGCTCAGTACCACGTGGCCTCCTCGAGCAGCGTGCCTGAGGCGCCTGCCACGCCCGGGCCACCGTGACGCCGGTTACAGGTGCAAAGTACCCGCCACCTACTACGGCTGCCTACAGACAGTATGTCTTCGAGCAGTCCGCGCGCGATTCCTTGCTCGCTGATCGGGATCGGTGCCGCCGCGCCAGTGTCGTGCATTATCCATTACGGCTCCCGCGTGGCGCCGCCCGCGTGGCCTGCGGGGGGTTCCGGGGTCGCCCCCTGGGGCTGGCGCTGTCATTACGGCTCCCGCGTGCTGACCCGCTCACGAGATGACGCAATTCCTTGCCGCAACAGCAGCCGGAAGGCGCGCCGCGAGCCCGCCGCCGCCGTGATCCGTTCTTGCGTTAACCTGCCTGCGCTATTGCCGATAGGTCGACACGCTGAGGGACCATGAGCGCTGCCGCGGGCGGCGTAGCTGGCGCGGGCGGAGTTGCCCTGCATCCACGCGTCGTCCTACAGGCCGGCGGTGACTCTCATCGTTCGCCGGTCAGGCGGCACCCGATCTCCGTGCACACGCTCCACTTCACTCCACCCTTTATGAGCTGGAACTTTGCTGTGCGGGCAGGGCTGATGCGGCGGTCGTGATGATTGACGGTGGAGAAATGTGGGGTACAGTGGGGCGGTGTGGAGCGGCCATGCTCCATACCGCGCTGCAGTGGGGGGCATGGGAGGTGAGTGCCGTTGTTCCTCGGCACCCACACTCCACGCCTCGATGAGAAGGGCCGGTTGTTCCTTCCCGCCAAGTACCGCGAGGAGCTCGCCGGAGGTCTGGTGATCACGAAAGGCCAGGAACGATGCCTCTATGTCTTCCCCGAGGCCGAGTTCGGCCGGATCACCGAGGCTCTCCGTAACGCTCCGGTGACGTCCAAGGGCGTCCGTGACTACAGCCGGGTCTTCTTCGCGAGCGCGTCCGATGAGGTGCCCGACAAGCAGGGCCGGATCACGGTGCCGCCGAGCCTGCGCGAGTACGCGGGCCTCGGCCGCGATTGCGTGGTGATCGGCGCGAACACGCGTTTGGAAATCTGGGACGCGCAGGCATGGGACGCCTACCTCACCGACCAGGAGGAAGTGTTCTCAGCCGCATCCGAGGAGGTGCTGCCAGGAGTGTTGTGAGGGCGCGCCTGGAATGCCGCGCTTACGCGGTCAGGGCGCGCAGGTGTTCGGCGAGGTCTTCACCCGCACCGGCTCGCGACGGCTGACGCCCCTTCCCCGGCGCCAGGCGGAGCGGCAGCCTCAAAGGCGCGGATGAAGACCTGGCCGGACGCCAAATGTCCAGGTGGGTGCCTGGCCGCGGGTGGAAGTGCCTTTCGCAGCGGGACGGTGCTTTTCGCAGCGGGACGGTGCTTTTCGCAGCGGGACGGTGCTTTTCGCAGCGGGACGGTGCTTTTCGCAGCGGGACGGTGCCTTTCGCAGCGTGACAGGGCCGGTCACCGTCGGCCAACGCGGTCGCGGCCCCGGCCGCGTGCCTGCGTACGAGCGAGAGGGGGTCTGGTGAGCGCAGCGGCTGATGAGCACGTACCTGTCATGCTTGACCGGGTCCTGGCCTTGCTCGCCCCCGCGCTCAGCTCGCCTGGCGCTGTAGTTGTTGACGCGACGCTCGGCCGGGCCGGCCACGCGCGCGCCCTGCTCGACGCACACCCGGGGCTCGTGCTCGTCGGCGTCGACAGGGACGCTGACGCGATCGAGAGGTCCAGGCAGGCGCTCGCATCCCAGGCCGGCCGTGTCACGCTCGTGCAAGCCAGATACGACGAGATTCCTGAAGTCCTGGGCAGTCTCGGCCACCGGCACGTGCAGGGCGTTTTGTTCGACCTCGGTGTGTCATCACCGCAGCTCGACGAGCCAGAGCGCGGTTTCAGCTACGCCGCGGACGCTCCGCTCGACATGCGCATGGATCGCGCGCAGGAGCTTACCGCCGCGGACGTGGTGAACACCTATACCGCCGTCCGGCTCGCACATGTGCTGCGCGACTACGGGGAAGAGCGGTACGCACGCCGGATCGCGGAAGCTGTTGTGCGTGCGCGCGCACATGCTGCCATTACGTCGACGAGTCGGCTCAGCGACCTTGTCCGCGAGTCGATTCCTGCGCCGGCGCGCCGGACCGGCGGGCACCCGGCCAAGCGCACGTTTCAGGCGCTGCGGATCGAAGTGAACAGCGAGCTCGCCGTGCTTGAACGGGCGCTGCCCGGCGCGCTCGACGCGCTTTGGGTGAATGGGCGGATCGTGATTCTCGCCTACCACTCGCTGGAGGACCGGATCGTCAAGCGGGCGTTCGCTGCTCGTGTCACCGACACCACACCGGCTGGCCTGCCGCTTCCCCTTGAAGCGGGCAGGCCGAAGTTTCGGCTGCTCACCCGCGGGGCGGAGCGGCCTGCCCAAGAAGAGACGGCACGCAACCCGCGCGCCACTCCGGCCCGGCTGCGGGCAGCAGAGCGGGTAGCAGCGTGACGAATGCCGAGGGGACCGCATGACCACAACAACACGGCGGCAAGGGGAGGCGACCCACGTCACGGCGCCTCCACCCGCACGCGACCGCGTTGCGGCGGGGGACAGGCGGCAGTCGGCGCGGCAGCAGGACCGGCAGTCGGCGCAGCAGCAGGACCGGCGTGCGGCGCGGCAGCAGGACCGGCGTGCGGCGCGGCAGCAGGACCGGCGTGCGGCGCCGCAGCGGGACCGGCGTGCAGGCCAGCGCGGGGAAGGTCAGCGACAGGAGGAGGCGCCGCGGCAGGGGGAAGCGGCGCGCCGTAGGGGAGCGGCCCGGCTGGGCGGCGCGGCGCGGCAGCCGGCGGCGACGCGGCTGGGTGGCGCGGCGCTACTGGCCGGGCAGCGGGTTCGCAGCCAGGCGCCAGAGTCGATTAACGGGTCAGGGCACGTGCCCTCGGCGGCGCCGCCACGCCCTGCGCGCCCGAAGCGCAGCACTGGCCGCGGCGGCCGAGGACGTCCAACAGGCCCCATGGGTCCGACAGGACCAACAGGCCCCGCACAGCTCACTAGCCCGGCGCATCCCACGGGCCCCACCCGCGCACCGGGAGCGCGACCGCATGGCGGGTCAGCCGTCACGTCGGGCCTGCAACTGCACGCATCGGCGGCTCAAGGAACCGTCCGCATCCGTGCCGGGCGGCGGCAGCCATTCGTCTTCCTCGTGGTTGGCCTGCTCAGCGGCGGGCTTGTCTGTCTGCTGTTGCTGAACACCGTGCTTGCCGCGGGCGCGTTCCAGACCATGTCGCTGCAGCAGTCCAACGCCACGCTCGCGCGGCAGCAGCAGGAGCTGCAGCAGGAGGTCGCGGAAGCCGAGTCACCAAGCGCGATCGCCCAGCGCGCGAGGCAACTCGGCATGGTTCCGGTCAGCCAGCCGAGATTCGTGAACCTGAAGTCGGGCCGTATCTACGGCGGGACTCCGGCGCTCGTTAGCCGGACGGGAAATTGACCGGCGGAGACGGGGGGCCGGGCCGTCGCGGGCGGCAGGGCGACCGGTCGGGTCGTGGCCAGGGAACCCGGCGGCCGGCCGTCGGCCTGGACGGAGGCGACGCGCCGCGCCGGTCGCTGCCGCGCGGCGGCGCGGGCCGGGCCGACGGCCGCGGCAGCGCGGGCCGGGCTGACCGCCACCGCAGGGACAGCCGCGGCGAGGGCAATAACCGCGGGGCACCGGGCGCCGCGCCGCCGCGACTCCCGCGCTCGCCGCAGCCGCGCGCGCCGAAGCCTGCCGGTCAGGGTGGCCAGCTTCGCAGGGCGACCTTCCGCCGCGGTAATTCGATGCGCCGGCTGCGTATCGGCGTGCTCGGCATCGCCTTTGTGCTCTCCCTGTTCGCAGGCCGGCTTGTGCAACTCCAGGGCATGGAGTACGGCAAGTACCGCGCCATCGCGCAGCGTGAGCGCCTGCACACTTTGCCGCTTCCGGCGGTCCGTGGCGCGATAGAGGCCGCCGACGGCAGCCCGCTTGCGATGACCGAAGAGGCGGACCTCGTGTATGCCGATCCCACCCAGATGACGATGACAGGCTGGACCGCGGCACAAAGTTCGGCGGCGAAGGCCAAGTACGCGAGCGAACTTGCCGGCTACCTGGGCATGCCAGCCGGCGAAATCCTGACCAAGCTGGACAACCCCACTTCGCCTGAGTACGTGGTGCTCAAGGACATGGTCACGCCACAGGTGGCCGACCAGATCAACGGACTCATCGAGTCGATGCATATTCCTGGGATCGCGATGACCCCGGAATACAACCGCGTCTATCCGGATGGCTCGCTCGGGTCGGCGCTGCTCGGTTCCACCACCACAGATAGCTCCGGCGTGCTACACGGCGCCGCCGGGCTCGAATACGCGGACAACTCACTTCTGGCCGGGCGCAATGGTAGCCAGGTGGTGCAGCTGGGAGCGGGCGGCCAGCCGATCCCGACCGCAGGCGGCAAGGTGATCCCGGCCGTGCCGGGGCGCAATCTGCGCCTGACCATTCTGCCGGACCTGCAGTGGGAGGCCGAACACGCTTGTGCGGCGCAGGTCGAGCAGGTCAAGGCGGATAGCTGTATGGCCGTCGTCATGCAACCGCGAACGGGTCAGGTGCTCGCTATGGCCGCAGAGTCGAGGCAGGGAAAAGGCGCCGCCGCAGCCGCCGCTGGCGACGCCGACCCCGCGGTCGCCGACGTATTCGAGCCGGGCAGCACCGCCAAGGTAATCACGGCGGCTGCGGCACTCGAGCGAGGCGGCCAGACCCCGGACAGTCCGTACCCGATTCCCTACCAGATCACGGTCGACGGGTTCCAGTTCCACGACGCCGACCCGCACCCTACCGAGCGCCTCACGCTGGCCGGAATTGTCGTCCATTCGAGCAACGTCGGCATGGTGCAGGTCGTGCAGCATGTCAGCCCGCAGGTGCAGTATCAGTACTTCAGGAACTTCGGCATCGGGGAGCCCACCGGGCTCGGCCTGCCAGGTGAGAGCGGTGGCATCCTCACCCCGCCGCAGCAGTGGTGGGGCGACCAGCGTTACACGCTGGCTTTCGGCCAGGGTGTCGACATCACCGCGGTCCAGCTCGCCAGCGTGTACTCGACCATCGCGAACGGTGGCGTCCGCGTGGCGCCGACGATCGTGGCGGGCGCTACAGACGGTCACGGCGGTTTCATCCCCGCGAAGCCGCCGCAGCAGCAGCGTGTGCTGCAGCCGCGCACATCGGCGCAGTTCTTGCGGATGCTGCAATGGGTGCCGAAGCTGGACATCGGGCCATGGGGGTTGATCCCCGGGTACGCGATCGCGGCCAAGACCGGCACCGCCCAGCGGTCGGACCTGGCGTGCGGGTGCCTGCGCGGCTACAACTCGAGCTACGTCGGCATCGCACCCGCGGGCAACCCGCAATTGGTCGTCGCGGTGATCGTGGAGAACCCGCGCAGTGCCGACTACTACGGCAACGCGGTCGCGGGCCCGGTTTTCAACGAGGTCATGAAGTTTGCCCTCCAGACGCTGAAGATTCCGCCAACCGGGGGCAAGACGCCGTACGTCCGGCTCACGGCTCCCTGATCCCGGGTAGCCTCTCCGCGTGTCAGTGCCCATGCGTCCCCGCCACGTCGACCCCCGCCACCTCGGGGAGCTCGCGGCTCTGCTCGGGACGACGATCATCGCGCAAGCTCGTACCGCGGCCGACGCGGCGGAGAGCCCTCGGACGCCCGACCGGCGTCTTGTCACAGGCGTCACGCATGACTCACGCCGCGTCCTTCCAGGTGACCTGTACGTGGCCCTGCCCGGCAGCCGCCATCACGGCGCCGAATTCAGCGAAGGCGCCGCGGCCGCTGGCGCGGTGGCCGTGCTCACCGACGCCACAGGCAGCCGCGCCGCCGCCGCGGCCGGGCTGCCGGCACTTGCCGTGGCCGAGCCGCGGGCACGGCTCGGCGAGGTGGCGTCCTTCGTTTACGGAGATCCGTCAGCGCGCATGCTGCTCATCGGGGTCACCGGCACCAGCGGCAAGACCACCACCACCTACTTCCTCGAGGCGGCGCTTAAGATGGCTGGTCACACCGCCGGGCTTATCGGCGGCGTGCAGACCAGAGTCCCCGGCGAGGTGACGGCAAGTACGCTGACCACCCCGGAGGCGCCGGACCTACAGGCGATGCTCGCGGTGATGGCGGAACGGGGCGTGACCGCAGCGGCGATGGAGGTCTCCAGCCATGCGCTCGCGCTCGGCCGGGTGGCCGGGACGTCCTACGACGTCGCGGTCTTCACCAACCTCTCTCAGGACCACCTAGATTTCCACAAGGATCTCGATGACTACTTCGCCGCCAAGGCGCGGCTGTTCACCCGGGAATACACGCAGACCGGGGTCGTCAACGTCGACGACAGGTACGGTCGGATACTCGCCGGAGCCGCGCCGATATCCGTGACGACCTTCTCGGCCGAGGGCGATCCGGGAGCCGACTGGCGTGCGGTCGATGTGCGGCTCGGTACGGACGGCAGCTCGATGCGGGTCGTGGGCCCGGGAGGCGTGGAGGCAGACGCGGTGGTCGCGCTGCCAGGCCCATTCAACGTCGCGAATGCCCTCGGCGCGGTGGTCGCGCTCGTGGAGGGAGGTATCGGGCTGCAGACGGCGGTAGCAGGAGTGGCCGCGTGCCCTGGTGTGCCCGGTCGGCTCGAACCGGTCGAGGGTGGCCAGGACTTCACCGTGCTCGTCGACTATTCGCACAAACCGGCCGCGGTGGAGGCGGTGCTGCAGGCCCTGCGCCCGGTCACGCAGGGAACGCTCACCATCGTGCTCGGTTGTGGCGGTGACAGGGACGCCGCGAAGCGCCCGATCATGGGGGCCATCGCCGCCCGCCTCGCGGATGTCGCCATCTTCACCAGCGATAACCCGCGTTCCGAGGACCCTCTGGCCATCCTGACCGCGATGCTCGACGGCGCGATCGACGTACCGCAGGCGCGGCGCGCGCATGTGATAGTCGAGCCCGATCGGGCCGCCGCCATCGCGCTCGCGGTCGGATCGGCTGGCCGCGGTGACGTCGTGGTAGTTGCCGGCAAGGGCCACGAGACCGGTCAGTACGTGGGCGGCTCCGTGCTTCCCTTCGACGACAGGTACGTGGCAGCCGAGGCGATTGCCCGCCAGCGCGCCCGCCGCCGCCTGCGGCCAACTAATCTGGCAGCGTCTGATTCGGAGGACGTGTGATTCCGCTTTCGCTCGCGCAGATCGCCGCAATCACCGGGGCCGGGCTGGACCAGGTCGCCGATCCCGGCGCTGTCGTTTACGGACAGGTTGTCATCGACTCGCGCCGCGCCGGGCCGGGCGGTCTGTTCGCCGCGTTGCCAGGCGAGCGGTTCGATGGTCACGAATTTGCGCGCGCCGCAGTCCGTGCGGGCGCCGTTGCGGTCCTCGCCACCCGGCCGCCCGGGGTGCCCGGGGTGCCCGCACTGATCGTGCCGGATGTGCCCGCCGCGCTGGCCGCGTTGGCCCGTGAAAACACCGAACGGCTCCGTGGGCTTAGTGGGCTGACTATCGCCGGAATAACGGGCTCGGCTGGCAAAACGACCACCAAGGACCTCACCGCGCAGCTTGCCGAGCGGCTCGGCCCTACTGTCGCGCCCGAAGGCTCGTTCAATAACGAACTTGGCCATCCGCTGACCGTGCTGCTGGCCGGCGAGCGGACCAGATACCTGATTCTTGAGTTGTCCGCCCGCGGGCTCGGCCACATCTCAAGGCTGTGCGAGATCGCCCCGCCTCGGCTTGGCGCGGTGCTGAACGTGGGACGGGCGCACATCGGCGAGTTCGGCAGCCTGGATGCGGTCGCCGCCGCCAAGGGCGAACTGCCCGAAGCGCTGCCTGCGGGCGGCGTCGCGGTGCTGAACGCGGACGACCCGAGGGTGGCCGCGATGGCGGGCCGCACTGCGGCACGGGTAGTGACGTTCGGGCGATCAAGCCGCGCTGTCGTCCGCGCGGCCGATGTGACGCTCGACACCGACGGCCGGCCTGCGTTCACGCTCGTTACCCCCGAGGGCGCCGCGTCAGTCCGGCTGAACCTGCGCGGCGAGCACAACGTGCCTGACGCCCTGGCCGCGGCCGCGCTCGCCCGTGAATTCGGCATGGCGGTGGACGCCGTCGCGGCGGGGCTGTGTGCCGCGGTGGCGCGAAGCAAGTGGCGGATGGAGGTGACCGAGCGGCCCGATGGGGTGACGGTGATCAACGACGCCTACAACGCCAGCCCGGAGGCGATGGCGTCAGCGCTTGGCTCGCTGCGAGCCATGAGCCGCGCGCAGCAGGGCCGGCGGGCCTTCGCCGTGCTCGGGCATATGGCCGAACTCGGCGAGGCTTCCGTGCCCGCCCACGAGGAGGCGGGAGCGCTCGCCGCCAGGGCAGGCGTGCAGGCGCTGATCGTGGTGGGCGACGAGGCGGCGCCGATACTTTCGGGAGCGAAGTCCGAGCCTGGCTGGCAGGGTGACCTGCTGCACGTGCCGGACGGGCGAGCCGCTGTGGCGGCCATCTCCGGGCTGCTCGCGCCGGGAGATGTCGTCCTTGTCAAGGCGTCACGCGCGGCCGGCCTCGAACGGGTGGCTCTCACGCTGGCCGGTGAGCCGTCCGGCAACGCAGACGCGCCCGGTCACGAGGTGCCCGGCCAAGCGGAGCATCGCGGCGAGGTGACGCCGTGAAGACCATTCTCGTCGCCGCTGCAGTGTCACTGGTGCTCGCGCTCATCGGCACACCGCTCGCGATCCGCGTGTTCCGCCGGCACGGTTACGGCCAGGCGATCAGGGAGGACGGGCCAGCCGGGCACGCCACCAAGCGCGGCACGCCCACCATGGGCGGCGCAGTGATCATCATCGCGTCGTTGGTCGGCTATCTTGTTGGGCACGTGGCCACGCTGTCGCCGATGTCGGTCTCTGGCTTGCTCGTGCTCGCGCTGATGACCGGGCTCGGTTTCGTCGGCTTCACCGATGACTTCATCAAGATTTACAAGCAGCGGAGCCTCGGCCTGCGCAGCGGGGCGAAGTTCGGCGGCCAGGTCGTGGTGGGGGTGGTCTTCGCACTGCTCGTGCAGCATTTCCCTGACGGCTACGACATCACGCCGGCGGATGCGCACATCTCGTTCCTGCGCGACGTCGGCGGCTCGATCGGGCCGTTCTTCGTGCTGTGGGTAGTCGTCATGATCGCCGCCTCCGCCAACGCGGTGAATCTGACCGACGGCCTTGACGGCCTCGCCACCGGCGCGGCGGGCCTGGTACTCGCCGCCTATGTGCTGATCGGGCTATGGCAGGAGCGCAACGACTGCACAAACTTCCTCGCCTCGCAGTGTTACAGCGTGCGCGACCCGCTCGATCTGGCGGTCGTGGCGGCGTCCGTGCTCGGCGCCTGCTTCGGCTTCCTTTGGTGGAACGCCCCACCTGCGAGGATTTTCATGGGCGATACGGGATCGCTCGCGCTCGGCGGCGTGCTTGCCGGACTCGCCGTCTGCACCAGGACCCAGCTGCTTCTTGTGATCCTCGGCGGCCTGTTCGTCATCATCACGCTGTCGGTCGTCATCCAGGTCGGCTCGTTCAAGCTCACAGGTAAACGGGTCTTCCGCATGGCCCCGCTGCAGCACCATTTCGAGCTGCTCGGCTGGGCCGAAACCACGATCGTCGTCAGATTCTGGCTGATCTGCGGCCTCTTCATCGCGCTGGGGCTTGGCATGTTCTACGTGGAATGGATGCCCAAGTGAGCCGCCGGGGGGTTCCGGGGGGTGGTCCCCCCGGGCTGGTGGGGTATCGCGCTGGGGCTTGGCATGTGCTGGGTGGAGTGGATGCCCGGGTGAGCGGCCGGGGGGTTTCGGGGGGTGGTCCCCCCGGGCTGGTAGATCGGAGGGG
>Ga0335079_10003122_pt1 | contig 19120 bp, 12 predicted proteins | sample Lox_Sample_33_FD_206719 | JGI IMG/M metagenome (GOLD analysis project Ga0335079, IMG submission 206719) | Soil microbial communities from Loxahatchee National Wildlife Refuge, Florida, United States - Lox_Sample_3.3 | ecosystem: Environmental > Terrestrial > Soil > Wetlands | place: USA... | reverse complement strand
CTGTCCATCGAAGTTGACCAACGGGAATGTATTGCCGCCGGGCGTGCCTGGGAAGTTGACGTTGTGGTTGGCATTGTCCTGCTTTGCGATATACCCAATCCAATCCGCACCGGCTGTCATCACCAGATGTGGATTTATAGTCTTTACGTAATTGAGCAGAAAGCCCGTACCCAGATTCGTATTATTGATTCCACTTTGCAGGGCGTTGCTGAAGGGCACGATCGGAGCTGACGTAAAGGAGGGTTGGGTTACCGAGTCCCGCCAATGGCTGAAGTGGATGCTTTGGGATGAACTGATGTTGTGGTCAATCGTGTAGCTCCAGACATGCTGATCAATCGCGACCGAATGAATGGCAGGAAGTTCATTTTGCTGCAGCCCGAAGTTAATGCCAGCAGTGTTGGGATCCGGAATCAAAGGGAGGAGGGTTTGGGCAAGAGGACTAAAGCGCGATTGGGGAATCTTATTACTCGGGAAAGGCGCGCCCGTGCTGGGGTCATAGACGGGAATCATGGCGCCACTGGCGTTTACGTACTGACTGAAATCGCCGGCCTTCATGGCCGCGGTAGGAACCGTGCCGATCTGGTTCTGAGCCTGGTTCTGTTTGAACCAATCCTGGGATAAAAAGAAGAAGGTACGGTTTTTGCCGTTGTAGATTTTCGGGATCAAGATCGGACCGCTCAGCGAGAACCCATAGTCGTTCTGTTGGTCAATCGGAGGAATCGGCTTTCCGTCGTTACCGAAGGTTGTGGCAAACGGGGTGAAATAAGGGGAGTCAAGATACTGGTTGCGAAGGATCTCGAACCCGTCTCCGTGGAACTGATTGGTGCCGGACGCCATCTGAAATGCCACGGTGCCCTGTCCAATCCCGTACTGTGCATCGAAAGTAGCGGTATTGACGCGAAACTCGCTTACCGCTTCGTAGGGAGGGTTGATATAAGTTTGATTACCCTGGAATTGGACGAACGACACGGGAACGCCGTTGAACATCACTTCGTTTTCGTAAGTGACTCCGCCGTTGATCCAGTGAGAGCCAGCATTGCCGCTCACGCCGGGCGCCAAGTACATAAAGGAATCGATCTGTCTGGCCAAGCTGTTGATTTCAATGGGGGCATTCTTGACCAGCTCCGGTTCGAGGGTGGTGCCGATGACGGGTGTCGAAGTATCCAACGAGGCGGCGGTTGCCTGCACCTCTACACTCTCGCTGGTGGCGCCCACCTCCGTCTGGACGTTGACGGTGGCCATCCTGGCCACCTCAACCACAGCATCAAACTGAGCCTTCTTGAAACCTGGCGCATCCACGACGACAGAGTATCGGCCGGGAATCAATCCGATGATCGTGTAGGTGCCCTCTGAAGAGGTGATGGCGGAGGCTGCAACATTGGTCGCCGCATTGGTGGCGGTAACATGCGCATTCGGAATGACCGCGCCGCTTTTATCCGTAACCGTCCCGTTGATGCCGGTGGCTGACTGGGCATTCAGCAAAACGCCGAGAAAGAGCAGTACGGCGGAAAACAGCAGCATGGGCAAAAATGCGCGCGTCTGGAAAAAGTCTTGTTTCTGAGTCACAGTTCGTCTCCCTAAAAGCTCGTTGGTGATACCGACAGCGCCGAACCCAACCCCTCGCAGCTCGTGCGCTCTCACAAACTCCGCCCAGCTTGCCCTTTCGCGTAGAAAATGAATTTTACCCGCGAAATGGCAGGCTAGCCATAGACACGCGACCGAACGTTGGCTGCCGCGCATCAACGGCAAACTCCGTCCTGGTAAAGATGCACTACCAGAATTGTTTAAGCAAATGTATGCCTAGCTTCGGGAGCCGTCTAGAAGATTTCCATATTTGTTTCTCGAAAAAATACGAAGCGCGGATTTACTCGGCTGCGCCCGGACGTCCTATTCCCGCACGGCCAGCATCACTTGCAGTCCGGACTTGAGTTGGAGTTCGTTGTCGGCCGAGATCGGCAGGTCAGGGGTCGTTTCGATCGCCAGCGGCAATCGGTCGATAGGGGGGAAGTAATCGGGGATCCACCGTGGCCAGTCCCCAGCGAGTTCCTGTGTAAGCCGCCGTGGTCACCCGCCCGCGAGCGGCAGCCGGAACGCCGCCATCTCGTTGCCGTTGCGCACCAGCAGAAGGTCGCCCGCCACCACCGGGTGGTTCCAGGTCTTCCCCTCGATGGCCGGGAAGTGCGCAACCTCTGTAAACTGGTCGGGGGTCGCTTTCACCAACGCGAGTTCACCCTCCTCCGAAATCACCAAGAGCAAGTCCTGATCGCTCAACAGAACCAGTTGGCCGTTGCCGTAGCGTCCGCCCTTCCATTTTCGCGTGCCGTCCTTGACGTCGATGCACGCGAGAATGCTGCCGTTGAAGCCGTACACGTAACCCTTGTGGATGACGGAGTCGTTAAAGCTGGGCTTCAACCCGGCCGACGTCCACCGCTCTTCGGGCGTCCATCCGGCGGGTCCGTGGGCAACCGAGATGCGGCGCATGCCGACCCCGCCCATTGCATCGCCGGCAGTGATCAAAAGGTCGCCATCCGCTGTTACCGCCGGCTGCATGATGCGAGTACCAGAATGCCACCCGTATTTCCAGAGCAGCTTGCCATCCGGCGCGACACTGGTGGCGCCGGCCTCGCTCATCAGTACGATCTGCTGCACGCCGTCAATGGCCACGAGTTGTGGTGAACTGTAGCTGTCGCCGCCGTCCGGGCCGTACCAGCGCGGAGTGCCTGTGGCAAGGTCGTAGGCGACCAGTTTGCCCGCAGCCGCCACGACGACCATGTCGCCCACTACCAACGGCGAGCTCGCGAAGCCCCAGCCCGGAGTCTTTACGCCCGCGTCGGACGCAGCGTTGCGCGACCACAAAACTGCGCCATTACCGGCGTCGAGCGCGTTCACAATTCCGGTGGCGCCAAATGTGTACGCGCGGCCGTCGTGGAGGGTCGGTGTCGCGCGCGGGCCTGCGCCGGCATTCGATTCCCAGAACCGGGCGGCGTCGCGATGGGCCCACACCGGCTTGCCCGTAGTCGCGTTGTAACAGGTGACGAACTCGTCCTCGCCGCGCTGCTCCTGCGTGTAGATCAGGTCGCCGCGGACCGCGAATGACGACCAACCCGGTCCGATCTGCCGGCGCCATAGCTCAACCGGCGGAGAAGTGGCCCAATCGGTTTTGATCCGTATGCCGGGAATGACGCTGTCTCGGCCGGGTCCGCGAAAGCCAGGCCAGTTGGCGCCTGTTTCCGCTGCCGCGCGAGTCTCCACTGCCGCGGGAGTTGGTGCGGGTGCAACCGCCCGGCTCTTAGCTTTCGGGACTGCGGGCCGCTCCTCGATCATTTTGGCGGGCGCCGCAGCCGCCGGGACTGCCGCGGGCGGAGGCGGCAGTGCGGACAGTTGACCACCGCCTTCCGCCACGAGCTTTTCCTCGTGAGTCTTCGACCAGCGCCAGGCGAAATCCGAACGGCCCCCGCCGTTCATGCCATTCGTCCGCACGGCCAAAAGCGCTCCGCACCCAAGCAGGATCGCCGCCACCAGGGATGCACGCCGGGTCCCCGCAGATAAGCGGCGGCCGGCGACCGCCCCGGCGACAAGCGCGAGGGTCATGACCGGGATGGCGTAGAACGTGAACATGTACCCCATCATCCCCGTCGCAATCGACCTGTCGATGAGGCGCGACGTCCCCAGCAGTCCGGCGATGATCAGCACTACGGCGCCCAATCGTTCCAGCCACGGTGCGCGGCTGAAGAACACCCACCACAGCAGGACCACCACTCCGCACCCGAGCGCGCCAAATATTCCGTAGATCAGGGCATCCGGCATGAGTACGGGCAGCACAAAAAAGCCGAACCATTGGAGCACCACCGCGACCACACCGGGCCACACCCGGAGGGGTTGCTCACGCCTCTGTTCGCCAGTCTGCGTGGGAGTCATGGTCATATAATACGTCCCCGACCCGTCCTGTGTTCCCGCAGCTTTCACCCCTTCGGCCTGGCATTTGTAACATTCTGGTGCTTGTTGAACGCGGAATTCTCATCCGCAACCCCGGAAGGGGACGGGGGAAGCTTCGGCTGTGGGAATCGCGCTCCTGGTTTTCCAAGCCCCTTTTTGCCTATAATGCACACACGCCGAACGTGGTTATCTGACCGGTTCGACGACTAGTGGAGGATACAGGAATATGTCGTATCTGGCTTGGATCATCTTGGGGCTGGTTGCCGGCTTCATCGGCAGCAAGATCGTCAACAAGAGGGGTGAGGGGCTACTCCTCGACATCGTTCTTGGAATCGTGGGGGCCATCGTTGGAGGATGGCTGTTCACAATGTTCGGCGCCAGTGCTGTCACCGGACTGAATCTCTACAGCCTCGCGGTGGCTGTCGTCGGCGCCGTGGTGGTCCTTTTGGTGTACCACGCCATTCGGCGCGCTGCCTGAGCTGTCGCTCAGTAACAATCTCGCCCGTTACCACTCTCGATCGGATCGAATCCGGTCTCGAATAGCGATAATCCTGCCCGCAAAGTATCCGACGACAATCGCGAACACGAAACACAAAACGATAGTGGGTGGCGCTTCCAAGATTATCTATCGGCGGGCCGGCCTGAATCCTGCATAAATAGGTAGGCAATATCCGTCCAAGCTCTACCAGCTCCGACGTGGACCGAGACCATGATGAATCGCTGTCCGCTTACCGTCAATATTGGCATTTGTTAGCATGATTGCCGCGACCCGGGGTGTCCGGTCCCGCTGGAAGTGACGTCGGGAATTTACCGCTGCCATCAACGCCCGCAGCCGCCGCGCCCGCTCCGGAGCGCGCAGTTGCCGCAGCGCCTTGGCTTCGATCTGGCGGATGCGCTCGCGCGTGACGTCGAACTCCTGCCCGATCTCTTCCAGCGTGTGCGCGCGCTCGCCGCCGATGCCGAAGCGCAACCGGATGTCCTTCTCCTCTTTCGGAGACAAGGTCTCGCGTCAGCTTCACCGCAACCCGTCGACGACGTATAGGTCCGATAGGACCGTGGGGCAAGTATACGCGTACGAGCGGCCGTCGCGCGTGATACACAGGTTCGTGACATCTTCTACACCGGCGAGATCAGGGGGCGAGGTAACTTTGAAGAGCTGGCGTTTGCCGCTCAAGATCTCGACCCGGTAGATTCGCGCCGGTGCTTCCCCGCGCGTGTACGTGAACAGATACTTGCCATCCGCGCTCCAGTTGATCACCGCTTCGCTTGTGGAGGGTCCCGTGACAATTCGGGGCTGGCCGCCATGGACCGGGTATATGGCGTAGGCACCAGCGTTAGGTGCCGGAGCAATAAGGTAAGCGCCGTCGGGCGACAGAGTGATGAGACTAGGATACCCTCCCGAGCCCTCAGCGGTGACCGCAACCGGCTCTCCGCCATCGAGCGATTGATAATACATTCGAATCACTCCAGCCGGTGTGCTGGCCACGAAGACGATGGCGCGACCATCGGGCAGGAAGCGTGGATACAGATGCGTGAGATTGTCATGAGTGAGTTGCCGCGATTCACCGATTCCGGTCGGCACCAGCACGAATTGCGCCGGGGTAGCGGTGTCCTGTGCGACCACCCATCTGCCATCCGGCGAAAGATCTCCCCAGTATCCGTCGACAATTCGCTTGGGCAAAGAGCCGTCAAGGCGACGCAAGTAGAGGCCGTACTTCTGTTCGGCTTCGCCGCCCTCCGTGAAAAGGACTTGCTTGCCATCTTCCGACAGCACCTGCAGAACCGACCAGTCAAGCCAGGAGACATTGCGCTCCTTGTCGTCGCCCTGAATGAGGGCGAACATCTGCTTGCGAACGTTGTCGTTCGTCAGAAGAACGCGGCCGTTGTTGGCAATGTCTTGCAAAACCAGCGCACCAGGCGCCCGCAAGATTAACCGCTGCTTGCCACGCATGTTGACAGCGTAGACTGCGCGAGCGGCCCCCCGCGGGGCCGCCGTAAACCATGCCTCTTTCCCGTCCGGCCGCCATGCTAATCCTTGCAGGGACGTGAAGACCTGCGAAGCGAACTTCTTGTTCCCATCGCGATCGATAATGACAACATAGCCGTCGTCCCCATTGTGTATGTGCTGCGCGAACGCGAGAAGGGTGCCATCCGGTGAGATCCGCAAATGACTGATCCAGGCGGAACCGCGATAGACCATCTTCCCCGCCGGATACTCAATCCAGCTAAGGCCCGAGGCCACAGAAAACCGTACGACCGCCATTGCCTTGCCGTCGGGCGACCATTCAGCAAACTGCACGCCATCGAGAAGTTCGCGGGGAGCGCCGCCCCTCAGCGGCATAAGCGCAAGCGTTCCCGTTTGGACGAAGTTCCAGACCTTAGGATTCAGCAGAAGTGCGACTTCTCCGTTGGGGGAAATACTAAGCACTTGGGCGGCGACGCCAAGCGCGCGGGAATCGCTGGTTTCGTACTGCATCGTAAACAGCTCGACCGGCTTGCCATCCCACGCCGCGCCGTAGAAGATCGTCTGGCCATCCGGTGTAAAGCGTGCCATGCGGATCGACCCGCGGCGAAACGTGAGCCGTCGATATTCGGGCTGAGCCGTGGCTGGCGGGACCCAGATGCGCCAGGCCACGGCGCCGGCCCCGCCCAGCAGTGCCAGCGCGCCGAGCATTACCGCGGTAACCCGGCGGTAGCGAGCCTTGACAGGCAACGCCGTCGATGTCGCCGAGATCGTCGTGACCGATTCAAGATCGAAGGCCACGTCGTGCGCGGAGTGGAACCGCTCACTGGCATTTTTCTCCAAGCAGTGGCGCACGATACGCTCTAATGCCGGCGGCACCGTGCGGTTGGTCTCCATCAGGCCCGGCGGGTCTTCTCTGACAATCGCGCTCATCGTCTCGGCCGCTGATTCCCCATGGAATGCCCGCTTGCCCGAGAGCATCTCGTACAGGATCGCCCCGAAGCTGAACAGGTCACTGCGCGCATCGGCCGGCTTGCCCCGCACCTGTTCAGGTGACATGTACCCCACGGTGCCCAGCACCGTTCCTGGGTCGCTTTCCACCGTCTGCGTACGCGTCTGGCTCTCTTCGGTGCTTTCCGCGCGCGTGAGCTTGGCGAGCCCAAAATCAAGAATCTTCACCCGCCCGTCACTCGTCACGAAGATGTTGTCTGGCTTGAGATCGCGGTGGATGATGCCCTTGTCGTGAGCGGCCGCAAGCCCGCGAGCGATTTGCTGGGCGTAGTCAACCACCTTGCGAACGGGCAGGGGACCGGCATGCAATCGCTCGCGCAGGGTGGCGCCATCCAGCAATTCGCTGACAATGTACGGTGCGCCGTCTTGCTGACCGATGTCGTGGACGGCAAGAATGTTAGGGTGGTTCAGTGAAGCGGCGGCACGGGCTTCTTGCTCGAAGCGGCGCAGCCGGGAAGCGTCGGACGAAAATGACGCAGGCAGAACTTTGACCGCAACATCACGATTCAGCCGCGGATCGCGCGCGCGGTAGACTTCGCCCATCCCCCCGGCGCCTATCGCCGACACGATTTCAAAGGGCCCTATCTTTGTGCCGGCAGCCAGCATCTCTGGCCCTGATTATAAACGTAGTTGACTGACGATGTCGGAGGATGTGTTCGTAGGGCTGGCTACGGCTGGAAGCGTTCTACCGCGCCGCCATCAGCGCGCGCAGACGCCGCGCCCGCTCGGGAGCGCGCAATTGCCGCAGGCTTCCGTGTAGCCGATGACATGCTCAAGGAAGACCCAAACCAGCATTGTCTCGGGAATGGCGCAGCAGTACACTGATTCAGTTGGTCATCCAAATCGTTTCGAGGGAGTGTGACCGGCACCACCATCTGGCACTACCGGATCCTCGAGAAGATCGGCGAGGGCGGCATGGGCATCGTCTACAAGGCCGAAGACACCCGGTTGGACCGGCTCGTGGCGATGAAGACGATTCGAAGTGCGAGCGAGAGCAAGGAAGACCGGAAGCAACTCTGGCGCGAGGCCCGGTCGCTGGCCCGGGTGAGTCATCCGCGGATTTGCCAGTTGTTCGACGCGGTCGAGGAAGGCGACGGGCTGTTCCTGGTGATGGAGCTGCTCGAGGGGCACTCGCTGGACCGGAGGCTGGCCGGCGGGCCGGTCGCCGCCGCCGAGGCGGTGGAGATCATCGGCCAGATCCTCGAGGCGCTGGAGGCGCTGCACGAACACCAGATCGTCCACCGCGACCTGAAGCCGTCGAACGTCTTCCTGACGCCGCACGGGGTCAAGCTGCTGGACTTCGGTCTGGCGCGGCCAGCGACCCCCGCAGTCGGAAATGGCGATCGGACGCGGACCGCGCCAACGTTCACGGCGCCCGGGCTGATCGCCGGCACGCCCCACTACATGGCGCCGGAACAGGTGCAGGGGCAGGAGGCCGGCCTTGCGGCGGACATCTTCGCTGCCGGCTCGATCCTTTACGAGATGCTGGCGGGGAGGCGGCCGTTCGATGGCGCTTCCGTGGTGGATGTGCTGTACGCAGTGGCGCATCACAACCCGCCACCGTTGGCCGGCTCGCGGGATGCGGAAGCGCTGGACCAGGTAATCCGGCGGGCGCTGGCGAAACGGAAGGAAGACCGCTACGCGTCGGCACGGGAAATGCGCGTGGCGGTGAGCGCGGTGCCGCTGACGGCAGGCGCGGCCGCGGCAGTCGAGCGGCGGACCGTCACCCGGCTGATTGCCCTGCCCTTTCGGGTACTGCGGAGAGACGAGGACACGGACTTCCTGGCCTACAGCTTGCCGGATGCGATCAGCACCTCATTGTCGGGCGCCGACGGCATCATCGTGCGCTCGAGCCTGGTGGCGGGGAGGTTCGACGGGCCACTCGATCCGCGGCGGATTGCAGCCGAGGCGGAGGTGGACGCGATCCTGGCGGGTACGCTGATGCGAGCCGGGGAGCAACTGCGGCTTACCTGTCAGCTCGTGGAGGCGCCCGGCGGGGCGGTGATCTGGTCGGATAGCGCGGTAGCAGGGATGGAGGACCTGTTCCAGCTTCAGGACGAGCTATCGCGGCGAATCGTCGAATCGCTGATGCTGCCCCTGAGCGAGCGGGAACATCGAATCCTGCGGCACGACATTCCCGCCACGGCGCGCGCTTACCAGTATTACCTGAGGGCGAACCAAGTGGCGGAGGTACGGACGCCGGACAACATGCGCCTGGCTCGCGAACTCTATACCCAGTGCCTGGAGGAGGACCAGCAGTACGCTCCGGCGTGGGCGCGGCTGGGGCGGGTCTACCGGTTCATCGAGAAGTTCGGTGAGGATGCGGAGGAGAACCTGACGCGGGCCGACGAGGCGTTCCGCAAGGCGTTCGCGCTGAACCCCGACCTCCCCCTGGCCCATAACCTGTACACCCAGATCGAGTGCGACCAGGGTTGCGCGCTGTCGGCGATGCTGCGGCTGCTGAAGCGGGCGCGGTTCCGGCGCAACGATGCCGACCTGTTTGCCGGGCTGGTGCAGGCCTGCCGGTATTGCGACGAACTGAAGGCTTCGGTGGCGGCACACCAGCGAGCGCGGCATCTGGATTCCCACATCGTCACGAGCGTTCCGCACACCTACTTCCTGCTCGGGGAATATCAAAAGACCATCGAGTCTTACGGGAGCCCGAAAGCCGGGTATTACCTCGATTGCGCCGCGTTGGTCATGCTCGGCGAGAAGGCGGAAGCGCTGGCTCGGCTGCGGGCGCGCGAGCAGTCGGGAGGCGCGACGGGTTCCGTGCGAGCCATCATGCAGTCGCTGAGAGCTTACTTAGAGGGGGATCGCGAAGGCTGTCTGAGGGCGATCGAAGCCGGCGAGCAGCTGACGCGAAGAGACTTGGAATCGATGTTCTACGAGGCCCGGCACCTGGCGCAGATCGCCGAGGGGGCGCGAGCGCTCGATGCCCTCTCACTGGCGGTGGACAGCGGTTTTTTGTGCGCATCGTCGCTCTCCCGGGACGCCTGGCTGGCGACGCTGCGCTCGTCCCCCGGTTACGCAACACTGGTCATTAGGACGGATCAACAGCGCGCCGCCACACACGCCAGCTTTGTCGCGGCAGGCGGGCCGGAACTCCTGAACATGACTTGACGCCGGGGGATAACCCGCCGCTCAAGGCCGAGGCCAGAGAGGGTCTCAAGCGGCAAAGGGAGCATCCAGGCCCGCCCAGAGGTTCATCGTATTGAGTTCATCGCGGCCACAAGCTTTGAGATAAAGGAACAGTTGCGTGCGATAAGCCGCGTGAGCGCACAGCACCAGGTTCACGATGAACCCACCGCGACTCATTTTGCGGCCGAGCATCTCGATCTCACCACGGAAATCGTCATCCGACCATCCCTGGAGCTGATCGGCGTAAATGGATCTCTCCTTCTCAAGCGCCGTTAGGACTTGGTCGAAATTCCTGCGGCCGGCCGCGGAGATCGCAGCCTGCCACGCCTCCTGATCGAATGCACCTGCTTTGACGAACTCGATCATGGTCGGTCCCATGGCACTCAGATACTGGAGCAACTCGAGCGTGCTCCGCTGGTTGGGCGTCGGCCGGTAGTCCAGTTGACTGCGATCGATTTTGCCGGCCAGGTGCAGAAGGATGCGCGTTTCATTCTGCAGTGATGCGATGAGTTCTTCTTTAGTGAGTACCATCCGATCCTTCCTTGCTCCGATCGCAGATCAATATACCAAATACCAATATTGGCGCCGCGCCCGCGCGCGGCAGAGGGACTGCGTCGGGGTCAACTCCAGATTGGAATGGGGCTCTTTACCGCGCTGCCATCAACGCTCTTAGCCGCCGCGCCCGCTCCGGGGCGCGCAGTTGCCGCAGGGCCTTCGCTTCAATCTGGCGGATGCGCTCGCGCGTGACATCGAACTCCTGGCCGATCTCTTCGAGCGTGTGCTCGCGCTCGCAGCCGATAACCATGCACCGCCCGATCTCTTCATTGGTGGACATCCGGGCCGGCCGTTGGCTAGTTCCCCGTGCGTCCGCGTCGAGTAAATTTCGAGATACCCAGACGCACAACTACGGTTGGGCGCCTTCCTGCAGGTCCATTACAGTACGGGTCCCTGGTAGCTTACCGCGGGGATTTGGCGCTCTCAATGAGTATGACATCCCGTGCCTGAATGCCCCGGCTGAAAGCGAACTCTTTTCCGTCCCGCGACCAATCGAAGCCGAACAGGGTAAACCCGTGCAAGTGCGTCAACTGGCGCGCGGCGTCACCGTTTACTGGCTGGCACCAGACATTGGCTCCTTCTTTCCGGTGATCCACGTAGGTCAATCCCCGGCTGTCCGGGCTCCACCCGATGCCGGCCGATGTCAAAACCGAGGGCGCGATCGCGGCCACTCTCCGCGGTGATCCGCCGTCACTGGCGATCACCGCCAGGCTGTCCGGTAAGTTCTGCGTGCCGGACGGATTGCCCGCATAGAAACCGGCGATCCACTTCCCATCGGGAGAAATGGCCGGCCGGAGCCACATCCTATCGTTCACCTCCGCGGCCGGTCCTCCGGCTGAGGCGACTCGGCGCAGCGTTGGCCAATGTCCGGCGCCGGTTGCCGTGAATGCAATCCATTTCCCGTCGGGTGACAGTTCAGGGAAGGTGGCTGCGTCAGTCTTGGTCACCATGACTTGGTTTCCGCCGTCTATATCCATCGTCCAAATCGCATGGCTGGCATTGCGGTCCGAGACGTAGGCGAGCATCCTTCCGTCGTTCGAGACGGAAGGGTCATAGTTGTTCCCCGACATCGTTAGTTGCCTGCGATCTGACCCGTCCGCAGCCATAATCCAAATTTGGCGTTGGCCGTTCAAGTGTTGCTGGAAAATGATTCGGCCATCCGCAGTCCACATTGGCGCGACACAATTGGCAGATTCGGGTGATACCGGCTCGGCGTCCTCGGTCTGGGTAGAATGCATGCGCCAAATGCCTGAAAGTGTCCTCTCCTCGACCGTCAGAAGCCGGCTGGAATCCGCCGAAACACTTGCGCCGGTTTGACTGTTCGATCCACCCGTCACCTTCCGGGCGGTTCCACCCGGGTAAGAGAGGTACCAGACATGGAACGCGCCAGTATCCGGATCACGCGCGCTCATCACTAAGCCGCGCCCGTCGCCGAGCCAGGCGAGCTCCTTGATGAACGGCCAAGTTTGACCCGATAAAAGCCTCTCGCTCCGGTCTGCCAGGCGAAGCTCGATGATGCGCGCATCACTTCCCATAGGGTTGATTGTGGAGGAATCGACGCTGGTGCAGGCGATGATCCTGCCGTCTGGCGACCATGCCGGGTAGTCCAATACTTGCGGCAGCCGGCGTGAAATCAGGCGTTGCTCGTCTCGAGAGTCGAGGTCCGCGACTATGAGGGTACTCTCGCCCGCCGCCTCGCGCACGAAGGCGAATTTCTTTCCGTCAGGCGAAAACGTCACACGTGAATCGAGACCCTCTTTCAGCTTCTGCGAAGGTCCACCCGTCGCGGAAATCCGATAAAGGGCGGAATGCCCGGCGCCCGATTCCACGGTTACGTAGAAGAGCGTCCCGCCGTCGGGCGAGAAGGTGATACCCACATAACCGACCGGTCCCGGAGGCACAAGTTCGATGTCGTTCAAGCTATTCGCTCGCCGGACGCGCAAAGACTGCTGGCCCGACGTGACCAGCGTGTGCGCGATGTACCGGCCGTCCGGAGAGATAACGGCCTTGCCGGATCGCCCGGTGCTGGTCAGGGTCTTGGTCTCGACGGTTTCAAAGGGCCGCGATGTGTAGTTTCCACGGAAGTGAATCCAGGCAAAGTAACCCCCGGTCAGCAGGAGCAACCCGGCAACCGTTATCGCGGCCATTAACAGCCTGCCGTGAACAAGGCTCTGGTTGAACTTCTCCGAAGGCCTCCGGCCCTCGTCCCACCAGGCATCCAATTCCGACTGATAGGCGTAGACGATCCCGCGCCGAGTATGCTGCCGCCGGTGAATGGGAAGACCTAACTCCGACTCCCACCGCCGCACGGTTCGCACATCCCGGCTGAAATACGCAGCAATTTCCTTCCAGGAGTTGAGACGCTTGGGCGTTTCGGCTGTGGGACCGAGGTCGCGCACTTTGGATTCACCCATTGTGCTCTCCTACACCATGGCCGGCAGCCGCCTGTGCCAACTGCACTCTGGGCACCCTTGCGACCTCCGGGGACGTGGGACATTTTGTGACATGCCGCTTGCACCGTGGCCGCTCGGGCGCTGGTAGCCCGACGCGTGGAGTAGCTGATACTAGGGCAGGCTCGGTCATGGGGGCGACCTTCTGAGGACAAGCGATTATCTCGTATCTGCGGCAGGTCTGCAATGGCGTTACCAGTACCGCCGGTACCGTTAATTCGGTGGGACATTTTGTGACATGCAGTCCGTTGTCGCCTATTGCCCGTTTTCGCGCAGCCCAGCGTCCGGTAGCATTAGGCGCTTCGTATCGAGGAGCAGTCTATGCGAGTCCATCGAATCATCGTGGCAATGGCCCTCGCGTCATCCATGCCAGGCGCGAACATCTTCGTTACTTCTTTGCAACAGAAAACCAGCGGCATCGGCGGCTGTTCGCTCCAGGAAGCCATCTATTCGGCGAATTTCGATAACAACGTAGCGGTTACGTCATACAAGGTTGATGGCTCACCGAACTACGTCGCTACAGAGTGCGTGGCGGGCAGCGGAGCGGACACGATCATCCTGCCTTCGGGTACTACCGCAGCCGTATTCCAGATGAGCAAGGTCATTGACGACATTGATAATTTCGCCGGCCCTGCCGCAAATCCGATGATCACTTCTACGATCACGATCGTCGCGGGCGGCTCGGAACTCATATGGGTGGGCAGCAAGCACGCCCGCGTCTTTGTCGTGAACGGGACCGGCAAACTCACGCTTTTCAATGCCTACATCAAGGGGTTCTCGGCGAAGGGTGGCGACGGGGGCAGCGGGGGAGGCGGCGGCATGGGCGCGGGCGGCGCCATCTACATTGAGAGCGGCGTGCTGACGGTACAAAACTGCACTTTCGATGGGAATGCCGCGATCGGGGGCAACGGTTCTGCGTGGACCGGGGATTTGTTCGACGGCGGTGGTGGCGGCGGGCTCTCCGGTAATGGCGGAATGGGCATCCATGGGTTGTTTGGGGGAAGCGGTGGAGGAGGGGCGCGCGGCAACGGAACTCATGGAGGAAGCAACGGCGGATCCGGTGGAGGCGGCGGCGGAGGCACCTTGACCGATGGAATTGGAAGCGCTGGCGGGATGAATTGTGGTGCCAACGGGGGAGAATCCGACGGTGACGATGGGGCGGACGCTCAGTGTCCCGGCGGGGGTGGAGGGGGCGCAGCAGAATTTACCATTCTCGGCGGCGCTCATGGTGGGAGCGGAGGTTACGGCGGCGGCGGCGGCTCTGGAGCGGGCGGCGGAACCTCGGAGGGCGATGGTGGAGCTGGCGGTTTCGGTGGTGGTGGTGGTACCGGAGGCCAAGGCGGCGACGGGGGTTATGGTGGCGGTGGTGGCGCCAGCGATGGTACCGCCATCTTCTTCACGCCCGCCCAACCTGGAAGATTTGCAGGCCGCGGCGGAGCTGAATTGGGGGGTGGTGGAGCAGCTTTGGGAGGGGCCATCTTCAGCCACTTCGGCACGGTCCTCATCCAAAACAGCACATTCGCCAACAATTCCGTGCTGCGAGGAAGTGCAGGGACGGGCTCTTGTGACCTCACGAATGGTTGCCCTCTCGCCGACAACGGTCAGGATGAAGGCGGCGCCATCTTCGCAGTGAATGGCAGCTTGACCGTTCAGAACTCCACGATCAGCGGCAACACCAGCACCGGGGAAGGCGCGGGGATCGTCGTGGATCAGGAAGCGATCGTTGCGGGCAACTTCGTTCTCCACCCTCCGACTTCTTTCACGCTCCAGAACACAATCATTTCCAACCCCAGTGCGCGGGAATGCTTCTACACTCCTGGGGTCTCAGCGTCGGGTGCGGGCAACCTGATCGTTAATGATTTTGGCTGTCCCGGTGTGGTGAGTGGCGCCGATCCCCTGTTGGGGCCGCTCCAAATCAACGTTCCAGGGAACATTCCAACGCTTGGCTTTGGACAAAACAGCCCCGCGTTCAATGCGGCGGATCCTGTGACCTCGCTACAAAAGGACCAGAGAGGCGTGGATCGTCCGCAAGCCGGCGGCTTCGATATCGGCGCCTTGGAGCTCTGTGTGTCATTACTTCCGATTCAACCTTGCGTTCAGGTCGCCAACGCCCCTCCTGATCAGCCGGTTATTCTATCTCTGACTGTTCAAGTTTCCGGCGCCGGGGTCACGAGTCCGGCGGCTGGGACGCACGGCGAGCCCATAGACTCGGTTGTGATTCTAAGTGCGACGCCACAGAGCGGCAATTCGTTCGTCCAGTGGCTGGGCAACGTGACGGATCCTTTCAGCGCATCCACCACGGTCGTTATGACTGCGCCGCAAACCGTGACGGCAACGTTCGTTGCGGGCAGTACGGCGCTGGGCGGCAATATCTTGACCAAGAGCGGGCCGCAGAACGCGCGCGTCTGGCCGGTAAACGTCGCCAACGCAACCAGCAGTGCGGTTACGGCCCACAGCACGCAGATCAACACTTTTAGCCTCACTCAAGTTGCCGGAGCGGCGTGCACGCCAGTTCTGCAAACAGTTCTGCCTGCTTCGGCGGGCGATCTGGCGCCAGGCAGCTCAACCATCGTCAACCTCGGTTTTGATTTCACCGGCTGTCCCGCCGCGGCGAGGTTTACGGCGCAAGCGACATTCTCAGCCAACGGCGGTGGTGTTACAGGGTCCATGACACGGACCAACCAATTTCAATAGGAAGTTTTTGGGGAGCAAATTATGAGCAAGACATTCTTGTACGGATTGTTAGTAAGCTGCTTGATACTCGCATCCGTCGCGCGGGCCGACACCACTCTCACGCTGGACCCGACCGATGGCGCCATCAGCGGGGCGCCCGGCACAACGGTTGGCTGGGGCTTCACCTTCACGAACGACACCAATTACGCCGTGATCACCGGGAGTCAGTTCTGCGATTCGACGAGCAGCCCGTTGCCGGACATCTGCCTCACGCTCACGCCGAACCTGGGAAGCTACACCGACTTTGCCGGTGCGCAGTTCTTGGTGGTTGGTCCGTCTCCGGAAAGCCCCACCGTCTCGCAAGCCTTCGATAACAGCGCGGCCACCGGAATCGGGAGCTTCGCCATTGATCCTAGCGCCAGCGGGACTACAAGCGGCATCATCGTCTTGACCTATGACTTGTACAGCGTCAATCCGAACGACCCGGCATTCGATCCCAGTGCCGAGATCGCGGGCGGAAATTACCTGACTGCAGCATCCTCAGTAACCGTAGCACCCGTGGCACCAGTGCCGGAACCGGCTCTGTTGCCGTTGATGGGCGCGGGTTTGTTGGTCATGGTGCTGCTGCTGCGGCGTCGGCGTGGATGGAAGGGACTAGGGGGCTAAACCGTTACGCCCTGCCGCGGGAATTGTGGCTCGGTCGTTTACCGCGCGGCCATCAGCGCGCGCAGCCGCCGCGCCCGTTCGGGAGCGCGCAATTGACGCAGCGCCTTGGCTTCAATCTGCCGGATGCGCTCGCGCGTGACATCGAACTCCTGCCCGATCTCTTCGAGCGTGTGCTCGCGCTCGCAGCCGATGCCGAAGCGCAGCCGGATGACCTTCTCTTCTTTCGGAGACAGAGTTTTCAGGATGCCGGCGGTTTCGTCGCGCACGTTGCCTTCGATCACCGCATCCACGGGCGATCCCACCCAACGGTCTTCAATCAAATCGCCCAGCGCGGACTCGCCGTCGCGGCCCACTGGAGTTTCGAGCGAAACCGGGTCGCGTGAAATGGTCTTCAGTTTTTGCACTTTCTCCACCGGAATGTCCATGCGCCGCCCGATCTCTTCATTCGTGGGCGTCCGGCCCAGCTCCTTTTCGAGTTCGCGAGAGGCGCGCAAGAACTTGTTCATGCTCTCATTCATGTGCACCGGAATGCGGATGGTGCGCGACTGGTCGGCAATCGCGCGCGTGATCGCCTGCCGGATCCACCACGTGGCGTAGGTCGAAAATTTGTAACCGCCGCCCGCATCAGGCCGATGTTGCCTTCCTGGATCAGGTCCAGCAGGTGCAGTCCGCGGTTGACATACTTCTTCGCCACCGAAACCACCAGGCGCAGGTTAGCCTCCACCAGGTCTTTTTTGGCCCGCTCGGCTTCCTGCTCGCCGTGACGGATGATGTTCAGCGTGTGCTTCAGATCTGCCAGCGGAGCGCCCGCCGTAGCTTCGCGCTTGCGAATTTCGCGCTTCAGCTCGCGCGCACGGTTCTGCGCTGTGACGCCGGCCCGGACTTCGATCTTTTGCAGCTCCCGCTCCAGATGCGTCAGCTCCTCGACGGCCCGCTCGATTTCCTTCGAGAACTCTTTCCATTTCGTGAGCAGGAACGGAATCTTGCGGATGGCGAGCGAGGTCTCCACCTTCGCCCGATTCACCTTGGAGCACATGCGCCGCCGCGCCCGCTTGTTGCTGAGCGGCGTGATTTCCAGCTTCTCCTCGAGCTGCTGCTGCTTTTTGTGCAGGACGACCACATCGGCGAAAAGCTGCTTTAACTCAGCCCGGCGTTTGGTATCCGCGAGCGTGCCTTCCTCCAGGTCGCCCAAGTCCACCAGGTTGTCGAGTTCCTCCACACCCTTCTTCAGTTGCTCGGCGGCTTCCACCACCACCAGTTGCACCAGGGCCGACCGGCTGATGGCTTTCTGCATCCGCAGCTTGCCGCGCTCCATGCGGCGTGCCAGGTCCACTTCGCCTTCACGAGTGAGTAGTGGCACGGCCCCCATCTCGCGCAGGTACACCCGTACCGGATCGTCGGTATAGATCGACTCTTCGATCACCGGCTGCGGGTGTAAGAAATCTTCTTGCGCCGCTTCAGGATCGAAAAACTTCGCTTCTTCCTCGAAATTGATACCTAAGGGGCTTTCGTTGAGAAAATGATCGTCGAAATGATCCACTAAGACTCACCTCCCCCACATACAACAAACCAAACGGAACGTGGCATCTTCCGGTGGGGTGCAGATTTGATGAATTCGATTTGCCTTAACGCCAAGACCAAGGGCAATCGTGCGGACGCTTGGTCGAATGATGATAACACGTATCCGAACAGAAGTTAAGCCCTACAATTCAATGATGTTTCAGAAGCGTTTTGGTTACATCAAAATACGTTTGCACCACAAATTCGTAGTGCCTGCGTGACTCGGAAACCAACGAACCAGGCTCACGAACCCTTCTGCCGCATTAAGTTCTTTAGTTCGTTGAAGAAAGCCTGCTCATCCTGAAAATCACGGTAGACCGACGCGAAGCGCACGTAAGCAATCTTATCCAACTCCCGCAGGCCCTCCATCAGAATTTCTCCTATTTCTGTAGTCGGAATCTCGCGGTCCGGCGAGTCGATCACTTTGGACTCGACCTGGTTGACCAGCTCCGAGAGCCTGGACATGCTAACCGGCCTCTTTTCACAGGCTTTTAGAAGTCCAGCCAAAACTTTCTGGCGGTCAAATTTCTCTCGGCGCCCGTCTTTCTTCACCACCATGTACGGGACTTCGTCAATGCGCTCGTAAGTGGTGAAGCGCCGCTCGCAGGACAGGCACTGGCGGCGGCGGCGGATGGAGTCGCCTTCCTTGCTCTCCCGTGAATCCACTACTTTGTCGTGTAAGTGCCCACAAAAAGGGCAGTTCACTGTACCGCCTCCTTCTCCAGTTCCCGCAGCTTTCGCCAGCTCAGCCCTTCATGCAGCGCTGCGGCCAGCCCGAACGGAACAATTACTACAAACGTAATGAGCCAGAGCAGGACGGCGACGCTGGTGGCCAGCTCGACGGATAGCCCGAAGATCTTGGTTAATACAAGCACTGCAACCACTTGCATGCCGCCGCCGATTCCGGGGATCTGGACCACGGCACCAAATGCAACAAAGCCGACGAAAGTCACAGCATCCCAGATCGTGAATTGCAGGGTGGCACCGAAGGCCATGGCAATGCACCAAAAACAGCTCACGATGAGTGCCCACTCCAGCAAGGTGTACAAGAGCAAAAGAACCACGGATTTCGTGCTGCGGATGGATTCGGCTCCCTGAACCAGAGCCTGGAGAAAACGGCCGGCGCGATCCAGGTGGTGCTCAGAGAGAAAGCCAAGGGCTTCCA
>Ga0335079_10003117_pt1 | contig 19142 bp, 18 predicted proteins | sample Lox_Sample_33_FD_206719 | JGI IMG/M metagenome (GOLD analysis project Ga0335079, IMG submission 206719) | Soil microbial communities from Loxahatchee National Wildlife Refuge, Florida, United States - Lox_Sample_3.3 | ecosystem: Environmental > Terrestrial > Soil > Wetlands | place: USA... | reverse complement strand
CTTTCCGTCATCAGCGAGACTGGCCTCGACGGCGCGGAAGCGGCGTTCGAATTTTCGGTTGGCGTGTCGGAGAGCCTGTTCCGGATCGGCGCCGAGGTGACGGCCGAGATTGACCACGGCAAAGAGCAGATCGCCCAACTCATCGGCGAGGCGCTCCGGAGCCGCCGAGCCATCGATCTCCCGCCGGAGCTCGCCGATCTCCTCTTCGATTTTCGCCAGCACCGGCTGGAGCGTCGGCCAATCGAACCCCACGCGCGCCGCGCGTCTCTGCAACTTCTCGGCGCGGGTGAGGGCGGGAAGGCCGGTTCCGATCCCGTCGAGGGCGCTCGGGGCGCGGCCTTCCGCGATCGCTTTTGTCCGCCGCTCCTCCGACTTCTGATCCTCCCACGCCAAAGTCTGCGCCCCGGCGTCCGCGATTTCCGCGCCCGCGAACACATGCGGGTGACGCCGCACCATCTTGTCGGCGATGGCGCGCGCCACGTCGTTGAACGAGAATTGCCGCGCCTCCTCGGCCATCCGCGCGTGAAAGACCACCTGGAGCAGCAGGTCCCCGAGTTCTTCCTTGAGTGCCTGCGGCTCGCCCCGTTCCGCCGCCTCGGCCACTTCGTAGGCTTCCTCGATCGTATAGGGTGCGATGGTGGCAAAGCTTTGCTCGCGGTCCCACGGACAGCCCGTAATGGGGTCGCGCAGCCTTGCCATGATATCGATCAGGCGAGCGAGATCGGGAGCGTCGTTCATTTCGGGTGAACCTCGAAAATGTCGCAGCGAACGCAGACAGTGCTGCAATAATCAGCTCGTGCGCGGCGTTGGCAACAGAAGAGGTGGATCATGGCGACCGACCGCCAGTATCTGGGAGGATGCCTCTGCGGCGCGATCCGGTACCGCGTCACCGGCGAACCGTTCCATGTCGGGATTTGCTACTGTACCCAATGCCGGCGCCAGACCGGCAGCCCGATGGCGGTTTTTCCCACCTATAAGCTCGATCGCTTCGAGCTGCTGCAGGGAAATCCCGGCGCGATCCGTGTCTCGGACTTTGCTACACGCCAATTCTGCCGCGACTGTGGGTCGCCGCTGACTTGGCGCAGAGACGGCGCGGCTGAGCTGGACGTATTCCTCGGCACCCTGGACGAACCCGATCTGATCGCAAAGCCCGTCGATCAGCTCTGGATCCAGCATCGCATCGGCTGGGTTCACCCGTACCCCGAGGTCAGGGCCTATCGGCGCAGCCGCCAGGAGGGGTGAGGCAATCGGGTTACGACAGTTCGCCTCGATGCAAACATGCAAATGTCGCATAATGTATGTTATGGGCAATACGGCGGAAACCCGAGCAAAACCCGCATCAAACCTCGATTTGCAGCCCATCGTAGGCCGGCTCTATGCCCGGCGGCAGTTCGCGCCGCAGCGTCTCGTAATCGAGCACGCCATCCATATGCGTGAGGAACGCGCGGCGCGGCCGGACTCGGGCGATCCACTCGAGCGTTTGGGCCAGATGCGTGTGCGTCGGATGCGGCTCACGTCGATAGCAGTCGACGATCCAAGTATCGACCCCCTCCAGCGCGGCGAACCCCGCATCATTAAGGCGCACCAGGTCGGTCGAGTATGCGACCCCCCCAACGCGAAAGCCCAACGACGTGACGGAGCCATGATCCTGGACGAACGGCGTGACCGGGATTCCCGCGGCCTTGAATGGTCCGGAGATAACGTGCGGCTCCAAGGCCGGCTTGTAAAAAACCGCAGCGTAGAGCGGGTTGACCGGCGCGAAGATGTAGCCAAAGCGCCTGCGGATTTCCGCAAGTGTTTCAGCGGAGCCATAGATCGGCAGCGCGTGCCGGCTGGCGCGGTTAAGGCTGCGAATCTCGTCGATGCCGTGGGTATGGTCGGCATGGGCGTGGGTATAGAGGATCGCATCGACCCGTCCGATGCCGGCATCCAGGAGCTGCGTCCGCATGTCCGGCGAAGTATCGACCAAAAGCGTGCTGGCACCCTCCTCCAGCAGAATTGAAGCGCGCCGGCGGCGATTGCGGGGGTTGGCGGGGTCACAGGCACCCCAGTCGCCGCCAATAAGCGGCACGCCGCCGGAGGGACCACAGCCCAAGATCGTTATCCTCATGACTGGGCCAGGGGCGTTTTCGCCTTGGCGAAGAGCCGATAGAAATTAGTCGTTGTGATCTCGGCTAATTCCTCGTCAGACCAATCTCTTAAACGAGCTACCTGAGCTGCCGTATGAACAACATAGGCGGGTTCGTTGCGTTTCCCTCGAAGCGGCACCGGCGCCAAATAGGGGGCATCCGTCTCGACGAGAATGCGCTCCTTGGGCAAGCCGCGCACGATCTCCCGAAGCACTTCGGCATTCTTGAAGGTGACGATGCCCGAGAGCGAGATGTAGAATCCAAGACTCAACGCTTTATCAGCTAGTTGTGCTCCACTGCTAAAGCAATGGATGACCCCGGTGAGTGGTCCCTTGGCGCATTCTTCCCCCAAAATCTCTGCGGTCTCGCCATCGGCATCGCGGGTGTGGACGATGAGCGGCAATCCGGTTGCGCGCGCCGCTTGGCAGTGCGCCCGGAAAACCTCTGCCTGCCGGAGCCGAGGACTGTGCTCGTAGTAGAAATCGAGCCCCGTCTCGCCGATGCCGACGACCTTGGGATGGTCCGCGAGCCGCGCCAGTGTCTCCGCTGTCGTCTCCGGTTCGGCGGCCGCCTCGTGCGGATGTATACCGACCGAGCACCAGATGTCCGGGTCCGATTCCGCGATCGCCAGCACGAGCGGAAACTCCGTGATCTTGGTGCCGATGGTGACCATGGCCCCGACCCCTGCCCGGCGCGCACGGGCGATGACCTCGGCGCGCTCCGCAGCCGACTCCAGAAAATCCAGGTGGCAATGGCTGTCGACGAGCATCGGTCTTACGCGGGTTGGGCCTGTTCAACGTAGCGCGGAAAGATGCCCTGGGGCGCCGGCAGCGGCGTTCCCGGCGTGAGCCGAGAGCTGCGTAAGGCCGCGATGTCGCGCTTGTCCGTCGGCACCGCCAATTGGTCCAGCAGCCGCCCCGCCGATGCCGGCACAAAGGGTTGTAACAGGATCGCCAGATGCCGGATGGTCTCGGCCAGCGTGAACAAGACCGTCGCCATGCGCGCCGGATCGGTCTTGCGGAGCGTCCACGGCGCTTCGGCATCCACATACCGATCGGCGCTGGTGATCACGTCCCAGATCAATTCGAGCGCCTGATGAAAGCGCTGCTCGGTGAAACACGGGCGCACCGCGTCCGCAAGACCCGCCGCGGCCGACAAAAGCGCTTGATCCCGGTCCTTGAACGGGCCCGGCGACGGCACCTTCGCACCGGCGTTCTTGTGAATGAAGCTCAGCACCCGCTGCGCCAGGTTGCCGATGCCGTTGGCAAGGTCGGCATTCATGCGGTTCACCACCGCACGGTGCGAGAAATCGCCGTCATTGCCGAACGGCAATTCGCGCAGCATGAAGTAGCGGAGCGCATCGACGCCGTAGCGGTCGATCAGGGTCTGCGGCGCGATGGCGTTGCCGAGACTCTTCGACATCTTCTCGCCCTCAACGGTCCACCAGCCCGTGCCGAAAACCCGCTTCGGCAGCTCGAGGCCGGCGGCTTTGAGAAACGCCGGCCAGTAGACGCAGTGGAATCGGATGATGTCCTTGCCCACCATGTGCAGCGAGGCAGGCCAGAAGGTCTTGAATTCGGCGTTCTCCGTGTCGGGGTAGCCGACCGCCGTGATGTAGTTGGTGAGCGCATCGAGCCAGACGTACATCACGTGCTTCGGGTCATCCGGTACGGGCACGCCCCAGGCAAAGCTGGTGCGCGAGATCGAGAGATCGCGCAGATCGCCGCTCACGAAGCTCACCACCTCGTTGCGGCGCGATTGCGGAGCGATGAAGTCCGGATGCTTCGCGTAATAGTCGAGCAGCCAGCCCTTCCATTCGGAAAGCCGGAAGAAATAGCTGGGCTCCTCGACCCATTCCACCTCGGCTCCGGACGGTGCTCGTTTGATCCCGTCGGCGCCGGTCGTCAGCTCGTCCTCGCCATAGAACGCCTCGTCGCGCACGGCATACCATCCGGCGTACTTGCCGAGATAGATGTTCGGATTACCCGCCGGCGACTTGCCCGCGCCGATCGCGCGCCAGATCGCTTGCGACGCCTTGATGTGACGTGGCTCCGTGGTTCGGATGAAGTCGTCGTTGCTGATGTTCATCAGCTGCGTCGTGGTGCGGAAGTTCTCCGACACCCGATCGCAAAAGGCCTGCGGAGCGAGACCAGCGGCGCGCGCCGACTTGTCGACCTTTTGCCCATGCTCGTCCGTCCCCGTGAGGAACTTCACGCGCCCGCCGTCGAGCCGCATGAAGCGCGCCAACACATCGCACGCCACCATCGCGTAGGCATGACCGATGTGCGGGGCATCGTTGACGTAGAAGATCGGCGTCGTCACATAATAAGGCTCGCCGGCCATCAATCCTCCTGCTGCGGCTCCTGGCACGCGAAGCCCAGCGGCTCAGCGCGCGGCCTCTTCGAGCGCGAAAAAGGCGTTCAACACGACCTGCTTGCGGTCGAGGTTGACGACGTCCGCCAGGGCGAAGAGGTGATTGATCTTTTCCCATACCTCTACCCATCGATCAAGGCCGCGCCCACGCAGCTTCTCCGCCAGATTGCCCTCGCCGCCTCCCGCCGCTTCGGTGATCGCGCGCGCCAAGGTCGCCGGCAGCAGCTCCGCAACGGCACGAAAGCCGTCGTCATTGCCCCAACGTCCCGCCTTCTCGGCGAAGCTGTGCAGCTTCAGTCCATCAAGGTTGGGGAGCGCCGCCAACAGCTCAAGGAGCTGCCGATGGAGCGCGATGCCGCCCTGCTCCGCCAGCTCGAGAGCATGGCCGATGCTGCCTGGCGCCAGCGCCACAAGCGCGTCGCGATCCGACGGCTTGAGGTCGGGGCGGTAGCGCTCGATCAAGCGCGCAACCACGGTCTCCGGCAGCGGCCGCAAGGTCACGCGACGACAACGGGAACGGATCGTCGGCAGCAGCCGGCCGGGATTGTCGCTAATCAGAATCAATAGCGCTCGCCGCGGCGGCTCCTCCAGAATCTTCAGCACGGCGTTGGCGGCGTTGCGGTTCATTTCGTCGGCAGTATCGATGATGACGATCCGCCAGCCGCCTTCGGCCGGCGTCAGGCGCAGGAACCGCGCGATGGTGCGTACGTCGTCGACGACGATCTCGGTGCGCGCGCGTTTGTTCTTTGGGTTGATGCCGCGCTCCACGACCAGCAAATCCGCATGCCCGCCGCTGGCAATGCGGCGAAACACCGGATCTTCCGGCGGCATCCCCAGCGTCGTGGGAGCGGCAGGCGCGAAGAGCGAGCCGCCCGGAGGTTCCCCGACTTGTGCCAGCAGGAACCGAGCGAAGCGAAAGGCGAGCGTCGCTTTGCCGATGCCGTGTGGACCCGCAATTAGCAAGCCGTGCGGCAGCCGGTCGGCGGCCGAAAACTGGAGCAGAGTTGCTTCCGCCGCCTCGTGCCCAAGCAGCAGCGAATTCTCGCGGGGCGAAGGTATCTCGGCGGGCTCGCCCTCGCCCGTTTCCTCCTCCCGTTCGTCGTCTTCGCTCATAACTCAGTCTTTAGGTCGTTAAGCGAACAAGGTGGTTTAGCATTCGATTGACGAAACCAGTCCCGTCTGGCGTAAGTTGAAGCACCTTGCTGCGGCTGTCTGACGACGGATCACGCGCATTTTGGAGAAAGTGAAAGCCGCGCTTTTTGCTTCCTCCCCTCATCGCACCCCATTCCTCCATTGCCTGGAGCCAGCGCGCGGGCGTAGTCAACGACAGGCTCATGTGCTTGGCAATATCAGTGGGACGCCACTCACCATTATGTTGAGCGGCGTATAGGAACGCGATTAGAGCGTTGACGGACAATTCGCCGCCTTCGCCTGCCTCGCAATTCTCATTACGCAGCTCCTCTAGGGCGTTTAGGAGCGCTGAGAGTGCTCGTGAGCGCTCCGTTGTTGTATTCCGTGATGACATTTGCGGCTTCTCCGCTCGTCAGGTTTGCCTCTGCTATTGGGCACGTTGCTCCTCCTCCTGGCGCTTTCTGCGCTCTGCCAAAAGGCGGCTTAAATCGCGACCCCGAGTCGATCTCGCACCGTATCTCTGATGGCGGCGCGGACTCTCTCGAGATCGAGACTGGCGTCGATCACCGCGCAACGCTGGGGTTCGGCCTGTGCGATCTCCAGGAAGCCCTGTCGCACGCGCTCATGAAAGGCCCAATCCATCCGCTCGAACCGGGTTTCCTGGCCGGTACGGCCAAGGGCACGAGAAATCCCTATCTCCACTGGGAGATCGAGTATCAAGGTGAGATCGGGCTTGAAGTCGGCCGCGATGAACCGATGCAGCTCAGACAGAAAACCTCGTGGCAGACCGCGCCCATAGCCTTGATAGGCTAAGGTTGAATCTGAGAATCGATCACAAAGTACCCATTTTCCTTCGCGAAGAGCCGGCCAGACCGTTTCTGTTAAATGTGAGCGTCGGGCCGCAACCATCAGAAGAACCTCGGTTTCAGCGTCCCAACGTTGCGGTGGGCCTTCGACCAGCAATTTACGGATCTCCTCGGCGCCTGGAGCGCCGCCGGGCTCTCGTGTCGCCAGCACCGGGAGCCCCGCGCTGTCGAGGGTCTCATGCAAGAAGCGCAACTGGGTCGATTTGCCGGCGCCCTCGCCGCCTTCAAGCGAGATAAAGCGACCGGCGGTCAGCGGTTGCCCCAAATCAGATACCCCGCGGCGACCGCGACTCTGCCGAGCGGTCCCAATTGCTGCACCGATTGCGAGGCGACCAGCGGGAACTCCGCGGGGTCGACACCCTCGGCGGTGATGACAAGCTTGCCCACAACCGTTCCCTGAGTCACTGGCGCGCGCGCGGGGCGGTCATAATGCGCGACCACTTTCATGCTGCGCCGCGCCGCCCGCGGCAACGTCACGACCACGTCTTTGGTCGTCGTGACGGGCACCTTGGGGTCGGTGCCGAGCCATACATCCGCTTGGTCGATGACGTCGCCCTTCTTGAACAAACGATAGTCGCCGAATTCCCGGAAAGCCCATTCGAGCAAACGCTCGCTCTCCTGGGCACGCGTGGCGGCCTTGTCCATGCCGCCCAGCACCATGATGATGCGTCGGCCATCGCGAATCGCCGACGCGGTCAAGCAGTAGCCCGCCTCTTCGGTGTGGCCGGTCTTGAGCCCGTCCGCGCCCAGGTCCTTGTAGAGCAGCGGATTACGGTTGCCCTGCCGGATTTTGTTGAAGGTGAAATCCTTCTCCGCATCGTAATGATAGTATTCCGGGAAATCGGTGATCAGGCGCCGCGCCAAAGTCGCAAGATCCCTTGCGGTCATGTGCTCGTCTGAATCCGGAAGCCCGCTCACGTTGGTGAAGTGACTATTGGCGAGGCCAAGCTCCTTCGCCTTTTCGTTCATCTGCTCGACGAACGCCTCTTCGCTGCCGGCAAGACCCTCGGCCAGCACGATGCAGGCGTCGTTGCCGGACTGCACGATCATGCCGCGAATCAAGTCCTCGACCTTCACGCGCCCTGGATAAGGCACGAACATCTTCGAGCCCCCGGTCCGCCACGCCTTCTCGCTCACCGGCAACATGTCCTCGAGCGAGAGCTTTCCCTTCTTTAGCGCCTCGTAAACCAGATAGGCCGTCATGATCTTGCTCATCGACGCCGGCGGCATCGGCTCGTCCGCATTCTTGTCCAGAATCACCGCGCCGGTGTCGAAATCGACGATGATGGCGTTCCGAGCCTTGGTATCGATCGTCGCGGCATTCAGGGAAGCCCCGGCTAGCGCGATCCAAAGCCCGACAAAGAGGGAAATCTTCCGTCGGCCAAACAGCATCATCGACCCACCCCCACTTTTACATTTCGGACTCAAGTTCAACATCCGATTGCGCCCGAAATATGATCGGCTCATTCAACCACGATCTGGGCGCCGCTCATGCCGGCGGCAACCACTTGGCTCAGGAGACGATCGGCCTCTTGCACGCTTGCCACAGGGCCGAGCCGCACGCGGAACAAATTGGCGCCGTTGACGCGCACGCCCGACACCTGGACGGCGCCGAGCGATGCGATGCGATCGCGAACGTGGTTGGCATTGGTGACCTGGGCAAAGGCACCCGCCTGCACATAAATCTGTGCGCCAGGATGTGCCACGCCCTGCGTCACGGCGCCCGTCAGGACGGGCGCGGTCGGTGGCGCTGCGGCTATGGTGGTCGGCGGCGACGCGGCGCTGGGGCGGGACGGCGCCGGCGGCGCGGCGGCGATGGTGCCTGGCAGGGGGCTCAGCGGCTGCGTATCGACGGCGACGCGCGGGGCAGCCTGCGCCACCACCACCGGAGCCGCCTGCGGTTCGTCGATGCCGTTATGGCGCGCCGCCGCCTGTGCCTCCATGGTCTCATTCATCAGCACCCGGACGCGCACCTTCGCGGTACCCTGTTGCTCGAAACCGAGTAGCTGCGCTGCGTGGCGCGAGACGTCGATGATGCGGCCATGCGCGAACGGCCCGCGGTCATTGACCCGGAGCGTCAGCGTGCGGCCATTTTCCAGATTGGTCACCTGAACGATCGACGGCAGCGCCAAGGTGTGGTGTGCCGCGGTCAGCCCGCTCAGATCAAAGACCTCGCCATTGGCGGTGTGCTTGCGGTCGAACGCCTCGCCATACCAAGAGGCGATGCCGGTCTCGTCGTAGTTCAAATCCTGATGCGGGTAATACCAGATGCCGTCGACCTGATAGGCCTTGCCGATTTTGTAGAGTCCCTGAGATTCCGGCGGCCGGCTGGCCTGCTTCGGCGTCGAGCAGGCCGCGAGCGCCAGCACCACCCCCAACCCGGCAAATCCGAGGAAGCGACCCAAATCCCGCACGATATTGTGGCTCCAGTGGCTGCGGCGCCTATTAGTGGGGCAAAATAACTTCATTTTAACGGGGAAACAAGCCGGCGAATGGTTACCCCAAGGCGTCGGCGAAGGTGCCGATCGAGATCGCGAAGAAGCTGGAGTTGTTCCAGCGCAGCAGCGTGCGGAAATTGCTGTAGACCAGGAATGCCCGGCCCTCGGTGCCGTCGGGCATGATGAGCGATGCCGCGATGTCGTTCCCGGGCAGCTCGCCGCCGCCGAGGGCGCGAACGCCGAGACGGCGCCATTCCGGGAGCGGCCGGCTCACCTCCTTGCCGATCAGGTGCGGATCGAGTCCCTGCGGTACTCGCACCTCCCTGCCCCAGGTTTCATCGCCGCGCCAGCCAAGTCTCATGAGGAAATTTGCGATCGACGCCAACACGTCCTCGCGCCGGCTCCAAATGTCGCGCCGGCCGTCGCCGCTGAAGCTCACCGCCGACTCCAGATAGTTGGACGGCATGAATTGGCATTGGCCCATGGCGCCGGCCCAAGAGCCCCGCATCTCCTCGGGACGGATATAGCCGAGATCGACGATACGGATCGCCGCGATCAGCTCGCGGCGGAACAGCTCGCTGCGCCGGCCGTCATAAGCCAGGGTCGCAAGCGCGGAGATCACCGGGAAGTCGCCGGTGACCCGCCCAAAATCAGTTTCCATTCCCCACAGCGCCACGACGAAACGCGGCTGAACGTGATAGCGACCCTCGACCTGCTCCAGCAGCGCGCGATTCTCCTGCAGCCGCTCGAGGCCCCGGGCAATCCGATCCTGCGTCACCACGCGATCCAGATATTCTTGCAGCGTATACTTCGTCTCGGGTTGAGTGCGGTCGCGCTCGATCACCAGAGGGATCTCGTGCACGCCCTTGAGCGCACGGTCCACCGATTGCGGGTGAATGCCCTGCGCGATCGCTTCCTTGCGCAAACCGACGAGCCAGGTGGCGAAGCTTGCATCGGCGGCACGCGCGACGCGGGGCAGCGCGCAGAGCAAGGCCGCTGCGACGACTTTCCGGCGTGTTACGACCTCGATCACGCGCGGGCTCACGCGAGGCGCCCCTTGATTGCGTTCACGAACAGGGTTTCGTATTCGGCGGCTGAAAGCGGCGGCGGATTGCCGCCGTTATTTGGATCCTCGGCGGCCATTTTCGCAAGCTCCGGAACGCGCGCCTCGCTGACGCCGAGCTCGGCAAGGGTATGCGGGATGCGCAACTCGCGGCGCAGATCGAGGACCCAAGCAAGCATCGAATCGAAACTGCCGGTGAATCCCAGATAGCGCGCCACGCGGCTCATCTTTTCCTCGATCGTCCTGCGGTTCTTGACGAGCACATAGGGCATGACAACGGCATTGGTAAGGCCGTGGTGGGTGTCGTAGATCGAGCCGACGGGATGGCTCATGGCATGGATTGCACCCAACCCCTTCTGGAACGCCGTCGCACCCATGCTCGCCGCCGACAGCATGTGGCCGCGCGCGGTCAGGTCTTCGCCGTCGCGGAACGCCACCGGCAGCCACTCCTTGACCAGCCGCATGCCTTCGAGCGCGATGCCGTCGGCAAGCGGATGGTAGAACGGCGCGCAGTAGGCTTCGAGATTGTGCGCGAGCGCATCCATGCCCGTCGCCGCCGTCAAGTGCGGCGGCAATCCCCGGGTCAGCTCGGGATCGGAGATCACCACGCGCGGCATCATGCGCGGATGGAAGATGATGTACTTGCGATGCTCGGCCTCGTTGATGATGACGCCGGCGCGGCCCACCTCGGAACCCGTACCGGCGGTGGTCGGGATAGCAACCACCGGCTTGATCGCATCGGCATTGGCGCGCGTCCACCAGTCGCCGATGTCCTCGAAATCCCAGAGCGGGCGGGTCTGGCCCGCCTGGAACGCAATCACCTTGCCTGTGTCGAGCGCGCTGCCGCCGCCCATGGCGACCACACCGTCATGCGACCCGGCTCGCAAAGCGCCGATGCCGTCCTCGACGTTGCGTGCGACCGGATTGGGCTTCAGCGCCGAGAACAGACCCGGCTTCATGCCCGCTTGAGACATGAGATCGAGCGCGCGCTTAACCATCGGGGAAGCAGCAAGACCGGGATCGGTCACCAGCAAGGGCCGCGCGATTCCCGCGGCCGCGCATGCCGTCGGCAATTCCGCGAGGCGTCCTACCCCGAAACGGAGGCTGGTCGGATAGTTCCAATTCGCGGTCGGCGGTTTCTCGGTCATCCTTCCCTCACCCGCGCTCGAAATAGCGGATCAGCTCGAAATCGGTGATGCGGCGATCGTACTCGGCCTGCTCCCAGCGCCCCGCGTGGACATAGTGATCGATCACGTCATCGCCGAAGGCGCGCCGCAACAGCGCCGACTGGTCGAGCGCCGCGACCGCATCGCGCAGGGTTTTGGCGACCTCGGGGCTCTCCTTGTCGGCATAGGCGTTGCCGGAGAACGGCGCCGCCAATTCCAATTCCTGCTCGACGCCGTGAAGACCCGCTGCCAGCAGCGCGGCATAGGCGAGATAGGGATTGACGTCGGCGCCCGGTATCCGGCACTCGACGCGGGCCGCCGCCCCCTCGCCCAGCACGCGGAAACCGGCGGTCCTATTGTCGAAGCTCCAGACCGCTTTGGTCGGCGCGAAAGTCGCGGCTTGATAACGCTTGTAGGAGTTGACGGTGGGCGCCAGGAAAAAGGAAATATCCCTCGCCGCCGCCAGTTGCCCCGCAAGGAACCGTCGGAATAAAAGCGACATCCCGTGCCGCTCCCGCCCGTCGTGGAACAGCGGGCGGTCGCCGGCGGGGTCCCAGAGCGAGCCATGAATATGGCAGCTCGATCCCGCGGCATCGAAGGCATACTTCGCCATGAAGGTTACGGACTTCCCCTGAGCGAACGCGATTTCCTTGACGCCATTCTTGAAGATCACGTGGCGATCCGCCATCGCGAGCGCCTCTGCATAGACGAGATTGATCTCGGCCTGGCCCGGGCTCCACTCGCCCTTGGAAGACTCGACGGGAATACCGGCGCCGTCCATGCCGTTGCGAATCTCCCGCGCCAGCGTCTCCTCCTTGGTGGTTTGGAAGATGTGGTAATCCTCGGTGTACCAGCCCGCGGGCTTGATGCCGCGATAGACCTTCTGCCGCGCCGCGTCGTAGCTGTCGTCGAAGATATAGAACTCCAACTCCGAGGCCATCTTCGCGACGTAGCCCAATTCGGCGAGACGCGCGATCTGACGCTTCAGGATCGAGCGCGGGGCATGCGGCACGAGTGCTCCGTGATGGTCCACCACGTCGCCCAGCACCAACGCGGTCGCGGGTAGCCAGGGGATGCGCCGGAGCGTCGCGAGATCCGGCTTGATCGCGAAGTCGCCATACCCGCGCTCCCACGAGGTCGCGCGGAAGCCGGGCACCGGCTCCATCTCCATGTCCACGCCCAGGAGGTAATCGCAGGCGTGGGTCCCATGCTCGACGCTCTCGAGAAAGAAATGTCCGGTGAGACGCTTTCCCACGAGGCGCCCCTGCATGTCGGTCATGACCACCAACACCGTGTCGATCTCGTCTCGCGAGATCAGTTCGGCCAATTCCTCTCGCGTCATCATGCCCTTCATCGGCGTCCCCTACGGCGACTCTGGAACTCGGCAGCGTGCGGAACGATGACATAACGCAAACCGGCAGCGGTGTCATCGCGGGGTATCGAAGGGGTGCCTGGCAATCGAAAGGGGATTTGCGCGAGGCGACGTGGTATTGCATTCCAGTCGCTGTCGCGCAACGCGGCTCTTCCGGCGCCGGATGGGTGGCCGAGCGGTTTAAGGCACCGGTCTTGAAAACCGGCGTGGGTGCAAGCTCACCGTGGGTTCGAATCCCACCCCATCCGCCAATTCCTCATTCGCCCGCACTGGGCAGCGTCGACGGGTCGCAAAGAAATTGTGCAGTTGCTGGTCGGCCATGGCGCTGACCCTAACGCGAGGGATAACAACGGGAAAACACCTGCGCAGGTTGTCCTGTTTTCGACTACGTTAGACTCAACGCGCAAGACAGAGTCCCTCGCTACGCTGCAGCTCACTTGAGATAGTCGTAAGCGACCTTGCCCAGGCCGAGCGTCAGGTCGGCAATGATGTGGAGGCCGGAAATAGCCTCGAGCACCGGCAACTCGGCCACTGGCGCCAACGCGTGGGGGTGGAGCTCCAGCGCCGCCGGGCCCGTCCAGGCGCCTTTCAGGGTGACATCCTCAAGATAGTACTCGACTAGTTCGCAGATGCGCGGCGTGCCGTCGACATGCGGGACGATCTTCAAGAGGAAGTTGGGCGCCGCGAGGGAGGCCCTCACCGCATTCTCGTCCGCCTTTTTGTACTTGTATCCCATTGACCCCGTGGCGACGCGAACCGGCCCGTAATCGAGCGTCCCGACGATGGTATCAATCGCGACGTCGAGCGTCGGCTTGGCAAGCTTCTTGGGAAAGCCCCACAGCTCACGGCCCCCGGCAAGCGGCCCCTCGTCGTCGAGGAACATGCAATGGCTATACCCGCCCTTGCGACCTCGGAAGCTCACGGGTATCACCTGCCCGGTCTCGGTATAATCGCCGAAACCGGTTGAATCCGCCATTCGGATGAACTCGTATCTGACGAGCGCGCCGTCGGGCTCAAGCGGCTCCGGCACCAGTGCGCGCAACTTGGCAGGGTCGGTACGGTAGGTGACGATGAAAAATTCCCGATTGATGAACCGATAGGGCCCAGGCGGATAGGCCGGGCTCGTCAAGGGCATGGCAAATGCCCTTTCGCGGATTTCGCTTTCCTTCATGACTGATCTCCCATGGGTTTCAGTCGGCAGATGTGCGAGGCATCGCTGCCGTTCAACGTGCGCAGCGTCGGGGCGTTTAAATGGGTGCTGTCCATGATTGCGGACCGACCGGCAACAGGCGCGTTGCCATACTGCCGGTTCGCAATCCACCGGTTGAGTTAAATCAAGGCCGCGGGCAGTCAAGGCCAGTGGGTCGGAAGAGTTCGTCGATGAATTTCAGACTTCGGACATCAATCGCCAAACATGAATTGAGGCCCTTGGCGTCGGAGCTCGAGAAGGGAACTACGGTCAGCTCCGCGACGCCTATCTGGGGAATCCGGGTTACACCGCGATCTATGCAGGAATGTCCCGCATCACCTCGGTCAGCTTGCCGGAACTGATTTCGTAGAAGAAGCCGTAGAGCTTGATGTGCTTCGGCACTGCCGGGCTCGAACGAAGCAACTCGATATCGTACTTGATCGACTTCTCGAAATCCATGATGGCAAGGCTATCGTGATCAAACATCGTCGATATATCAGCGTGATAATGATCATGGAACTCCTCGAGGAGCAGCTCGGGTGTCAGAGTCGTCGTGCCGCAGAACGAGTGGTGAACCACAATGACATTCTGAACGCTGAATATATAGTCCATGGCCGCCACGGACTCGAGGGCGAAGGCGGCGCGTCCGCCCGCGTTGGTCGCGGTAAACAGTGTCCGCGTGGATCCAACCCGATTGCCAGATTTGTCGAGAATGTTTTCACCCGGGTAGACCTCATCCCCAAAATACTCGGCGATCGCCTGCGGGATTTCGGCCGCGCGGGGGTCAAAGCAGTAGATCACCAGGGTCTTCATCGGGATGGCCTGGTTCGCGCCCTCGAAGGTGTTCATATCGAACCCGGGTTGTTTCCTGTATTCGTAATCGCTGAACTTGCTCATTTTCTTTCTCCACCGGCGTTTGACTGCGGGCAGATCCGGCATGCCGGATCGCAGGATGTGGTGCTCGGCGCGGGTCAAGTAATATTCGGGCAAACGGGTTATCTGTTCGAAGAGAGCAGAGCCCGGCGCATCATAAAAGAACTTCGGCGGAGGAACTTCGGCTGCTGGGTCAGACCGTGAAAGACGTCCACAGCCATCGAGCTGTAAAGATTGGCATCCGCGTGAGCGTCGATGCGGCAGCGACGGCAGCGCCGGAATGGATAGACACGTGATCGAGTCCGGGGCCTGGAGCATTGCGGCCGAGTGAATTGTTGCTGTCCATTGACGACCTTGAGGGGCTTGTTGTTCGTTGACTTTGTCTAACGCTGCGGCATTGCGCAAGATAGGCGCGAGAGCATCGCAATGGCTGAAACTCCTTCGCTAGAGTCCACGTCCGCGACAACGACCTATCACCGCACGACGGTCGATGGCGTTGGAATTTTCTATCGCGAAGCTGGTCCGAAGGACGCGCCGACGATCGTGCTCCTGCACGGGTTCCCATCTTCCTCGCGCGAGTTCGATACGCTCATCCCCCTGCTCGCCACACGCCATCATCTGATAGCAACGGATTTTCCAGGATTCGGACAGAGTGAGGCGCCGCCACCATCGTCGTATGTGTACACCTTTGACAATTTGGCCAAGACGATCAGCGATCTTCTCGAACAACTACAGATCAACGAATATAGCTTCTATCTGCATGACTATGGCGGGCCCGTGGGCTTTCGCATCGCCTCAGCGCATCCCGAGCGGGTGCAGGCCCTTATCATCCAGAATGCCAACGCCTATAAGGAAGGCCTGGGCGCCAAGTGGGCCGGGATTGCGCAATATTGGGCCGATCCGAAAGCGCATCCTGAAGTGTTCGATGCGTTCGTGTCGCTCACAGCGGCCGAACAGCGTCACACCCTCGGCACGTCGCATCCGGAACGTTATAACCCCGACGCATGGACTGACGAGTACGCCCACCTGTCCAGACCCGGACAGCGCGAGATCCAGGCCGATTTGCTCTACGACTACCGAACGAATGTCACGTCCTATCCGGCGTGGCAAGCGTGGTTGCGTGAGCACAAACCCCCGGTTTTGGTAGTCTGGGGGCGGAACGATCCCTCGTTCATCGCTCCCGGTGCGGAGGCGTTCAAGCGCGATCTGCCGGACAGCGAAATTCATCTGCTCGATGCCGGCCACTTCGCTCTGGACGAGAAGACCGACGAGATCGCGAGTCTTATTCTTGCGTTCTTAGCCAGATATTCCGTCTGACCGGACACTCGGATGCGCTGTCACGGACATGCCGAGATGCCTGACCAATGTCCGCTTTGGGGTCACGAACGGTCTTCCGATGGATGTCCGTTCTGAGTCTGCGTTGCGCCTGAAAACAGACTGGTCTCGTGGCCGGGCGAAAATTTCAGAACTCGCACAGTCCGGAAGGCGAAGCCGATTTTTTGTAGGGATGCGTCCCTGACCTGCGGTTTTCCCAGAACACCTTCACGCGTCGGAGCGCAGATTTGCTCCCTGAGGCGCCCTCACCGAGACATTCCGTTCCAATTGCTCCGAGCATCATCGGCGGCCAGGGACAGGTCCACCTTACAGCGGCCTCCACTGCTAACGAGTGACTATCTGCGAATCCGGAGGAACAGCGTTGGAACTGCTCGTCCGCCGCCTCATCGCCCACGCGTCTGAAAGCGCACGATCCCGCGGTTGTGCCTTCGCTCGGAGATGGGCAGACTGGCGGCCATGTGGGGACCAAGGAAATTAATTGCTGGCGGCGCGACCGCCTTGGTGGTCGCGCTGATGATAGGCTCCGCGATCGTGGCAGGGGTCGTTAATCTCACGATGGCTGAATTAATGCTTGGACTTGCCTGGATCATTGGGACAGCGGCTTTTTTCAGTTCGGCATATTTTCAATGGCTCCCTCTGACGCGGAGGGTATGGCTGGGTTTACTGGTCCCCATCGTATTAGCGCTCGGGTTAGGCGTTCAGGCATGGCTGGAGATTGCATATCAACCTTAGCTCCCGCGCATGATCGCCATCGTTGCGCGCGAGCACACGGCCTGGGTTCTGGCGCGACGTCGCGGGACTCGCCAAAGCTTCCGCTCCTTGGAGGTCGCGATGAGATGTCTGCGCATCTATGCCACGCCGGATGGTGAGTCCCATTTCGATGAGATCGACATCCCGACGACGAGGAGGTCGATTTTCCCAGACGCGGCGCCATTCGAGCTATCGGCCCATTACCCGGCATCACGCATCCGCTTTACCCGAATTCCCGCGCGCATCGGCGAAGTCGGTTGGCACACGGTTCCAGAGCGGGTGCTCACGGTGAGGCTCGACGGCTCTGCCGAGTACGAGACGAGCGATGGCGCGGTGCGGCGGGTCCCGGCCGGCGGCTTTGTGCTGGTGGAGGATACCCACGGTAAGGGGCACGTCTCGCGCCATTCCGCAGAGGAACAGAGCGTCATTTGGATTACACTGCCGAATGGCCTCGAGTTGCCGGACGCCGATGTCCGATGAGCTCAGGTGATGGACGCGCCGGCGAAGGTTCGGGCAAAAGCGAGCCGCAACATTGAATGGGATTTGCGCCGCCCGGCGCAGTCCGCGCGTTCGCTTCCCCGAGGCTCAGCCGCGCCCTTGTCGACGGTGCCTTTCTTTTGCTTCCGCCGAACGCCCCACCCTCGCTTCCTTTCGCCTAAGCGAATCTGCGGTCGCCCGATACTCTCGTACCAGTCGTGACAGTTTCTGCACTGCCTTAAGGTCGTGACAGTTCTTTATCATGCGCATGCAATGCTGCGCTTTCTCCTCATAGTATCGCGACGACCGGATTCCCGGATGTAGCCTGTAATACATGATTAGCCCCTGAAGCAAACCGCTGTTCAGATGTTCTTGCCAGGTACGCCTGATCAGCACCGCTACTGTGATGCTTTCTGCGAAAGAGGCGATCGCCATCTCCGCCATCGGGCCGGCCCTGGGCTGGGGCCGGCCCGGCACCTGACGGAGGAGTGCACACCGTCGGGTTTTCCCGCGCGTCGGAGGAAGTTAAACAAACGCGCAGGCGCACCGGGCGCACTAGCAAGCTCACGCCCGGAAGGTCGAGCCGCTGCCGACTTTAGCGTGCTCACTCTGCCCTCTGGGCATCATGAGCTTGGGGCTCATGATGCTCTACAGGGCGATGGTCGTAACTATTTACTTTGGGTGACGCCTCACGCCAAAACGTGAAGCGTCACCCGTTCATCCAATTATTGCCGTGGGCTTAGAAACCAGGCCCGAATGCTGCGAAGAGCTGGAACGACTGTACGTTGCTGGGATACTTCGTGCCTGTAACCGCAACGAAGCAGCTTGAGCAGGAAATCGGACCAGCTTCGTTTACAAAGACCGCGGTTGCGCCGACGTTGTTGATGTCCATCTCCGCGAAATCGAAACCAGCGGAGACTTTATCCATCTGCTGGTCGGTGAGCGCCTGCGGCTGCCCAGCCAGCGACACGCCGGCAAGGAGCGGCAACACCGCAAGGGCAAGAACGAACTTCTTCATGTGTTCCTCCTATCAGGGCAATGACGCGGCGGAGTCCGCGTGGGTTGCGACAGCCGCCTGGAACAGCGCGGAGCTCGCCGCCGCCTCGGACAGCGATCCGCCGAAGGCGATCCCGACTTGGCCGATGGAGCCGATCGAGGTCACTGCGTTGGTCGCGGTCTGCGTCGCGGTGAAGGTCAGGAAGTCGCCGAGCGCGAGGGCTGCGGCGTTCGCTGTCGCCGCGGCACCGGCGGTGACGCCATCCATCTGGTTGTCGGTGAGCGCCTGTCCCGCCTGAGCGGTGCTGGCGAGCGCGAGCAGTGAGGCGCCCACGAGCAGAGTGCAGAATTTCATCTTCATGTTCGATATCCTTCCTGGGCTAGAGTGTTACGAGCCACCGTTGGGAGAGAGCCCAATCGATAAGGTGGGTAGGCTGTTCGTCGCGCTCGACGCCGACTGCGCACCCGCGATCGACTTGAACAAGGTCAGGGTTGTCTCGCCATAGGTCGCCGTGACCGGGTGACCTGACGAGGTCGTGACCACAGCGACTTGGGCCACGGTTGCGGTCACCGAGGCGACGATCTTCCCGAGCGCCTGTGCGTCGGCGGTCGAGAACGATGCGAAGCCGGCGGTGACACCGTCCATCTGATTGTCGGTGAGCGGCTGGGCTGCCATGGCCGTGCTGGCCATAAGCGGCGCCAGGCCCAACGCAAGAAGAACCTTCCGCATGCCATCCTCCATACTGTTTATGCGGCAGCTCGGGACCATCCCGGGCTTGGTCGCAGTAGTCCACGTACCAATCGCGGCGCGTAGTTTTCCGCGTCGGTGCTTTCCCCAGGGCTGCGCCCCGAGAAAAACGCCGTTGTCGACGGCCGCGACGTACTTTTCTGGGCTGGTGAGTCGAGTGCGATTCAGTGCACTGCTTCAGGCAATCACTGCGACAAACGGATTCGCTGTCGCAGAGAGGCGCCTCCACCGCCTTC
>Ga0335079_10003116_pt1 | contig 19147 bp, 18 predicted proteins | sample Lox_Sample_33_FD_206719 | JGI IMG/M metagenome (GOLD analysis project Ga0335079, IMG submission 206719) | Soil microbial communities from Loxahatchee National Wildlife Refuge, Florida, United States - Lox_Sample_3.3 | ecosystem: Environmental > Terrestrial > Soil > Wetlands | place: USA... | reverse complement strand
AAGTTGGCGTGTACGTTTCTTCGGGCATCGGCGGATTCGACATCATCGAACGCGAGCACTGGAAACTGGTGCAGGGCGGCCCGGGAAAAATTTCGCCGTTTTTTATTCCGTCGGCGATTGTGAATCTTGCTTCTGGCCACATTTCGATTCGCTATGGCGCGAAAGGGCCTAACTCCGCGACAGCTACCGCCTGCTCCGCGTCGGCGCATGCGATTGGCGATTCGTTCAAAATCATTGAGCGCGGCGCCGCGGACATGATGATCTGCGGCGGTACCGAAGCGACGATTACGCCGATGGGCATTGGCGGCTTCGCTTCGATGCGCGCGCTTTCCACGCGCAATGACGATCCTTGCCACGCGAGCCGCCCGTTTGACGTGGGCCGCGATGGATTTGTCGTCGGCGAAGGCGCGGGCATTTTGATCCTCGAATCGCTGGAACACGCACAGAAGCGCGGCGCGCGCATTCTGGCAGAGGTTGTCGGCTACGGCATGTCCGGCGACGCGTATCACATCACGCAGCCCGCCGAAGATGGTGACGGCGCGTACCGCGTGATGCGCGCGGCGCTGAAAGACGCCAAGCTAGCGCCCGAACAGATTCAGTATGTGAACGCGCACGGCACCTCGACCCCGTTGGGCGACGTGATTGAAACCCGCGCGCTAAAGAGGGTCTTCGGCGATTACGCGAAAAAAGTGGCGGTGAGTTCTACCAAGTCGATGACCGGGCATTTACTCGGCGGCGCCGGCGGACTCGAAGCGGGCATCAGCGTGCTCGCATTGCAGGATCAGATTCTGCCGCCAACAATCAACCTTGATACGCCCGATCCGGAGTGCGATCTGGACTACGTGCCGAAAGTCGCGCGCAAAGCGGACGTCGAGTACGCGCTCTCGAATTCGTTTGGCTTTGGCGGAACGAACGCGGCACTGATTTTCCGCCGCTGGGGTGGCAACTAGACTTTTCGGGTGTGCCGGTCGTCACAGCTTTCCGCTGTGGCCTGCGCAACAATGGCGGCGTAAATCGGTGGCTGCCTATCCTCGCGGGCTGAACTCCGGACGCTGCAAGAAACTCTGGGCGACACAAGGGCAAGGAAAAATCCGTGAACATCATCGTTTGCATCAAGCAGGTGCCGGCCAAAGACGCGCCGCTGGCGATTTCCGGAAGTTGGATCAAAGAGTCGGACATCGGTTTCGAGATGAACGAGCCGGACAGCTACGCGCTGGAAGAGGCGCTGCGGCTCAAAGAGAAGCATGGCGGCGAAGTGATTGCGCTGTCGATGGGGCCGGAGCGCGTGAAGCAAACAATTAAAGAGGCCTTAGCGAAAGGCGCGGACCGCGCGATTCACATCGCGGACGAAAATTTTGCGCAGCTTGATCCGCTCGGTTCAGCCAAATCGCTGGCCGCGGCGATCGCGAAAGAAAAAGCGGATCTAGTGCTGACTGGCTTGCAGAGCGACGATCATGGTTTTGGGCAGACGGGTGTGCTGCTCGCGGCGCTGCTGGATCGGCCGCATGCCACCCTCATCATGGCGATTGAAGTGGATGGCGCAAAAATGAAGTTGAAAAGGGAATTGGAGGCCGGCTGGTTCCAGAATATCGAGTGTCCGCTGCCGGCGGTGCTTTCGATTCAATCGGGCATCAACAAAGTGCGCTACGCCACGCTGAAAGGCATCATGGCGGCGAAGAAAAAAGAGATTGCGACTGTATCGCGCGAGTCGCTGGGCGTTGCGCATGAGCCTACCCAAAAAATCGAGAAAATTTACGTGCCGACAAAAACCAAGAAGACGGAATTTCTGACCGGCACGCCGAAAGAAATGGCCACCAAGCTGGTTGAAAAACTCAAGTTCGAAGCGCGGGTGATTTAGCCATGAAAATTCTGGTTATTACGGAACTGCGGCAGGGCAAATGGAACGGCACGAGCTTCGAGACGCTGGTGGCCGCGCAGCAAATCGCGAAAGAGACGTCGAGCACAGTTTTCGCCGTAGTGATTGGAAAAGGTGTTGGCGGCTTTGCGGACGAGTTGGCGGGCAAAAATGTCGCTGAAGTGCTGCTGGTCGAACATGATTTGCTCGAGGCGTACACGCCGGATGGATTCTGCGTTGCACTGAAACAGGTGATCGAGTCGGCCAAGCCGGATTTGGTGCTGTTTCCGCACACGTACCAGGTGCGCGATTTTGCGCCGAAACTCGCGGCCATGCTCGGCAAAGGCATGATTGGTGACTGCATAGGCTATCGCAACGAAGGCGGCAAGCTCGTGTTTGTGCGGCAGATGTTCCAGGGAAAAACTGCTGCGGACGTCACCTTCACCGGTTCAGCGCCGTGGTTTGCTTCGTTCCAATCGGGCGCCTTTCGCGCGGACTTGCTCGAAGCCAACGCGAGCGGGAAAGCGCCGGTGAACAAAGTTGCGGTTACGCTTGATGCCGCGCAAATTCGCACCAAGCCGCTCGATCTTTTCAAGGAAGCGAAATCGGCAGTGGACCTGACGCAAGCTCCGCTGATTGTCGCCATCGGCCGTGGCATCAAAGCGCCCGAAAATATTCCGCAAGCGGAAGCTGTGGCGAAAGCGATGGGCGCAGAGATTGCGGCCTCACGCCCAATCTGCGATGAAGGCTGGCTCCCGATGGAGCGGCAAATCGGCAGCTCCGGCCAGACCGTTGCGCCCAAGCTCTATCTCGCGCTCGGCATCAGTGGTGCCATTCAGCACGTCGTCGGCATGAAAGGCGCGCGCACCATCGTGGCCATCAACAAAGACCAGAACGCCCCCATTTTCGAAATCGCCGACTACGGCGTCGTTGGCGACATCTTCGAAATCATGCCCGCCCTCACCGAAGCCCTGGAAAAAGCGAAAACAGCGTAGCCAAACCCTACGGCCCAGCATATACTCGGTTTAACAATGAAATTTGAAGACTACAAAATAGTTTTGTACCGCCAAGAAGAGGGATCCTGGGTCGCTTTAATTCCCGCTATACCAGGATGTCACGCAATTATGAGGACGCGAGACGAAGCCCTTGCCGAGTTGGCGAGCGTCTTTAGCATGATCGAGGAAGAACATCGTGAAAAGGGACTGCCACTTCCTGCCGATTTAACTGAAGTACTTCATGCCTAGCGCAAGCGCTCGGGAATTTCAGCGAGTCGCCCGCATTTTAGGATTTATCCTCAGCCGACAGCAAGGAAGCCACGCACGTTGGATTCATCCGGACGGGCGCGCGACAACGATACCGGTGCATGGCGGACAGGAAATTGGTCCGCCGCTCTTTAATCTAATTCTCCGTCAGTTGGGTATAACGCTGGACGAATTTCGGAAGCTCCGCTGAAGGCTGGGAGCTTGCTAAGATTGCATTCACCATGACCATTCAACGGGAACAACTCGAAGCGGATGTATTGATTGTGGGGGCGGGGCCGGCGGGGTTGGCGTGTGCTTTGCATTTGGCGAATTTGATCAAGAAGCACAACGCAGCGGGCGGAAAGCCGGAGCTGTCCGCGGAAAATATTTATGTGCTGGAGAAGGGGCGCGAGATTGGGGCGCACCAGCTTTCCGGCGCGATTATGAATCCGAAGGCGCTGGCGGAGCTGGTGCCGGATTTTGAGAAATCAGCGCCGCTGGACACGCCGGTGACGGATTCGGCCATGCTGGTGTTTACTGAAGGCTCCTCATTTCGTATGCCCATCACGCCGCCGCCGTTTCAGAACAAAGGCAACTATGTGGTCTCGCTGAGCAAAATCGCCAAATGGCTCGGCGGACTGGTGGAAGCCGCTGGCGTGAACGTCTTCAAGGAGTTTGGCGGTGCAGAATTGATTTACGATCGCGACGGCATCGGCGGCGTGATCACCGAGGACAAAGGCTTGGACAAAAACGGCAAGCCGAAAGCGAATTTCACGCCGGGTTACGAATTGCGCGCGAAAGTGACCGTGCTGGCGGAAGGTCCGCGCGGCTCGTTGACAAAGAAACTGGTTGCTGCGAAAAAGCTCGAGAACATCAATCCGCAGACGTACGGAATCGGCATCAAGGAACTTTGGGACGTACAGCCGGGCAAAATTCAGCCCGGCTATGTGGCGCACACGCTGGGCTGGCCGGTGCCGACCGATATGTACGGCGGCGGCTGGATTTATGGCCTTTCGAACAACCGCGTTTCTATCGGAACCGTGCTGGCGCTGGAATATGCGAATCCGCAATTCGATCCGCACGCAGCGTTTCAGACTTGGAAAACGCATCCGTTCGTTAAAAACATTTTGGAAGGTGGAAAGCTCGTCCGCTACGGCGCGAAGACGGTTCCCTATGGTGGCTGGTACGCCACGCCGCGCAACTACGTGGATGGTGGGCTGATCATCGGAGATTCCGGTGGGTTTCTTGATTCGCAGCGCCTCAAAGGCATCCACATGGCAATGAAAAGCGGGATGCTGGCCGCCGAGATGATTTTCGAGGCGCTCAAGTCCGGCGATACTTCGGCTAAGACGCTTAGTGCTTTTCCGCAAAAGATCGAGCAGAGCTACATTAAAAAAGAATTGTGGCGGGTGCGCAACTTCCATCAGTCGTTTCAGCATGGACTGTACCGGGGATTTTTTCTCACTGCGTTTCAAGAGATTTCGGGCGGCCGCGGTTTGATCGACCCGATGCATTCGCATCCGGGCTATCAGGCGTATCACAAGATCAATGGCCGGCTGGCGCCGGAGCGTTTCAAAGGCGATGGAAAGTTGACGTTCGATCGATTGACGGATGTCTATCACTCCGGAACGCGGCATGAAGAAGATCAGCCGTGCCATTTGCATGTGCTGGACACGAATATTTGTTCGACGAAATGCGTCGTCGAGTACGGGAATCCCTGCCAGTACTTTTGTCCCGCAGCGGTGTACGAGATGGCGCAGGAAAAAGAGGGCGTCAAGCTGAAGATCAATTTTGCGAATTGCGTGCACTGCAAGACGTGCGATATAGCCGATCCGTATCAGATTATTGATTGGGTGGTGCCGGAAGGCGGCGGCGGGCCGAACTACGAGGGTATGTAGGTCGTCCGAATATCGCACGTTTTTTGAGTAACGCGCGAGCGCACGGGCGATAACGCAGGCGCGCTCCAGCCTCTCGGCGGCCGAAACGGGCATCCTCAGAAGGATGCCCCTACACTAAGAGCCGTGACTCCACAGATTGCGGAAGAAAGAGTGGACGCGTTCGCCGAAAGAGGGCTGCGGCGCTGCCGTTTTTTTTGCCGGAGCAGCGACTGGTCCCGCTGAGACGGCATGGGGCGTCGGATCCACTGGTGCCGCAGGTTTTTCGGGCGGAGCTTCGACGCGTCCCTGAAAAATAAGCGTGGGCCGAACGCGCACACGCCGCACGATCAGCATAATGCGCGGATCGGGTTCGGTTTGAATTTTCTTGCTCGCGTCGTAGACCAGCGGCGGCATATCGACTTGGTAGATGCGGTCGTCTTTGGGAGCGGGGCTTTCGGTCGTGGGAGCAGGAGCTTCCTTCGAGGCCGGGCTCAAAACCTGAGCGCCGTCATCTGCGGATGGTGCGGCATTGTCCGCGGACGGTGAACTGCTGGAAGTTGCCGGAATTGACGGCAGCGGCGCCGTTTTCGCAATTTGCAATTCGCATTGGCAATGGCCTTCACCGTTGCGCAGAGTCTGCAACTGGCCGTTCGTCAGCGAAACATCGCCGCCTTGCGGAATCATCACGCTTTCATCGCCAAACTGCTGCTGAATGTGCAGCGCGCCGCGAAACGTACGAATGCACATCACGCTGGGGGATTCGAAGCCGACCAGCAGGTCGCGTGGACTGTCGCCGACCGCTACGGCGCTGCCCTGAATTTGCGGCGTGTAGATAGCCAGCGCGGGTTCGCGGTCGACGCGCACGTGAATAACGCCGCTGTCGAGAGCGAGCGTAAGCGTGCCTCCGGACTTGAGCAAGGAAAGATGCGCAGGACCGCAAATCGAGATTTGCCCGCCTTCCGCAAGACTGATTTTTGCTTGTCCGGTCTTCACGCGGACTTCGCTGCCGGAGCGCAACACCGTTTTGATTTGCCCGGCCACCGATTCGACGATCATGGGTCCGTTGATGGCGATATTTTCGCCTTCGATCACGCCGACGTGATCGTCACCTGGTTGATCGGAAGCGGCAGCCATGAGAATCGTTGCGGCGGCGAGAAGTAGCACGCCGAGGCCTGCAAACAGCGACGCTCGTCGCCATCGGCGATGCCTCCGGTCCGTTCTGTGATACAGCGTCAATGGCTCTCCATCCGTGACTGGGAAGGTCTCGCTATACTATACGTTACGCTGTTACGCGATTCGTTCCAGAAGCGGCGCAACGATGAATGCTCCTCATACAGCCGAGCCGGTCTCCACCAACACGGCACAAGAATCCGCGCCCGCAGCGCCCTCCGCCAGCGACGGCGTGGGCACTCATTACGATACGCGGCTGCCGGAGTTGCCGTGGTCGCGCCGGATACAGATCCCGATGATCGCGGCGGCGGTCTACAGTGTGATTCGGATTCTGGGGCCAACGTTGCGTTACGAAGTATTGGGTTGGCATCACGCGGAGAAGGTGCACGCCTCGGGGAAGCGGTGCATCTGGGCATTCTGGCACCGGGTGATCATTCCGATTGTGTGGTGGCATAGGAACAAGGGCGTCGTGGTGATGAACACGACAGCGTTTGATGGGCAATGGACGCGCAGGGTGATTGAGTGGCTGGGCTTTGGAACGGCGCAGGGCAGTTCGTCGCGCGGCGGGTTGCGCGGGTTGGCGGTGATGGCGCGGCGGTTGGAAGAGGGCGTGGACTGCGCGTTTACGATTGATGGGCCGCGCGGGCCGCGGTATGTGGCGAAACCGGGGCCGGTGATGCTAGCTCGAAAGACGGGTTGTCCGGTGCTGGTGTTTCACATTGGAGTGAGTCGCGGAAAAACGTTTGAGAAAACCTGGGACCATTTTTTGCTGCCGGCGCCGTTTGCGCGTGCGGTGATTTTGTTTGCGGCGCCGATTTATGTTCCGGCGGATGCGAACGCGGAGCAGTTGGAGGCCAAGCACGCGGAGATGCAGCGGGAACTGGAACGAGTGCGCGATATCGCGGAAGGATGGTTTCAACTGAGCGAGCAGGAGCGCGAGAGGCATCGCGCCGCGCTTGCGGGGGAAGGTAAAGCTCGTTAGCAGCAGCGGGCACGGTCCAGAAAGCGATGGTTCGCGCCCGGGGACAAATCTTGCGAGCGTGCGCAAAGGGCGCAACCAGCATCCACAATACGTCTAGTGTTATGTCGCAGCAGCACAGACAAGAGTGTCCTTCGCAGCTCAGGACAAGTCTGTGCTACTAGCGGCCGGAACGCTCGCCCAATTTCACAGGGATGTCTAGTTTCTTGCCGCCGCGATAGATCGATACGGTCACGGTGTCGCCGGGCCGTTTGCGATTCAGCACGATATTCATGTCCAGTTGGCTGGCGATTTTCTGACCGTCAATTGCAACGATCACGTCGCCGCCAATCACGATGCGGCGCATGCCGGCCATGGCTTCGCGATCGCCGCCGCGCAAGCCCGCAGCTGCGGCGGGTCCGCCGCGCGTGACTTCCTCGATCATCAAACCTTCCTGCACCGGTAAATCGAGAGCTTCGGCGAGACCGCCGCCGACTTCGAGCGTGCGCGTACCGAAGAAGGCCTGGCGTACGCGACCTTCGGTCATTAGATCGTGCGCGATGCGCTTCGCGGTGTTGATAGGAATGGCGAAGCCGATGCCGGCTGTTGTGCCGCTCGGCGTGTAGATGGCGGAGTTGATGCCGATCACGTCGCCATGAGAATCGATGAGCGGACCGCCGGAATTGCCGCGGTTGATGGCGGCGTCAGTCTGAATCGCCTCGTCGATGTAGGTAGTCTGACTGGTCTGCACGGTGCGGCCGAGCGCGCTGACTACTCCCGTAGTGAGAGTACTCTGAAAACCGAAGGGATTGCCGATGGCGAGAACTTTTTGGCCGACCTGGATTTTCGAGGAGTCGCCAAGCGTAAGCGCGGCCAGCGGCTTGCCCTTCGGTTCGATTTTGACGAGTGCGACGTCGTTACGCTGATCGGCGCCGACGAACTTCGCGGGATAGCGGCTCTGATCTCCGAGAACGACTTCGATGGACTGCGCTTCCTGCACGACGTGGAAGTTGGTCAGGATATAGCCGCGTGGATCGATGACAAAGCCAGAGCCGGCGCCCTCAACGGGCACCGGATCCATGAAGAAATCGTATTCTGTGGCTTTGGTGAGAATGTTGGCGACAGCTCCGGAAGCCTCGCGGTAAACGCGAACGTTAATGGATTCTTCCTCGGTGAGGCCGGAGTCGCGGCTCTCGCGCACCGGTTCGCGATAGCTGCTGGGACTGGCCGGTGCCGCCTTCGCCGGCAGCGCTTCGACTTTCTTCGGTCCGCGTTCGCCCCAGCGCGCTCCCGCCCAATAGGCTCCGGAAATCAGCACGACGGCGACAATCGCCAGCCGCACAATGTTGGCTCTTTTACCCGCACTCATGTTCAGTAGTCTCCACTCGACCTGCCACAGCTTTCCTCTGCCTCACTTCTTTAGACGCAGCACCCAAAAATCGTTCCTGCCTATTTTATTCCGCCACGACGGTCTTGCGAAGCTTTGCCGCTAACTTTGCAACCTGCCGCTGCGTCTCTTCGAGCGTGCTGGAACAATCGATCTTCTCGGTCGCATAGCGGAGTTTCTGCTCGACGGGCATCTGCGCCGCCATCCGGCGTTGCGCTTCGTCTTCGCTGATGCCACGGGCAAGCAGGCGTTGCAATTGCTGCTCCGGAGAGCACCAAGCCACGAGCAAGCCATTCAGCCGCTTATGGTAACCCGCTTCCACGAGCAAAGCGGCTTCCACGAAGACAGCATCCGCTACGCCAGTCTTCTCCCAATCGTCGAATTTGCGGACGATTTCGGCGTCGACGCGTGGATGGAGAATGGCGTTGAGCTTCGCCAGCTTGGCAGGATCAGCAAACACCATCGCGCCGAGCTTGGCTCGATCGATGCGCCCTGTCGCTCCGAGAATGCCAGCGCCGAACTCAGCCACAATTTCGTCAAACGCGGGCAGGCCCGGCTCCATAAGCTGATGGCTGAGTGTGTCCGCGTCGATCACATGAAAGCCTAGCTCACGCAGCATGCGAGCTACGACAGTTTTGCCACTGGCGATGCCTCCGGTGATACCAAGCCGCAACATGCAGCGCGTTAGCGAGAGCTCAAACCAGCACCGCCTGAGCCCGAAGCGGAGACGGTTCGCGGGATAGCTCTGGCCCGCCGCATTCGCGCGGCTTTCACGGTGTTGCTCATGAGCATGGCAATGGTCATCGGGCCAACGCCGCCGGGAACAGGGGTAATTGCCCCGGCGACTAGCGCCGCGTCGGGATGGACGTCACCGACCAGCGCGTTGCCTTTGGCGCGGAATTTTTCGAGACGTGCAGGTAAGTTGCGGAACAGCCGTTCGGCTTCCGCTGCGTCGGTTACGCGATTGGTGCCAACGTCGATGACCGCGGCTCCGGGCTTGATCCAATCGGCCTGCACAAAACCGGCCTTGCCCATGGCGGCGACCACAATGTCCGCGCGTCGCACCACGTCGGCGAGGTCCTTCGTTTTCGAGTGGCAAATGGTTACGGTCGCATTGGCGTGCATGAGCAGCAAGGCCATCGGCTTACCGACGATGTCACTGCGTCCGAGGACCACAGCGTTCGCGCCTTCGAGCGGAATGTTGTTGCGGCGGAGGATTTCCATGCAGCCGGCTGGAGTGCAGGCTACCAGGCCAGGCCGCCCGCTCACCAAGCGTCCGAGATTTACCGGGTGAAAGCCGTCCACATCTTTTGCGGGATCGACCGCCTCCAGAACGCGTTTGGCATCGACTTGCGGCGGCAGAGGCAATTGCACCAAGATGCCGTCGGTGTCGTTGTCGCGATTGAGGTCTTCCACCACGGCAAGCATATCCATAGTGCCGACGCTGGCATCAGGCGTGAGGAGGCCGCTGGCCATGCCGAGTTGTTCGCAGGCGGCGATTTTGCTCTTCACGTAGAGTTGCGAAGCGGGGTTCTCGCCAACCAGCACGGCGGCGAGGCCTGGACGAATGCCGGCCGAGGAAAGGATCGCGACTTCGTCTTTCAGTTCCGCAAACATTTCGTCGCGAATTTTCGCGCCGTCCAGAATTCGTGCCGTCATTCAGGATTGCCCTCCTGCGGAGGAAAATTGCGCGGAGCCGAAGCGCCACTCCGCACGAGCTACGAGCGCAACAAATCGCGAGCAGCGAACCCGCTTTCGCCCTATCGCTTGCCCATGACCGCCATGATCAGCCGATCCACCATGTTTTTTGGTGGTTCGACCGATCGCCCAGCCGGCAAACGAGCGCACAGTTCCTCGGCTAGGCCGACCAGGTAACAAATTGTCGCCCAGTTCGGCGGCGCTGGCAATCGCGCTTCGATGTAAAAACCAAAAGGATCGCGCCAGGCGAGCAGCGTATGCAGCGCAACGGCGCCAGCGGGCCAGGAAACCATGCGCTCGGCGAGACGCGCGTCCACGAGAGGCTGCCAACTTACGCCAAGCGTGGAAAGTTGATAGGCCTGGTCAAAGGCTGCACAGCCGGTTGAAGTTTCCCGACCTTCACGCAGCAGGCGAATCGCGCTGGCGGCCAAGCCGCTGAATGCCGCTACTTTGGCTTGCGTCTCCTGCGAAACGCCGCGCATCTTGACGCCGGAATCGCGAGACGTCGCGCGCGGCATGATGAGGACGTCAGGTTCGCCAGCCAACTCTGGAAAGCGGACGGAGAGTGTAGCGTTCCAACCGGGATCGTAGCCGCGCGCCGAGCCAGACTTGATCACCATGCGCAAACTGGTTCGGCTGCGAGCATCCAGGCGGAAGGCGACCGGATTGCCGGTCCAATGGCGCATTTGAAAGTGCCAGCCGCGGGCTCGGGCGTTGTCGCGGACGTCATGCACTGTGGCGCGCCTCTTGCGCGTAAGCAGCAAGTAAAGAAACACCGGTAGCCCAATCGTGAGAGCAACGATCACGAGGAGTACGGTAAGAGGCTGCAAGCCATGCATGACTAAGGGGACGATCCGCCTCCCGGACACGTGGGTCTGGTCGCAGCTCGCCTTTCAGAGGCTTCGGCGCTTTGCTGGACCTCGTCCTATAATCTCTCTCATGGCGAGTATCCCTCCAGCGGCGCCGCACCTGCGCATCCATTCCATCAACATCTATGTGCGCGACCAGGAGCGCAGTCTCCGTTTCTATCTCGATAAACTTGGTTTTCGTCTCGCTTATGACGCCAAGCTGCAATCGGGCGAGCGACTGCTCGCGGTTGCCCCTCCGGACGGCTTGGCGGTTCTTTCGCTTATCGCACCTGAGCCCGAGTCTCAGGAACACAAACTGATCGGGCGGTCTTCTCGCGTGGTGCTGATTACCGACGACGTGCTGGCGAAGTTTCAGGAGTGGTCCAAACGCGGCGTGCGGTTCCAACATATGCCGCGTCTCCGGCGTATTAAGTACGATGCGCAAACGGAGTTTCTCCGGTCAGCCAACCCGGAGCGATTGCTTGGCGAAGAAGAGAGCATCTGGGGTGGCGTATCGACGCGCTTTCGCGACCCGGACGGAAACACGTTTGCTTTGGTCAGCTTCGACGAAGTGACGCACGGTCTGGAAGCGCAGCGTCGCGCGGTGATCGCCAAGGAAGAAGCGGAACGGCGGGCGGCGCAGGAACTGGAAATTGCGAAAGATGTGCAGGCGCGCCTCTTCCCTCAGACTTGTCCAACGCTGGCTGCGCTGGACTATTGCGGTGGATGCTATCCGGCGAGGGCGGTTGGCGGCGACTACTACGACTTTATTGATCTGGGACCGGACCGGCTTGGTTTGGTGATTGGCGACATTTCGGGGAAGGGCATTGCCGCGGCGCTGTTGATGGCTAATTTACAGGCGAACCTGCGCAGCCAATGCGGTATTGCGCTGGATCAGCCGGAGCAGTTGCTGCAGGGTGTGAATAGGCTTTTTTCGCAGAACACGCCGGACGGCTCGTTCGCGACGCTGTTCTTTGGCGACTATCACGCGCCCACTGGGCGCCTGCGCTATGCCAATTGCGGTCATTTGCCGGCGCTGGTCCTGCGTTCGAACGGCGGCCTGGATCGTTTGGAAGCTACTTCGACGATTCTCGGTGCGTTTAAGAAATGGGACTGTGAAGTGGGCGAAACGAAAGTCTGTCCGGGCGACTTGCTAGCCCTCTACACCGACGGAATTACCGAGTCCTTCGATGAGCGGGGCGAGGAATTTGGCGAAGACCGGCTGATAAAGGTCTTGCGGCGGCACTGTGCGCTTCCGGCGAGCGGGGTGATGGCTTCCGTCGTCGAAGAAGTGCGGGATTTCTCGCGAACGCGAGAGCAACATGACGACATTACCCTGATTATTGTGAAGGCGGTGAGTGCGTGAAGCTGCCGCCACAGGAGCTCTCTGTCGGCATCCGAATCAGAAAAGCGGTTTCAGAGGATATACCGACGCTGCAGTCGTTAATTGCCATCTCGGTGCGCGCGTTGCAGGCGCAGGACTATTCGCAGGCCCAGATGGAAGGCGCGTTGGAGAGCGTTTTCGGAGTGGATAGCCAGTTGGTGGCCGACGGTACGTATTTTGTGGCCGAAGTTCTTGATGGTTCAGGCCCGTGGCAGACAGTTGGATGCGGCGGATGGAGTAAACGAAAAACATTATATGGGGGAGATGCGTGGACGCAGCGCGAAGATTCACTGCTCGATCCGCGACAGAATGCGGCGAAGATTCGCGCGTTTTTTGTACATCCAGACTGGGCGCGGCAAGGAGTCGGAACGAAAATTTTGGAAGCCTGCGAAGAAGCGGCGCGCCATGCGGGGTTCACACGGTTCGAAATGGGCGCGACCCTGACGGGCGCCAAGCTATTCGGGGCGCGGGGCTACCGGCCGGTCGAGAAAATCGAAGTTTCGCTTAGAAATGGAATGACCTTGCCCGTCATCCGCATGGAAAAGCGTGCGACACAAGTCTAACTTCAGCCAACCGGTTTGATCGTGCTCAAGAACTACTCAGGCGGCGAGCGGTGGAAAAGGAATAGTGGAAGCCGGAAAACGCGCTGAAGAAGGTAACGGCATAGACGAGAACGCGAACTACGGTATCCAGATGCAGAGCCGGATAGGCTGCGGCGAGCACCACCGTGAAGACCAGAACAATCTGGAACATCGTGGTTAGCTTGCCGAAGATGCTCGGGGGAAAGCGCCGGTAGCCAGACACCAGAATAATGACCACTGCCACGATCAGGATCAGAATGTCGCGGCTGAAAACGATGATCGTCAACCACCAGGCGATTCGCTTTTTGAATGCGAGAATAATGAACGATGACGAAAGCAAGAGCTTGTCGGCGATGGGATCGAGATAGGCTCCGAGCGACGATTTCTGGTTCAGGCTGCGAGCCAGCAAACCGTCGATACCGTCGGAGAGACCAGCGATCACGAGCACCAGCAGCGCCCAGGTATACTTCTCGTAGGAAATCAAAATCAGAAAGATCGGTAGAAACCCAAGGCGCAACAGAGTGATTTGGTTGGGTACCGTCCAGATGCGGCCTTTCATCGCCATTTAAAGTTAGAAATTACCGACGCTCCGTTCCTGGCAAGTATACCGTCCTCAATCGGATGGGCCTAATCGCCGCCCGAGAGTTTCCTAGGCGAATTGCGCCAGATAGTCGGCGAGGGTCCGGCCCACTTTGCGCGCGAAAAGCTCGTTCATGGAAGGGATGGAGCCAGTGGGTTCGTCGAGCGAAATGCGCTCCACCCGGTTCATGGGGAAAAAAATCGTGGGCAAGCCGATGCGCTCGCCGTCGGGTTCGTTGATCTGGCGGATAAAGTGGTCAAAGGAGTTTAAGTCGATGCCCCGCAGCGTGACGCCGGACGGATTGATGTCCAGCAACTCGCCCCAGACTTTTTCCTTTGGCGAGTGCAGGCTGACCACGACGATGGAATGAGGGTCCATGATGCTTGGTGGTTCTCCGAGAACGACACTCCATTCTAACGCGCCGATGACACGCTCATTCCATCCACGATAACCGCGATGTCCGCAAGGGAAACAGCGGCTCCGCTCACCCTGGTCACGGAAGTGGATCGCGGTAGTGCAGGATCATCAAGACGAAGCACCCGAGGATTGTCAGCAGCGCCAGGCCTCCGAGCAGCGCGGAATTGCGCCGCTCGCCGGCGTTCATGGGCTGACGGTCCACGAAAAGTTTTCCAAGAAGAAATCCAGCCAAAAGCCCCCCGCCGTGGGCCCAGTTATCGATCGCGATTCCAGGGAGAAGGCCCAAGACAAAAAGCAGGACTACGGAACTGATGAGCCGGGAACGCAGGTCCCGCATATAAGCACCGCCGCGCTTATTCGTGACTGCCAACATGGCGCCCACCAAGCCCAGAATGGCGCCGCTGGCTCCCAAAGAGAGATGTCCAGTGAACGAACTTGCCAGAAACCCGAAGGCGCCCGTCACGGTGTAGAGAAACAGGTAGCGGCCCGAGCCGTACAACTCCTCGATGGCTGGGCCAAGTTGCATCAGCGCCATCATATTGAAGCCGATGTGAATCAAGCCGCCGTGCAGAAACATGGCCGTGACCAGCCTCCACCATTCACCGTTCATGAGCAGCAGTTGCATGGGCACACTCATGCCCAAACGATATTGCGGCGCTCCGCCGAGGCCCCAGAGTATGGCCTTGATGCCGCTTTCGCCTCCCGCCGCGGTCACCGCCATGAAGCTGACGCCTAGCATCAGGACATTGGCAACCAGGAAGATCGTGGTAACTGGGGCCGGATTGTCGCCGAAGACGCCGGCGAATTTCTTGCTCAATGCCGCCGCGGAAAAGCGCAGGTTTGTTCCGCACTGGTAGCACTTGGTGGTATTAATGCCGACGAGGGCCCCGCACGCGGGACAGATCTGCGGCCGCGGCTGGCTTGGGCCGCTTGTGCCGCCACCGCCAAAGAGCCCGCGAATGCTGCTTTTCCAACGTTCAATACGCCGCTGCCATTCCCAGGAAAGGGGCAATTCTCCTCCTTGCGACACGTGCGATGCGTTCTATAATACAGAAATCGCGGATGTTGCTGGGGCTCAGGGCCTGTTGTGGCAGCCGCGAATCTACCAGGAAAGGCGAGCGCGAGCATGAGCAACTTTGAGGATTTCGGCCGCCGCATTGACGAAGAGGTTTCCCGCCTCAAGCACATCAATAACTTCGAGACGTTTGGCCGCCATGTCGATGATGAGTTGAAGCGGGTCAAGGACTTTGTGAAGGAAGATGTGGCGCCGGAAACGGAAAAGCGCACCGCGCAGTTCTTGCGCGAGGTGTCGGAGAAACTGAACGAAGCGGCGCAATGGGTCGAGTCGCGTAACAGTTCGCGCGGCGAGCGGGGTTCCGGCGGCAGCGGTTCCTGAGCCGGACCGCGCCGTGACCACCGCGCTGGCCACACGATGCCCGGTTCGTTCGCTTCTTTTTTTCGTACTTCCCATTTGTGTTTTCTTTGTAGGTGGCTGTGGTTCTCGCCGTGTTGCCGCCAATCCGACGCCGAATCCCCCGCCTGTCGTAGCCACTCCATCGGAATCTGCCAATAGTGCAGCGAATCCTGTGCAGCCGCGTTCCGAGGCCGCCTCGCCCGCAGCTCCAAATCCCAAACGCAGCAGAACGTCGGCAGCGCCGACTCCCGAAGGGTACATCGAGGAAGGCAACGCCTCGTGGTACGGCGTTCCGTTTCATGGCCGGCGCGCTTCCGACGGCGAAATCTACGATATGAATAAACTGACCGCGGCGCATCGTACGCTGCCTTTCGATACGCTGGTCCGCGTGACGAATCTGAACAACGGCAAATCCACGACAGTCCGCATCACCGACCGCGGACCCTTTGTGGAAAATCGCATTATCGATTTGTCGCTGGCGGCGGCGCGCGAGATTGAGTCGGTTGGGCCGGGCGTTGTACCGGTGCGGGTCGAAGTGCTCACGCCGGGTGTGGATGTCACCGGGGGCTTCTTTACGGTGCAGGTTGGAGCGTTTCGCGACCCAGCCAACGCGCAACGGCTGCGCACTCGGCTGAACGCCTCGTATTCGCCGATTTTCATCCAGCAATATGATTCGCCGGATGGTTTGTACTATCGCGTGCGCGTAGGAAAAGTTTCTGGAGAAGACGAGGCGCGGCAGTTCGGCGATCAACTGCGCCAGCGCGAGGGCTTCACGCCGTTTGTGGTGCGGCTGGATGAAAACGCTGCTGCGGGAGGATTGCCATGAGCGCAGACTGTCTGTTCTGCAAAATCGGCGAGAAGAAGATTCCGTCGAAAATCGTGTACGAGGATGCTGATATTTTCGCGTTCGAAGATATCAGTCCCCAGGCGCCAACTCATGTTTTGTTGTGCCCCAAAAAACATTTTGCATCGCTGGATGAGGCGGGCCCACAAGACAGCGCCGTCATTGGCAAACTGCATCTCGTTGCCGCGAAAATTGCGAAAGAACGAAATCTGCAGGCTGGTTATCGCACGTTGTTCAACAATGGCGCGGGAGCGGGCCAGTCCGTTTTTCATCTTCACTTGCACTTGCTCGGTGGGCGGCAATTCCGCTGGCCGCCGGGATAGCTTCACCTTTTCGAACACTCGACGGATAACTTAGGCCAAGCCCCTGCGTCTAACGGCGCAAAGCGGTGCCTCTGGCGCCCAGGAGATGCCCATGCAGACCTTCCTGCAAGACCTTCGGTATTCCCTCCGCGTGATTGCCAAGAATCCGAGCTTTATTGCGGTAGCGGTGATTGCGCTGGCGTTGGGAATCGGTGCAAACACGGCCATTTTTTCGGTCGTCAACGCGGTGCTCTTCCGCGCGCTGCCCTATCGCGACGCGGGGCGGCTGGTGTGGGCTTCCAACTATGTGCCTGCACAGCGGCAGAATCTCGTTTTCGCCGACGAGTATGCCGGCTGGCGCAATCAGAATCACGTCTTTGATGGCATTGCCGCGTATTCTGCGTCCGCCGAATATAGCCTGACGGGAACGGGTACGCCGCAACGCCTGCGCGGTGGGCGAGTCACGGCAAGTTTTCTGGAAGTGTTGGGCGTCACCCCACAGCTGGGCCGTAATTTTCTTCCCGAAGAAGATCGTCCAGCCGGACGAAATGCCGCGCTCTTGAGTGATGCGCTTTGGCGCTCTACGTTTGGCGCGGATCCCGCGATCGTTGGACGAGTGGTCGCACTCGACGACACTCCGTATACGATCGTCGGCGTACTCCCACGCGACTTCGAATTTCTCGACAACAATCCCGCCGACATTCTCGTCCCGTTCCAGCTTGCTGATAGCAGCATTCAGGCCTCAGGCGGCCAAATTCGAGTAATGATTCAGCCCCTGAGCGTTATCGGCCACTTGAGACCTGGCCAAAGACTGGAGACCGTTACCACCGAGCTCAATGCGATTAACAAGCGTGTCCTGGAGAATCTGCCGGGCCACCTCCGCGGTCTGGGTGAAGCGCAGGCTCAGGTATTTTTTCTGCATGACCATGAAGTCGGCAACGTGAAGCCCGCTCTGCTGATTCTTTTTGGTGCAGTAGGCTTTGTGTTGATCATTGCCTGCGCGAACGTTGCGAATCTGCAGTTGGCGCGCGCTGCCAGCCGCGAAAAGGAAATTGCCATTCGCGGTGCGCTCGGCGCGGGACGCTGGCGCCTGGCGCGGCTGCTGCTCACGGAAAGCTCGGCGGTCGCCTTGGCCGGCGGCATTGCTGGGCTTCTACTCGCAGCCTGGGTGATCCAACTCGTTCATCGCTTTGCTCCCGCCAATGTTCCACACGTCCAGGGCGCGCGGCTGAACTTCACCGTGCTGCTCTTCACCCTGCTGCTTTCTCTGCTCACCGGAATTCTCTTTGGCTTGGCTCCCGTGCTTTCGGCGTTTCGGGTCACGCTGGACAACACATTGAAACAGGCCGGCGGGCAAGCGGGCACTGGCACAGGTGCGCGACGCGCGCAGCGCGTCTTGATGGTCGCGGAGATTGCGCTATCTATCGTTCTGTTCATCGGCGCGGGGCTACTTGTAAAAAGTTTTCGCAATCTCACTGCGGTGCAAACCGGTTTCGACGGCAACGGCGTACTGACCGCGCAAATTGCTTTGCCGCTCGACCAGTACCAAGACCTGGATCGCCAACGTACGTTCTTCCGCGACCTTGTCGAGCGGCTGCAGGCCTTGCCTGGCGTGACCTCTGCTGGCGCCACCTCCGCGATTCCTCTGCGCGGTAGTCCCATCATTTCGAGCATTCACATCGAAGGTCAGCCGGATAGTGAGATGGATTTCACGAAAGTGCCGGTCGCGCGGCTAAACTCCGTCACGCCGGGATACTTCTCCGCTCTGCACATTTCTCTGATTGAAGGGCGCTTGCTCGATCAACGCGATGGCGCGGATGCGCCGAACTCTGTCGTCGTCAATCAGGCCTTTGTGCGGCGTTTTCTTCCCAAGGAAGACCCTATCGGCAAGCGTTTCGAGGCGGGCCTCGGCCCGCGCCAGGGTGGACCGCAAACCTGGACGATCGTTGGGGTAATCGGCGACGTCAAGCAGAAAGGCCTGGCCAGCGAGACCGATCCGGAGGCCGTGGCTTCCGCGCTGCAGTGGCCGCGCTTCCAGATGACGCTTCTGATGCGTACGTCGCTCGATCCGCTGAGCCTGGTCTCCGCGGTGCGTGCGCAAATCAGTGAGCTGGACAAAAATCTCCCGCTCTACGGCGTGCAGACGATGGATGAAGTGCTGGCTAAAGAAGTGGCCACGCAACGCTTTAACGCCGGCGCGTTGGTTGGCTTCGCAGCGTTGGCGGTTTTGCTCGCTGCCGTGGGCATCTACGGCGTCATGGCCTACGCGGTCGGCCAGCGCACCCGCGAAATTGGTGTGCGCATGGCGCTGGGTGCCGAGCGCAGCCGCGTTCTGCGCATGGTGCTCAACGAAGGTCTGCGCCTCGCGTCCATCGGTGTGATTCTCGGCGTGGCCGCTGCATTTGCGTTGACGCGCTTGCTGACGAGCCTGCTCTTTGGCGTGAAAGCCTCGGATCCAGCCACTTTCGTTCTCGTTACGCTCGCGTTGATTGCCGTAGCGCTGGCCGCGTGCTGGATTCCTGCCCGCCGCGCCACACGTGTGGATCCGGTCGTAGCCTTGCGCTACGAATAGACTGGGCATCAGTGTTGCG
>Ga0335079_10003115_pt1 | contig 19149 bp, 12 predicted proteins | sample Lox_Sample_33_FD_206719 | JGI IMG/M metagenome (GOLD analysis project Ga0335079, IMG submission 206719) | Soil microbial communities from Loxahatchee National Wildlife Refuge, Florida, United States - Lox_Sample_3.3 | ecosystem: Environmental > Terrestrial > Soil > Wetlands | place: USA... | reverse complement strand
CGGTATGCGCTGCGTAACCATCTCCGTGGCTCGTTCTTTCAGCACCCCCGTAGCTTCCCCGTCCTCAAAGCGTTCGATTTCGCCGCCGGGCGGGTTTGGCGTTTCCGAGGTGATCTCCGCGTGTTTCAGCGCCAGAGAATTGGCTACGCCGATGTGGCCGGAGATGTGCTCAATGTAAACCGGATTCACCGGCGCCGCCTGATCCAGATCGCTCCGGCTGGGCAGCTTCTGGTCAGCCCACCGCGTTTGGTCCCAGCCACTTCCCAGGATCCACTCGCCCGTTTTGTGTTTGTCCGCCGCTGCTTTGATGAGTTTCTGAACGTCTGCAATGGAGGTCGCGCCATTCAACACAACGGTGAGTTTGTTCCGCCCCGCCCCGCCCAGATGCACGTGCGCATCGTTGAAGCCCGGCATCACAAACTTACCGCGCAACTGCATGACGTCTTCCGAACCGCCGCCGCCGCAATCGAGCAAAATTTGCGTCAGCGTTCCAACGCAATAGATTTTCCCGTCGCGGACAGCCATGGCCTCCGCCCATGGATTCTTTGGATCGTTGGTAAAAATCTTGCCGTGAATGTAATACGTGGTGTGAGGTATCGCTTGCGGCGGAGGAGCCTGTGCCCTCATGCCCAGCGCGCAGAAGAAGAACGCAGCGAACGTGCCTGGCCCAAGTTTGGCGACGCGAGAAAGCCTCATTTGCTCCTTTCCGGCGCCAATCCGGCAACCGCAAGCAACGTGAGAAGGGCGCGCTTCAACCCGACTTCCCTTCCCGCGGGCTCATACCATTCCTGTAAGGAGTGCGCTCCGCCGCCACTCCCACCGGCGCCTAGGGCAATCGCATCAATGCCCATCGAAAGGGGGATATTCGCGTCCGTAGAAGACCGCTCCAATCGCGATTTGTTGCCAACCGCTTCATCCGCGGCCCGCAGTGCAGCAAGCAGGGCTGAATCCGCTGGCAATTCTCCTCCAGGACGGCTGCCGATCACCTGCATTGCCCATTCCAGCTTCCCGCGGCCGCGCTCACGGGAATTGTCCATTTCGTCGCGAACACCCGCGGCCATGCACTCGCGCAGGGCGTTTTCCATGCGCACGATTTCGTCTTCATTTTCGGAACGCAAGTCCACTTTCAATTTCGCTTCGTAGGGAATCGAGTTTACCGAGGTTCCGCCTTCAATCTGGCCGATGTTGAAGGTCGTCCGCGGCGCCGCAGGTACCTTCGTATTTATAAATCTCACGGAGCCGCGCACCAGCGCATTGATCGGATTGGGTATGCCAAAGTCCGACCAACTGTGCCCACCGGGCCCGGTAATCACAACCTCCAGCCGCCGCGAGGCCAGCGCTTTCGTGGTCACATGGTCGATGCTCGAACCATCGAGGACGATCACGGCCCGGAGCTTCACGCGATAGGAATCGATCAGCGCGCGCATCCCGCGCAAATTGCCTTCCCCTTCCTCTCCCACGTTTGCGGCAAACAGAATCGTGCGCTGCGGTTTGATCCTCGCCTCGTGAATCGCCCGCGCCAGCGCCAGAAGTCCGGCGAGGCCCGTGCCGTTATCGGAAATCCCAGGGGCAAAGACCCGCTCTCCTTCTCGTTTGACTCGAATTTCCGTGTCCGCGGGAAAGACCGTGTCCAGGTGGGCGGCGATGAGCACGACTTCCTTATCCGTGGCCCCGCGCAACTCCCCGATTACATTTCCGATCTGGTCCTGGTGAACAGACAATCCTTCCGAGGCAAGGAGGCTCTTTACGGCTTCCGCCCGCTTCTCCTCATGAAAGGAGGGGGCGGGGATCTCCGTTAGACGCGCCTGCTGCTCGGCGATCCAACCTAGGTTCTTCTTGAACGAATCCATCGCCTCCCGCACCCGCGGCTCCTCCGCAAGCGAATCAGCCCGCGAGGACTTCGAGAGGGTCGGGGCGACCGAGGAGCGAGTCGGCATAGCAAAAAGAATAGCGCAAACGGCAATACGTTTCACTGTCCCAAAAGACAGTTCCACGGCGCCCGCGGTTCCCGAGTGTCTGACTAAGGCCATCGAGGAGTTCGGGAGAAATTGTACAACAAGCAACTCTGCGACGACGACAATGCTCCAAGGGCCAACCCAGAAATGCGACGAGGTTCTATTCAGACGGCCGCTCCGGAAGTGTTCGCACAGATCGCGCGGATCTCCTCGTCCGTCAATACGCGCGGAGACGACTTCGCAGCGTCAAAAATCCGGTTTATAAGCTCGTCGCTTTCTGGGATTCCATGGCGCGCCAGCCAATAGATGACATTGGATTTGCCGCTCATTGGCCCAACCTCGACGATCTGCTCCAATCCAAAGAGATGTGCAGGCACGCCGCTATAGACCGCGTCCGCCAGGACGCGGTCATGCTTGCGCAGGGCCTTGATGATCGCAGCGGCGTGCACGCCGGTGGCCGTCCGAAAGGCATCTCTGCCAAACACCGGATAGTTCGGGGGAATGGTCGTGTGTGTGGCCTTGGCGATCTTCTCGCAATATGCGCGCAAGTAGGTGAGATCATTGTCCCGCAGACCCATCAGCCGGAAGTTCACCAGCAGGAGTTCCATAGGGGTGTTGCCCACCCGCTCCCCAAGCGACAGCGCGACACCGTGAATCTGCTGCGCTCCCGCCGCCACGGCGGCCAGCGAATTGGCAATAGATAGGCCGCGATCGCGGTGCCCGTGCCAGTCGACACGAATGTTCTCTCCAGAAGGCCTCACGACCTTCTCGATGCCAAATCTCACCAGATTGAACGCACCTTCGGGCGTAGCATGGCCTACCGTGTCACACAACACGATGGCTCGAGCGCCATTGCGAATCGCGGTGGAGTACAGCCGCTGGACAGTCTCCGGGTCCGTGCGCACGGTGTCTTCTGTAACGTACATGGATGGCAAGCCATGCTCGACGGCAAACTTCACAGCCTTTTCCGTGATGCGTTCCAAGTGATCGACGGTCCAATCTTCCACCATTCGGCGTATCGGGCTCGATCCCAGAAACGTGGCTGCTTCAATCGGTATGCCCGCCCGCTGTGAGATCTCCACGATCGGCCGGATATCCGCTTCCACTGTACGGGCGGCACAATTCGGCCGTATACGCATCTTGCATCGCGCGATCTCTTTGGCCAGGGTTTCCACATGTTGCGCGGCGCGGGGTCCTGCGCCCGGCAGCCCGATGTTCACCGAGTCGATGCCCAGCGCTTCCATCAAGTGGAGGATTTCGATTTTCTCTTCAATGCTCGGGTCGTGAACGGAGGGGTTTTGAAGGCCGTCCCGCAGGGTTTCGTCGTCAACCATCACCCGCGCGCCGGGCGGAATGAGAACAACCCCGGCCTGGTTCCAATCATAAATCAACTCATTTTGGGACACGGCGGAGCGACCTCCCTGCCCTGATTAGTAGCGGACGGTGTAGCTGTTCGGTTGTTGCTTGGGGTCCGGGCGGTACAGTGTCTTACAGAACTCGCAGCGATAAATCTCCGCCCCTTTCCCGACTACCTTCTCGATTTCTGCCGGATATTCAAACCAACGCTTCAAATGGCCCGCACACAGCTTTCCCTTGGCGTCCTTCTCGTCGCAGGAGCGCTGTTTCGGCTTGCGCGTCTTGACCTTTGGGGAAGTCGGCTGCACTTCCTCCGCTGGAGCAGCGCCGGTTTCCGGTGCAGTTGTTTTTTCCTCAGACAAGTGTCCTGTCCCTCCGGCTGAATTTAGAATCCATGATCGCGAAAGACGGTTTTCAGCGCTTCGCGGACATTTCGGAGCCGCGAAGCGATTCCCCCGCCAAATTCAAACCGCAAAAAAGAATCAGCGGCCCCTTCGAGCCCTGCTCCATAACGATACCACCATGGTTTCTCCATCCCCGGCAATCGATCCACGTCCACGTACTTCTGATGGACCATTTCGAGCAGGCCCGTCTTGCCGTGCGTGCGACCCCAGCCGCTTGCCCCGCAGCCTCCGTGAGGCGCTTCGGCAATCGCGAAACCGGAGATCAGGTCGTTCACCATTACCGTGCCCGCCCGCAGCCGGTGCGCGATGGCCCGGCCTCGGGAAACGTCACGCGTCCATACGCTTGCGGCGAGCGCAAATTCCGTGTCGTTGGCCAAACGGACGGCTTCGTCCGCGTCCCGCACCACCTGAACTGCCAGAATCGGCCCAAATGTCTCGTCCCGGAAGAGTTGCATTGAGGAATCAACGCCGGTCAGAACCGTTGGATCAAAAAAGCCGGGGCCGAGATCGGGCCGTGGGTGCCCGCCATGGAGCACCTTCGCACCACGCTGCACGGCGTCTGAAACTAGTTCGCTCATGCGCTGGACGTGCTGCGGGCGAATGAGCGGTCCGATTTCGCTCTGGGGATCGCTCCCAGGGCCGAGGCGCAACTTTCGGGTTTTCTCGACGCACAGGCGGGTGAATTCCTCGCTGATCGGCGACTCCACAAACAGCCGTTCCACAGAAAGACACACTTGCCCGCAGTTCGTATAACTGCCCCAGACCGCCGCGCTCGAAGCTGCGTCAATGTCGGCATCGGAGAGCACGACCATGGCATCTTTCCCACCCAACTCCAGGACACTGGGGATGAGTTGCCGCGCGCAGGCTTCGGCAACATGTTTCCCCGTAAACACACTTCCCGTAAAGAGGACTTTATCCGGATGCGCGTCAATCAGGGCCTGCCCCACGTCTCCGCTGCCTTGCAGGATGGTCACCAAACCCTCCGGAAATCCCGAATCGCTGAAGAGTCTGCCAATCAACGAACCGCACTCCGGCGTGAAGTCGCTCGTCTTGCAGAGCACGGCGTTGCCTGCCGCTACTGCAGGAATAATCTGGCTCATCGGGATGGCTAAAGGATAGTTCCACGAACTGATGATGGCCAGCACGCCTAGCGGCTCGTAGTGCAACACCCCTGACTTCATCTTTGCGACCGTACTGTGGTGCGGGACCCGTTGGGGACGAAGCAGCGCCGGCCCGCGCTTCGCAAAATAATGCGCCGTGTCCAGCGCAACAAAGATGTCGGCGAATTTCGCCTCGATGCGCGGCTTGCCCGACTCGCGCACGATGGCATCCGTCAGTGCATCCCGCGCCTCGAGGATCTTCCGTTTCAGGACGCCAATGAGGGCACAACGCTCCTCTACCGGCACCCTAACCCAGGCGGCTTGCGCCTCCCGGGCTTTCAGCAAGAGCTGTGGCACGAGCAGACGCGGGGTGCGCTCAAAACTGGCACAAACCTTTCCCGTCGCCGGGTCGATCGAGGGAAGGGCTTCCAAGGTGAGCGGCGTCGCGACCATAGGGGTGATTCTATCCGAAGCCAGCCCGGAGTTCACCTTGCCCGTCCAAACCCGACCTATGCCCCACAAAGGCGTGGCCCGCTCCGAGAGGTGCACCTCAGTACCGGCCAAAATCATCACTTTTTCTTGCAACTTTTGGGGTGCCCCTGGGTTTGACCCGGCAAGCGGGCTGGTCGAGCTCTCATCGGCCCGAAGTGGTTCAGACTAAACTCGGATCGTGCAAACAGACAAATGGGGGGACTCGCCCCTCCTCAGGGAGAACAGAGATGAAGCTCGATTTTTCACGTCTCATGCTCAGTGTAGCTTCGGCTGCATTGGCTTTCGGTATTATCGGGTGCTCGTCCGGCGGTTCCAACTCCAACAAAACCACGTCGCAATCACAGAATGGTTCTGTCACCGTGCTTATCAGCGACGCCCCAACGGAAGACTGGGCCACGATCGGCGTGCGCCTGCAGTCCATTTCGTTGACCCCGCAGGGAGGCGGAAGCGACGTCAATGTTTTCACGGCGTCCAGTCCAGCGCCTTTCGTCAACTTGCTTCAACTGGATCAGCTTTCCGAGATCCTGGGTAACGTGTCCGTTCCGGCCGGAACCTATACGGACGCCACCATCACGGTAAGCGGCAATCCCGGCGACTTACTCTTGACCGCCTCGGCCGACCCCGAATCCGGCTTCGCGGCGGCGGCAGGGGCCACGATCCCCTCAAGCCAGATTCAGATTCTCGGCGCGAAAGGGAATGCGGGTAGCCTCTCAGTGCCTGTGAAAGTGAAACTCGAGGCTCCGCTCGTGGTGACCGCCAACCAGAACAACGCCCTCAACCTGGAGTTTGACCTGGCGCACCCCGCGTTCATTGTCGCCCACGTACCCCCAACCAATGGCGGCAACACCATGTGGGCCGTGAATTTCAACCCCTGCCTCAGACACCACCGCATCTTTACGCTGGATCGCCTGATCCTCCGCCACCACTACGGCACCGTCACGGGCGTTTCCTCCGATAACTCCACGCTGACCTTTGACAAGGACTACCCCGTGTACCCTCCGACAAATCCGGAAACCGCCGTGTCCACGACACAAGCCCTGTCCGTCAAGGCTGATAACACCAACGGCACGCTGTACTACGATCTCGATGCCAAGACCCAGGCCACACTGAAAGACTTCAGCACAATCGCGTCGAGCATCACTGGAAGGTACATCCGCGCCGCCGCTCGCTATCAGCAGGACGGCACACTGACCGCCGTCCGGATATGGGCCAGCAGCACTTTCAACAGCGTGTGGATCAGCCCAGAGGGACACGTCCTCCATGTGAATACGAACACCAACACCATCGTAGTCGACAATGAACTGGGCTTTGGTATCCCCTTGACCGTAGACGCCAACACGCTGTTCTACTTCCGCACCCCGTCCAATGCCCAGTCCGATGCGACACCTATCGGGCAAGGCACTGCATTCCTGGCCAATGTGGAACGCGGCTTCAAGGTCCATGCGAGCGTTGTCGATCCTCTAGGGAGCCCGCTGGTAGCCAGCTCCATCGACATCGAAATCGCCCGGTACGACGGGACGATTACCGGTAGCAACTCGACCGACTTTACCTACACCCGAAAGTTCCGCAACGCGAACGACGACTATCAGGCCACTTTGCCCTACATTTCCTCCGGCACCCGGAACGGAAGCGACCCGCAGTCAGGAAATCCCATCACCGGCTTCAAGTGGTGGAACTTTGCCTTCCCCACCATCGTGGACAGCGGCGCGAACGCCATCCCCGACTTTGTGAGCGCCACGAATGGCGCAGTCAATTTCGGTGGAACCGTAGGCCTGATGAAGGCCGCAGGCGAAAGCTACGCGATCTGGAACGATCCGAGCGCGGCGAACGCCTGGTCCATTCCGCGCACGATCCTAACTCCAACCGAGGTGCCTTTCGGCACGGCGGCCACATCCTACAGCAACGGGAGCTTCACGGTCTCCGTTCCTGGCGGAATGCAGGCCGTCACTGTTAACCTGAACACAAATTCCGGCTCCGCTACACTGGTTTATCAAGTGGATTGGAGCAATGGATTCCTGACGATCAGCCCGGTTGATATGTCCACCTCGTCGGGTCAAAACACCTTAACCACGAGCCTCGTGGCCAATACACCGGTTAAAGTCTTTGGCGTCCCGCAAGCGGACGGCACGATCAAGGCGTATGTGCTGAGCTACTTCACAGGCTTCGCAGCGGCCTCCACGGACTGAACGCCAGCTCGAAACCACAGCGCCGCCGGAGAGACAGTCCCTCTGGCGGCGTTTTCTTTTTTGGAAGTAACCTCCAAAAAACGGTCACCCGGACGGCAAGGAGAAAGCCTCCCCCCAATTCTCTTCCTAAGCGGTGTATGATGCCCCTTAACCTTCCGTAAGATTAGGTTGCTGGCACAACATGGGCCAAGCTTCGCGGAGAACGCTGATCTTCTCCAGTGCAATACGGTCGCCTTACGCCCGGCGCCCGAAACGTTCCCTGCAATCGAGGAGAAAATGATTCATTCGACCCAGTTCCAGAGGTGCTTCGTGGTCGTTTCTGCTGTAATCGCGGTGTTGACATTCGGGGCTTCGACCCTGCTTGCGCAGGGCCCGGATTCTTCTTCGAAACCACCCTACCTCAATCCCGCTTTACCGACCGAGCAACGCGTCGCGGATCTCATTTCACGGATGACGCTCGAGGAAAAGGCCGCACAACTCGTGAATCAGGCACGCGCGATTCCACGCTTGAATATTCCCGCCTATGACTGGTGGAGCGAGTCGCTTCATGGCGTGGCCGTAAATGGAACCACCGAATTTCCCGAGCCGATCGGCCTCGCCGCGACTTTCGACGCTCCGGGCATCCACGAAATGGCGGTGGCCATCAGCATCGAAGGGCGCATCAAACACGTCCAGGCTGTACGCGCAGGCCACAGCGACATTTTTGAAGGCCTTGACTTCTGGGCCCCGAACATCAACATCTTCCGCGATCCGCGCTGGGGCCGGGGCCAGGAGACCTACGGCGAAGACCCCTTCCTGACCGCACGCATGGGCGTGGCCTTCGTCACCGGCATGCAAGGAGACGATCCCCGCTACTACCGCACCATTTCAACGCCCAAGCATTACGCTGTGCACAGCGGCCCAGAGAGCACCCGCCACATGGCGGACGTGAAAGTCAGCAAACACGACGAACTGGATACCTATCTACCTGCCTTCCGGGCGACGGTCACGGAAGGCAAGACCGGTTCTGTCATGTGCGCCTACAATAGCATCAACGGTCAGCCCGCCTGCGCAAATGAGTTCCTGCTTGTGGATCAATTGCGGAACAAATGGGGCTTCAACGGTTACGTGGTCTCCGACTGTGAAGCTGTCAGGAATATCTTCAACGGTCACCACTACAAGTCGACCCAGGCTGAAGCCTCCGCCATCAGTCTTAAACTCGGGATGGACAACGAATGCATCGATTTCACGGCCAGAGTCACCGACGACCACGACTACGCGCCGTACCTCGAGGCGGTGAAGCAAGGCTACTTGAAAGAAAGCGACATCGATGTGGCCCTCAAGCGGCTTTTCACCGCCCAAATGAAGCTGGGAATGTTCGATCCGCCGGAGATGGTGCCGTACACGAAGATCGATGAGAACCTGCTCGAAGGCCCGGCCCATCGTGCGCTGGCCCGCAAACTGGCCAACGAGTCCATGGTGTTGCTGAAGAACGATGGCGTCCTGCCGCTGAAAACCTCCGGCATAAAGATCGCCGTCGTCGGCCCGCTGGCCGAACAAACCAACGTGCTTCTCGGCAATTACAACGGCATCCCGACGCGCTCCGTCTCCGTCCTGGAAGGCTTGCGTGCGGAGTTTCCAAAAGCCGGGATCCAGTTTGTACCCGGCACGCAGTTCCTGAGCAAGAACGTTTCGCCAGTCCCTCCGCAGCTACTTACGATCGATGGCAAGCCAGGCGCCAAAGCCAGCTACTTCGCGATGAAGGATATGCTGGCCTTCATGAGCTCCGCGACCACACAACCACCCCTTGCCAGCCGTGTTGAATCCGGTATCGGCGTTGTGAAGGGTTCGTTGCCTCCCGAAGCGGCGAAGGAGCAAGCACCCATCGTCAGTTGGGAAGCAACGCTCACGCCGCAAACCACGGACGACTTCTACCTTGGCTTCCGTGGGAATGGACTTTTCCGCGTTTGGCTGGACGGGAACGTGCTGACCATGGCTTACCAGACGAATGGAGTCGAAACCAAGGTGGGCCACGTCCATCTCGAGGCGGGCAAGTCGTACGCCCTGAAAGTCGATTACGCGCCAAAGCAGGGATCCGACGAACCCGGACAATTGGTCTGGACGAAACTCGATGCGCATCCCTCGCCGGAAGCGATTGAGGCTGCGCAGAAGTCCGATGTCGTTGTCGCCGTGGTGGGGATCACCAGCGAACTCGAAGGCGAAGAGATGCATGTGAGTGAAGAAGGCTTCAAGGGCGGAGATCGCACTTCGCTGGACCTGCCGCAGCCGGAACAGGATTTGTTGGAAAGCCTCGCCGCCACGGGCAAACCGCTTGTAGTGGTCTTGATGAACGGCAGCGCTCTCAGCATCAACTGGGCGAAAGAACACGCCAACGCCATCCTCGAGGCCTGGTACGCAGGCGAAGAAGGCGGGGCGGCCATTGCCCAGACACTCGCCGGAATCAACAATCCCGCGGGCCGCCTCCCGGTCACGTTCTACAAAAGCGTTGCCGACCTTCCTCCTTTCGAGGACTACTCGATGGCGAACCGGACCTATCGCTACTTCACTGGCACGCCGCTCTATCCCTTCGGTTACGGGCTGAGCTATTCGAGCTTCACGTACAGCAAAGTCAAGCTCTCATCAAAGAACCTTAAGGCCGGCGAAGCTCTCGTCGTGGATGCGGACGTGAAGAACACCAGTAAGCGCGACGGCGACGAGATCGCGCAGCTCTACCTGACGTATCCGAAGCTGCCCGGCGCCCCGATCCGCGCACTGTGCGGCTTCACGCGGGTGCATGTCGCTGCCGGCAAAACGGCCCACGTCCATGTGACCGTCAATCCGCGTGACCTCAGCCACGTTACCGAGGCCGGCCAAAGAATCGTTGCGCCGGGGTCCTACAAGCTCTCGGTTGGGGGCGGCCAACCCGGTGCGAGCGCTCCAGTTGTTGAGACCGAGCTCACCATCACGGGCCAGGTCAGCCTGCCGGAATAAGATCCGCGATCCTTCTCTCAGGCGCCGTCTGGCGCTCGCAATTCTGCCGCGAAGCGATCGCCAAGGCGGAACGACTCGTTGTGTTCCACGCGCACCATGAAAAGGCCCTGCGGGGGTACCGTGGGTCCGGACTTCGACCGGTCTCGCAGTTCGTACAGCCGGTCGATGTCTTCGGGTTTCAGTTTTCCGCGCCCCACCTCCAGTAACGTGCCGACCATCTTCCGCACCATGTAGCGAAGAAAGGATCGACCGTGCACGGTGAACCAGAGTTCTTGTCCATCTTCGCTGCGCTTGAGGTCTGCGGAGAAAACCTCGCGCTCCATATTGCGTTCCTTGTCGTCATCTTCGGAACCCGTGGAGGCCGCAAAGGATGTGAAGTCGTGGACACCCACAAAGCGCGCCACGGCATCGCGCATCGCTTGCTCGTCCAAGGGAAAAGGATAGTGGAGCACGTAGCGCCAAAGCGGAGGCGGCACTACCTTCCCGCGATACAACCGGTAGCGGTACACCTTTCCCACCGCCGACCACCGCGCGCTGAAGTCCGGCCCGGTCTCCTCGGCCGCCACGATTCGAACCGTGGGTGGCAGCAGAGCATTTAGCGCCCGTTGAAACTCAGCCGGCGAGAGCGTTGATTGCGTACGGAAACTGGCGACCTGCCCCAACGCATGCACCCCTGCGTCCGTGCGGCCAGAACCGTGGAGTTGTATGTTCTCCTGCGTCAATCGGCGCAGCACCGAGACGATTTCGCCTTGTATGGTTGGCTTGTTCGCCTGGAACTGCCAGCCGTGGAAGTCCGTGCCATCGTAAGCGATCGTCAATTTGAAATATCGCATGTAGAAGAGGTCAACAGCTGTCAGTCTACAGCCTACACCCAGAACCAGCGATTGAAATGAACCGCAGTTGAAGCATCTCTGGAGTGTTGGCAGACGCCAGAAAGAACGGAGAACTATCTATTACGGCGCAGTTCGGGCAAACCGGCTACCGGGCTTCACGGCCGCGCTTCCCTGCCGGCACAACGGGCAGTCCTCCGGCTCGTAGCTGTCGATCTGCAACTCAATCAGGGAGTTGGACTCAACAGGAAACTCGATCTTTCCGCCGCTGCGGTCGATCAGCGCCCCAACAGCCACAACGCGGCCTCCCGCCTCTTCCACGACGTGAATCGCCTCTTGCGTCGATCCGCCCGTGGTCCACACATCCTCGACCACGAGGACGTGTTGCTCCGGCAGCAGCTTGAATCCCCGACGCATCGTCATCGTGCCACTGGCATCCCGTTCCACGAACATCGCCGGCACTCCTCCGCCCACCGCATCTCTGGGCGGTGGTAGCGCTCGGGCGACTTCTTGGCCGATAATGACTCCGCCCAGGGCCGGGGACACCACGGTATCAATGCGAGTGTCGGAAAAGAGTGCCGCTAAGGCCTGCCCTAGTTTCTCGGCAAAAAGCGGATATTGGAGCACCAGGGCACACTGCACGTACACCCCGCTGTGCAGCCCGCTGGACAGCTCAAAATGGCCGCGCCGGATCGCCCCAGCAGTTTCAAACATTCGCAGCAGTTCCATCTGTGCATCCATGGCCCATTACCCGTTAGACTGGAGGTGGCCGGTCTTTTCCGGCTAACCGTTCGAGTCTCTTAACCGTCGAAATGTCAGCAGCCTAGCCGCCATATCCCGCGTTGTCAAGGATGGGAGTGCCTGCTAAACTGCCCTTTCGGGGTCGCGGCTCTTGTAGCTTGTTTCAGTTCTCCCTCCGCATGCGTCGCATGAAACAAATTGCGCGCTGCGAACGTTAACACTAAAGAAGCTCCGTGATTCGCATTTCGCTGTACGTGTTCCAAGTTCAATGGTGAGGATACCTATGAAGACGCAGTTCTTTAGACCCCTGCTTGCCGCCTTCCTGATTGGCGCCATGGCAGGCGCTCCGGTTGCGCCGCTTTGCGCTCAAGAGCCCGCGACTGCCAAGCCGCAGGCGCCCGAAAAAGGCGCCGTGCCCGTTTCCTTGGGGGTATCAAAGTACGACTACACGAAGGCGCCCAGTCCATTTCCCAAAATTTGGGCCCCGTATCAGATGAATGCCGTCGCTCCCGGAGTTTTGGCCAATGCCCCCCGCCTCGAGCAGTTGATCCATGAGGGCAAGCTACAACTGAGCCTGCAGGACGCCATAGCCCTGGCACTGGAAAACAGTATGGACATCGTCGTCCAGCGCTACAATCCGTGGATCGCGGACGTGAGCCTGCTCAAGACCCGAGCTGGTGGCTATGGGTACGGCACACCGGGAAGCATAGCGGTTGGCTCGACGGCAAACCTGCCGATACTCTACTATGACCCTCTCCTCACTCAGACGTTTTCCGTCGCGGATGTCACCACTCCAATCAACAACCCCTTCATCTCCGGCACCGGAGGCACAGGCATCAGCGCCGGCAAGACACAAGCGGCGGGCCTCACAAGCCACAGCACGGTATTCAACACCCAATACCAGGAATCGTTCGATCTCGGCACCAACTTCAGCGTTGCCTGGAACAACAACCGCTCGTCCTCCAACGCCGCCAACTTCTTCAACCCATATGTCTCCTCCTCCCTGGCCGTCACCCTCTCGCAGCAGCTCCTGGCGGGCGCCGGACGGTTCGTTAATCGCCGCAACATCCTGATTGCCGAAAACAACCGCAAAATTGCCGATCTTGCCTTTGCTCAGCAGGCCATCACCACCACCACGAACACCATCACCGCCTACTGGGAACTCGCGTACGCTCGTGAAAACGTCAAGGTCCAACAGCAAGCTGTCACCGTCGCCGAGAAACTCTACAACGATAACAGGAAGCAGCTGGAAATAGGCACCATGGCTCCCCTGGACGTGACACGCGCTGAATCCGAGCTTGCCAGCGACCGTACGAATCTCATCGTCGCGCAAACCACGCAGCTTCAGGACGAACTCGTCCTCAAGAACTACATCTCCAAGGATCCCATGGCGTCCAACCTGATCAATGTAGAGATTATCCCGACCGACAAGCCGGAAACCCCCGCAGCCATTGAGGCGGCTTCCTTCGAGGAGGCCGTCAAGGAGGCCTTTCAGAAGCGTCCGGACGTTCGTGAGCAGTATTACAACCTGAAGAATGCAGACATCGACGTCCGGGCCACCAAGAACGCCCTCTTGCCGACGGCCACGCTCGGTCTGGAATACTTGTCCGCTGGACTCGCCGGAAACTCAGCCATTACCAACTCCACCGTGGTTGCAGGCGTGCCGGTCGTCGATGCCAACGGCCTCCCGATTGCCGGTTACTACGTTCCGGGCGCGAATACCGTTCAAACGGGTGTTCTGAAGGACGGTTTCGGTACCGCCCAGTCCCAGATCTTCCACAGCACGTTTCCCCTCTACGCGGCACAGATCACGCTGGGCCTACCCCTGCGTAACCGCGCCGCTCAAGCCGATAACATCCACGCTCAATTGTTGGAGCGCCAGTATGAAGCGCAGGTGCAACAGATCAAGAACACCGCCGTTCTGGACGTTCGCAACACCACGATCGCCTTAGAGCAAGGGCGCGCTCAGGTGGACTCCGCGCGCAAGGCCCGCGAACTGCAGCAGCAGACCTTTGATGCCGAACAAAAGAAGTACCAGCTCGGCGCCTCGACCGTTTACAACGTCATTCTCACGCAGCGCGACCTTATTACAGCGCAAGGTACCGAACTCCGCGCGCTGGCCAACCTCGCGGAAGCCAAGGCCAATTACGAGCGCGCTCTCGGCCGCACACTCGAAGTGAACAGTGTCTCGATCGCCGGGAACAAGGGCACCGTCGAGCAGGACACCCTGATCCCTGGCACGCTCAACGGCCAGGTTGTGGGCACTGAATCGCTGTTCAAGCAGCTCGAGAAAGCGAACGTCCAAGGCCAGCGCTAACATCAGTCAGGAGTCAAGATCCGGCAGTCGAGCCACTCGCTGCCAAGTGTCGATTTGTCTCCCGACTACGGTGCTCCCTTCCGTGCTTGCCCGGGACATGGCTTTCGCATAGCATTGATTTTTGTGCGCCCGCGCCGATCTTCGCTAATGGCGCTGCGGCCCACTGCGCAGTTGCGATCTCACGCTCCGGGAGCGCCAACCGATGAGTGAGCCGTCCGACACCAAAGCGAAAAGTCCGGCATCGGCCAAAGCTGCTCGCAGGCCTTCGGCCGCGGAAACCCGCTGGGAGCACAACACTCTCGAACCTACCCTCACCAGAAACCCAGAACGCCACAGAGAATTTACTACGGTTTCCAGCTATCCCATTCGCAGGGTCTATACGGAAGCGGACCTTGACGGCTGGAACCCGGAACGCGATCTCGGCCTCCCCGGGGAGCCGCCCTATACGCGCGGGATTCACGCCACGATGCATCGCGGCCGCCTTTGGACGATGCGCCAATTCGCCGGCTTTGGAACCGCCGAGGACACCAACCAGCGTTTCCGTTACCTGCTCGCAAACGGGCAGACCGGCCTCTCAACTGCTTTCGATCTCCCCACGCTCATGGGCTACGACTCCGATCACCCGCTCTCTGAGGGCGAAGTCGGAAAGTGCGGTGTCGCGATCAGTTCGCTCGCCGACATGGAAGTCCTCTTCGATCAGATTCCCCTCGCCGACGTCACCACTTCAATGACCATCAACTCCCCTGCCGCGGTCATCTGGGCCATGTATCTCGCGGTAGCCGAAAAGCAAGGCGCCAACTGGAAGGAAATCTCCGGAACGTTGCAGAACGACATCCTGAAGGAGTACATCGCGCAGAAGGAATATATCTATCCGCCTGCGCCGTCCATGCGTCTGGTGATCGACACTTTCGAGTTTGGCATGAAGCACACGCCGAAGTTCAACGTGATCTCCATTAGCGGCTATCATATCCGCGAGGCCGGCTCGACCGCCATCCAGGAGCTCGCCTTCACGCTTCGCGATGGCATGGAATATGTCGAATGGGCCATTCGTCGCGGCCTGCCTGTCGATGAGTTTGCGCCCCAGCTTTCCTTCTTCTTCAACGCCCATAACGATTTCTTCGAGGAGATCGCCAAATACCGCGCCGCGCGCCGCATCTGGCACAAGGCCATGACCGAGCGCTACAACGCGAAGTCGCCGCGATCCTGGGCCCTGCGTTTTCACACGCAGACCGCCGGCTGTTCCCTCACCGCGCAGCAGCCCATGAATAATGTCGTGCGCACGGCCATTCAGGCCCTCGCCGGAGTCCTTGGCGGCACACAATCGCTTCACACCAATTCGCTAGACGAGGCATGGGCCCTGCCCACCGAATTTGCCGCCACCGTCGCCCTCCGCACGCAACAAATCATCGCTCACGAAACCGGGGTGACGAACACGGTCGATCCTCTCGGCGGCTCCTACTTCGTCGAAACGTTCACCAACGAGGTCGAACAGGGCGCGTGGGACTATATCCGCCGCATCGATGCTATGGGCGGGATGGTTCCGGCTATCGAGAAAAGCTACCCCCAGCGCGAAATTGCCGAGGCCAGTTACCGCTATCAGCAAGCCATCGACACGAAGGCAAAGATCATCGTCGGCGTGAACGAATACGTCACGCCGGAAAAGCCGATTGAAATTCTTCAAATTGACGAAGCCGTGGCACAGCGCCAGGCCGTGCGCCTCAAAAAGCTCCGCGCCGAACGGTCCAACGCCGAAGTCGAGGGCCGCCTGAGCTCCCTCCGCAAAGCCGCCAAGGGCAGTGAGAATCTCATGCCTTTTATCTACGATGCGGTCAAAGCCTACGCCACTCTCGGCGAAATCTGCGAAGCCATGCGCACGGTCTTTGGCCCATACGAAGAAGTCGCCATCACCTGACTCTCGCCCGCATGATCCGCACCATGGGCTCAGTCTCTAGTTCAATTTCAATGTTGCGATGCTCAGGAAGGGGGTCCGGCGTTATATCATTTAGGGGGACTTGTAACACAGAGATCACAGAGGCAAGAACACAGAGGTCACTGAGAAGAATGCCAGAGAACAAAATCAGGGTGCTGATTGCCAAGCCGGGACTGGACGGACACGACCGGGGCGCCAAGGTCATTGCCCGGGCCCTCCGCGACGCCGGGATGGAAGTTATCTACACCGGCCTCCGCCAGACGCCTGAAATGATCGCTTCAGCCGCCGCTCAGGAAGACGTCGACGTCATCGGCCTCTCCATTCTCTCCGGCGCGCACAACACGCTTTGTCCGCAACTCATGAAGCTTCTCCACGAAAAAGGCATGCAGGACGTAACCGTTCTCGTCGGCGGGATCATCCCCGATGCCGACATCCCCGTCCTCAAGCGATCCGGCATTGCCGAGGTCTTTCTTCCCGGCACCTCGACGCAGGACATTGTTGGCTTCATTCATAGGCGCCTCGCCCAGCCGCGATAAGCAAGTTCCCCACTTCCCCGCCTCTTTGCTTCCTCGGCTCTATCCTCCGTATACTCAATGAGCGGCGATTCTCTCTTGTGAGGTCCGTAAGTGTCCTCTTCCGTTCTCAAAACCAGCGTCAATCCGAAGACACCGCAATTCGACAAAAATGCCCACCAGATGACCGATCTCCTTACGGAAATCAAGAACGAGGAGGAACAGATTCGTGAAGGCGGCGGCGCGAAGGCTATCGAATCGCAGCACAAAAAGAACCGTTTGACCGCCCGCGAGCGCATCGCCGCGCTCATCGATCACGGGACGCCATTCTTCGAACTCGGCATCTACGCTGCCTACGAAATGTACGAAGAATGGGGCGGCGCCCCCGCCGCCGGCACGATCACCGGCCTCGGCCGCGTTTCCGGCCGCATGTTCATGATCATCGCCAACGACGCCACGGTGAAAGCAGGCGCGTTTTTCCCGATGACCGCGAAAAAGGTTATCCGCGCGCAGAATATCGCCATGGACAACCATATTCCAACGATCTATCTGGTCGACTCCGCCGGCGTCTTTCTTCCCCTTCAGGAGGACGTCTTCCCGGATACCGACGATTTCGGTCGCGTCTTCCGAAACAATGCCGTTATGAGCGCCATGGGCATTCCCCAGATCACCGCCATCATGGGCATGTGCGTAGCCGGCGGCGCGTATCTGCCCGTCATGTGCGATCACATTCTCATGACCGAAGGCTCGGGCCTCTTCCTTGCAGGCCCCGCGCTCGTACAGGCCGCCATCGGCCAAAAGGCCACCGCGGAGGAGCTCGGTGGCGCGAAAATGCACGCGCAGATCAGCGGGACAGTCGACTTTCGCGAGCCGGACGATGAGTCTTGCCTGCAGCGTATCCGCGCCCTGGTCGACAAAATGGGCGCGCCCAATCCCCCGATCTTCAGCCATTCGCGCCCCGCCGAGCCGCTCTACCCCGCCGAGGAACTTTACGGTATTTTCTCAGGTGATCCTTCCAAGCAGTACGACATGCGCGAGATCATCGCCCGCCTGGCCGACGGTAGCGCCTTCGACGAGTACCGCGCTGAGTATGGGGAAACGCTGCTCTGCGGCTACGCCCGCATCGGCGGCTGGGCTGTCGGGATCGTCGCCAACCAGAAGAAACACGTCCAGACCCACGCTCCGCACTCCGATCAGAAGCGCATCGAGTTTGGCGGTGTCATCTACACCGAATCCGCCGAAAAAGCCGCCCGCTTTATTCTCGATTGCAACCAGAACCGCATCCCTCTGATTTTCCTGCACGACGTGAACGGCTTTATGGTTGGCAGAGATGCCGAATGGAGCGGCATCATCCGGGCCGGCGCAAAAATGGTGAACGCCGTCGCGAACAGTGTCGTCCCGAAGATTTCCGTGATTCTTGGAGGCAGCTTCGGCGCCGGCAATTACGCCATGTGCGGCAAAGCCTACGATCCGCGCTTCCTTTTCGCCTGGCCCACCGCGAAATTTGCCGTTATGAGCGGCGATGCCGCCGCGAACACGCTCGCCGAGATCAAGCTCAAGCAGCTCGAGCGCGAAGGCAAAAAGCTCGACGAAAAGGCCAAGAAGGAACTGCTCGATTCCATCAAGGCAACCTACGAACACCAAACCGACCCGCGCTACGCCGCCGCCCGCCTGTGGCTCGATGCCATCATCGACCCCACGCAAACGCGCGACGCCCTCATCTGGGCCCTCAATGCCGCTTCGCTCAACAGTTACCTGCCCGGGTTCAAGACGGGAGTGCTCCAAACGTGATCGGTTGCAGGCTATCGCACCGTGCGCGGTGGCTTTCTTTGCTCCGGATGTCATGTGGTGGCTCAGGAACAGAAAAACATGAGTGAAGCCGTCAAATTGGTCGAATGCCCGCGGGATGCTTGGCAAGGATTGCCGGATTTCATCCCCACGGATGACAAGGTGGCGTATCTACAGGCTCTGATCCTTGCTGGATTTCAACACATTGATGCGGTGAGTTTCGTTTCTCCCAAGCACGTAAAACAGATGGCCGACAGCGAAGAGGTCATGGCCAGACTCCTCGCATCCCTTCCCGACGGCAGTACCCTTCCCGAAATCATCGGAATCGTCGTGAATGAGAAAGGCCTGGAGCGCGCGCTCGCCACTCCCGGTGTCTCTACCATCGGTTATCCGTACTCCATATCCGCCTACTTCCGACGGGCCAACGCCAACATGACGCGCGTTGAGTCCCGCCGCCTTACCGAAACTCTCAAGCGCGAGACGAAAGCGAACGACAAGAATCTGGTCATCTATGTCTCCATGGCCTTCGGCAATCCCTACGAAGAGCCGTGGGGCCCGGAGATCGTTC
>Ga0335079_10003114_pt1 | contig 19158 bp, 24 predicted proteins | sample Lox_Sample_33_FD_206719 | JGI IMG/M metagenome (GOLD analysis project Ga0335079, IMG submission 206719) | Soil microbial communities from Loxahatchee National Wildlife Refuge, Florida, United States - Lox_Sample_3.3 | ecosystem: Environmental > Terrestrial > Soil > Wetlands | place: USA... | reverse complement strand
TGTCGAGTTTCGGCACACTCGGCGCCGGCACGCGGTCGAGTGGCGAGTTTCTCGGGGTAGCGACGCGTCGCGGTCGCGGCACGCTCCGGCTCGCCGCACACGGGTGCTCGCGGAACGCCGGGATCACAACTCGCTCGGGACAGTGCTCCGGCCGTTGGCGCCGCCTCTCTCAGACGGTCTTGCCCGACGCCTTGGCATCGAGCAGATACGCCCATGCCAGCGTCTCGGCGACCGCGGTCCACAGCGCCTGGGGCACGTCGTCGCCGAGGTCGAGCGCGCCGAGCGCCTCGGCGAGGGCGGGGTCGTAGCGCACCGGCACGCCGGCCTCGCGCGCGGCCGCGACGATCCGGTCGGCCACGAGCCCGACGCCGGTAGCGGTCACCTTCGGGGCGTGCGCTCCCTGCTCGTAGCGGAGCGCGGTGGCGCGCCGGCGCGGGGGCTTGCCCGGCTCAGGCATACACGTTGAGCGGCTCGCGGCGCGGGACCACGTCGACCGTGACCGGGAGCGCGACGGCGTCGGCCAAAACGTCGCCGAGCTTGCCGGCGCCGTCGAGCGCGAGGTCGAAGGGGGTCCCGGCGGCCACCGTCACGGACACGTGGAGCGATTTCGGATCGAGGCCGAATCGCAGGTCGACCGCCCCGAGCGCGGGGGCGTCGTAGACGAGGCTCAGCGCGTGGCGCTCGTCGCCGGTGCCGGCGCCGCCGCCGCCACCACCACCGCCCGCGTCACGCTCGGCCACCTGCACGCTCCCGCCGCCGGGGAGCCGGACGGCGTCGGTCGCGGCCGGTGCCGGGTCCTGGCCGGACATGCCCAGCTCGACCCGGTCGGGACTGACGTGGCGGACGGTCAGGCGGAGCTCTTGGCCCGCCTGTACATCTTTGGGCAATGTCGCGTCGATGAGCGCGCCGGCGATGTTCAGCGACCCGCGCCCGAGGCCGTCGGCGGTCACCACGCGCGCCATCAGGGCGCGGCCGGGCGCGATCCGCAGCTCGGCGCCGAGCACGGCCTTGATCAGACGAATGTCCACGTTGATCGGGTCCATGTCTCAAGGATGATGAAGAACGGGCGACTACCCGGGGCGATGGATACCGGTCTCTACATCGCCGCGTCCGGGATGCTGGCCCAGCAGGTCAGGGAAGATCAGCTGGCCAACGATCTCTCGAACGCGTCCACACCCGGGTACAAGACGGACTCCTCGGTCCAGTCGGACTTCGGCACGATGCTCCTCGCCAACACGGCGACCGGCCAGCAGATCGGTCAGGTCGACACGGGCGTGAAGCTCGGCGCCCCGGTCGCCGACCTGACGCCGGCCGCGCTCCACTCGACCGGTCAGCCGCTCGACTTCGGGATCGCCGGTGACGGGTTCTTCGCCGTTCGCACATCGCAGGGCGTGCAGTACACGCGCGACGGGCAGTTCGCCGAATCGGCCCGGGGCCTGCTCGTCGACGGTCAGGGCAACGACGTGCTGTCGCAGAACGGCGCCCCGATCGCGGTCGGCGCCCAGGGCACGGTGCCCGCCTCCTCGGTCGGGGTCTTCAACGTGACCAACCCGGCCAAGCAGGGCTACAACTACTTCACGGGCGCGCCCGCCGGCCGCGCCAGCGGGATCGTCAAGCAGGGCGAGCTCGAGGACTCGGCGGTCGATCCGATCACCACGATGGTCAACATGATCGGCGCGACGCAGACCTACCAGGCCGGCGAGAACGCGATCCAGACGATCGACTCGACGATGCAGGAGAGCTCGCAGTCGGTGGGCTCGCTGGGGGGCTGATAGATGCTCGAAGGTCTTTACGCCGCCGCCTCGGGCATGGAGGCCCAGCAGCAGCAGTTCGACGCCATCTCCAACGACATGGCGAACGTCGACACGCCCGGCTACCAGTCGACGATCATGGGCTTCCACGACCTGCTGTACAGCAGCGGCAACTACGGCTCGAACGTCGCCACCGGCGCCGGCGCCGGCGCCGAGCAGTTGGGCTACGACCAGACGCAGGGAGCGATCCAGCAGACCGGCCAGCCGCTCGACGTCGCGATCGCGGGCCAGGGCTACCTCGAGGTCCGCCGGCCCGACGGCACGATCGGCCTGACCCGCAACGGCGCGCTCCAGCTCGACGACAAGCGCCAGCTCACCACCCAGACCGGGATGCTGGTGCAGCCGCCGATCACGATTCCGGCCGGCCTCGACCCCAGCCAGGTGTCGATCGCCGCGAACGGCACCGTCTCGGCCGGCAAGCAGACGCTCGGCAAGCTCTCCCTCGTCGATGTCCCCGCGCCCGACGGCCTCGTCGCGGACGGCGACAGCGTGTTCAGCGCGACCGCCGCCAGCGGCGCGATCCGGGCCGCCAAGGGCGCCTCGCTCCAGCAGGGCGCGCTCGAGGGCTCGAACGTCGACATGGGCGCCGAGATGAGCAAGATGATGGCCGCCCAGCAGCAGTATGCGATGGGCAGCCAGGCGATCCAGTACCAGGCCCAGATGCTCCAGATCGCGAATGAGATCAAGCCATGAGCGTTGGGGCGATAGGAGGGGCGGCGCTGCCGCCGATCGACACCGCGAACGAACCGGCGGACATCCGCAACGGCGACACCGCCGCGAAGAACGCCTACCAGGAGGCGCTCGGGTTCGAAGACGTCCTCGTCCAGCAGCTCACGCAGGAGCTCGCCTCGACCGTGACCACCCCGACAGACGACACGAGCCTCGACGGCGGCTCGGGTGACTCGGGCGGCTCGGGCGGCTCGGGCGGCGGCATCCTCGGCTCTGACCCGAGCACGAGCGGGTTTGCCAGCCTGATCCCGACCGCTCTGACGCAGAGCATCATGTCGAGCGGCGGACTCGGGATCGCGCAGCAACTCGCGCAGGCGATCGATCCCGCGATCGGGACGCCGAAGGGAGAGACAAACACTCCAGACAAGACTGCGGGGGCGCAGTGATGGCGACGGCCGAGCTTCAAGCGCGGGCCGACGCCGCCCTGACCACGGAGGTGATCGCTCACCTCGAGGCGCAGCTGGTCGCCGCCCGGCGGCTGCTGCAGGTGGTGCTCGAGCAGGGGGCCGCGATCCGCAACCGCGACGTGAAGGGCGTCGTGGCGCTGACCGGCGTGCTCGGTGCCGAGCTCCACCACCGCCGGCAGCTCGAGACCGAGCGCATCGCGATCCTCGAGCGCGCAGGCGCGAGGTTGGGCGTCCCCGGCGCGTTGGTCACGATGGCGATGCTCGAGCCGCTGATGGACCCCGAGTCAGCGCTTCTCGCCGGCGCCCGCAGCGCGGAGCTGCGCGGTCTGCTCGAGGTCGTTCAGCGCGAGCACCACGTCAACCGTGCGCTGATGAGCCAGGAGCTCGCGTTCCTCGATCACCTGCTCAAGCTGGCCGGCATCGCCGGCGATGAGAGTTACGACGCCGGCGGCGACCGCCTCGCCACGACCGCGGCGCAGACCACCGGCCACCGCGTGTTCGATCTCGAGGTCTAGAGCGATGACGATTCCGAGCTACATGGGATTGCAGACGGCGCTCAGCGGTCTGGAGGCCGCGCAGGCGGCGATCGACACCGCCGGCCAGAACATCGCCAACGCGAGCACTCCGGGCTACTCGCGCCAGACGGTGAACCTGACCGAGCGCAGCGCGCTGACGATCCCGGCGCTGTCGAGCGTCACCGGCGACGGCGCGCAGCTCGGCACCGGCGTCGACATCACCTCGATCACGCGCATTCGCAACCAGTTCCTCGACAGCCAGTACCGGGCACAGAACACCACCGAGAACGGCAACAGCACTTCCTCGACGATCCTCAGCCAGGTCCAGTCGGGGTTGAACGAGCCGAGCGCGGACGGTCTCTCGGGCACGCTCGACCAATTCTTCAGGGACTGGAACACGCTCGCGTCGACCCCGGGCGACCAGGGCGCCCAGCAGGCGGTCATGGGTGATGGCGCCGCCGCCGGCGATCAGCTGAACACGCTGTCCGGGCAGCTGTCGACGCTCGAATCACAGGTGACGAGTCAGTACAACACGTTGACCGATCCCAGCAACAGCGCGGTCGCGAACGACGCCAACGAGATCGCGCAGCTGAACGGCCAGATCGCCCAGGCGCAGGCCGCCGGCATCGACGCCAACAACCTCGAGGACCAGCGCGACAACGTAATCGACGACCTGTCGCAGTACTCGAACGTGTACGTCAACACCCAGTCGAACGGGATGGTGAACGTGAGCTTCGGCAACGCCGCGCTCGCCGCGCAGAACGGGACGGCCGACGCGACCCCGCTGGTCAGCGGCACCAGCGTCGACCTCACCGATAACGTGACCGACTCGAACCTGAGCGGCGCGGGTGGGACGCTCGGCTCGCTGCTCGGCTTGTACGACTCGACGAGCGGCACCGGCAAGCTCGCTGACTACATGACCACGCTCAACGGCGTGGCCAGCCAGCTCGTCACCACCGTCAACAACGCGATCTCCGGCGCCGACGCGAGCGGACCGAGCGCCACCCCGTTCTTCGATCCGACCGGCACCACCGCGGCGACGATCGCCGTCAACCCGAGCCTGAGCTCGAACGGCACGACCCCCCCGTACACGGCGGCCGAAGCCAGTGCCGCCGCTGGCCTCAGCGGTGGTGCCGCAGACCAGGCGTACAAGGCATTCGTCACCCAGGTCGGCAGCGACGTGCAGTCGGCTCAGAACGCCCAGCAGACCTCGCAGTCGCTGCTGACCGCGATCTCGAACCAGCGCCAGAGCATCTCCGGCGTCTCGCTCGACGAGGAGATGACCAACCTGATCCAGTTCCAGCAGGCCTATCAGGCGTCGGCCCGCGTGATGAGCACGATTGACACCACGATCGGCTCGCTCCTCAGCATGGTCGCGGCGGGGTGAGGTAGATGATCGGGCGCATCACCAACCAGATGACCGCGCAGATGACCCTGGCCGGCATCGAGACGGCGATCGACCGGGTCGACACGACCCAGCAGGAGCTGTCGAGCGGCAAGTCGATCAATCAGCCGTCGGACAACCCGGCCGGCGCCGCGCTCGCGCTCGGACTCAACACCGACCTGTCCAACCTCACCAGCTACTCGAACAATGTCACGGACGGCACCGGGTGGGTCCAGGCGCAGAGCTCCGCGCTGACCGACATCACGAACTCGGTTCAGCGGATCCGTGAGCTCACGCTCGAGGCGGCCAACGGCACCCAGACGACGGCTGACATGCAGGCCTCCGCTCAGGAGGTCAACCAGCTGATCGATGAGATCAAGCAGGACGCCAACACCCAGTACAACGGCCAGTACGTGTTCTCGGGCTCCGCGACCTCGGCCCAGCCGTACGCGTCGGGATCGAACGACACCTACGCCGGCAACGCCGGTCAGGTGACCCGGACGATCGGCCCGAACACGTCGCTGACGGTGAACGCAAACCTGTCGGGAGTGCTCGGGAACGGCCAGACCGTGTCGGGCCAGCCGGCCGGCGACGGCCTGCTGCTGAACGCGCTTCGCAACATCGCCGACGACATGCAGTCCGGCAACAGCTCCGCGGTGAACGCTGACCTCTCGTCGCTCGACACGAACCTCAATTCGCTCGATGGCCTGTCGTCGAACGTCGGCGCGGTGCAGGACCGCCTGCAGATGGCCGCCTCGCGGATCCAGACCCTCCAGACCAGCGACACGCAGGTTCTCTCCAGCACCCAGGATGCCGACATGGCGTCGACCGAGATCAGCTTCTCCACTCAGCAGGCGGCGTTGCAGGCGGCCCTGCAGGCGGGCGCGAACATCGTCCAGCAGTCGCTGATGAACTTCCTCGGCACCGGCTCCGGCTAGAGTAAGCCCCGCTTTGTCGCTCACGATCGAGAGCTCGCGCTTCGGGCGCGTGCAGATCGACCCGGATACGGTCCTGGAGTTCCCCGAAGGCCTGATTGGACTCGGCGGGTCGCGCTACGCGCTGCTGGCGACGGACCCGGAGGCGCCGTTCGCGTGGCTGCAGTCGCTCGAGGACCCGGCGCTGGCGCTGCCGGTGACGAACCCGCACCGGTTCTTTGCCGAGTTCGCGGTCGAGGTGATCGACGAGGACGCCGAGCGACTCGGCTTCGACTCCTCGGGCGCCATGGACGTCTATGTGACCGTGCGCGCCGCGCCGGCGCTGGAGGACTTCACGGCTAACCTCAAGGCGCCGATCCTGGTGAGCTCCGGCAGGGCGTACCAGGTGATCAACCAGGCGCCTGGCTGTGAGCTCCGCGCGCCGCTGTTCGCAGCCCCCGACGGGGATAGCGCACCGGACGCCGATCCGGCATGCTGAGAATCAGCCGACGCGCCGGCGAGCGGATCATGCTCGGCGACGACACGATCATCGAGGTCCTCGAGGTCCGGGGCCAGACGGTCCGGATCGGGATTGACGCTCCGCGCGAGGTACCGGTCTACCGCGTGGAGATTTGGCTCGAGGTCAAGCGCGAGAACCAGGCCGCCGCCGAGGCGGCGGCTGCCGCTGAGCTACCCGACTGGCCCAAGTAACCGCGTCCGGCCGGCTAGGCCCTTGCCCTACGCCACCTCGCTGAACAGCGCCTCGTCGGCTTCGAGCTCGACGCGGAGCTTCTTGGTGATCTGCCCGTGGATCTGGCAGACACGGCTCTCGGTGACGCCAAGGATCTCGCCGATCTCGCGCAGGGTCAGGTTGTAGACGTACAGCAGGACCGCGACCTTGCGCTCGCGCTCGGGCAGGCGCTCGAACGCCTTGCGGAAGCGGGCCTTGGCCTCGTCGACCATCGCCGAATGCTCGGGGTCGCAGTCGCGGTCGTCGGAGTGCAGCGTGTCGATCCGCTCGATCGTGGTGTCGTCCTCGGCGAGGACCACGGTGTTCAGCGACCCGACGTGGGAGCGGGCGATCTCGTCCTGGCGGGTGATCAGGTCGTGGGTCGAGATTCCGAGGGACTCGCTCAGCTCCTCCCTGGAGGGCTTGCGGCCGTACAGGCCGACGAACTGCTCGTTGGCCTTGTTGATGTCGCGGTCCCAGCGGCGCAGCGAGCGCGGGGCCCAGTCGTTGCGGCGAAGCTCGTCGAGCACCGCGCCGTGGATCCGGGTCCACGCGAACTGCTCGAGCGTGGCGCCCTTGTTCGGGTCATAGCGGTCGATCGACCGGATCAGGGCCTCGAGGCCGCACGAGATGAAGTCCTCCACCTCGCAGCGGGCGGGGATCTCGCGCGCCTTCTTGTACACGATGTACTTGACCATCGGCGCGAACGTCAGGACGAGGCGGTCGCGAATCCTCGCATCTCCGGTCCGCTTGTACGCCTGCCACAGTTCGAGTGTCTCCTGCGCCGACATCCGGCCGCTCTTGTCCTTCGCCTTCCGCATTTACAGGACTCCGTATTCTCGAGGGAATTGGGGGCCGGGCTCAAGTTCCGGCTTGCGTGATTGACATCGGCCAAAGCGCGTCTGTATGCATCCGCGCCGGCCCGCAACCCCAGTCCGTAGTTCCCCGCAAGATGCCGCCTAATCGTTCGCAAATCCTTCTCTTACGTGGGATCAACCTCGGCCCTCACAAGCGCGTGCCGATGCCGCAGTTGCGTGATCTGTTGACGGACGCGGGGTTCGACGACGTCCGGACGTACGTGGCGAGCGGCAACGTCGTCCTGTCCTCGGGTGTCAGCGCGAAAAAGCTCGGCGCGCAGTGCGAGAAGCTGATCGCGAAGCGGTTCGGGTTGGACGTCGACGTGATTGTCCGCACGGCCGACGAGCTCGCCGAGGTCGTGCGTTTGAATCCGCTCGCGGACGTCGCCGAGGACCCCAAGCGCTACCAGGTCAGCTTCTGCGACGGCGAGCCCGACCCGGAGGCGGTTGAGCGGATCGCGGCCGCGGCGGCGCCGTCGGAGAAGCTCGTGGCGATCGGCCGGGAGCTGTACGCCTGGCACCCGGACGGGGTGGGGCGCTCGAAGATGTGGACGAAGCTGGCGGGCTCCGGTCTGGGTGTCCGCGCCACCGCGCGGAACTGGACGACGGTCACCACGCTGCTCGAGATGGCCGGCGATTCCTGAGCATGTACCGGTACACGATCGCCGACGTGTTCACGGAGGTCCCGCTGCAGGGCAACCAGGTGGCGGTGTTCACCGACGCGTCGGGCCTGAGCGACGAGGTCATGCAGCGGGCCGCGCGCGAGATGAACCTGTCCGAGACGGTGTTCGTGTTCCGGGCCGGGGATCCGAATGCGCATTTGCGGGTGCGGATCTTCACTCCCGCCACCGAGCTTCCGTTCGCCGGCCATCCCGTGCTGGGGACGGCGTTCGTGGTCGGCCGGGCGATGGGGTCGAAGGTGGTCCGCCTCGAGACCGGTCTGGGCGTGGTGCCGGTCACGCTCCAGCGCGCCGACAGTGGCGCGCCCACGTACGGGGAGATGGAGCAGTTCGTTCCGGCGTCGGAGCCGTTCGATGCGGTCGACGAGCTGGTGGCGGCGCTCGGTCTGGCTCCGGGCGCCGGCGCGCTCCCGATCGAGGGATACCGCAACGGCCCGGTGCATGTATACGTGGAGCTTCCGAGTGAGGAGGCGGTCGCGGCGCTGAAGCCGGACCTGGCCGCGCTCGAGCGACTCGGCGTGTACGGGTTCAACTGCTTCGCAGGGACCGGCGAGCGCTGGAAGACGCGGATGTTCGGGCCCGCGCTCGGCGTCGCCGAAGATCCCGCCACCGGGTCGGCGGCGGGGCCGCTCGCGGTTCATCTGGTGCGGCACGGCCGGGTGGCGTTCGGGACCGACATCGAGATCGTGCAGGGCGTCGAGATCGGGCGGCGCTCGGTGCTGCACGCCCGCGTCGAGGGAGCCGGGGATCACGTCGAGCGGGTGTTCGTGGGCGGCTCGGCGGTGATCGTCGCGCGGGGCGAGTATCGGTTGGAGTAGGGGCCGCCGGCGGCGGATTCCGGGGAATCCGCCTCGACGCGCTCCGCAGCGGCCCTGTCACGTGACGGATCCACGTACGTTTCGACGCCGAATTCCCCGGGGCCGTTCCGGGCGGCCTCCATGCCCGCCGGGCTGGTCGCGATCACCTCGGCCGGGTCGCGGCGACGGCCCCGGTCGGCATCCATGCCTCGCGGACGGGGCCTGCCGCGCCACATCCGACGGATGCCCGGCGGCAAGGCCCCAGGGATGTCGAGCCAAGCGAGACCCCTTGTCCCAGTGACGAGCCGGTGGAATACTCGGACGACCGGTCCATCTCTTCCGGAGGTGACTCATGTCAGAGCCGGCCAAAGTCCTCGTCGTAGCGCACCAGACGGCGGCGACCCCCGGTTTGCTCGAAGCGGTCAGGCAGCGTGCAGGGCGCAGTCCGGCGAGGTTCCACCTGGTTGTCCCGCGCCAGGCGCACGGGATGCATAAGGTCGTGGACCCGCAGGATGCCAGCGTCGATGAGGCCAACCAGGTGCTCGTGGTGGCGCTGCCGAAGCTGTCCGACGCCGCCGGCGCGGAGGTCACCGGCAGCATCGGCGATGCCGAGCCGCTGATGGCGATCCAGGATGCGGTCAACCTCGGCGACTACGACGAGATCATCATCTCGACGTTGCCGCTGGGGATCTCGCGCTGGTTGAAGCTCGACCTGGTCAGCAAGGCGCGCGGGTTGGGACTTCCGGTGACGCATGTGGCGGCGCCGAGCAAGGTCGAGGCCGCGGCCACCGTGTAGCGCGCTGGGGCCGTTCCGGCCTCGGTGACCGAAAATCGAGGGGACTGTGTTATCTGGCCTCGGGCCGGGTAGGGATGTGGTCGAGGAGAGTTCATGCTGCGATTGCATCCCGGCACAGTCGACTACGTGATCATCGCGATCTACTTCGCGGTCGTGCTGGGAATCGGGTTCGTCGCCCGGCTGTCGATCAAGACCGACCTCGACTTCTTCCTGTCCGGGCGATCCTTGCCGGCGTGGATCACGGGACTCGCCTTCATCGCAGCGAACCTGGGGGCGCTCGAGATCCTCGGCCAGTCCGCCAACGGCGCCCAGTACGGCGTCCCCGCTGTCCATTACTACTGGATCGGCGCGGTGCCCGCAATGGTCTTTCTCGGCCTGATAATGATGCCGTTCTATTACGGGTCCAAGGTCCGGTCGGTGCCCGAGTACCTGCGCCGGCGGTTCGGCGACGCCGCGCACATCTTCAACGCGCTCACGTTCGCGGTCGCCACCGTGCTGATCGGCGGCGTAAACCTGTTCGCGCTGGCGCTGATCATTCACCTCCTGCTCGGTTGGCCGATCGGTGGCTCGATCCTGGCCGCCGCGGCGATCGTGCTCATCTACATCACGCTCGGCGGGCTGACGTCCGCCATCTACAACGAGGTGCTCCAGTTCTTCGTGATCTGCGCCGCTCTGATACCGCTCACGCTGGTGGCGCTGCACTCGGTCGGCGGCTGGTCGGGGCTCGAGCACCGGATCAAGGCACTGCCCGCGCTCGGGAAGGCCGGACTGCACGCCTGGAAGGGCCTCGGTGTCCATCACGAGACCAGCCCGCTGAAGTCGAACTGGATCGGGGTGGTGTTCGGCCTCGGCTTCGTCGTCAGCTTCGGCTACTGGACGACGAACTTCGCCGAGGTGCAGCGCGCCCTGTCGGCGAGGAACCTGTCGGCCGCGCGGCGTACGCCGCTGATCGCCGCCTACCCGAAGATCTTCCTGCCCGCGATCATCATCCTGCCGGGCCTGATCGCCGTCGCCACCGTCCATGGGCTCGGGGTCGGCAAGGACCTTTCCGTCCAGTACAACACCGCGATCCCGCACCTGATCAGCCAGTTCTTCCCCGAGGGGATGCTGGGGATCGCGATCGTTGCGCTGATCGCCGCGTTCATGGCGGGAGTCGCCGCGAACGTCACTGCGTTCAACACGGTGGTTACGTACGACCTGATCCAGCCGTACATCTGGAAAGACCGCGAACCGGCGTTCTACCTGCGCTGGGGGCGGCTGGTGACGGTCGGCGGGATTTTCATCTCGATCGCCATGGCGTTCGTCGCCAAGGGCTACTCGAACATGATGAATTACATCCAGACCCTGTTCTCGATCTTCAACGTGCCGCTGTTCACGACGTTCATCGTCGCGATGTTCTGGAAGCGCGCGACCGCGTGGGGTGGGTTCTGGAGCCTCGTCGCCGGCACGGCCACCGCCTACGGGGTCAATCGCCTGGCCGCGTACCACTTGATCTTCCACTTCGGCTCGCCGCTGAGCGCGAGCTTCTGGCAGTCGATCTGGGCGTTCGTCGTCGGCACGGTGGTGCTGGTGGCGGTGTCGCTGGTGACCAAGCCCAAGCCGCGCGAGGAGCTGCAGGGGCTCGTGTGGGGACTCACGCGCAAGGACGAGCGCGAGATCGATGCCGACCCGCGCGATCGCCTGTGGTGGCGCTCGCCGTGGCTTCTGGGGGGCGTCGCGATGGCGATCGTGATCGCGCTGAACATCATCCTCATCTAGGAGTCACTTATGTCGTCAACTTCCAAGCGCAGCCGTTGGCCTCGCCCGTCGTCGCGTACCGGGCCGATGCAACCGACCGGCGACAGCGATGCGGACGAGGCGGAGGCGGCGCGGGCGGCCAACAGGTTCGACATCCGCCGCCTGATCGGCGGGCTGTTCTGCCTGTACGCGCTGATCCTGATCGCGCTGGGGCTGTTCGGCTCGCACACGATCAAGAACAAGGCCGACGGGATCAACGTAGACCTGTGGACCGGCCTCGGGATGCTCGTGGTCGGGGCACTGATGCTCTTCTGGGCGCTTTCGCGGCCCGTCATGCCGGAACCGGCCGAGACGCGGGGCCACGGGTCGGGGCGGATCCGGCGGGCGCCGGCGACGTAGAGTTGCGTTGCGCGCTCGGGGTGCGGACCCTTACTCGAGGGTCGCGTTCACACTGATCTCGACGCCGGCGAGCGCGCGCGAGATCGGGCAGCCCTTGCCGGCGTCGGCGGCCGCCTGCTCGAACCCCGCCTGATCGATTCCAGGGACGCGACCGGTGACCGTGAGCTCCGAGGTGGTGACGGTGGGCGCACCGTCACGCTCGTCGAGTGTCACCTCCGCGGTGACGTCGAGATGCTCAGGCGCGTGGCCGGCTTCGGTCAAGCCGTGGGCGAGCGCCATCGAGAAGCAACTCGAGTGTGCGGCGGCGATCAACTCCTCCGGGCTCGTCTTGCCCTCGGAGCGTTGGGTGCGGGATGCCCACGTGACGGCGAGATCGTTCAGTGCGCCGCTCGCCCCGTTGAGGACCCCGTTCCCGTGCGCAAGGTCGCCGTCCCAGCCGGTCGTCGCGGTCCGCTCAGCCATCGGCATGTCTGCTCTCCTCCTAAGTCGAAATTGTCGGTGGCGCCTGACGACGGCGCCTCAGTGGTGGTCGATCACGCGGTCGATCAGCCCGTACTGGACGGCCTCATCGGCCTTGAAGAAGCGGTCGCGCTCCATGTCGGCGTGTACCTGCTCGACCGACTGCCCGGTGTGGTGCGCGTAGATCTCGTCGATCCGCTGGCGGATGTTGAGGATCTCGCGGGCGTGGATCTCGATGTCGGTCGACTGTCCCTCGAAGCCGGCCGACGGCTGGTGGATCAGGATGCGGCTGTTGGGCAGCGAGAAGCGCTTGCCCTTCGTTCCGCCGGTCAGCAGCAGGGACCCCATCGACATCGCGATCCCGACGCAGATCGTCTGGATGTCGGGCTTGATGAACTGCATCGTGTCGTATATCGCCAGCCCCGAGTAGATCGAGCCGCCGGGGCAGTTGATGTAGATCGAGATGTCCTTGTCCGGGTCCTGGGACTCCAGATGAAGTAGCTGGGCGACCGTCAGGTTCGCGATCGTGTCGTCGATCGGGGTGCCGAGGAAGACGATGCGTTCGTTCAGCAGGCGGCTGTAGATGTCGAACTCGCGCTCGCCGCGCGCGGTTCGTTCAATCACCATCGGGATCAGGGGCATGGCTGGAGCCTAGTCGGTTGTCGGGAGAATCACTGCGCTGCCCTCGAAGCGGCCGGCTCTGAGGTCGCCCAGCGCCTCTTCGACATGGTCCAGTGGGTACGTCGTGACGGTCGTTTTCACGGGGACCTTGGGGGCGAGCGCGAGGAACTCCTCGCCGTCCTTGCGGGTGAGGTTCGCGACCGAGCGGATGCTGCGCTCGCCCCACAGATCGTCGTAAGGGAAGCTCGGGATGTCGGACATGTGGATGCCGGCGCAGACGACGGTGCCAGCGGGGGCGAGGGCTTTCAGGGCTTGGGGGACGAGCTCGCCGGCCGAGGCGAAGATGATCCCGGCGTCGAGTTGCTCGGGGGGCAATTCGTTCGAGGCCCTCGCCCAGATTGCGCCGAGGGATTTCGCGAACGTCTGGGTCCGGTCATCGCCGGGGCGCGTGAACGCGTACACCTCGCGGCCCTGATGGACGGCGACCTGGCAGATCTGGTGCGCGGACGAGCCGAATCCGTACAGCCCGAGCCTGGTGGCGTCGCCCGTGAAGCGGAGCGCGCGGTAGCCGATCAGGCCTCCGCAGAGCAGCGGCGCGGCTTGGTCGTCGGGGAGCTCATCGGGGAGCTCGAGGCAGTACCGCTCGTCGGCGACCGTCAGCTCGGCGAAGCCGCCGTCGATGTCGCGGCCGGTGAACTTTGCGTTCAGGCACAGGTTCTCGCGGTCGGTCGCGCAGTAGCGGCAGGTGCCATCGGTCCACCCGAGCCACGGAACGCCGACGCGCCGGCCGTCGTTCGCGATGCCGACGATCTGGTGGCCGAGTACGACCGGCAGCTTCGTCGCCTCGATCTCGTGGTCGCGGAGATGGAGGTCGGTGCGGCACACGGCGCACGCCGTGATGTTCAGGAGCAGTTGCCCGGGCGCGGGCTCCGGGTCAGGCAGCGTGGTCGCTCTGACGGGCTCGCCCTGGCGCTCGAGGATCACGGCGCGCATGGTTGGTCGTACAGTCCGAGTGGTTGTGCGGTCCGAGCTGGTTGTGCGGGTCGCTGCTTACGGGACGGCGTCAAGCCAAGCCTGGCGCGTGGTGTGCAGCGCCGGCGCGGCGCCTTCGCGCAGTTCGCGCCGGACCTCGCCGAGGGTGCCGAAGCGCTCGGCGACGACGTTGTGCTGGTGGATGGTCTCGAGGTTCACCTGACGGGCCGAGACGAAGGCGGCGTCGTTCAGGTCCGGGAACGCGTCGACGACGCCACGGATCATCTCCCGCACGCAGTCCTCCACGAACCGGGGGCGGCGGTGAGCCTTCTCGACGACGTGCGCCTCGTCGGAGCGCTTCATCAGCTCGTAAATCTCCGACGACATCGCGTGCTCCACGATCGCGAGCAACGCGCCCGCGTCGATCTCGTCGTCACACAGCTCGGTGCAACCGATGTGGAGTGTTCCGAGGCCGCGCTGGTTGTGCGTGGCGACCGGAACCGCCTCGAGGATCTTCTCGATGTCGTCGGTGTCGAAGCCCTGTGCCTCCAGGCCGGCCCGGGCTTTGCTTGCCACAAGTTCCTGGGCGCACGGGCAGGCGGTCATGCCCTGGGCGGTTACGCCGATCAGCCGGCGCGTGCCGAGCTCCGAGCACGTCGCCGAGCCGTGCAGCGTGTACAGCTCCTGGGTGTTGATGCCGGACACCGGGGCGGGCTTGTGCTCGGGGAAGCGCGCCTCGATGCTGACCTCGGCCCGTCGCGCGCTTTGCCGGGTCCGGACGAGCTGGGCGATGTGCTCGGCCAGCGTCTCGGCCTTGAACGTCGATTCGCCGAGCACGACCTCGCCGATCGCCTCGTTGACGACCTCCTCGAACCGCGACATGTGCGCGCCCTTCTGGTCGGGGCCGAGCTCGACCACGCATTCGAACCGCGCCGAGAACAGCTGCTCCGAGCCGTTCTGCTGGATCCGGATCACCTTCTCGACACCCGTGACCCCGACGCGCGAGAGGCCCAGTTGGACCGCCGGCCGGCGGGCCTGCACGTCCGTTACGAAAGCGCCGGGGGACGGGTTGGGGGTCATGGCTTCACGTACAGGGTAGAGAGCGCGCGCTCGGGCCTGCGGACCAGGTGCGGATCCGGGGGCTCGCGCCGGCGGATGTGTGTGCCGACACGCCGGACTCGGGCTTGGGGACTATGTACGGATCCGCGGCGCCCAGGACGCGGATTCCCTGGACATCGACGGGGATTGTGGTATCACTCCTTCCCGGCGCAGTTGGGAGAAATCGAGAGAGAGGGCTGACAGAGGCCCCGGGCCGGGGGCTTTCTCGAGGCTGTGTTAGGGAGGAGCTCCGGGGCGAGTGAGCGATAAGTCGATTCTTCTAAGCGATGACGCTCCGATAGCGGAGCTCGATGAGCTGCGACCGCTGATCGCGGAGGGTCAGGAGCGCGGCTACCTGACGTTCGACGAGATCCAGACGTGGCTCGAGGAGTCCGAGGTCAGCAAGGAGCAGGTTCAGGAGCTCCACGCCTACCTCGACGACCAGGGCATCGAGGTCGTCGAAGCCGACGGACGTCCGGCGAAGTCCGAAGGCTCGAGCGTGGAGGCGAGCGCGGCGGCGGCGTCCGAGCCGCGGGCCGAGCAGTCTTCGAAGAAGGTCGAAATCGATCTCACGGTCGAGCCGAGCCTGGACTCGTTACGGCTGTACCTGCGCTCGATCGGCCGCGTCCAGCTGCTGACGGCCGAGCAGGAGGTTACGCTCGCCCGCCGGATCGAGCGCGGCGACATGGTCGCCAAGCAGCGGATGATCGAGGCCAACCTGCGGCTGGTCGTGTCGATCGCGAAGTCCTACCTCGGGCGGGGGTTGACGTTCCTGGACCTGATCCAGGAGGGATCGATGGGACTGATCCGAGCGGTCGAGAAGTTCGACTACCGGCGCGGGTACAAGTTCTCGACCTACGCCACCTGGTGGATCCGGCAGGCCGTCACGCGTGCGATTGCCGACAAGGGCCGCACGATCCGGATCCCCGTCCACATGGTCGAGAAGCTCAACAAGGTCGTACACGTCGAGCGCCAGCTGGTCCAGCAGCTCGGGCGAGAGCCCACCTCCGAGGAGATCGCCGCCGAGCTCGAGACCAACGTGCGCGAGGTCCGCGACGTGCTGCGCATGGCCCAGCAGCCGGTGTCGCTCGAGAAGCCGATCGGCGAGGAGGAGGAGTCCGAGCTCGGCGACTTCGTCGAGGACCAGACCGCGGAATCGCCGTTCGAACTGGCCTCGGAGCGGCTGCGGCGCGAGAACCTGCGGCGCGCGTTGGCGGCTTTGCCCGAACGGGAGCGCGAGGTGATCGAGATGCGCTTCGGTCTGACCGGCGAGCGTCCGTACACGCTCGAGGAGGTCGGGCGTGCGTTCAACGTCACCCGCGAGCGGATCCGGCAGATCGAGAACCACACGCTCAAGAAGCTCGAGGCGCTGCCCGAGGCGCAGCGTCTGCGTGACGCGTCCTAGCCGGCGCGGGTGTCGTAGTCCTGCGCGGCGGCAGGGCGTTTCGTAGTCCTGCACGCGTGGCGTGGCGTGGCGTGGTCGTGGTCGTGGACGGGCCGGGCTGGCTGGTTCGTGGCAGCGGGTGGTGACCGCGCCACCCCGGCGCCGGCTACCGCAGCGCGACCGCGGCGCCGACTCCTGCTGCGGGCCGCGACGTCCGACTTCTACCCGCACCGGTGCGGCCCAGCCCAGCGCGCGCGGCGCAGAACGGTGCGGCCACGATGAGAGCCCACGGCGGCGTCGCCGGCGCGAAACATCCGAGCCGGGTCGCTACAGCCGCGCGTCGAAACGGTCGCGGGATTACATTGTAAAAAAATATAGTTTTGCTATGCTCCGTCCTCGTGAAACCGAAGTCCCCGACAGCCGAAGAGCGCAGTGCCCGGGTTGACGAGATCGTCCGCGACCTCGTCCCGCGCGCCTCGCAGTTGACGCGCCTGATCTTCAAGCAGCTACCGGGTGAGATCACCCGCAGCGAGGGCGGGCTCCTGCGCACGCTGAGCGACGGACCCAAGCGCGTCACCGAGCTTGCCGAGCTCGAAGGACTGGCCCAGCCGACCACGACGATCCTGATCAAACGCCTGGAAGCCAACGGCTGCGTCAAGCGCGAACGTGCTGCGGACGACGGCCGCGTCGTGCTCGTGTCGCTGACGTCCCAGGGCGAGCTGGCGCTCGAGCACTACCGCGCCCAGTACCGCGCGCGGTTGCGAGACCACATCGCCGCCATGCCGGACGAGCAGGTGGCCGCGCTCGCGGATGCCGTCGACGCGATCGACGCGCTGGTCGTGGCCATACAGCAAGGAGAACATCGATGAGCCTGAGTGGAGTGAAGCCTGCGAGCTTCTGGTCGCAGCCGAAGTCAGTGTGGGCGGTGGCGTTTGCCGCCGTCGTGTCATTCATGGGCCTGGGGTTGGTCGACCCGATCCTCCCCGCGATCGCCCAGAGCCTGCACGCCAGCCCGAGCGACGTCGAGCTCCTGTTCACCAGCTATTTCGCGTTCACCGGGGTCTCGATGCTCATCTCCAGTGTCGTCGCGAGCCGCATCGGCGCCAAGCGCACGTTGCTCTTGGGCTTGGTGCTGATCATCGCCTTCAGCGCACTCGCGGGCGCGTCGAATAGCGTTGGCGCGATCGTCGGTCTGCGGGCCGGCTGGGGACTCGGCAACGCCCTGTTCATCGCGACGGCGCTGTCGGTGATCGTCGGGTCGGCCAGCGGCGGCGTCGCCGGCGCGGTGATGCTGTACGAGGCCGCGCTCGGGCTCGGAATCTCGATGGGCCCGCTCGTCGGCGGGGAGCTCGGCGGGATCAGCTGGCGCGGGCCGTTCTTCGGCGTGGCCGTTCTGATGGCGATCGGGTTCGTCGCGATCAGGGTCTTCCTCGAGCCGACCCCGGCGCCACCGGCGTCGCAGCGCGTCTCGGTGCTCGAGCCGCTGCGGGCGCTCCGCCACCGGGCCCTCCGCGGCAGCGGGCTCACCGCGGTGTTCTACAACTTCGGCTTCTTCACGCTTCTTGCCTACACGCCGTTCCCGCTGCACCTCGGGATCCACCAGCTCGGCTACACGTTCACCGGCTGGGGGCTGCTGCTGGCGATCTTTGCGGTGTTCGTCGCGCCGCGGTTCGGCCGGCGGCTCGGCGATGTCCGCGGCCTCGGGCTCGCGCTCGCGGGGATCGTCGCGGTGCTGGCGGTGATGGGCGTGCTGCACGCCTCGCAAACGGCACTGATCGTGTGCGTGATCGTGTCAGGCGCCTTCCTCGGGATCACCAACACGCTGATGACCCAGGTCGTGATGGAGTCCGCCCCGGTCGCGCGCTCAATTGCCTCGTCGGCGTACAGCTTCGTCCGCTTCTGCGGTGGCGCGGTCGCCCCGTTTGTCGCCGGGAAATTGGCCGAGCACGTGAGCGCCCAGGCCCCGTTCTTCCTCGGCGCGGCGATGACCGCGATCGGGATCGGCGTGCTGTTCTTCTACCGTCGCTCGCTGGTGCCGGCCTCGCTGCCGGCCCGAGTCACGTCACCGGCCGTCGACGCGGTGGCTGTCGCGGCCGAGCCCGCGGTCGCTGGCGCCTCCGTTGGCGAGCCGGCCGTCGCCGGCGCCGCGGGTTCCGGTGCCGAGCCCGCGGTTCCTGACGCGCTTGCTCCGACGAGGCTCGCCGGCGCCGGCGGACCGACCGCGGACCGCCGACCGGGCGCCCTCGTGGTTGCGGTCGCCGGCGAGAACGGACGCCGCGTCAGCGCGATGGCCGCACCGCTCGCCCGCGCCCGCGGGGGCGACGTCCACGTCCTGCATGTGATCGAGGAGGACATCCTCGCCGGCGAGGATTCGATCGAGCTCGAGAGCGAGGACTCGGCGGCGGAGCTGCTGGCCGCCTGCGTCGCCGAGCTGCGCGAATCGGGGATGCCGGTCGCGGGTGAGCTGCTCCACAGCGTCGGCACCCACGCCGATGTCGCCGACCGGATCCTGGAGCGCGCCGGGGAGCTCGGCGCCGGCGCGATCGTGATCGGGCCTGAGAGCCGGCACGGCGTGCTCGCCGCCCCGGTTGCCGCGGCGGTGGCGGAGCTCGCGGAGGCTCACGTGATCGTGTTGCACCCGTCGGCCGGGGCCCTCGGCCGCCCGCTTCAGCCGAGCGTCGCCTAGCCAGAACCAGCGGTGCCCGCCGGCCATGCACGGCTGACCCCTCCACGGCTGCATGATCACGTGAGTCCCTCGCGATCAAGTTCTGCGGTGCCGCCGGTCAGACCACTGCGGCGGCCGCCGGCGGCTTCATGCGAGCTCGGCAGCGGTTCGCCGACGCTCCACAGAATTGTTGCAGTTTTGAG
>Ga0335079_10003113_pt1 | contig 19164 bp, 21 predicted proteins | sample Lox_Sample_33_FD_206719 | JGI IMG/M metagenome (GOLD analysis project Ga0335079, IMG submission 206719) | Soil microbial communities from Loxahatchee National Wildlife Refuge, Florida, United States - Lox_Sample_3.3 | ecosystem: Environmental > Terrestrial > Soil > Wetlands | place: USA... | reverse complement strand
TGGCAGCCCCCCCGGCCTCGCCTCACGGATGTGATGGACGCTGACCATCACGCCCCTGGCGGCCATCTGCCTGCTGAACTCCTCCGCGACCATAGCCCCGTTGCCGTATGCGGAGGCGTGCAGGTACTCGATCTTCATGGTGAACCTCCCGCCTGAACCGCGCGGCGCCGGCCAGCCCGCGGCAGGGGCGGCGGACACGGCCGACGGCCCGTGGCCTTCTCCCTCAACACTCCCGCGACGGGATGGCAGGCGCACAGAGCCACAGGTCCCGATGTGAGGGACCGATCGGCCGCCGTTCGGGGCTTGTGGCTTGCATCAGATGGCATAGGCACGGTAAAGGAGTTGCTGGCCGGGTACCGGCAGGGCGTGACCCTGACCGAGCCAGCCTGGTCAGCGCCTCGCGAGGGGGTACGCCATGTTCGCCCGCAAGGGGAGAGTTGCGGCGCTGGCGGTGCTGACCGGCTACGCGGCAGCGCTGGTCGCGACCGGCTGTTCGGTCGATACCGGGCAGCTGAAGCACCAGGCGCGGACCTACCCGATCTCACCTGCGGTGCACACGCTGGTGATCAGCAACCGGGTGGGCGATGTGCATGTGACCGGCGGCGCCGGGCCGGTATCGGTGACCGAGCGGATCAGCTACCGGCACGCGCTGCCGGCTACCGCGCACACGCTGCGCGCCGGAACGCTCACCCTGACCGGAACCTGCCCGATCAGCCAGGCGTGCGACGTCGAGTACCACGTCCGGGTGCCACCGGCCACCACGGTCAGGATCGATGACCGGGTCGGCAACATCCGGCTCGTGGCCCTGACCGGTCAGGTGACCGTGCACATCAGCGCGGGCGGCATTGCCCTCAGGTCGCTGTCGGGGGCCGTCCAGGTCAGTGATCACGCCGGGTCGATCAATGGCTCCGGGCTGTCCTCGGCCACCACCACGATGAGCTCCTATGTCGGCAGCATCAACGCTTCGTTCTCCGCCGCGCCAGCTACCGTGGCCGCCACCACGAGCATCGGATCTGTCTCTCTCCGGCTTCCCGCCGGGGCGGTGTATGCCGTCCACGCGAGCGCCACCGTCGGCAGCATCCATGTCACCGTGCCGCAGGCGAGCAACTCCACGCACAGGATCACGGCCCGCACCGGGACCGGTTCGATCACCATCCGGCCGGCGTGAGCACCGGGGCCTGGTGGCCTCAGGCCCGGGCCGCTGCTGAGCCGGGCGGTCAGGTGCCGCAGTAGGTGACGTGCGGGGCGCTGCCCGCGGGCGCCGGGCCGGTGTAATCCTCCAGGCCGGGCCGCTCGTCGAAAGGCCGGGAGACCGCGTCGAGGAGACGGTGGAACGGCCCCATCTCACCCACAGCCGCCTGTGCGAGCGCCTCCTCGGCGCGGTGGTTGCGCGGAATGTACACGGGGTTGACCCGGTCCATCGCCGCGGCAACCGCGGCCGGGTCCGCTGGCAGCACCGCCGCGCGGCGGGCGGCCCACGCGTCGAAGGGCTCCGGCTGTGTGAACATCGCCCGCGCGGTGCCGGCGGACAGCGCGCGGAAGAACCGCGTGAAGTCCACCTGCTGCGCGCGCATCAGTTCCAGCAGGTCGGTCACCAGTTCCCGGTCCGGCGCGGCGAGCCCGAGCTTGGCCGCCATGCCCTCGTCCCAGTGCCGCTCGTAGGCGCCGGCGAACCCGCTCATCAAGACCTCGGTGGCCGCCCCGGCCGCGGCCTCGCTGTTCTCGTCGATCAACGGCAGCAGGGTCTCGGCCAGCCGGGCCAGGTTCCACGCCATGACCGCCGGCTGGTTGCCGTAGGCGTAGCGGCCGCTGTGGTCGATGGAGCTGAACACCGTGGCCGGGTCATAGGCGTCCAGGAACGCGCACGGGCCGTAGTCGATCGTCTCGCCGGAGATCGTCGTGTTATCGGTGTTCATGACCCCGTGCACGAACCCGGCCAGCATCCACCTGGCCACCAGCGACGCCTGCGCCTCCGCCACCCGCCGGAAGAAGTCGAGATAGCGGTCCGGGGCCCCGGCGGCTTCGGGGTAATGACGGCCAATGGCATAGTCGGCCAGTGCACGCAGCCGGCCAGCGTCGCCGGACGCGGCAGCGTACTCGAAGGTGCCTACCCGCAGGTGGCTCGCGGCGGCGCGGGTAAGCACCGCACCCGGCAGCGTGCTCTCGCGAAGCACCCGCTCGCCGGTCACCACCACCGCCAGCGCCCGCGTGGTCGGGATGCCCAGGCCCTGCATGGCCTCGCCGATCAGGTACTCGCGCAGCATCGGGCCCACCGCGGCCTTGCCGTCGCCGCCGCGCGCGAACGGGGTCCGCCCCGACCCCTTCAGGTGCAGGTCGCGGCGGCAGCCGTGGATGTCGATCACCTCGCCGAGCAGCAGCGCCCGGCCGTCCCCGAGCCGGGGCACGAACACGCCGAACTGATGACCGGCGTAGGCCTGGGCGACCGTCGTGACTCCCCCACCGGCCTGCCCCACCAGCAGCAACACGCCCGCCGGCTCCCGCAGCGCCGCGGGATCGGCGCCCAGCTCCGCCGCCAGTTCCTCGTTGAGCACCAGCAGCTCCGGAGCGGGCACCGGCGCCGCCGCCCATGGCATGGACAGGCCCGGCACCTCGCGGGCGTAGGAATCATCGAACCGGAACAAGGTCGTGGCCACGGTCATACGTCAAGGCTACGGACCAGACAGGCCATAGCAGACTGCTCCGGGCTCACCGAGCTCATCGTCTCGGGCGCGGGGCTCAGCGAGCTCCCGCCGGAACGGGGCCGGCAAGTGCGTCCTGTCTGCTCGAAGACGGGACGCTGCGCCTGGCTGCCAGCTGCCTGAGTCAGGCGCCGACGCCGTCCAGCGTGCGTAGCGCCTCGTCATCGAGCGTTACGTCTTCGGCGGCCAGGTTTTCCCGTAGATGGGCGATGGAGCCGGTCCCGGGAATGAGGAGCACGTTGGGAGCCAGCTGCGGCAGCCACTGGAGCGCGACCTGGGCCGACGTGATACCGAGCCGGGCGGCTGTCTGGGCGACCACCGGGCTGGTGAACACGGGGTTGTCCCGGCCGCGCGGCCAGCCAAGCGGGCAGAACGGCACGAACGCGACTCCGCGGCTGAGGCACTCCTCGGGAAGGGGCGCCGCGCGGCGGTCGGCGAGGTGGAACAGGTTCTGCACGCAGACAACGTCGGTCCCTGCCATGGCGTGCCGGAGCTGCTCGAGGCGGGCTCGAAGGCGGCGGAGAACAGATGGCTGGCCGCCAGGCTGCGGTAGGGGCGCCATTTGTCGGCGATGGCCAGGACCTCCTGCTGGCTGGCAAGGTGACCGAGCCGGCGGCCCTGGACGAGGACGAACTACAGGCCCTTCACCGCGAGGTTTACGGCGAGGCTGATCACGGTGCGTCGTTCATCCGGCAGCTCCGGGTGTGGCGCCGCCAGCAGGGGTTCGCCCCGGCTGAGGCCTGCCACGGTGACTATCTGGTCGGTTTCGCAGCGGGGATGCCGCTGCGGCCATCCACTTCCTGGTGGAAGGGCCTGACCACCCCGCTGCCAGCTGCCGTAGCCACCGAGCACCCCGGCCGTACCTTCGCGCTGATGAACCTGCTGGTACGCGCGTCATTGCGCAGACAGGGCATCGCAGGATCCCTGCATGACCTCATGCTCGGCGGCCGCCCCGAGGAACGAGCCACGGTGACCGTCCCGCCAGGAGCCACTGCGGCGCAGGCGGCCTTCCGGAACTGGGGCTGGAACAGGGTCGCGCGGATCCGCGAGCCCCATCCCGGTGGGCCCGTGCTGGACGTGCTGGTCATCGCCCTGCCAGCGAGTCGTGATTAGGCCACGAAAACCCGGGCGAGGATCATGCTGGGCGTCCAGCTGCACCAGCGCCGGTCTGTCCCGCCACCGTCCGCATTGAAGACAGCCGCCTGAGCCCGTCGCAGGTTGGCTGGAGACGTAATGTGGGTGATCCCCGCGGAGGCGGCCGGATCAAGGGAGCAGTCGCTGGTGGCCACGAGCCCTTGCAGCACAGCCGGCAGGTCCCACAGCGCAACTGGCCTTGTCTCGCGCGGTGCCATGCTGGCAGGCGCCGGAGGTGTTCGTGATGAATGACACGAATGGCCGATCGGGTCGCAAGGTTGCGGTGCTGGGGCCGATCCCGCGCGACCAGATCGTGACCCATGCCGGTGAGCGGTTCCACAAGTACGGGTGCGTCATGTACACGGCGGTTGCCCTCTCGGCTCTGCTGGATGCTGGCGACACGATCGTCCCGATTTCACATGTCCGCCGACAGGACGAGGGTCCGATCAAGCAGATCCTGGGGGCCTTCCCGAATATCGACACCTCCGGTATAACGTCGTCGGCCGACCAGGGGGACGTGGTCGAGCTGCGTTACATCGACCAGAATCGTCGCGTCGAGCGGCAGACGAGCTTCATGAACCCGGTCCTGCCGGCCGACATCGACAAGGTGCTCGATGCCGACATGTTTGTCTGCGTCCCGATCACGGACTATGAGGTGGGGCAGTCAACGCTGCGGCACATCAAGGAGCACAGCCGTGCAACCGTGATGCTGGATGCCCACGGCCCTGCGACGACGCTCACCCGCAGCGGCGAGCGCCATCCCAGGGTGTGGGCTGACCAGGACGTATGGCTTCCGTACATCGACATCCTGAAGATGAACCTTGACGAAGCGAGCTCGACGTGGCTCGGTGAGTCAGCGGGGGTGACCGCTGATCCGCCAAGACTGAACGATGAACAGCTGCGCGACCTGGCGCGTCACTGTCTGGACCGTGGTGCCGGGGCGGTATGTGTGACCCTTGACGAGCGTGGCTGCGTCGCCTTCTTCCGGGACGGCTCCGGCGGGGTCGCCGAGGAGTTCGTCGATCGCATCGAGGTGGAGCACGTCGTGGACACGACCGGTGCCGGCGACTCGTTCGCCGGCGGACTGGCCTACGGCTTCCTCGCATACCGGGATTACGTCGTCGCCTGCCAGTATGGGAATGCAATGGGCGCTCAGCGCTGTACCGGTACGGATCTGAACGTCTACCTGTCACGAGAGGAAACGGAGCGGCAGATCCTCGCGGCGTACGGCCCTCGATCGTCGTAGGAAGTTCCCTGAACACCGGTCCTGGCGGGCGCCCCGATCAGGGTGCTGCCTCCAGTCATCAGAACGAAGAAGTACGTACCGGACGGCCCGTCCCGAAAGCCAGATCCAGCATGGAGCCAAAGATCACGATGGCGACGCGGGGTTTGCAAAGGCGGCCGCGACGGCAGGAGGTGCCGTGGACGGTTTCTTGCTCGGCTATGACGGGTTCGATCCCGGGGCTGAGGGGCTGCGCGAAGCGCTGACCTCGACGGGAAACGGCTACCTGTGTACGCGCGGCGCGGCGGAGTGGCAGGACGCCGACGGCGTGCACTATCCGGGTACCTATGTGCACGGCGGCTACAACCGTGAGACGACGATCCTGGGTGGCCAGCCCGTGCTCAACGAGGACCTGGTTAACCTGCCGAACTGGCTGGTCCTCATGCTGCGGATCGGGGGCGAGGACGCGATCCAGCTCGCCGATGTCGCATTGCTCAGCTACCGCCATGAACTCGACATCCGGAACGCGACCCTCGTCCGCCAGCTCCGGTTTCGTGATGCCGGTGGCAGGGAGACAACGCTGAAAAGCCGCAGGTTCGTCAGTATGGCCGACGTTCACCACGCGGGGATCGAGTGGACGCTCGTCCCGGAGAATTGGTCGGGCCGGGTCGAGGTGATCTCGGCACTCGACGGCCGGGTGAGCAACCGCGGCGTCGGCCGGTATCAGCAACTCGAAGGCCGCCATCTAGACCCCGTCTCCCCGCGGACGTGGGGGCCCGAGGTCATCGCGCTGAAGGCCGAAACCCGGCAGTCGAATCTCTACATCAGCCAGGCGACCCGCACCCGTGTGTTCAGCGGCGGGCAACAGCTGCCGGTAGGGCGGATGCTCTACCAGATGGAGGACTACATCCAGCAGGTCCTGGCCTTCGACGTCCATCAGGGCGCGGCCACCCAGGTCGAGAAGATGGTGTCGTTCTACACCTCACGGGACCCGGCGGTCAGTGACACGCTGGTGAGAGCGGCCACGTCGGCGGCCCGGCACGACGAATTCGCCGCCTCGTTCCGCCGCCATAGTGCGGCGTGGGACGAACTGTGGCGGGTGTGCGACGTGCGCGTGTCCGGAAACAACCGGGTGCAATTGCTGCTCCGGCTCCACATCGCGCACCTCCTTCAGGTCTGCTCCCGGCACACCGCGGACCTGGACGCAGGGCTGCCCGCCCGCGGACTCAACGGCGAGGCCTACCGCGGGCACGTGTTCTGGGACGAGATTTACGCGTTGCCGTTCTTCAACTTCCGGTTGCCTGAGGTCACGCGAGGGCTGCTGATGTACCGCTACCGCCGGATGGGGGAGGCGCGGGCAGCGGCCCGGGAGGCAGGGTGGCGGGGCGCGATGTTCCCATGGCAGAGCGGCAGCGAGGGTACCGAGGAAACCCAGCGCGTCCACCTCAACCCGCTGTCGGGCCGCTGGGAGCCTGACCTCAGCCGCAACCAGCGGCACGTCAACGCCGCTATCTTCTACAACATCTGGCGCTACTTCCAGACGACCAATGACCTGGAGTTCCTTGATCGCTACGGCGCGGAGATGATGCTCGAGATCGCGCGCTTCTGGGCATCGATCGCCCACTTCAACCCCGAGCGGGAGCGCTATGAGATCCACGGCGTGATGGGCCCCGACGAGTTCCACGAGAAATACCCGGATGCGCCGGAGGGCGGGCTGCGCAACAACGCCTACACCAACATCATGGTGGCGTGGCTGTGCGATATCGCCGGCAGGCTGCTGACACTGCTACCTGACAGCCGTGCCGAGGCGCTGCGTGCACGGCTGGGCATCGGCGCCGACGAACTGGCGCTGTGGCAGGACATGAGCCGCCGGACCTTCGTCCCGTTCCACGGCGATGGAATCATCAGCCAGTTCGAGGGTTACAACGATCTGGAGGAACTCGACTGGGACGCATACCGCGCGAAATACGGCAACATCCAGCGGCTCGACCGGATCCTGCGCGCGGAGCATGACGACCCGAACCGGTACCAGATCACCAAACAGGCCGACACGGTGATGCTGTTCTACCTGTTCTCGCGCGAGGAACTGCGCGAGATCCTCGGGCGGCTCGGGTATGACTACCGTCCCGATACGGCCACGCGGAACGTCGCGTACTACGACCGGCGCACCTCGCACGGCTCGACATTGAGCTTTGTCACTCACGCGGGGGTACTCGCCGCGCTCGACCCCGAAAGCTCGTGGGAACGATTCCTGGTCGCGCTGGGCAGCGACGCCGACGACATCCAGGGCGGCACGACGAAGGAAGGCATCCACGTCGGTGTCATGGCCGGGACACTCGACGTCATGCAGCGGTATTACGCGGGCACCCACGTCCGCGGCGATGTGCTGTACTTCGACCCCCGTCTCCCGGGCCAGCTGGATGGCTTGTCGTTCCCGATCCAGTTCCGGGACACGCCGATACTGGTCACCGTCACCGGCGAACAGCTGACGCTGGCCGTCCACCCCGAGAGCGTGAGCCGCCCGGTCGAGGCCGGTGTCCCCGGCGACGTTCGCGAACTGCGTGCTGGCGACCGCGCTGTGTTCGAGCTCAGCTAGGGACTCACTTCACCGGTGGAGCCATGCGATGATCTGGCCGTGGGGCCTGCCGAGGGATCGGATGCCGTTGCCGACCGCTGACAGCCACTGCCGCCCTGGTGCGGAACGGCGACCTGCCCTGCCCGCTCCAGCAGATCCCGTTCGACACCGCCGACCGCGTGACCCCGTCACCGGCATCCTCGCCGCCCATGGCAGCCCGCCGGGGGAGCAATTCGCCGATGTCGGCGACATCACCCGGCTTCCTAAACGGGTTCACTTTGCTTCCCGGATCGGCACCGTCCCCATCGACGCCTCCACCGGCCGGCACACCCGCTGCCGCAGGTTAGCGTTCAACTCCACGGTTAATGACGGTCAAACAATCTTGGAAGTCATCCTGCAACCTCCTCGTTAGCCCAGTGACCTGGGCTTATGGTCGGGATGGCCGGATTCGAACCGGCGGCCTCCTGCTCCCAAAGCAGGCGCGCTAACCAAGCTGCGCCACATCCCGTGGAACCGAACGTAGCCTACCGTCCACATGCCAGCACCCGGGGGTGCCGCAGCGCCTCGTGGTGTGGCACTGGCCTACGCGGTGCACTGGCCCGCCCAGGCATCTTCCTGCGCCCTCGGTGCCACCGAACCGGTACGCTATCGATGCTCACTTGGTGCTGGGCACGTCGCCCCACCAGGCGCGCGGGCGTAGCTCAATGGCAGAGCCCCAGCCTTCCAAGCTGGTCATGAGGGTTCGATTCCCTTCGCCCGCTCCAAAGTATAACCCCAGGTCAGGAGGCATCCCCTCGCTTGTGGCGATCCTGTGGCGTTCGGTGGCCGGTCATGCCATACGCGTGCCATTGAGCCTTCTCGGTGCCGCCTTCGATGAGCGCCCTCGGCGCGCGTGGTGTATCACATAACGTGATACACCACTGGCGTGACGTCAGCCATCAGCGTGCGCCTGGACGCCGAGACCCTCCGGGCGCTGGCCCAGCTGGAAGCCACCGGCCTGAGCCGGTCTGAAGCGATCCGACGGGCGATTCTCGACAGCGCCGCCCGGCTGCAGCGGCATGCCGCGCTGGCGGCCGAGGTGGCGGTGCTCGAGGCCGACGACGACGATCGGCGCGAGATGCTTGAGGTCGCGGCCGTCATGGAGATCATGCGTGCTGCGGGGTGACGTCCACGAATCCGCCTCCCGCGCGGGACCGGTCACGATCCGCCGGGCCGACGCTACGGCGTGATCGTTCAAGCCAACGAGCTCCTGCCGCGCTCGGTGGTGCTGGTTGCGCCAACGTCACGCAGCGCCAAGCCAGCATCATTCCGCCCCGAGATCGACCTGCTAGGGCGTGTTGCTAAACCCCCGATGGTGGCCCTCGGGCGATTCTGGATGTCGTGTCGCGTGATGTGATCTCGGATGAGGCGTGGGCCGTGATCGGCCCCTTGTTCCCGAAAGTGAGGGCCACCGGGCGGCCTCCAGTTGATCGTCGGACCGTGGTCGAGGCGACGGCGTGGCGGTTCCGGACCGGCGCGCCGTGGCGAGACGTGCCGGAGCGGTTCGGGAACTGGAACACGATCTACAAGAACTTCAACCGGTGGGCTGAGCAGGGCGTCTGGGCGCGAGTGCTGGAGAAGACACAGGCACTCGCGCAGCAGAACGGGGACCTGCACTGGGTCGCCTCGATCGACTCCACCATCGTGCGCGTGCACCAGCACGGCGCGACCCTACCGCGCACCACAGGGGGCCGGATCGAACTACAAGAAGTTCGGTGACGAGCCGCCCGATCATGCAATCGGCCGCTCCCGGGGCGGTCTGACGACGAAGAACCACCTGGTCTGCGACGGGAAAGGACGTGCGCTCGCGTTCATCCTCACCCCGGGGCAGGCAGCCGATACCAGCATGCTGGCGGCGACGCTCGAGCAGATCCGGGTGCCGGTCGGGCGCGGCCGTCCACGCACACGTCCGGACCGGGTGATGGCGGACAAGGGGTACCCGTCGAAAGCGAACCGGGCCTGGCTGCGTCAGCGCGGGATCGCTGCGACGATCCCGGAGCGTGAGGATCAGATCGCGCACCGGCGGAAGAAGCGGGGCCGTCCGATCGACTTCGGCGACGAGCAGCGGGAGCGCTACAAAGGCCGCAACGTCGTCGAGCGATGCTTCAACAAGCTCAAGCAGTGGCGCGGCATCGCGATGCGCTCAGACAAGACCGCCCGCAACTACCACGCCGGCCTCTGCCTCGCCGCAACGCTCCACTGGCTCATCACCGTCGCAACAACGCGGCCTAATGTTGTCGCGTGCCATTCGCGCGAAACAGAGATGTTCGGCTTCACTACACGGTGAGCGGCTCCGGGCGGCCGCTGCTGTTCATCCCGGGTCTCGGCGTCTCCATCGCAGACATGACGCCATTGGTGACAGCACTTGCCGCGCGCGCGACCGTCATCGCGGTCGACAACCGCGGCGCGGGCCTGAGCGACAAACCCGACGAACCCTACTCGATCGCCGTGATGGCGGCTGATGCGGCCGCAGTCGCGGAGGATTCTGGATTCGTGCCCGTCGATGTCCTCGGTTACTCCCTCGGCGGCAGGATTGCCCTGCAGCTCGCATTGGACCGACCTCAACTGGTCCGGCGACTGGTGCTGCTCTCGACCTCCGCGCGACTGCCCGCGCGTCGACGTTCCCTGATGATGGCGATCGCGCCGTTCCTCCCGATCGGCCCGAAGCCACGGCAGCCTGTATACGCGTTCCGGAGGCAGCGCGCCGCGTCAGAAGGCTACGATGCCCGCAATCGGCTCGCCGAGATCACCGCGCCCACGCTTGTCCTGGCCGGGCGGGCGGACACCATTGCGACGCCCGCGCTTTCAGAGGAACTGCACGCAGGTATCCCCGATTCGCATCTCGAATGGTACGCGGGCGGCCACAACACACCGATGATGTCTGGACGCGCAGCCGTCGCTGAGAGCATCGCGTCGTTCTTGCTCGCCGACAAATGAGATCGGCAGCCGCGCCCGCGCACCAACGTTTAGCAACACGCCCTAGGTGAGACCACTCGTGTCCTGGTTGAGCAGATCGGCGCCGTCGACGCAGGACGGCTGGGTGAACTCGTGGGCAGGGTGAGCCCGGAGCAGCAGTGGGGCATCGATGACGCCCTGATGACCGTCCTTGGGCTCCGCTAGCCGCATCTGCCGAACCGCCACAGCCGCCATTCCACCTACCCGGCCGCGGAATCGCTATCAGTTCGGCCGAGCTGCCGAATATACCTTCGGTAAGTAGTCAAGGCGGCTCCGCTGCGCTCCGCCGCTGCGGCGCTTCCCGCGCCGTGCTTTGGCTTGAGGCCCCGCTCGCACGGGCGCGCCGCACCTCGATGCGGCTAACCCCTTGGCTCAGGTGGCTCATCCTCCGCTTCCCGATTACCCGGCGTCGATCGGAACCCGCCGAGGGCGCTCCGCGTCGCCTGGCGGCGATGGCCTGGTTATCTGCAGTCCGGGGTGCGCGCCCAGCTGGTGCCCTCGGATGGGGTATAGCACAGCCTCTGCCGCCGCCCACGGTCCGGATCGCCACGGCAGCGGAAAGAGATCGAATGCTTACTCGTGGTCGTCGGCTGTAGACTCCGCCGTGAAGCGGGGTGTGAGACCTAATCCAGTGGAGGTGCCGGATGGCCAAGCTCCCACCGCCCCCAGAGGGAATTGTGCTGACCCACTTCATCGTCTCGGACGATGTCGAGCGCTCTCGGCGCTTCTACACCGAAGTACTCGGCGGCAGGGTGGCCTTCCCCGGAGATCCAGTCAATGTTGCGCTAGCCAACAGCTGGATCGTCATCAATGGCGGCGGAGGACCGACCGACGACAAGCCTACGGTCATCCTGGAGACGCCGCGTGATCCGGACCGGGTCAGCAGCTTCCTCAATATCCGGGTTAAAGACATCGAGGCCGTGTACGCCGAATGGAGCGCCCGTGGTGCTGAATTCCTGACGCCGCCGAAACAGCACCAGTTCGAGAAGCGCTGCTACATCCGCGATCCCGACGGTCATCTGATCGAAGTGGGGCAAACCACGGACCCAGAGGGTGACTGGTCGCCCGCTCACTGGCCGTCGAGTACGCCCGCCGAGGAGTCCGAGTGAATGCCGAGATCACCGGCGAAATCCCCTCACATCGACAGCGGCTAGGTCGGCCCATCGGGCCGTCGCTGCGCGATGGCTTCGCCAACCTAGACCGAACCTAGACCCAGCGACCACTCACCTGGGTTTGGCGCCTACGAGGAAGATGGCAGGGCCAGGCCCCCGGTCCGGTTCTCGGTAGCGGGCGGACGCGGCACGTACCCGCATCTGAGCCACCGTCAGCCCAGGAGCGCTTTCCCGTTGGGGCCGGCGACGCGTTGGAGCATGGTGTGCGCGAGCTGCTGAATTTGTGGTGGGAGGGGGACGTAACTGGTGGCGGCGGCGTAGGCCTGGCCGCTGTGGGTGAGCCAGTCCAGCGTGGACAGGTAGTTGCTGAAGATGTAAGTCGTGCCTCTGCGGTGAGGCTGAGGTCCGAGCCTTCTGATATGCCCTGACACGGTTGTTCCTCTGCGTGAAGTAGCGGGAGGTTAGGGCTGCTGGGCGCGGACCCAGGCCTGGGCGCCCATCTGGACCGCCTCCCAGGGGCTTCCGAGCGGGGGTGTGTAGGACAGGTCCAGGTCGCTGACCGCGTCGACAGTCATGTTGTGGAAGATCGCGGTGGCGGCGATGTCGATGCGCTTGGCGATCTCGGCGTGCCGGTGCCCAAACAGCTGCAACCCCAGCAGCCGCCCGGTGGCGCGGTCGCCGGTGACGCGCATCTGGATGCGGTGGCTGCCGGGGTAGTAGGCCTTGTGGTCATCGGCCTCGGACCCGATAGTTACCGGGTCGAATCCTGCCGCGACGGCTTCGTGGTCGCGCAGGCCGGTGCGGGCGGCGGCCTGGTCGAAGATCTTCACCACCTGAGTGCCCAGGCTGCCCGCGAACGCCCGGTTCCCGCCGAGCGCGTTCTCCCCGGCCACGCGGCCCTGCTTGTGCGCGGTGGTGCCCAGCGGGAGGTAGGTCTCGCCGAGCAGCCGGTGGTGAGTGACCACGCAGTCCCCGGCGGCGAATACGTCCGGCAGGCTGGTCCGCATCCCGGTGTCGACCGCGATCGCTCCTTTGATGCTGAGCGTGGCCCCCGCCTCGGCCGCCAGGGCGGTATCGGGACGCACCCCGACCACCACCAGGACCATGTCGGCCAGCCGGGTTACGGCGGCGCTGTCGGCCGCAGTGGCCTGGACATGCAGCCGCCCGGCCTGGCCCGCCGCGGCGCGGCTGATCGCCTGGACGGTTGTGCCGGTCAGCACTTCGACGCCGTGCCCGGACAGCTCGGCGTGGACGAGCGTGCCCAGCTGCGGGTCGACCGTGGGCAGCACCTCTGGGAACTGTTCCATCTGCGTGACTTGCAGCCCTCTGACGGTGAGGGCGTCGGCCATCTCCAGGCCGATGTAGCCGCCGCCGACGATGACCGCGCTGGCCGGGGCGGTGTTTCCCAGGGTGCGCATGACGGCGAAGGTGTCGCCCATCGAGTGCAGCAGGTGCACCCCATCGGCGGGGCCGAGCGCATCGGGTCCGGACAGCCCGCCGATCGGGGGCCGCACCGGGACGGCGCCGGTGCCGACGATCAGCTTGTCGTAGGCCAGCAGCTCCTCCGTGCCGCTGGGGGAGATGATGAGAAGCTTGCGGCCGGGCACGTCGATGCGGCGGGCGGTGGTGTTCAGCCGCAGCCACATCCCGGCCGCCTCCAGGTCGGCGATGGTCCGGTGGGCGAGGTTGCGCCAGTGGGTGACCTCGCCGGAGACGTAGTAGGGGATGCCGCAGATCGAAAAGTTAGGGTAGGCATCGGCGACCACCACACTGACCTCAGCGCCAGGGTGAAGTTCACGGGCCCGCAGCGCGGCGCTGATGCCCGCGTCGCTGCCGCCGATCATGACCAGGTGCATGGCAGCTCCCAGGAGAGGGTCCGTCAGTCAATGGGCTGGCGGTCGCCGGGCGGCCGGGCCGCGGAGGCACCGTCGTGGGCGGCCCGGGCGGTCGCAGGCTCGGCCTGGCTTTGATGGTGGGGGACGACGATGTCGGCGGCCTGCGCGGGGGTGATGCGGGGATACAGCGCCCTGATGACTACCACTGCTAGTACGCCGCCGACGATCTGGGCCGCGATGAAACTCGGTGCCGAGGATGGGGCGATACCGGCGAAGGTGTCAGACAACATCCGGCCGACAGTGATCGCCGGGTTGGCGAAGCTGGTCGAGGAGGTGAAGAAGTAGGCCGCGCCGATGTAGGCCCCCACAGCCGCAGGAGCGGCACGGGACCGGCCCGAGCGGGCCAGCGCGAAGATCACGAGCATCAGCCCAAGGGTGGCGACGATCTCGGACAGGAAGTGCGCCGGGGTGGCCCGGTGCCTGGTCGAGATGCTGACCGCTGGCAGGGCGAACATCAGGTTCGCCACCACCGCCCCGCCGATGCACCCGGCCACCTGAACCGGCAGATACGCGGCGGCATCCCGCCAGCGCAGCCCGCCGAACGCGGCATCCACGAAGGACACCACCGGGTTGAAATGGCCACCGGACACCGGCCCGAACATCAAGATGATCGCGAACAGCCCCGCTGCGGTCGCCGCCGCGTTCTCCAGCAGCTCCAGGCCGGTCTCACCCGGCGACAGACGCTGGGCGGCGATGCCCGAGCCGACCACAACCGCGGCCAGGAACGCACTGCCCAGCAGCTCGGCCAGCAGCCGCCGCCACAGAACCAGGTCGTTCATCGCCCGCTCCCGGCGTTGAACGGGCCGCGGCAGAACCCCGTCTCATCACCGGGACCGGGCGCGGCCAGGCCCGGCGACACTGTGGGCGTACGGATCCCCGAACCTCCGGTAGATTGATTCATGTCGATCCGAAACTAACGCTACGTATCGATGAATGTCAATCGGAGGATTCTGGATGCCCGCGGCGCGTGCCATGACGACCCTTCCGCTGATCGACGAGGCGCTGTGCGGGCCGCCGCTCACCGAGGTCCCGCTATCTGAGAGCGACTCGGTCAGCCTGGCAGCGGTGCTGGCCGCGCTGGCTGACCCGGTGCGGCTGCGGCTGATATCGATCCTCGCCGCCCAGGGCGAGGTGTGCAGCTGCCACCTGCAGGAGCCGCTCGGCAAGAGCCAGCCCACCATCTCCCACCACACCCGGGTCCTGGCCCAGGCTGGGCTCATCGAGGGGGAGAAGCGCGGGAAATGGACCTGGTGGCGGATCGTCCCCGGGCGCCTCGCCGCGGTCCGCGAAGCGCTCGGCGGCAGCTGAGCCCGGCAAGACTCACGCAAGACGAGCAGGCGGACGCAACCAGGCACCGCTGCCGAGTCTTGCCAATTACGTGGTCGCGGGCTTGACGGCGCGGATGATGGCCGAGTGCATCCCAGGGGCTGCCTCGTTCGTGAAGGTCACCGACGCGTCAGTGAACCCCCCTTCGGCGAGCCCGGCGAGATACTCGCTGCGGGACAAAGCACCGGCGATGCAGCCGACGTAGGAGCCAGCCGCCGCGCGGTCGGCAGGGGTGAGGTGATCTTCGGCGACCACGTCGGTGATGCCGATCCGCCCGCCGAGGACCAGGACGCGGAACATCTCTGCCAGGACCGCGGGCTTGTCGGTGGACAGGTTGATCACGCAGTTGGAGATCACCACATCTACCGACGCGTCCGGCAGCGGCAGGGCTTCGATCTCCCCCTTACGGAACTCGACGTTGCTCGTCCCGGCCCTGGCAGCGTTGGCGCGGGCCAGGGTCAGCATGTCGTCGGTCATGTCCACGCCGTAGGCGAACCCGGACGGGCCAACCCGCCGGGCCGACAGCAGCACATCGATGCCCCCGCCCGAGCCCAGGTCCAGTACCCGCTCTCCTTCGTGCAGGTCCGCGACGGCGATCGGGTTGCCGCAGCCCAGGCTGGCCAGCACCGCCTCCTCGGGCAGCCAGTCGGTCTCGCCCTGGCGGTAGAGCTGCTCACTGAAGCCCCCGACCGCCTCCGCCGCCGACCCAGCGCCGCAGCACGAGTCCGTGGCCGGACCGCCGCAGCACCAGCCCGTGCCAGAAAGCTCAACGCTCTGAGCAGTGATGCCCGGCCTGGGCTCCAGCACCGCGCGGGCGGCTGCGGTGTACCGGGTCCGGACCTGCTCGCGCAGGTCGGTGCTTGCCTGGTCGGTCATCCCGATCACCCCTAGGCATAGATATCTGTCTATCTCTAGTCTGCCTGAGAGATAGATAGTTGTCAATGTCTGACGTATACTGGTCCGGTGACCACCTCCGCCGCCGGTACCCAGGAGCGGCCAGCCCTGCTGGCCGATACGTGCTGCGCGCCGCTGCTGCGCGAGCCGCTCACTGCCGGCCAGGCCGCCGAACTTGCCCGGCTGCTCAAGGCCCTGGCCGACCCAACCCGGCTGCGGCTGGTGTCGATGGTCGCCGCGCATGAAGGCGGTGAGGCTTGCGTGTGCGACCTCACCGAGCCACTCGGGCTCACCCAGCCGACCATTTCCCACCACCTGAAGATCCTGGTCGAGGCCGGGATCTTCGACCGCGAGAAGCGTGGCGTCTGGGCCTACTACTCGCTCGTCCCCTCCGCCCTGGACGCACTCTCCGCGGTGCTGAGCACCACGCGCTAGCACCCAGGATCCGTGCCACTAACGTGCCTGTGATGAGCCAGGGCGACCACCGGTCAACCACGGTTCCCAGGGGCTACCCGAACGGGGAAGCCGCCGCACCGGACGTGCTGGGCTCCGGCTACCACCTGCCGCCCGTGCTCTCCGGGCACAACGCCTTCTGGATGTGGGGACCTGGCCGCACCTCAAGCACTACGGCTGACCTCAGCGAGACTGGCGGCATGCCGCTGATCGATGTGACCTACGACGGGACGGTGGACGAAGGGGTTCTACATCGCCTTGCTGAGGTTCTGACAGCAGTCTTAACGAAGCCGTGCCCCTCCCCTTGACCAGCGCCCTTGATCGGGCAGGGATCAGGCGGGCAGGTGGAGGGCCTTGACCATGATCAGGCAAGGGTTGCCCGGCCACAGGTCGTGAATCTCCTCCAGCGGCCAAAAGCCCATGCGTGCGTAGAACCGCCGGGTCCGCTCATAACTGGCATCCGGCTGGGACGGGCCGAGCGTCTTGACCTGGAGCAGCTCCACGCCGTCAGCCAGCAGATCGGCTTCCAGCGCCTCGACCAGCGCCCGGCCAATGCCTTGCCGGTGTAAGGCAGGCTCGACCGCCAGCAGGTAAATCTCCGCCGCCTGCGGGAAATGGCGAGCCGCCAGCAGCACCCCCACCGGCTGCCGCTCCCTGTCCGGCACCGGCGATCCGGGCGCGGGCCGAGCCAGGTAGGTGGGCAGGTCGTGAGCCTTCTCAACGTAGTGGGCGTTCGCCGCTTCGATGCCGAACCAGTCCGGCAGCGACCGCAGCAACCGGTCCACGGTGCCCGGGTCCCGCTCGCCTGAGGTGACGCGCCACAGGCGGTCAGATCGGGTTCCCATGAGGCCACTATTCATGGGACCGCACGTTAGCGCGATCCGGTGCCGTCGCCGGTGCTCAGGACCGGCACCATACCGCAGCAAGTAACGGTCACGGCTGACGCGCCCATGCTGCAGGTGTCCTGACGATTAAGATCACCGTGGGCACGGTCAGGCGCGGCCAGCAGCAACCCGCGCCCGGACGCACCTGGACCGATGACCACAGACGATGAGCCGAGCAGACAGGACGCGCTGATGCCTGGACAGGACCGCCGCGACCGCGTCCTGAGCATCGGCGCCCCCGCGACATTTATCGATCGCATGCGCCCGGACGGGACGGTGGTCCGCTGGGAATCGCGGCGCCACCGCAAGCACCTGAAGGAGCGGGCCGCCGGGTCCACCTGGTGGGCGCCACGGGCCCGGGGATGGTGGATCGCCGTCCTGTTCGCCATCGGGTCCGCGCTATTCGCCCTCGGCGCGGTGCCCGCCTACGCCAGCGCGGCCGGGGCCCGCTGGGACAACGTGACGTTCTTTACCGGGTCACTGTTCTTCACCTCGGCCGCGTTCCTGACCTACCGGGAGGCGGTCGACGCCGCTCCCCCGGCGCTCAACCCCGCCCGTCGCCGGTTCTTCGTCTACCAGCCGGGGCGGATCGACTGGTGGGCCACCGGGGTGCAATTCATCGGCACCCTGTTCTTCAACGTCAGCACCGGCACCGCCATCGCCGCCAGCCTGTCCGCGCAGGCCGCACATCAGCATGTGTGGCGGCCGGATGCGATCGGCTCGGTCTGCTTCCTGGTCTCCAGCTTTCTGGCCTGGTATGAGGCCTGCCACGGCTGGGCGGGCTGGCGCCCGAAGGAGTGGTCGTGGTGGATCACGCTGGCCAACCTGGCCGGCTCCATCGCCTTCGGCATCTCCGCGGTCGCCGCCTACGTCAACCCGGTCACCGGCCAGGTGAACAATGTGCACCGGGCCAACACCCAGACCCTGATCGGCGCGTTGTGCTTCTTCGTCGGCGCCCTGCTGCTGCTGCCCGAACGCACCGAGAAAACCAGCGGCCAGGCGACGGCGCCCACCGCCGGTGGCACGAGCGCCCTCAACTAGGGCCTTCGCCCCAGACGTTCAGCGGCCGCATCCAGCCGGCCGGCCCATGCCCTGGCCTCCGCCGACCCGGCAGGGGTATCGGACAAACTCAGCAGGCCCTGGACCGCGACAGCGGGCAGCACCTCCGCCAGGCCCGCCGACGGGCCATAGGCCGCGACCACGTCGTCCCATCGCGCGGGCTCGACCGACGACACCAGCAGCCAGGCCAGGTCGAGGACCCCGGGCGCAGCCGACACATCTTCCCAGTCCAGCAACGCCACCTCGCCGGCGGGACCAGTGCGCATGTTGGCCATGGACGCGTCCCCGTGCACCAGGGTGAGCGGGCCGGCCAGGCTGACGGCATGCTCGCTGTCGGCGACCTTCCCGGCCAGGTGCTCGGCCAGCCCGCGAACCCGCGGCGTGAGAGCCTGACTCGCGGCCAGGCCCGGCCAGACGCGCCCGAACAACTCCTGCACCAGATCAGCAGCGGCCCCGACCGGGCGCAACCAGGGCCAGCGTACGTGTGCCCGGCCTGACCAGCGTTGATGCATGCCATACAGCAGTCTGGCGGCCGCCAGCGGATCGGCCCCCGGCTGCCACGACGACAGGTCCTCCAGGACGAGCAGGGTGCCGTCGGCGGTGTCCTCGGCCCGGTAGCACGCCGGGACCCGTACCCCGGCTTCCGGAGCGATCTCCCGGTAGAACCTGACCTCAGCGCGGAAACTGTCCAGGGCCTGCGAGATGGAGCCTGGGGTCGGCGGCCCGCGCCGCTTCACATGACCCGGCATCGCGTCATGCTACGGCCACCCGGTGGGAGATTCGTGCCGATACCCGCCCCGGATCACGGCCCGGCGTGGCGGAACCCCGGCCGCCCGCACTGGCCGGTGCCGCGCCGCCTCGTGCCCGGACTAGCGGGGCTAGCAGCGGATATTACCGTAGTGTTACCATTGCATAAC
>Ga0335079_10003112_pt1 | contig 19167 bp, 24 predicted proteins | sample Lox_Sample_33_FD_206719 | JGI IMG/M metagenome (GOLD analysis project Ga0335079, IMG submission 206719) | Soil microbial communities from Loxahatchee National Wildlife Refuge, Florida, United States - Lox_Sample_3.3 | ecosystem: Environmental > Terrestrial > Soil > Wetlands | place: USA... | reverse complement strand
GGACGGCCGCAGCGTCATCAGGACCACGGACACCGCAGGTCCCCGCGCCGTGAGGGAAAAGGAGATCACGGTCACCGGGCCGGAGCTGGCGCCGCAGACCGCCGACGCCCGGCAGGCCGCCAGGGAGCAGGCTGCGGAGGAACGCGCCAGGGAAGCCGACCGGAAGGTGCGCCGCCGGGCGGCGCAGCCCAGGGCCGTCGAGGGCCGGCCCGCTCCCCAGCGAAGTGCGCCAGCTCCCGCGCCAGCTCGTGCACCAGCTCCCGCAGCCGGCCGGCCCGTACCGCCCCAGCCGGCCGCCCGGCAGCCCGAGCCGGTGCGCGCGCGCCGCCGGTAACGAAAGAGACGCACGATGATCTTCCTTGATCTCCTCTGCTTCGTCTTCGTCGCCCTGGCCTGGACCGTCTGGACCTTGGCGCGGGGCCTGATGGTCCTCGCCCGCCTGGCCTGGCGGGCCCTGAACGCCACCGCGGGGCGTCTCCGCAGCCGGGCAGTCACTGACGCCGCCTGGCAGCAGTTCCTACGCGACCACCAAGAACTCAACAGGACAGGAGGCTGACATGGGAACCGTCAGAACTCACACCAAGAAGGTCGGCGGGCGCACGGTGACCGTCCGGGGTCATTCCCGTGCGGGCCTCGGCGGCGCTGACCTGGACCGCCGTACCCAGGCCGCCGTCGCCGCGTTCCACAACGCGGGCGACGGCGAGCAGGACCAGGCCGCCGACGAAGCCGCTGAGAAAGAGCAGGCGAAGCGCCAGAAGTTCCGCCAGCGCGTCCAGCGCGAGCAAGCCGGCCAGGGCAACGGCGCTCCCGGCGAGCGGAAGCCGAAAGGCGGCGGGAAGGGCCGCGCACCGTCAGCCGCGAAAGGCGCCGCCCACGCCAAGAAGGCTGCCCTGAACTGGAAGCACCACAAAATTGTCGCTTCCGGGCACGCTGCGGCCAGCGGCTACCACTTGGGCGGCAGTGCGGCCCGGTCGGCGTGGAAGGGCGCTAAGGCGACGGGGCGGGGCCTGAAAACGGCAGGGAAGGCCGCCGGCCGTGGCCTCAAGGCAGGCGGCAAGGGCCTGCGCGCGGCAGGCCGCGGCATCCTCTCCCTGATCGGGAGGCGTGGCTGATGGCCCGCAGCATCATCGAAACCCGGCGGCGGAACAACCTCGCCGAGTTTGCCCGCGGCGCCGTCCTGGCCGTCCGGTTCCTGTGGCGGTGGCACTCCGGATATCCGCTGAACGGCAAGTTCAAGACCGACGCGACCTGGGGGAAGCCCGCGACCAAGGTCACGCACCCGTCCGGGTACGCATCCCGCTGGCACTGGATGCACTGGCGCCGGCGCGGCATGTATCGCAGTGCCGCCACTTACTACACCCTCGCCGCTCTCTACGGCTGCCTGGCCGGCAGCGTCCTCGCCCTGACCGCCGTTTCCCTCGTTGCCGCCGCGGCCCTCGTGTTCTGGGCGAAGAAAGGATGGACCTACGTCTGCACTTGGAAACAGGAACGCCACGAGATCCGTCCCCTGAAAGCACGCCTGAAACACCTCATCGGCCGGGAGCCGGAAAGCATCACCATCGTCCGCGAGGACAACCCGGCCGTCACCGACTGGCGGGAACTCAGGATCCTGTCCGTCGAGATCGAATGGCCGGAATACGACGAGATCGGCCCCCGCGACCAGCCGCTCATCCTCGAAGCCATCACCGACCGTCTCGCCCTGGAAGCTCCCGAGATGGCCGGCCAGAAATTTAGGAATCGTAACCGGGTCACCCGGTATGTGCAGTCCATGCCGCCGCCCGGGCTGATCGGCTGGGAGCATGTCGCTCCCCACGTTGAGGCCGCCGGCCGTAACGAGCTCGTGTTCGGCCTGGGCAAGCCCGCGCTGGGCAGCCGCGAGAATTACGCGGTCGTCAAGGCATCCATGTCCACGGACTCCCCGCACCTCGCCTGCTCCGGAGGCTCCGGGGGCGGTAAGTCCAATCTGGGTGCGGTCATCATCCTGCAGGAACTGCACCGCGGCTCGATCCTCTTCAACATTGACCCCCGGTGGGACTCCCATCTGTGGGCCGAGGGGTTGCCGAACGTCGTCTCCGTCCACGAGATCCCCGCCGTGCATGCCGCCCTCGAATGGCTCGGCGCGGAACTGGACAGGCGCTACCGGGCCACGTTCTACGCCTCCCGCGGCCGCACCCCCAACCGGCGCGGCGTCGGTCCCCGCATCCTCGTCAACTGCGAGGAACTCAACTTCGGCATGCAAGACCTCAAGGACTACTACGTAGAACTGCGGGCCGGGGATAAGTCCATGCCGAAGCGTTCCCCCGCGCTGAAAGCCCTCCAGGCATGCTCCTGCGCCGGCCGGGCCGTCGACATTCACCTGATGCTCTGGGCGCAGATGCTCACCGTCGAGTCCACCGGGGTCAAGGACTCCACGGTGCGCACCAACGCCGGGATCAAGGCGATGGTCCGTTACGACGCGAACAACTGGAATATGCAGGTCGGGAAGCGGTTCCCGATGCCTCCCGAGCCGACCGAGCCCGGCCGCATACAGCTGGTGACCGCCCGGGGTGTCCAGGAAACCCAGGTCCCCTACCTCGGCCTCGACCAGGACAGCGAGGAAGGCGAGAAAGCAGTCACCTGGGCCCGCGAGTACGCAGTGTCAGGCACGGTCGCTGCACTGCCCACAGGCCAGTACGGGATCCCTGAAGGGCTGTGGCCCGTGCCCGTCGCCGAGCCCGTAACCAATGTCCCGGACAACGAAAAACTCGCCATAACCGCAGGTCAGGACGCCGAAGTCCGGGACAGTCCCGGAGTTGCGCCCGTTCTGCGGCTATTGCGCCCCCGGCTTGTCACCGGACCCGAAGCCATCGAACAGGGCCTCCTGCCGAACTTCGACAGCTGGGAATCGGCCCGCAAGGCCCTCCAGCGCGACACCGGCGCACCCCAGCCCACTGGAACCAAGCGAGGCAACGCCCCCCACTACGACCAGGGCGAGCTGACCGGCTGGCACGACAAGAAATACGGGCCGCAAAGCGAAAGGAGAGACGCGTAATGACGCACAGTGACATTGAGGCAGTGTCCGGGCTTGTCTCAGGCACCGACGAGCGGCAGAACCGGCCGGAAACCCGGCGGAAGTCTCAGACATCGCGCGAACCGGAGACAGAAGCGGCCCGCCGGGACAGTGACACGATGATCGAAATCGTCCTGACCAGCCGCGATGACATTCCCGGCGTCCCGGCCGATGCGTGGCCGGTCAGCGAGATCTGGTGCCCGATCCCCGGTTACTCCGCCTACCAGGCATCCAACTGGGGCGATATCCGCTCAGTTGACCGCCTCGTCGGCAACCGGCAGCTGAAAGGTGCCCTGCTCAAGTCCACCCTGTCGCCAGCCCGCCCCGGCCGGCCGGCCGCCGGCCGCTACCCGCGCCTGAAGGTCACCAACGACCAGGGCGAGCCGAAAACCAAGGAGGTCCACGCCCTCCAGATGCTGGCATTCGAGGGCGAATGCCCGGCGGGGCTCCAGGTCCGGCACCTGGACGACAACGGCGAGCACAACTACTGGGCGCCCGGCGGCGAGGGAAACGGCACGAACCTCGTCTACGGCACGCCCAGGGAGCAGTGGGAGGACAAGTGCGGCAACCGGGGCCTGCCGGTCCCGCCGCCGCCTCCGCCGCCGCGGTACTGCGAGCCGCACGGCAACCCGGTTACCAAGGGCAGCAAGACCCGGTGCCATGACTGCGTCGTGCAGATGGGCCAGGCCGGCGCCAGGCTGCTTGCTGCGGGCCTCACGCCCGAGGCTGCGGCTGGCCAGCTGGGCTACCCGGCGCCGGATGGCCTGGTCAAGCTGGCAGCCCGCTACGGCGGCTGGACGCCGGGCCTGCCCGGCCCGCAGGAGCCCGCAGGAACTCTGGCGATCGGGTCGCGTCGCCGCCGGCCGCTGGCACGCCGCCTCAGAGGCTGGCTCAGGGCCGTCACCCGCCGTAACGGTGACGCAAAGTGACGACCGAGAGCGGCGCTCGCTATTCCGGGACTTCCGGAAACCCGCCGGATAGCGGACCAAGATCACCCGTTGCGTACTATATCAAGCACAAGCAGCAGGAGGACCGCCGCGAAGCGGCAAAAGCGGGCGCTCCTCCTTCAGGGCATGTGGGACAAACTAGGACACACTGGGACAGGTCCGGGACGACGGGGGAGCCCGGTTGCTAACTATACACAGCAAGCCCTGACCATGATCAACCCCGTGCCGCTAACCACGCCGAACCCGGAACGAGAGGAATAGCACTGTGCGTAACCGTCACTATCCGTCACCAGCCGAGAGGAAACGATCATGAACTGCCCTGGCCTGCACTGCCCCGGCTGCGGACAGGCGGCAGGAGGCGGCACGGTCCTGACCATCGCCGCTGTCGCCCTGGCGGCGAAGGCGGGCGCCTCCCTCGCCGCGGACGCCGAAGTCGCCGCCGTTGGCGTGGCCGTCACCGCCGTCCTGTTCACGATTGCTCTCCTCGCGGCGGGCTGGAAGGTCGTCAAAGCCGAGAACGACCTGTCCACGGTCGCCGCCGGCTCCCGGGCCGCGTGGCTCGCCTCAGCGCCGTCCAGGCCCGCTGTGGCGGCACGGCGGCCCCGGCCCGCACTGGAGCGCCCGGCTGAGCTCCACCAGCACCTGCACCTGCCTGCCGGGATGAGCGCTGACGACGTCGCCGCGCTCATCACCCGCCGGAACCAGCCATGAGGCTCCTGATCGCGGCAGCCGGCCCGGACCTGACGGACTCTAGCCGCCAGGTACGGAACCGGCTGCCTGCCACGACGCTAGCGGCTGAGAGCCTTCATCGCCCCCGCCGGGGGTCAAAAGAAAAGAGCGAGCGCTCAAAGAGAGGGGAACGACATGCACATCCTGTTCGCCATCGCGGTCATATGGCTGCTGCTGCACCTGCTGGGCGGCCACGCTAAGGGCCGCCGCCGCGGCCACCGGGGGATCATGCTCTTCTGGTCCTCCGTGACCGGGCCGAGGATCAGCATCCCCGGCCCGTTCAAGACCCGCATTTCGCGCAAAATCTAGGGGCCGGCTGTGACCTCTACCCCTAGATGCCCGATTTGCGGGACCGCTGAGCTTACTCACGGTCGGCGCCGCTGCCAGGCATGCGGCGCCGTCGCCACCCTCACCAGGACGCGGCCGCCGGCAGCCAGGACCACGGCCGCGCCGGCTCGGCCGAGGCCGCGCAAGACACCAGAGCCAGCCCGGCCAGCCGCAGCAGGCACCGGGTCACTGTTCTAGCCCACAGAAAACCCAGCGAAAGGAAAACCAGCTATGAACACGATCTACGAGGACGTCGAACTCATAAACGACTGGGTCAATGCGGGGATGCCAGCGGCTTACCGGGATCAGCCGCTGGCTCTGGCCTGGGCGAGGGTGGCGAAGTGCGGTGAGGAGGCAGGGGAGGCGATTGAGGCGCTGACCGGGATGAGCGGCGCGAACATCCGGAAAGGCGTGTGCAGCACGCTGGACGATGTGCTTGCCGAGCTCGCGGACGTCGTGGTGACGGGGCTGGCTGCTATCCAGCATTTCACCGGCGACCGTGGCGTCACCCAGGTTGTGGTGGAGAAGAAAATCGCGGCGATCATCGCCCGGGCTGGCATCAGGTGACCGCCGAGATCAGGTGGCGGATGCGCGGATCACCAGGCCAGGGCAGCTGGTATGAGGGCGTGGCCATGACCCGCACCGAGGAGGGCTGGTACGGCGGCTTGACGGTGTATTGCGGCTGCAGGCACCCGGACGGGGCGGCGGCGAAACGGTGCGCAGCCAGGGCCGTCCAGGCCAGGACCACGCCAGGCGACGAGCAGGGCACCCTGTTCAGCGTGGCGGAATGCAGCTGAAGGCATGCAAAAGTAACAAAGCGAAATTGTCAGAGGCTGCCGATAATCTCACCCTCGAAGGGGACCCGAAATGCAGGTGATCGCCTATAAGGGGTCAAAAGCCTATAAGGGGTCAAAAGCCCAGGAGCTCGGCGATGTCATCCGGGTCATCGCCCCCATAGGGGATCAAAACCTAATGGGAATTTCAAACAACGAAAGGTTACAAAAGACATGCGGGTGCGGATAGAGATCACCACGACGGCCAGTGAGATCCCCTGGCCGGACGTGCTGAAACCCGGCCGGGGCCTGATTTACAGCCTGCTTAACGCGGCCGACCCCGAGCTAGGCCAGCGGATACACGAGAAAGGCTGGGGCCCGCACAGGCTCGCACCATTCGGCTACTCCGGGCCGATCTTCCCCCACGCACCCCGGAAACGCGGCGTCTATACGGCGGGCGGCCGCGGCTACCTCGAGCTCGGCAGCCCGGTCCCCGAGGTCGGCGTCGCACTGCTCACCGCCCTGGCCCAGCGGGACACCATCAGCTGGGGGCCCGTCCAGCTGCGGGTGCTCACCGTCACCGTCGACAAGACCCCGCCGCCCAGCAGCACCTTCCGGACGGTTACGCCCGTCGTGCTGAAAAGCGGGCGGCCGCCCAATCTCATCGCCCCCAGCGGGGGTCAAAACTGCCTGCCCGGCGAGGCCGAGTTCGCGGCGCGGCTGCAGGCCAACCTGCAGCGCAAGGCCGAAACGCTCGGCCTGGACCCGGCCCCGGCCTTGCAAAGGATCACCTGGATAGGTCCCAGACGGTCATTCGCTGTAGGCGACGGCTATAAGCCGGGTGCGGCTGTCGAGGTGGAATTGTCCGGCACTGGCCGGCCGGCTCTCATCGCCCCCACTGGGGGTCAAAACGGCGAGATTCTGGCCGCGCTCCGTGATTGGGGCCTTGGCGCCGCCAATGCTGCCGGATTCGGATGGGTAGCAGCATGACCTTCATCGCCCCCCCGCCGGGGGTCGCAAGCAAGCAAGCTTTGACTGCTCATCCGCTTCAGCGTGTCGGCGCCTATGCCCTGGCAGTGCTCGCCGGCGCCGACAGCCCCGAGGCCATGACCGGCGGGCAGTTCGCCGAGGCCGTCGAGATCATGACGGACGACTGTGTAGCGACCGCTGACCTCGGCGACGCCAAAGCCCCCGGCGCGTTCTGGTTGAAAGCCAGCTATCAGCTGTGGCCGAACTCGGCGATGAACCACAACATCCGGGCCAAGCTCAGCCGGGAGGACCGCCGGTCCCGGATCCGCGCCTGGCGCACCTACCCGGCCCCGGAGATCGGGGCCCCATGCGCGCTGTGCGGCCGGCCAGCATGCGGTTACTACGGAAAGCTCGATATTCCTCTCGGCGCGTCCACTGAGCATCGCAACACGACGGCACCTGATCATGAGGGCCTGCCGTTATGCGCTGGCTGTGTGGCCTGCTTCCATGCCCTGCCGTATGGGTGCATGTTCGCTGGGGTGCAGTTCACGGCCCTGCACTCATGGGACAACCAGTTCCTGGCACGCACCACGGCTATCCAGGCCGGCCGCACGCAGCGGCTGATAGCCGTTGCCGGCGGTCCCGCAGCCAAACCAGGGCCTTACGCCCGCGAGGTGGCTGCGCTCAGGCGGCTGCGGGCCTACGGGGAAACCCTCCGCGCCGGAGTCGAATTGTTCGTGTTCCGCAACGGCAACCAGGACCAGTCCCTTGAAGTGCACGAGCTTGCCCAGCCGCTAGCCGAGTGGCTGCGGGCGACGATGCGGGACCCGGCCGCTGCCGAGGGGTTCCGCTGGCTGGTCCGCGCCCATCATCGCCCCCAGCGGGGGTCGCAAAGCGCGCACCACACGGCGAAGGTTCCTGGCCATGCCTGGCTGGCCAGGAACGTCTTCCGGCAGCCGGACAGCATCCCCGGCCGCGCTGCGGGTTACCTGGCCGGCCGGGCAGCTGACGGCCCGCCAGCAGGCACGGCCGCACTGGCCGGCATCTGCCTTGACTACGCACAGGAGGTACTGGGAGTGAAAGAAAACGACGTCACCCGGATCCGCGAACTCGCCGCCAGGCTGGGCGGCCGGATCGCCGCCGAACCCGCAGCAGGGAACCTGAAGCGATTCCAGCAGGCCCACCGGGACCCGCGGGCTTTGCAGTCCTATCTGAAACGGGCAGCCGTCGACTGGGCCCTCCGCTCCGGCGAGAAAGAGGCCCTGTGCACCGATCAGCAATGGCGGCTGCTGTTCGACCCCGACAGCCAGAGTTACCTGGCCAGAGATTTGCTGTTCATCGCCGTCCTTGAGAACCTGGCCGGCCGCGGATGGCAGCCCGTGCCCGGCAAAGACGACGACATGGACGACGACGACGACTTGCCCGGCGACCCGTTCACCGACGACAACGACAACGACGAGAGAGAGGTACTGCTGTGACTTACCTGACCGGAATGATCGCCCTCGACATCACCGCGGGCGCTCCCAACAACGGCCGCGGCGAAGACAACATCGGCGTAGTAAAACAGATCAGAGCCGGCCGGAATATTCACCCTTACGTGAGCGCGCAGGCGTTCCGCCGGTGGCTGCGCGACAGCCTGCCCTCCAGTGAGCCGCGATCCCCGGTGACCCGGTCGGGGTCCGGCAAGAACCAGCAGGCATACACCGGCGGCCGGCCCGACCTGTACCTCGATGACGACCTGTTCGGCTACATGGTCGCCGTGAAAGGCGAGAACAGCACATTCATGCGGGACACGGTCCTCGCGACCGGGACGCTCGTCTCCGTGGCCCCCAGGACCCCCGCACGGGACTTCGGAACCATGTCACGCGGATTCGCGGCGGATCAGCATCCCGTCATCCACGAACACGAGCTTTACACCGCTGAGCTGGCCGGCGGCATCCTCCTGGACCTGCCAAGGATCGGCACTTTCGAGCCGGCGGCGGGGGGGATGCGACGCAACCTCACCCCCGCTGTCGTCCAGGAAGCCCTGAAAGACGGCGCCGAAGAGACAGTGTTCCGCGGTGCGCCGTGCATCCGGCTCCCAGCTGCCGAGCGGCGCCGCCGGGCTGCTGTCCTCCTGCGGGCCCTCGCCGAGGTCCGCGGCGGTGCGAAAAACGCGCTCCATTATGGCGAGCGGACACCCGCGCTTGTCGTCCTCGCGCCGATGAAAGGCGGGAACAACCCGTTCACCAGGCTCCTCACCGTCGTAGACAGGCAGGTCGTATTTGACAGCGACGTCCTGCGGGAAGAGATCACAGCCTGGGGCAGCGAACTGGACGGGCCGGTCAGGGCCGGCTGGTCGCCGGGGTTCCTGGGCGGGCAGCGCGAGACCGTCGCCAAAGAGCTAGATGACTTGCTCGATGACGGGCGCCTGGTCATCGAGCATCCCCGGGTCATGCTTCGCGACCTGGCCGGCGAGATCGACGCCGGCCAGCACGACAACTGGTTCGCCGACGAGCCCGCAGCGTCATGACCGGCACCGTAGAGGCCCTGGAGGTGACCGTCACCGCCCCGGTCGTGTCGTTCCGGAACCCGCTGTACGCGGGGATCCAGAAGGGCCTGCCATGCCCGCCGCCCGCGACGATAGGGGGAATGCTCGCCGCAGCTGCCGGCGGCTGGCAGCACGTCGCCGAGACGTTCCGGTTCGCTGCCGCGTTCACCGCCGCCGGCGCCGGGGTCGACCTGGAGACATACCACCCGCTGACCGCCGAGCGGACACAGCCGCCGACCGTGCCGAAAGATCGCGAATTCCTGTTCTCTGTCGTCCTGACCGTGTGGCTGCTCGACGACCTCGACCGCTGGGAACACAGGATGCGGCGGCCCGTGTGGCCGGTGCGCCTGGGCCGCTCCCAGGACCTGGCCTCGGCTCGCACCCGGCGGGTACGGCTCACGGCGGGCCCCGGCGAGCAGCGGCAGGCGATCATCCCGGCCGCTGCCTGCGGCGGTCATCATCGCCCCTTCCAGGGGTTGCAACTGCAGTTGCCGACAGCGGTTTCAGCAGCAAGGGACAGGACCCGGTGGGACGCTTACCGATATGCCTCGACCGGCGTTGGCGGTCAGGTTGACGGCGCCCTGGTCACTGCGGACGGTCACGCTGTCGTCTTGCTGCCGCCCGCGCACCCCGGCCAGTTAGGCGAGGTTCCTGTCTCATGAACCTCTGTGTTATCGCCCCCGCCGGGGGTCGCAAATGAATGAATGGCACCTCATCGCCCCCGCCGGGGGTCGCAAGCCGCGCGCCAGCAGGCCATCATCGCCCCTACAAGGGGTAGCAAAACGCTCGGCGCTTGGCAGGTGGATGGGGGAAACGGCCGTGTGCTGCCAGTCCCGCCGGCCGACCGCGCCCGGCTCGTCCTCATCGCCCCCAGCGGGGGTCAAAATGCGTAACGCTGCCGGTCGTCTTCATCGCCCCCCAATGGGGGTCAAAACGTGCAGCGCGGGCGGCTGGCTGAGCAGGGCATCATCGCCCCCCAGCGGGGGTCAAAATGCCAGGAGCTCGGCGATGCCATCCGGGTCATCATCGCCCCCAGCGGGGGTCAAAATGCCACGGCAGCGTCCGCTAGTTCCATTTCCTCGCGGCGGCCGGGCCGGCGGCCAGGTCATCATCGCCCCACTACGGGGTCAAAATCCTTCCTTGCCATCGGCCAGCACGAACTGGACGGGATGCCGCGTCCTCATCGCCCCCCAGCGGGGGTCAAAACAAACATCGCGATCGTGCCGGGACTGCCTGGCGGCGCGGATCTTCATCGCCCCCAGCGGGGGTCAAAATGCCAGGACCGTGAGCCTGGTCAGCACGGCGACCGGGACCGGCGGCCAGATCATCATCGCCCCGCTACGGGGTCGCAAGGCGAGGGCCTTCCCGGATGCCCCGGCCGCCGCCAGCGCGGCGGCCGGGCTGACGGCCAGGTCATCATCGCCCCCGTTGGGGGTCAAAACTCCTAACACATCGCCCGGCGGGTCTTCATCGCCCCCAGCAGGGGGTCAAAAATCCGCGACGGGCTGCCCCTCCCGGGCGGGCGCGGAGGTCATCGCCCTATCAGGGATCACCAAACAAGAAAGAAAGAGGTAGTAATGCTGCGGGACGTCTGGGCTAAAAGCCCTCGCGCCGGCTCAGTGACCGGTGAGTCGCTGACTATGCACCTGGCGGCGACGCTTGCCGCTGCGGGCAAGGTCAGGGACCGGGTCGGCGCGCTCGGCGCGGCCCCAGCCGGGTTCTGGCGGCTCGTCCGGCTGGCGGCGCTGTTCCACGACGCCGGGAAAGTGGCCGCAGGGTTTCAGGTGATGGTCCGCGGTGGGCCGAACTGGGGACAGCGACATGAGGTTCTCAGCTGCGGCTGGACCGCCGGGCTTTCCGACGAGGATCGGCACTGGGTCGGGACCGGCGTTATCACTCATCACCGGGGACTGACCGGCCCGGCCGGGCAGGAGATTTTCTCGCTGTACGGCGAGGATGACTCGGCTGTGTTCGCAGACCGGTTCGGGCATGTCGACTGCGAGCTTGCGGGTGAGCTGGCGGCATGGCTGGCCGGAACAGCGGGCGCGGCCGGGCTCTTGCCAGACCAGGCTGCCGGGGCCCAGGTCGCTGATCCTGCCGGGGCCGCTCATGCGGTCCTCAGCGAGTTGCGGCAACACTGGGAAGGACCAGTCAGCCAAGCCGAGGGATTGACCGGTGTCCTGCTGCAGGGTGCGGTGACCATGGCCGATCACCTGTCCTCAGCGCACGGGCGGCTGCACAGCATGCAGCCCTTCAGTGCCGCCTACGCCCTGGCCCTGGCCGCCAGGATGGACCTGCACGACCATCAGAAACAGGCCGGGGAGGTTGACGGTCACCTCCTGCTCAGGGCACCGACAGGCTCGGGGAAAACGGAGGCAGCCCAGCTGTGGGCAGCCAGGCAGGTCGAGGCGATCCAGGCTGCCCGGGGCGGGCTGCCGCGCGTGTTCTACACACTGCCCTACCTCGCGTCGATCAACGCCATGGCCGCCCGCCTCGGCGATGATCTCGGCGGGCAGGGCCTGGTGGGCGTGAGTCATTCACGGGCAGCCTCGTATCACCTGTCCCGCTCGCTCTGTGATGACGAACCAGAGCACGCAGCGCGGAAATCGGTGTCGCGGGACGCGGCGACTCGCCTGTTCCGCGAGCTCGTCCGGGTCGGCACCCCCTACCAGCTGCTCCGCGGCGCGCTCGCCGGCACGGCGGCCAGCAGCATCATCCTCGATTCGGCGAACTCCGTGTTCATCCTCGACGAGCTCCACGCCTACGACCCCCGCCGGCTCGGCTACATCCTGGCCATGGCCGGATTCTGGGAACGGCTCGGCGGCCGGATCGCGGTCCTGTCCGCGACCTGCCCCAGCGTGCTGGGGGACCTGCTCGGGGAGACACTGCAGCAGCCCGTGACCACGGTAGAAGCCATGGACCAGCCGTGGCCCGTCCGGCACCGGCTGGCCGTCCGCGACGCCCACCTGACCAGCACAGCGGCCGTCAGGGAGATCGAGGACCGGATACGCGCCGGCCAGGCCGTCGCGGTGGTGGCCAACAGCGTCAAAGACGCCCGCAGCCTGTACGCCCGCCTCGCCCCGGTCGCACGCGACAGCCACGGAGATGATGCTGCGATCCTGCTGCACTCCCGGTTCCGGCAGATGGACCGGACTGTCATCGAGGACCGAATCCGCGGCCGTTACGGTACCGGGCAGCCGCGCTGGCCGGGCGTGGTCGTCGCCACGCAGGTGGTCGAGGTGAGTTTGGACGTGGATTTCGACTGCCTGTATACGTCCGGGGCGCCGCTGGAAGCCTTAACGCAGCGTGCCGGCCGCGTCAACCGGCTCGGCCAGCGGCCGCCTGCCGACGTGATTGTCTGCCAGCCGGCCTACACCACCCGCCGAGGCGAAGAGTACGCCGACAGTGTCTACGCCGCCGACCCGGTCAGACTGGCCATGGACATCATCGCCCGGCATGACGGGCAGCTGCTTGGCGAGCGGCAACTCGACGGCTGGCTGGACCACATCTACCAGTCAGCATGGGGCGAGGGATGGCGGCGGGCCGTCGACCGGCACCGCCGTGCGTTCAGCCGGGCGTTCCTCCGGTTCGACATGCCATTCGATGACAGGTCGCATCTCGCAGCCGAGTTCGACAAGCTATTCGACGGCACCGAGGCGATCCTGGCCGACGACCGCGAGGCTTATGCGGAAGCGCTCAGCGACGCCGGCGGCCGCGCTGGCAAGCTCCTAGGCTCGCAATACCTCATACCACTGCCCGCCTGGGGCAGCCGCCAAAGCCGCTACGACAAAGAGATCGGGGTAAATGTCATAACCGCAGATTATGATGCTGTCGGCGGCCTGGGAGCCATTCATCGCCCCTGCGAGGGGTCACAACACGAGGAACAGCGACCCCCGGGGGCACGTTCTGGAGCTTGAGAGATAATCGCCCTTACGAGGGGTAGCAACTACCAGGGGTAGCAACACTGTCGCCCTCCCCAGGCCGGTGAGCTCGGCGATGGGAGATCATCGCCCCTACCAGGGATCGCAAGCCCCTACCAGGGGTAGCAACACGGGCCGGGCGCAGGCCTGCGAGGCATGACGCTAACCTTGGCTGCCGCGGGCCGGCGACTACTCTCCCGCCCGCGGCGGCTTTGACGCCCGGCACCGCTTCAGCTGCGGCCCGCCAGGAGGGAAGTGACCGGCAGCTGAGCCCCGCCCGGCACCAGGGAAATCGTCGTCTGCCCCAGCGCTTTCCTGACTTCCCGCAGGGCGCCGTCATGACCCTGGGTCATGCCAACGCCCATTTCCTCGGCGAACATGGCCGCGAAACCCTTGCACAGCACGTAATCCGCTTCGGATAGCTGCCAGCCTGGCTCGTTCCGCAGCACGAGCCGCGCGGGCCATGAGAGGAACAGGCCCCACGCTCGTCCCGCCGGGTCCGCGTCCGCGTTCAGCGGGTCGTCCAGTGCTGCCGCAGCGGCCGCTAGCCGCTCTTTCGCTGCGAGCGCGTTTTCCCGCGCCGCCTCGACCCGTCCGGCTGCCGCCGTCCGCGCCGCGCGTGCCGCATCGAGCGCGGCCTGCTCGTGTTCAGCGACCTCGCCGGCCGCCATGGAACGCTGACGGCATGCAACCAGTTCCGCCGGCTCTGCGTGGCGGGTGACAGCCTGCCGTTCCGCGTCGAACGCGGCCTCGAACAGCTGTCGCGCCTCAACCGCCCGGTTGCTGGCTACCCGCTCCGGTTCCGCGGTGGCCTCATACTCAGCCGCCGCCCGGTCAGCCGCTGATTCAGCTGCCTCCGCTGCGGCGGCTGCCTCGTCCCGTTTCACCAGCAGGTCAGCGGTCGCCCGCAGCCGGAACGCCTCCGTCCGCAGCCGCAGCGGCTCGAACTGCACTCGCATCGCCTCGACGTCCAGGCCGTGCGCGGTCGCCCGCAGCACCTCCGGCGACTCCGGTGTCTGCCCGGCCGGTTCCCGGTCACCCACCGGACACCTCCCCTGGTGCGAGCCGCGTCATCCCCGCTGTCCCCGGCGCGCTGATAGCCGCCACGTCCAGGTCGCTGCGCATGACATGCCGGGATGGCTGCGGCATCGACTGCGGCCTGGGCGCCGTGTCCGCCGCCAGCCGCACAGCATGATCAGCGGCACACGCAGCGGCCCGGTTCGCCATCGCGTCAGAGTAGATCGCCGCAGCGGTCGCGCCCGCAGGATTCCCCTCCGGGTCATTGCCCGGCGGCTCGGCCGCGTGCCCGTCCGCGATGTAGCCCCTCGCGAATTGCCCGGCGGATACCGGATGCGACTGCGGGATCACCGGCGTGCCCGCCGGGCGCTCCGTCTGGTGATCCTGCGTCAGGTACGGCCGCTGAAAATCGGATGGCCCGGTGATCCGCGCCGGGGCGGGCATGCCCATGTCGTCCGCGGTGGCGTAGCTGGCCTTCAGCATGCTCGCCGCGACCCCGTCGTTCACGGCCTGGCCGCCAGCTGCCCGCAGCACACCATCGCCGTCAGCGACCACGCCCATCCGGGCCAGCGCGGCCCGCTGCCCTTCGCTCAGGCTGAGCCGCCCGGTCACCGTCCGCCGTCCTTCCGGAGTTCTGCTGCCGCGCCGCGCTTGTCGAGCACGTCTCTCGCCATCCGGGCGTATTCACTGCTGCCGCCAGCCTGGTGCGCCAGATAGTTCAGATAGCCGTCCGCGAGCTCACGCTCTGCCTCGGCCGGTTCCGGCTGCGCGGCCGGCGCCGCGGGCGACACCGTCTGCACCTTGGCCAATGCCTCTCTGGCCGGCACCGGGTTATGCACGCCACCACTCTTCGCCAGCGCTTTCACCTGCGCCTTGCTGATCCGCACGCTCCGGCCGACCTTGATCCGGTCCAGATGCCCCGAGTCACACAGCTTGTCAACAGCCCACTGCGACAAGCCCAGCATCTCGCTGGCTTCGGGCACTGTGAGCAGGAGCGCCTTCTTGCCGATCTGCTTTTTGGGCACACGCCTCATTTCCCCGGCCAGTACCAGCCGATGACCTGATTCTCCGCTGGGCCCGCGGCCAGGGCAACCGCCGCGAACCGTGTACCGGCCTGCGGAAACCTGCCGTGGCCTGCCCAGCCGGGCTAGTCGATGCGCAGCCGCCGGCAGTGCGCAGCAACCCGCCCGGCAATCACTCCCAGAACACACGGCGGCCATGAAACCGCAGGCCAGAACCATGATCACAACCAGACCCGAACATGATCGCAGTCGGTAGCTTTACAACCACCCACAGCGACATGCCGGGAAAGGCACCACACATGGCACTACGCGGAAAACCAGGCCCGCCCATCCACGTCCGCATCCCAGACGACCTCTACAACGCCGCCCGCACCGCCGCCGGCATGCCAGAAAACGCATCCGGCACCGAAGTCGTCCGCTACTCCATGGCCCGCGCCGCCGGATACGGCCACCACGAAGCCCTCGCATGGGCCACCGGACTCAACCCCGACACCATCAGGCAGCTAGCCAGCCCCGGCACGACCCGGACATAGCAACGGCCCCGGTTACTCCTGCGCAACCACTCGCAGGACCGGGGCCGGCCACGAACCAGCAGAACATCACCAAGCAGGTCACCAGAAGGCGCCAACCGAAGGAAAGACTATCAATGACATGGCTCAAACTGTCCGACGACTTCGGCATCGAATGCGAGCGAGCCGGCCTGTCCGACGCCGCGTTCCGAGTCCACGTCGAAGGACTCAGCTACGTGATGCTGAAAGAAACCGGCGGTCAGATCAACCGGAACGGCATCCGCCGCGCCATCACCACACCCGACCCTGCCGAAGCCATCGCCGAGCTTGTCGCAGCCGGATTCTGGACCGACCACGGCGAAGACTGCTACGTGATCACCCACCACATGATCCACCAGCCCGAGCCGGACCTGCTCGAAGCCAGACGCCAGCTCACCGCCGAACGCGTCCGCAAGCACAGGCGGAAACTCGCCGGACTCACAGCCGACTACAGCCGTAACGCCGTTACAGAACGCGTTACCAGCAATGTGACTAACGCCGTTACAGAACGCGTTACTCGGGACGGGTCGGGACGGGACGGGACGGGAAACCTAAACCCGCGCCAAAGAGAAGAACAACAGCACACACACAACCCGGAACAAACTGCGTGGCCCCAAGTCCCCCGATGCGAAATCTGCGACGGCCCCCTCGACCGGAAACTCGCCGGAGCCGGCTACACCGAGCACCCCGGGTGCGAACGCGGCCCGTGAACCAGACCGCCAGCACCCTCGCCAGCTGACAGCCGCCCGGCCGGTCACCCTGGTCACCGAACCGCAGGGAAACACCGAACCAGCACCCCGAACCCGCCCGCCAGCACACCACGTTGCCTCAACGTTGAAACAATCACAGGGAAACCCAAGAGCCAGGCAAGGGAAACCCGTGACAGCCGACGTCATCTCGCCCCGCAAGCCGTCCGACCCCGCCTGGCGCAGCCGCCACGCGCACCGGTCACTGCCTGCCGACGTTGCCGGAATGCTCACCAGAAGCCGCCAGTCGCTCGGCTGGACGCAAGCCCAGGCCGCCGCCGTAACCGGGGTATCCCGGCCGGCTATCTGCCTTCTCGAGCTCGGCCAGCGGCGCCCGTCCACGGCGCTGGCTCTGGCCCTGGTCACCGGGTACTGCCTCACCGGTAAAGACGCGGAACGACTGCTCGACGTGGCGTTGCCGAACGTCGGCCGGTCGAGCCCGTACCGCGGCGGCCAGTATGTGCCCAGATTCTGATCTACGCTGCGCTCATGCGACTACACCAGGACGACCTCGACCTCGACCATGATGACGACACGGACGACGACGGCCAGGCCGACGATGACGACCTGGACGATGACTACAACGACTAGGCGGCCGGGCGGTTGAGGACAAGCACCGGCCGTGTCCTGTGGGTGATCTGGTGCCTGGCGTGGGCGGGGTTCTGGCTTGTCGCGGCGGTCCTGTCCATCCCCTCATCGGGCTGTGTGCTGGTCGCCAACGGGACATGCCAGGGGCGGGTATCACATGGCAGCTGGCCGGCCGTGGGCGTCTCTGCGGCACTCCTGGCCTTGTCGGTTGCGGCTGTGCGGCTGCCGGTCGGCCGGGAACACCGCGATTGACGGGGCCTCGGCCTGGGGCCAGTGGTCAGGCAGCGGTGTCTTTCCGGCCGAGGGCACGGTAGAGGGTCGGCGCGGTGATGCTGAACATGTCGCAGATCTGCTGCACCGTGTGCGACTTGGCGTCGTACAGCGACCGCGCCACGGCGATCTGGTCGTCGGAGAGCTTGCGCTTCCGCCCGCCGGTCCGGCCCCTGGCCCTGGCAGCAACCAGGCCCTCGTAGGTGCCCTCCACGATCAGTTCGCGCTGGAACTCGTCGATAGCGGCCATGATGTGGAACACGAGCCGTCCGGCGCTGGTGGTGGTGTCGATGTCCTGCTTGAGGACCCGCAGGCCGATGCCGCGTTCCTTGAGGTCGGCATGGACGTTGAGCATGTCCTTGAGGGACCGCATGGCCCGCGACATGCGGGTGATGACGAGGGTGTCGCCGGGCCGGAGGTATCCGAGGCAGGCATCCCACTGAGGGCGGCTGGCGAGCTTGCCTGTGACCTTGTCGGTGAAGATCTTGCCGCAGCCTGCGGCTTTGAGGGCGTCGGTCTGGCTGTCTTCGCACTGGCCGCGGGTGGATACCCGCTCGTAGCCGACCAGTTCTCCCATGTGTGCCTCCCCGTTGTCGTTGCCGTCCCCAACAGTATAACGTAAACGTCTCCCCAGAGTACGGCGTTAACCTGTTTTCGTAACCGGGTTTTGTAATGCACTGAAACGGTACATGCCGAGCCCCTCGCCGCCGTTAACGGAAACTAACGTTTGCGTTAGCCCCCCTGGCCGGTCCCTGATCACCGCTGCGGTTAAGGGCGGGGAGTTCGACCTAGTAGACTGCGCACTAGACTGGTCATTCATCGCCCCTGCCAGGGGTAGCAAAAGGTAGTTTATTTACCCCGCGCGCGGCGGCATCAGCTAGATTGGCCGTTCATCGCCCCCCCCCAGGGGATCGCAAGGGAACTGTTGCCGTGGTGCTGGTGCTGCCGTCTGCCGCCGTCGTGCTGCTGCTGATCATCGCGGCCCGCCGTGCGCTGCGGCAGCGGCGGGCCGACCACAGCATCACTTTGGCCCGATCCGGGGCGATGCGGCCTCGTTTGGCGCCTTAGTGGCCGTTCGCCAGCAAGACGATACCTCGGTTTGGGATTTTTGTGATTTTCAGGATGGGTATAGGTAGTAAATCTTACGACCAATGAGGTTTCTCGCTGACGGTGAGCCCGGTTTCTGGGCTGTTCCTGGTCAGGCTGTCCTCCGTTCCGTGCTGATCTCGCTGGTCGCGGCCCGGCGGACGGTGACGGACTGCAGCGCGTACAGGTGGGCGCAGTCCCGCGTGGCCGGGCAGGAGCAGTACCAGCCTCGGCGGGGGTCGTGGCCGCACCGGTAGACGTCACCGGAGCCGCGGCATGTAGCCCGGACTGTGTCGCCGCTGACGTACTGGACGGTCAGCCTGGCCTCGGTCAGGTACCGGGCGCCTTTGCTGGCGATGCTCTCCCTGGTCACGGTGGCAAGCTGCGGGTTCAGTAGTCGTCGGGGAAGAACGCGACCCAGTCATCGCTGGTGCCGCCGTATCGGGCGAGCCACACCGGCCGGTCCTGGAGCGCCGGGACGACCGGGGTCACGTACACGTTGTCTTCGATGTCGCCTTCGCTGTCGGCCATGTCCTTGGCGCCGCGGAGGAAGTCCTGGAGGAGTTCGCCGAGGGTCGCCCACGGCGGGACGATGCCGATGAGGTGCCATAGGGCGAGTTCGGTGGCTGGTTTCCCGCCGAGCTTG
>Ga0335079_10003109_pt1 | contig 19176 bp, 15 predicted proteins | sample Lox_Sample_33_FD_206719 | JGI IMG/M metagenome (GOLD analysis project Ga0335079, IMG submission 206719) | Soil microbial communities from Loxahatchee National Wildlife Refuge, Florida, United States - Lox_Sample_3.3 | ecosystem: Environmental > Terrestrial > Soil > Wetlands | place: USA... | reverse complement strand
GCCCGATGGCGGCTTCAACATCTATGCCGGCGGGCCATCGGAGATCAGCGCCACAATCAAGGCCTACTGCGCGCTCAAGCTTGCCGGAGTGCCCGCCGACGGCGAGCCGCTCCGCCACGCCGGCGCTTGCATCCTGGCGCTCGGCGGACTCCAGGCCGCCAACAGCTACGTCAAGATCAACCTCAGCCTCTTCGGCCTCTACCCGCGCCGCCACGTGCCTTCGGTGCCGCCGGAAATCGTCATGCTGCCCGGCAACGTGCTCTACGAAATGTCTTCGTGGACGCGCTCCATCCTGGTGCCGCTCTCCATCGTGCAGGCGCGCGGCAGCAACCGGCGCGCGCCTGCGGGATTCAACCTCGAAGAGCTCATCCTGCCGGGTGTGAGCCTGGCGCTCCCGAAGCGCAACGGTCTCAGCGTGCTCTTCCATAATCTCGACCGCGCTTTCAAGGTCTGGGAGAAGCGCGGCAGCGAGCGCATCCGCGCCGCCGCCATCCGCGAAGCCGAGCGCTGGATCCTCGCTCGCACCCGTTACACCGAGGGCCTTGGCGCCATCTATCCCGCCATGATGTACACCATCATGGCGCTGGATGCTCTTGATTACGCCAAGGACCATCCCGACCGCATCGAGGCTATCCGCCACTTCGAATCGCTGCTCATCGAAACTGGCGACCGTTTCATTTTCCAGCCCTGCGTCTCCCCCATCTGGGACACTGCGATCTGCGGCTTCGCCATGGGCGAAGCCGGCGTGCCCGCGGACGATCCGCGCCTGGTGCGCGCCGCCGACTGGCTGATCAGCAAGGAAGTCCGCCGCAAGGGGGATTGGAGCGTGAAGCGTCCGGATACCGAGCCCTCCGGCTGGGCTTTCGAGTTCGCCAACGAGTTCTACCCCGATATCGACGACACCGCCATGGTGCTGCTCGCGCTCATGCATGCCAAGGGCTCCGAGCCGGCGGCGCAGGCGGCTTGCGAACAGCGCGCGATCAGTTGGCTGCTGGCTATGCAATCCGGCGACGGCGGCTGGGCGGCCTTCGACGTGGATAACAACTGGGCCGTGCTGAACGAGGTCCCTTTCGCCGATCACAACGCCATGCTCGATCCCACGTGCCCGGACATCACCGGCCGCGTGCTCGAGTGCCTCTGCCGCCGCGGGATGCGCGATCATGACGCGGTCCGCCGCGGCGTCGGCTACCTTTACGCCGCGCAGGAAAAGGACGGAAGCTGGTACGGCCGCTGGGGCGTGAACTATGTCTACGGATCGTTCCTGGCCATGCGCGGCCTGGCCGCGAGCGGTGCGCCCGGCTCGCACGAGGCTGTCGCCCGCGCCGCCAAGTGGCTGCGCACCATCCAGAATCCCGATGGCGGCTGGGGCGAATCCTGCGCCAGCTATGCCCGCGACGGCTTTGTTCCCGCCCCCAGCAGCGCGTCGCAGACCGCGTGGGCAGTGCTCGGCCTGCTGGCCGCCGGCGACCGCGAATCGCCGCAGGTCACACGCGGTCTACGCTTCCTGCTCGATCTCCAGACCGCCGAAGGAAAGTGGCCGGAGACGGCATCCACCGGCACCGGCTTCCCCAACGTCTTCTACCTCACCTACGCCATGTACCGCGACTACTTCCCGATGCTCGCGCTGGCAACGCACACACCCGCTTAGATACGGCTGAAAAGCTGACGGCTGAAAGCTGAAAGCCCCAAGCTACCGGTCGTCGCCGTCGTTATCCGGCGCGGTGAGCTTGCGCTTGTCGTTCAGGAAGAATGCCGCCGTTTTTGGGGCGGGGATGGCCTGGAAAGCGCGCGGCTGCCGGCTCAGGTCGTAGAAGCCGGTAAGGTCGTTCCTGGCGCGCGCATCGGCGAAGTTGAGCGTGCCCTCGGTGATGCCGAAGTTGTGCTCGAGGAACCGCAGGATGCTGCCGAAATCGTGACGCTCGTTGTTGATGTAGCCCGCCGGCGTGTAGGCGGAAACGAACACCAGCGGGACCCGGAAACCGTACTGGTAATCGCCTTGCGGATCGCCCAGGATGACGGGCGGCTCGTGATCGTACCATCCGCCCCAATCGTCCCACGTGATCACGATCGCAGTGTTCTGCCAGTAGCCGGCATTGTTGTCGCAAGTGGTGCTGTTGCCGATGGCGTTCACGATGGAGGCCACCCAGGACGGCCCGCCGCCGTCATTGGAGCGCGCATGATCGGAGTTGACGCCGGAAGGAATCACCCAACTGATCGAGCGCAGATTGCATTGCGCGATGTCCGTCAGCACGTCGGCGGGCTTGAGATCGACGTTCGCCGACCACTCGGTTCCCGCGCACTTGCCGCCCGGTCCGGTTGACTGGCAAAGGTGCTGGATGGCGTTCGGTGCCGTCCAGATCGAGCCCGCGCCGGGCGTGTAGTAGCGCCAGGTCACCGGCCTCGGAAGCACGTCGGGCATGGTGGAGTGCTCGAAGCACGGGTAGATCTTCCGGGTCTCGCCGGCGGGTGTGATGAGTTGCACCGTGGTCCCCGCCGGCGCGGTGCATCCGGCGACAGAACTGGTACCGGACATGTTTTCCGAGGCGAAGACGCCGGCCGCATCCTCGGCCGCCGACGGCGCCGATGTTCCGCCAAAAATGAACTGGTGCGCCGGAAAGCTCGGACCCTGGTTGGTCTGAAACATGTAGTTGCCCCAGCCATACTGAGCGGCGAGCTGGAGGTATGGCGTGACCACCCCGGCGGAATTGTCCACGTAGCGGAACTGAGGCTTGGTAAGGCACGTCCCGGAGCACGAGACCCCGGCAGAGCCGTCCATCCGGCAGACGCCCGTGGCAGGATCCTTGTCGCATTGCTTCACGAAGGCCGAATGCGCATGGCTCAAGTCGTACTGATTGGCCAGCGGAACAGCCGCGGGTTGGGTCACTCCGGTGGAAGAGGACTTGTCGCGCCACGCCTGGGTCTGAATGTTGTATTGCGTCGAATCGGGTGTGACGCTGCAGGATACCGCCGAGCCGAACGGCGGAGCGCACAACCCCTGAAACAGGTTGTCGGGAGTGCGGTTCTCCTGGAAGATCACGACCACGTGCCGAAACGAGGAGCTCTGCGCCGCTGCCGCAGCCGCGAAGACGCAGAGGAGTACAGGGCCTTTAACACGGTAATCCATAGATATGGGCCTCCGGCGCCAAGGGCCGGCGCTCAGTTTGAGAAACACGGCGGAAGACGGTCAGTTGCGGTTGCCGCCGCCAAACTGCCCGAAATGGCCAAAACAGCACTCCCCCCTATCTTCCGGCCTCCGACTGTGAAATAATATGCCGCCATGCACTCAGTCATACGCATGGGGCTCATCGGAGAGTTCAACGGGCAGAACAAGGCCCACCATGCCATCGGAACCGCGCTCGCCGCGGCTTCGGATGGGAAGGTCGAAACCAAGTGGGTTTCAACGGATTCGGTCGGCGACGGAAAATCGCTGCACGAGTTCGACGGTCTCTGGTGTGTTCCCGGCATGCCGTATCGCAGCGCTGACGGCGCACTTACCGCGATTCGTATCGCGCGGTCTCATCGCATTCCTTTTCTCGGCACCTCCGCGGGATTTCAGTACGCGCTCATCGAGTACGCGCGCAACGTTCTGGGATTCGTGGAAGCCGACCACCAAAAGAGCAGCCCTTCGGCTTCCATGCCCCTGATCTCGCAATTGGGCTGTGCCCTCCTCGGGGTGAAGGCGCGCGTCCGCTTCACGGACGGCGCGCTGATTCGCCGCGCCTACCGCGCGCCGGAATCCATCGAGGAGTACCACTGCAGCTTCGGGCTCAACAACCGCTACCGCCGGCTGATCGAAGGAGGGGCCATGACCATCGCCGCCGTCGACGACCAGCACGACGTCCGCGCCGTGGAACTCGATGGCCACCCTTTCTTCGTGGCCACGCTTTTCCAACCGGAGATGCAGGAGGCGAACCCGCTGGTCCACTCCTTTGTTCACGCCTGCGAGCGAAGGCGCCAGGCGACCTTGCGCGCAGCAAGCTGAGAATTCGCAACACATTATGGGCTGCGGATCTGCGGTCTAGAAATTCCACCGCACACCCAACTGCCCCGTCCGCGCCGATCCGGCGGGCGGGAAAATCGCGGTGGACGTGATTCGTCCGGCGCTGGAGTTGTTCACCACCAGGCCCGTCGCTCCGCCGCCGCCGGCCGATGGCTCCCCCAGGTTCGTGTGGTTGAGAACGTTCAGAAACGATGCTGTCACCTGCACCAGCCCGAATTTCTCCAGCCGCACGCTCTTTTGCAATCCCAGGTTCCACAGTACGTAACCGGGCCCTTGAATGATTCCGCGTCCCGCGCTGCCCCAGCTTCCCGAAGCCGGCGTGGTGAACACCGACGGATCGAACCACTGATTGATCGTGTGCGGCAACGGGATCGGCCCGGTCACATCCGGGCGCAGCGTGGTCGTGTTGGTGTTGGTTGGATCGGGTCCGGAGATCACCGGTGTGAACCAGTTGCCAGTGCTCAGGTTTAACAGCGTGTTGATCTGCCACCCGGAGAGCCAGGGTCCGCGCCCCAGCGGAAGCTCGTACAGCGCCTGGTTCATCCACTGATGCCGCGGCACGGTGTAGACGTTCCCCCGGTCGCGCCGCCGGTTGTACGTGTCCTCGACCGTGTTGTTCAGCTCGAAATCGTCGGTATCGTCCGTGTCGCTTAGCTCCTTGGCCCACGTCCAGGTCGATTGGAACATCAGGCCCCTGGTGAACCGCTTCTGCACCTGCGTCTGCATGCCGCTGTAGAGCATGTTGGCGCCATTGTCGGCGTAGTTGATGCTGCTGAAGAGGGGATACGGCCGCCGCGCGTTGCTGAATGCCACCGTCGAAGCCACCGGCTCGTTGACGTCGCGCCGGTATGCAAGCTGCGTCCCCTTCGACCCGATATAGCTCACCCGCAGCCCGATGTCGCGCGTCAACTCCCGCTCCAGCGAGAGGCTGTACTGCTGCGTGTAGCTGTTCAGCAGGTGCGGCGTCACCGCCATGAGGCTTACCGTGCCGGGCGTGCCCGAAATAGCAAACGGGTAAGTCAGCGTCACCAGCGGCGCTCCGTTCACGATGTTGTTGGTGGTTACGGTGGTCGCCGAGTAGGGCCCCTTCGAGAGGTCGCCCGGGATGTTGCCCGAGTAGTGCGAATAGTACATGCCCCAACCGCCCCGCAGCACAGTCTTCCCAGCATGGTCCAACTGGTAGCTGAAGCCGAACCGCGGCGCGAAGTTGTTCCTGTCGGCGGTACGCAGCGACCGCCCCAGCCCCGCCTGGTCGGCCGTCTCCACCGGCAGGTTCGACGGGAAATACGCGCTGAAGCTTTTGAATGCCTGCTGGCTCGGCACGATGATTTTGCCGGTCGCCAGGTCGAACGAGTATTGGTTGTCGTTCAGCGCGTACGCCGGACCGTTGTACTCCCAGCGCAGCCCGTACATCAGGGTCAGCCGCGGCGTGAGTTTGAAATCGTCCTGGGCATACGTCGACCAGTCGCGGAAACGGTTGTACTGTGCCGGGTAGGGATCCAGCCGCGTTACCGTCGCCGGCAGTCCGAGCAGAAAATCGGCATACGCCTGCCCGGAGAACTTGTTGGTAAAGCTGTAACTGCCGAACACCGGCGTACCCGACGTATTCGGCATGTACCGGTTCACGAAAAACGGAACGAACTCCAGCCCGAACTTCATGGTGTGGCGGCCGCGCACCCAGCTCAGGTTGTCGGCAAGCTGCGCGTGGCCGTCGTTCACCGGGTTCAGCAGGTTGATGTTGTCGCTCGAAAAGCCGGAGATGCTGAAGATCGGCAGGTTGTGAATGGGTCCGCGGTCGGGCAGCCCCTGGATTCCGATCTGCTGCATCACGCTCTGGCCCAGAAAGTCGCTGCTGCTGGCCGAAACCAGAATCACCACGCCCGCGCGGAATTCGTTCAGCAGGTTCGGACGGAGCGCGTACACGTCCCCGGCGGTCCAGAAGTTGACGCGGCGCTCATTGAACGACGTGCCGATCGTTGTCGGCGGCAGCGCCGAGCGCGCGCCCGGAATGTTGTAATCGTCCTTGCGGTTCTCGTACCGCAGGAATGCCCGGTGCCGCTCGCTGAAATTGTGGTCCAGCCGGATCTCTTCCGTGCGGTGCGTCTCCGGCGCGGAAAACGACGCCCGGTAATTACCCGCGGTCACGTTGGCCGGTCCGAAGTTGGGCAGCGGAAACAGAAAGTTCTGCGCATTGATCCCCTGCTGGCTGATCAGCGACGCCGGGATCACGTTACCGGGGAAGGGAACCCCGGTGATCGGATTTTTGACCGCCCCCGCCTGCGAAAAATCGCCCTGCCGCATCAGCAGCGTCGGCACGTTGGTCGACGTGAACAGCGTGGCGGCCACGCCCTTCAGCCCGTCGAAATCGAAAAACACGAATGTCTTGTCTTTCTTGATCGGCGCTCCGAAGGTCCCTCCGTAGTTGTGCAGGTTCTGAAACGGCTTGGTGGTCGCGAACGCGTTGCGCGCGTCGGTCGCCGAGTTGCGCAGGTACCAGAACACGCCGCCGTGAATCTGGTTGTTCCCCGAACGCGTCGCCGTGGTCACGGTCCCCATGCCGCCGAACTCGGCGCGCGTGGTGAGCACGTTCGCCGTGAACTCTTCCACCGCTTCCACCGAGGGCTGCGATACATTGTCCGGGCTTCCGAAATTGCCGAACGTGGTTTCGATCCCGTCCACCTTGACCTTCACGCTGGTCGCTCCCGCGCCCGGCGTCAGCCACTTCGCGCCATTGCCCACCTGCAACGTGCCCGGTACAGTGAGCGGCATGATGCCCGAGATCAGTCCAGAATCGCCCGAGTTCTTCGACACGCTCCGCAGGTTCGTCGGCACCTCGATGATCTGCCGCGCGAGCAGGTTGGTTCCCACCGCGGGCGTGTCCATCTGCACCACGGCCGACGCGGTCTCTTCCACCACCACCTCGGTGGACGCGGCGGCTACTTCGAAGTGCAGGTCCTGCCGCACCGTGCGGTAGGCCTCCACGCTGAACGCGCGCGTCTCCACGGCGCGGAATCCTTTGGCCGCCGCCCCGAGCCGGTACGTCCCCGGCGGCAGATTGGGAAACACGTAGGCGCCGCTCTCGTTCGTGTCTGCGCTCAGCTTGACGCCCGTGTCGTTGTTGGTCAGCGTCACTGCCACGCCGCCGATCGCGCCGCCCGACGCGTCCGTTGCCAGGCCCGTGACCGTGCCCAGGGGCGTCTGCCCGTGCAGCAGGAATACGCAGAACAGCACCGTAAAAAGCCGAAGTTTCATAGGGAAACGTCTATTTTGTCATAGTTCGTCGCTATCGCGTCTTTCCCCAGTAAATGTCGGCCTCGCCGACCGCTACGTGGTGCGCGTACAGTTTCGGCAGCCCCACGTCGTCGATCCAGGTGTCCTGTTTCCAGGCTTCGTTCGCCCAGGTCTCGACCAGGTCATAGTAGCCGGCGCCGATTTGCCGCTCGACCTCGGCCTTCGACACCAGGAGCATCTCGGCCATGGTCGCCGGGGCGAGATCGAGCTTGTGCGAATCGCTCAACTCGAATCCCGGCGGAATCGGATAGCGCAGCAGGAAGTAAATTGCGTCGTCCGCGAGAATCGGGCCCGCCGGATGAATTTCACGGATCTTCCGCGCGATAGTCTCGGCGTCCCGCCACGAGTCGTAGTCGCGCCGTTCGTAGAGTGTCTTGGCGAACGCCAGAAATACGATCAGGCACGGAACGACAACCGGCCAGCGCGCCCGTTCCGACGCCGCGAGTTTCGTTCCCACGGCATAGATCGCCGCGCAGGCCAGAATCGCCAGAAACGGCGCCACGAACATGTAATATTGCGAAAAATTCGGATGCCCGTTGGCGATGAAGCCGATCTCCGCCCCGCCGAGCCAGGCGCACAGATAAAACTCGCGGCGGGCGGCCAGGTCCCACGGTGCCTTCCGGGCGAACATCAGCCCGCCCACAGCCAACACCCCCAGCACCAGCGCCTGCGACGAATCGAGCGGCGAAAGCAGCACGCCGAGATCGTGAGCCATCGCGCCCGGCCAATCCACCTGCCGGTACCGCCCTTGATATTCGAGGACGCTGAAAATCGTCTGCCGCGGACCGTGCAGAAACAGCCACGCCAGGGGAATGCACGGCAGCGCGCCTCCCGCCAGAAATGCCGCCGCCTTTCCACCCCTCGATCCGGCCCGGTTACACGCGAAAATCCAGATCAACAGCACCACCGGCACGGGAACTGTCAACAACGATGAATTCGCGGCTGCTGAAGCCAGGAATCCCGCCGCGCCCGCGAAAATGATCCGGTCGCTTTCCACCGCCCGCACCGCGGCGCGAAACGCCGCCACAATCGAGAAAAGGCAAATCCCGTACGCCTGCCCTACCGGACCGCAAACGAAGACCCGGCCATTCAATCCGAACAGTATCGCTGCCGCGATGGCAAGCTGCATTCGCCATTCGGGAGCGGGAAAACGCCGCCGCACATACCCCGCGGTCAGCACCACCGACCATGCGGTAAGCAGCGCCGCGGCCCCGTGTGCCGTGCGCCACGTGTCTCCCAAAATGCGCATCCACGCGGCGTTCCAATATGCGTTCAACGGCGACTGCGGAAAGCAAAAATCGAGGTACGGCCGCTTGCCATGAAGAATCGATTGAGCGGCCACCAGGTGGTAGCCTTCGTCCGCCGTAAACGCCAGCGTTTGCGATGCGACCAGCAGGCCGGCCGCCACCAACACCAGGCACGCCGCGAGCATCCGGCCTGTTACAACATCCGGCTTGTGCATCCGGTTTCAATGTAACAGCCGTAGGGTTTTTCCAGGACTGCCCGCACATTCCTGCCAGAAAAATCGGCTCCAGATGAAGTGATTTTAATAATGATTTAAGCGGGAATTCATGTGCTGCTGACAATCATGAGTGCAGGCAGCAAAATCGTCCGACAATTTTCAAGGAGAGAGACGCAATGAAGAAACTGATGGTCATCATGCTGGGCTTCGGTCTGGCATTCTGCACGGTCGCCACGAGCTTCGCCCAGGACACCAAGAAGGAAGAGAGCACCAAGAAGAAGGGCGGGAAGAAGGGCGGCAAGAAGAAGGAAGATACCGAGAAGAAGGGCGGCAGCCGCTAGGCGGCTTCCAGGTTGGTTTCGCTTGGGAAGCTGCGCAGCGTTTCAGACGCTGCGCAGCTTCCTGCTGTTTTTGTTTGTCCTTTCCCTCCCCCTTTTGATCCCCCCAGACCTTTACGTCTCGTAGTGAACCCCCCGGCCGGCTGGTAGTTCGATTCGGGCATTTGCGCCAGTCTGCGAGCCATGCTCCAATGCAAATACTCCAGCCATGGCAGGCTGCCGGTATGACAATGCTGCGCAAAATCCGGTGGATCGCGGTTTCCATCCTCCTGCCGCTCCTGTTTGCGGGCAGTGCGTACGTGATCGCCCGCCGCCCGAAACCCGAATACAAATTCACCAGGCGCACCACGGTCGTGACCTCCGAAAAAGCGAGCTTCGCGGTCTATCACGCCCCATTGCCGATCTATCCCCCGCAGGCCCTGCACGACCGGGTCGAGGGCGGCGTGACGTTCAAATGCACCATCGCCGCCGATGGCGGCATTGCCCAGGCCGAATTCTTGAGCGGCCCCGCGCCGCTGGTCGCCGCTGCTCTCGCGGCCGTGCGCCAATACCAGCTCGAGCCCAAGGCGGGCGAGGCCGATATCGAGATCCCCTTTTCACTCGCCGATCCCACCCTCGCCTATTCGCCGCCCGAGCTCCGCGATCGCCCCGCCCCCGGACGCCCCGGCGCGAAGTCGGTCCGCGTGGTGGCAACCGTGAATAAGGAAGGCCGCGTCGATTCCGTCCAGCCCCTCGCCGATTCTCCCGCCTTCGTCCAGACTGGAATCGATATTGTCCTCCACTGGACCTTTCGTCCGGCGCTCCGCAACGGCCAGCCGGTTGACGCCACCCTCGTCCTGGATGTCCCCGTGGGGTAGGCTTCCACGCCCGATAATCAATCATGGCCCTCCAAAAGCCGTTCGTGGCTGTCCTCGTCTGTTTCGGATCCGCCGCCGGCGCTTCCGCCCAATCCATGGGGGCGCTCGCCGTTCCGACGCAGCCGCCGGCGCTCACCGCTCTCAACAATGCGTTTCGCGCGAGCTATGCCGATGCCAAGATCCGCGTGCTGGCCTCCTCCGGTCCCACTCTGATCGTCAACGGCGACAACTTCGCTCTGCTTCGCAGCGGACGGCGTGTCGACGCCAATGTCCAGACCCCGATCTACGACCCCGTCAAGACGATCGCCCACATCCCGCTGGCGATCTATGTGACCCTCACGCCCGGTGACGGAGCCGTCGATGCGGATCGCCTGAAAACTCTTGCGGGCCTGCGTGAGCTGATCCCGCCCGCCGAGGCCAGTCTCGACGCCATCGGACTCTCCGCCGCCTCGCTCGCGCGGCAGGAGCAGATCGTGGCCGCCTCGCTGGCTTTTCTCGACAGCGTGATCGGCGGAGGGAAACTCGAGCGCTCCCGTTTGCTCGCGTTCACGCGCGGCATGGCTCCGCTCGTCATGGAAAACGTAGCCGAGGCCACGCGCGCGCAGTTGGACGCCGTCCACGCCCGCGTCTCGATGTGGCGTCGCGACCTGAGCGTGGGGGAATGGAACCGGCTGCACGTTCTGATCATCGGTCCGCACATGCCGCGCGAAGATCTGGTGGTCACGCAGTACTTCCTCCGCCTGTTGCACGAGCCGCGAGAGGGCCGGCGCGTGGTCTATGCCGAATCTCTCTGGGAAGAACCGAAGGCTCTCGACCTCCTCGGCACCCACCTGCTCGACGGCAGTGTGGGCGAGGCCTTCTTTGGCGACTACATGCGCATGCACCGCGACCTGTTGGGAGACGCTGCCCGCCAGTACCTTGCTCGCGTGCTGCCCGAATAGGAAATGTCTGACCTAGAAAGTCTGGGGCGATACCACTTAGCGCTCTGGAAGATGCAGGCAGCGTTGGGCTATCGCTGCTGGCTGCGTTTCATCCGTTGGCCACACTCATCATCGTGGCGGCGCTTGTCGTGACGGGTATACTCGTGATTCGCAAGCTGGCACGCGGAATACGAGGTCTTCTCCGCTTCCACGTGGCGGCCACGCCGGCCGGCAGGTCCGTGAGTTCACTGAAGCCGCTGGGCTTCTCGATGTCCCTGGGAGATCGGAACGGTTGTGAACCGCTTGCGGTATGCGGTTGGCGACGTACGGAAGGCTTTCCGGAAGTGATGTCTCAGTGTCGCGGCCGTTCCCATTCCTACTTCGCCGGCAATATAGTCGATCGACTCACCCGTGGTTTCCAGCCACTGCTGGGCGGCAAACAGCCTCTGACGACTGAGCCACCGGTGGGGAGTCGTGCCGGCTTCGGCGAGAAAATGCCGCGCAAAACTGCGCTTGGACATCCGGGCTCGCTTGGCCAGCGTTGCGATGGACAGGTCGTGCCGGAGATTGGCTCGCGCCCATTCCAGCAGGCGGGAGAGGCTTCGGGCCCTGCCGTCCGGAACCGCTGCGGCAATGTATTGCGATTGATCGCCGTCGCGGTGCGGAGGGACCACGAGTCTTTTCGCAACCTGATTCGCGATCTGTGCCCCGTAGTCGCTGCGGATGATGTGAAGGCACAGATCGATGCCCGCGGCGCTGCCTGCCGATGTGAGCACCGTTCCCTCGTCGACGTAGAGCACGTCCGGCTCGACGATGATCTTCGGATACCGACGGGAGAGACGCTCGACATAGCGCCAGTGCGTGGTAGCCCGCTTGCCATCGAGCAGGCCGGCGGCGGCGAGGACAAATACCCCCGAACAAATCGACACAATCCGGGCGCCCCGCCGGTACGCACTTCGCAGTGCCGACAAAAGCGCTGCCGGCGGCGGTTCGTCGGGGTTCCTCCAGCCCGGAACCACGATTGTGTCCGCCCGGCGCAGGGCTCCAAGACCGCGGGCCGCCTCGATCCGGATGCCGCCCAAGGCCCGGAAGGGCCCTGGCTCGACCGAGCAGACCCCGAAATGGTACCAGGGCACGTCCAGTTCGGGACGCTGGAGCGCAAATGCCTCGACCGCAATACCGAATTCGAAGGTGCACAGTCCTTCATAGGCCAGCGCGACTACCCGGTGCGCTTTGCGCATGGCAGTATCTTAACGCATATTGGCATAACTGCCTCTCGCGGAAATACGCGTTATGCGGCACACTGCTGCACAGGAGGCCGAATGATGGATTCAGCAACCAGATCGCCGGTCAGCGAGGTGGCTGCCGCGGATTCTGCCGCGGCCCGGGCGCACTTCGAAGCGCTGCTTTCCTTTGAGACCGATTGCTGGGACGTGCACGCTTCCCTGTCATCGGGCGCGGTCGACTTCGTCCTGCTCGATGTCCGCAGTCCGGAACTCTATCGGAAGGGTCACATTTCGGGCGCCGTTAGCCTGCCGCATGGCAAAATCACCGAGCGCAACCTTGCGCCATACGCTCCCGACACGCTTTTTGTGGTCTGCTGCTCCGGCCCGCATTGTAATGGTGCCGACAAGGCTGCGGTCCGCCTGGCTCGCCTGGGCCGTCCCGTGAAAAGGATGATTGGCGGCATTGCGGGATGGTGTGACGAAGGGTTCCGTCTGACGTCCGGCTGATCGTGTCCTCAATTTGCCGAAGGTTTTTCCGCAGAATCGATCACCAGCACCTCAACCGGAACCTTGCTTGATTCCAGCTTCAGCCCGAGTTGCTCCTGCAAGGCCGTGAATATCGAAGGACCGGCAGCGGGCTCCAGTGCGCCGCCCGGGCGCGGGCCGTCCGAAGGCGATCTCGCCAGCAGTTCATCCGGCGTCCACTCCAGCTTCAAATCGAATCTCCCGGCGATACTCGTTGCGTCCAGCACCGGCTGCTTAAGAGCTTCCGCCAGCTTGAGAGCCAGTTGAGCCATGGTACAGCCCTCGGCCTCGATGCGCCCTCGCTGTGAATGGCCGGCGCTGCGGCTATCGGGTGCGGAGGCCTGTGCTTTCAGCCCGCTCTTTGCCAGCGCCAACCTGTAACCCGGAATAGGCCTCTGCTCGCGGTGAAACACCAGCTTGAAACGTTCGGACAGCAGCGTCTGGAGCATCAGCATCAACTCATGACCGCCGGCCGGCCCTGTCGCCTTGGCTTCGATATCGTAGCGATCCTGAACGACCCACGTCGGCCCTCCGATGATTTGGGGCTCCGGTACGTCGTAGGCGCCGCGCATGCACCGCCTCAGCGTGACGTTCTTCGCGCTGAGGCGGCCCTTACTTTCAAAAATGCCCACGACACTGCCAGGCGGGTCCAGGCTGGGCCTAATCGATGCGACGTCAAAGGATAATGGACCGGCTGCCTGCTGGGCCAACAGTGTGCCGCATAAAGAAACAAGAATTGCGCCGGCCCGCTGGGTAGCCATGTTACAGCTATGACGCTTTGCCGCCTTGAACCGTTGAGTGCCGTTGCCGGCGGTTCTCTGGCTACGGCCCACAAAAGCCAGGTGAAATTATGCCGCGCCGATCTGTTTCAGTAACGTCCCCACATCGAAGTAAATTCGGCCCCCGGTGATCTGACGTTTCGCCGAATCGTACTCATAAACTGAGCAACCGGGGACTTCGACGCGAGTACCGGTCGGCCCACGTCCGGCGAATGGACCCTTATGTTCGGCTTCGAAACTCCATTCAACAACGACAACGCCTTGTCCGAAAATCATATTCTTGGCGACGTGGCGGTTTCCCGGGAAGCCGCTAATGAATGGCCGGACGAACTGCTCACGGACGGCTGCCTTCCCCTCCATTAGCGCGCCCGGAATCTGAATTGCCACATTTTCCGCGTAGTAAGACATAATGTGTTCCTCGTCCGTTCCTTGCCACGCGCCAAAGTACTCCTTGATAAACAACTCGACGTCAACGACCGATCCGAGTGCAGCAGAAGCCGCCATGGATTCCTCCTTCGCTCGGTATATTGTATCCAGGATGCCGGCCCACAGGGGCCCTAGCCTAGCTGGTGATCCGATCCCCACAACCCGCCGCGGTCGGTCAACCGGGAGGCCGGTGACACACTGTCCTGCCGGCTAGCTCTCTTGACGAACGCTACCCGAGTGTGTGATTATTCATTATAGTGAATATTCATTCATCGAGGACCGACCCGTGGACACCATGTTCGCTCCCAACCAGATTCTGAAAACCGCCGGCTCCGACCTCCTCAAAGATCTCGACCTCACAGACGACGAGCTGCTCTACCTCCTCGATCTGGCCGCCGAAGTCAAAGCCTCCCCCGCCGATTACGGCCGCGCCCTCGAAGGCAAAAACATCGCCATGCTCTTCGAGAAGCCCAGCCTCCGCACCAAGCTCACCTTCGAGCTCGCCATGAAACAGATGGGCGGCGGATCGGTCTTCATCGAGGGACCCATCGGCGTGCGCGAGCCCCTCAAAGACGTCGCCCGCAACCTCGACCGCTGGACCAACGGCATCGTCGCCCGCGTCTTTCTCCAGACCACCGTCGAAGATCTCGCCCGCTGGTCGCGCGTCCCCGTCATCAACGCCCTCAGCGACCTCTACCACCCCTGCCAGGTCCTCGCCGACATGCAGACCATCCGCGAACGCTTCGGCGCCTCGGTGCTCCAGGGCCTGAAGCTGGCCTTCATCGGCGACGGCAACAACGTCGCCCAGTCGCTCATGCTGACCTCGCTGCGCCTCGGCATGGATTTCGCGCTCGCATGTCCCGAGGGCTACCTGCCCGATCCCGATATTGTCACCCAGGCCGAAGGCCTCGCCGCCGTCACCGGCGCGTCGCTGCTGGTTACGCACGACACCGCAGCCGCCGTCTCCGGCGCCCACACCGTCTACACCGACGTCTGGACCAGCATGGGCCAGGAGCAGGAGATGGTCAAACGCAAGCGCGCCTTCCACGAATACCAGGTCAACGACGCCCTGTTCGCGCAGGCCCGTACCGATGCGATTTTCATGCACTGCCTCCCCGCCAAGCGCGACGAGGAGGTTACCGACTCCATCATGGAGCATCCGCGCTCGGCCATCTTCGACCAGGCCGAAAACCGCCTGCACGCGCAGAAGGCGCTGCTGCTCATGATGCTAACTTAGGACTTTATGAACAAACCGAAGAAAGTGGCGCTCGCTTACTCGGGCGGATTGGATACCTCTGTCATCATCCCGTGGCTGAAGGAAAACTACGGCTGCGAAGTCGTCGCCGTATGCGGCGATATCGGCCAGGGCGGCGATGAGCTCACCGGCCTCGAAGAAAAGGCCCGCAAGACCGGCGCCTCCGAAGTCTACATCGAGGACATGCGCGAGGAGTTCGTCTCGCAGTATCTCTGGAAGCTGGTCCGCTCCGGCGGCGTCTACGAACACAAGTATCTTCTGGGCACGTCGATCGCGCGCCCGCTGCTGGCCAAGAAGCAGGTCGAGGTCGCCCTCGCCGCCGGCTGCGATGCGCTGGCCCACGGCTGCACGGGGAAGGGAAATGACCAGGTCCGCTTCGAGCTCACTTACAAAGCGCTGGCGCCTCAGCTCCAGGTGATCGCCCCGTGGCGCGAATGGACCATCGTCTCCCGCGAAGACGCCATCGAGTACGCGCACGCGCACAAAGTCCCTATCGCCGCCTCCACCACCAAGATCTACAGCCGCGACCGCAACATCTGGCATATCTCGCACGAGGGCGGCGCGCTCGAAGACCCGGCCAACTCCGCGCCCGACGAAATCTGGATGCTCACAAACAGCCCGGCCGAAGCCCCCGACAAGCCCGGCCAGGTGACCATCGGCTACGAGCAGGGCGAGCCCGTCTCCGTCAACGGCAAAAAGATGAAGGCCTTCGAGCTGCTCGAAACCCTCAACGCCATCGGCGCCGAGCACGGCATCGGCCGCATCGACCTGGTCGAGAACCGCTTCGTCGGCATGAAGTCACGCGGCTGCTACGAGACCCCAGGCGGCACCCTGATCATGTTCGCTGTCCGCGAGCTGGAAGCCCTCACGCTCGATAAGAACACGCTGCACTATAAGCAGAAGCTGGCCCTCGATTACGCCGAGATGGTCTACAACGGCCTCTGGTTCACGCCGCTGCGCGAAGCGCTCGACGCCCTCTTTGCCAAGGTGGGCCAGACCACCACCGGCGAAGTCACGCTCCAGCTCTACAAGGGCAATATCGTGCCACTCTCCCGTAAGTCGCCCTATTCGCTCTACTCGCTGGATATCGCCAGCTTCACCATGGGCGCCAGTTACGATCAGAAGGACGCCCTCGGCTTCATCAACCTCACCGGCCTGCCCATCAAAGTGAGAGCCATGAAAGGCGCGAAATGAAGCTCTGGGGCGGCCGCTTCGAATCCGGGCCCAACGAAGTCTTCGAGCGCTTCGGCAACTCGCTCGCCTTCGATCGCCGTCTGATCGATTGCGACATCCGCGGCTCCCAGGCGTTCGCCCGCGCTCTCGAGCAGGTCGGCATCCTGACCGCCGAAGAGCGCGCGCGCATCGTCGAAGCCTTCGAACAGATTCGCGCCGAAGCTGCCGGCCCCGCGTTCTACGAGGGCGCCACCGACGAGGACGTCCACACCCTGGTCATCCGCAAGCTCAAGGAGCGCGCCGGTGCCGTCGCCGACAAGATCCACACCGGCCGCAGCCGCAACGAGCAGGTTTCGCTGGATGTGCGCCTGTGGCTGCGCGAGGAGTGCGACCGCGTCCGCACCCTGCTTTCCGAGCTCATGCGCGCGCTGCTCGATCTCGCGGCGCAGTATCCGGACGCCGTCATCCCCGGCTACACCCACATGCGCCGCGCGCAGGCCGTGCTCTGGCCGCATTACCTGCTGGCCTACTTCGAAATGTTCGCGCGCGATTTCGAGCGCTTCGGCGAGGCCCGCCGCCGTGCCAACGTCCTGCCGCTCGGCTCGGGAGCGCTCGCCGGCAGCGGCTTCCCCTTCGACCGTTGTGCCATCGCCCGCGATTTGGATTTCGCCGCCGTCACCCGCAACTCCCTTGACGTCTCCGGAGACCGCGATTTCGCCCTCGACTTCCTCTACGCCGCCAGCGTGACCATGATCCACCTCAGCCGCCTGGCCGAAGACTGGATTCTCTACTCCAGCGAAGAGTTCGCCTGGCTCGAGCTCGGCGACGGCGTCACCAGCGGCTCCAGCCTGATGCCGCAGAAGAAGAACCCCGATTCCCTGGAGCTGATCCGCGGCAAGTGCGGCCGCGTCATGGGCTCGCTCACCAGCCTCATGGTCACCATGAAGGGCCTGCCCATGACCTACAACCGCGACATGCAGGAAGACAAGGTCCCGCTTTTCGAGGCCGCCGACGAGCTTTCCGCTTCTCTCGAAATGGCGCGCGCGGTCGTCGAGACCATCAAGCTGAATCCCGCCAGGCCGGCTGCCGCCGCCGAAGAAAGCTGGGTCGTCGCCACCGACCTCGCTGAAGCCCTGGCGCGCGCCGGCACGCCCTTCCACCAGGCCCACCAGATCGTCGGCCGCTTCGTGCTGGAAAGCGTGCGCGCCGGCAGGAAACCCTCCGATTGGAGCGCCGAAGAGATGCGCGCCTTCGGCATCGATTTTCCCGAGTTGCTCGATCCGCGCCAGGGCATGCAGTCGCGGGAATTGCCCGGCGGCACCGGTCCCAATGCCGTCGCCGCCGCCCTTGCCGCCGCCCGCGAGCGGCTCAATGAGATGAGCGTATGACCAAAAGCTACCGTCAGGGCCAGATCCTGAAACTGATCCGAAGCAAGAAAATCACCACCCAGGAAGAGCTGGCGCAGGAGTTGAAGAACCTCGGCATCGCTGCCACCCAGGTGACGCTCTCGCGCGACATCCGCGACCTCCGCCTGGTGAAGACTCGCGGAGGCTACCAGGAGATGGCCGAGGAAGAGCACGGCCTGCAGTTCGCGCTGCTCGCGGGCGAGTTTCTGCGCGACGTCCTGCGCGCGCAGAACCTGGTGGTCCTCAAGACCGACCCCGGCCACGCCAATTCGGTCGCTGTCGCGCTCGACCGCGAAGGCTGGCCCGAGATCATCGGCACCATCGCCGGCGACGACACCATCTGCGTCATCACCGCCGACAACCCTACTGCCGAAGCCGTCCAGGAAAAGCTGCTGGGCATGCTGGAGTCCCAGTAACGCGGGCCTCCCGGCCCGCAGCCGGAAGTCGTTCGCCGTCGGCAGCGGTCCGCCCGGCACCAGTTGCGTGCGCAGGTTGGTGATCCGCTGGCCCAGCAGCGTACCGTCCGCCATGACGGTCCACTGCCCGTCGCCGATTACTTCCCAACCGTCCAGGTTCTTGCAGTTGAACAGAGGTTTCCAATCGGCGGCTGTAAGAACCACCGTGAAGAAAAGAGGGAGGAGGAATCGGAGTTTCACTTGACCACCATACCGCCCTTCATCACCCACCGCACTCTGTCGATGGCCACGCTGATGTCCGCCAGCGGATCGCCCTCCAACCCGACCACGTCCGCGAACGCGCCCGGCTGGATCGACCCGATATCCTTCTCCATGCCGAGCAGTTGCGCGCCGTTCACCGTCGCCGCCCGTAGCGCCTGTTCCGGAGTCATGCCGGCCTTCACGAACCACGCCAGCTCGCGCGTGTTTTCGCCGAACATCGTATAGACCGCGTCGCTCCCCATGGCGAACCGCACGCCGGCGCGAAACGCCTTGCGCGCCGTTTCCAGGTTGCGCGCGATGTAGCCCTTCAGCCCCTCCACGTCCTCCGCCGAGTACTTGAGCAGCGGCGCGTTATCCACGTAGTAGCGGTTGTGGTCGATGGTCGGCACGTAGAAGGTCTTGCGGCGAACCATTTCGGCAATGGTCGCGTCGTCCATGTCGGTGGCGTGCTCCAGGCTGTCCGTGCCGGCGCGGACAGCGTCGCGCGCGCCGTCCGGCCCGTAGCTGTGGATCGCGATCCGCTTGCCCGCCGCGTGCGCCGCGTCGCACGCCGCCTTCATCTCCTCGAAGCTGAAGGTCTGCGTGCCGCTCACGTCGCGCCCGCTGCCGGTCGAGCCGTACATCTTGATCACGTCCGCGCCGGCCGCCACCTGCTCGTTCACGATGCGTGTCACCTCTTCGGCGCCATCGGCCAGGTTCGGACCCGCCGGACGGCCGCGCCGCTTCTGCAGCCCGTATCCGGAGACGAACATCCGCGGCCCCGGCATCTCGCCTAGGTTGATCAGGTCGCGCATGGCGATGTCGGCGTAACCCTGGGCTCCCAGGTCGCGCACGCTGGTCA
>Ga0335079_10003104_pt1 | contig 19200 bp, 14 predicted proteins | sample Lox_Sample_33_FD_206719 | JGI IMG/M metagenome (GOLD analysis project Ga0335079, IMG submission 206719) | Soil microbial communities from Loxahatchee National Wildlife Refuge, Florida, United States - Lox_Sample_3.3 | ecosystem: Environmental > Terrestrial > Soil > Wetlands | place: USA... | reverse complement strand
AGGAATCAATCATCCTCCTATCCTCTACCTCACCGGCAAGAATGCCGGATTCATTACCACGACGAACAAGGGAAACTTCGGCATCCTGACGCCGCAATCGGGTAGCAACTTCACCGCCTCCTCGGTCTCCGGCAATTTCTATGGCGGCGGATTGGATCCGATATCCCCGAGCGTCTGCGAAGACGAGAATTTGTCGACGTTTAGCTCGGGAACTTCTTTGAACTGGGTCGACGACAGCATTTGCACGAGCGGACCCTCGAGCACCAACGGCACCTCTTCCTTCACCGTCGCCTCGAGCGGTAGAGGTGTTATCACAAACAGCGATGAGACTCAAATCATCTTCTACATCGTTACGCCATCGAGCGATGGCAAGGGTGGTGAGTACTTCACCGTGCCAGCGCAAGGCACTTATCCCAAGATCATGACATTCCAGCAGTAACGAAGATCGTGGTCGCAATAACTTTTGGGGCACGGCTCACGGCCGTGCCCCACTTTTTGAACCGAGAGGAGGAACCAACACAACTCGGTCCGGTCAACGCGAAGGGCGCTAAGGCTTGGAATAGGTTTCTATAGACAAGGGCCGCATAGCCACGCTGACCTCATTTTCCACCTGTGCTCATCGACAAAATCATGTTTCCCACAACTTCTCCACAGCAATCCTCGTCCGGTATATTCAACTCACCCCGTTTGTAGCTGACAATTTCCCTGGAGAACTGCTTTCGTGGAAGGGCGCGGCTTAAGCCGTGCCGCCAACGGCTACAAAGATGCGGGCTTTAGCCCCTGAGGGCCGCGAGTTTACTCTGTCCCGCGTTGTGAGATGGCTTTTAACGACCAACGACCAACTACCAACGACGGATGACGGACGAACTGAGAACTGAGAACTGAGAACCGAGAACTGAGAATGTCGAACCCCGGCGATTTCGCGTACACCCTCAAGCAGCAGGCGGATATCGTTCGCATCATCGGCGACTACGTCAAGCTGAAGAAAGCCGGTGCCCAGAACTACTCCGGACTCTGTCCCTTCCACGGCGAAAAAACACCGTCGTTCTCCGTCCACGCAACGCGCCAGTTCTTTCATTGTTTCGGATGCGGCGTCTCGGGCGACGTTTTCAACTTCATCATGAAGATCGAAAACATCACTTTCCCGGAAGCCGTCCGCCACGTGGCGCAAAAGCTCGGCATCCCGCTCCCGAAAGCAAGCTACTCGACTCCCGGAGAAGCAAAAGAAGCCCGCCTCCGCGGACAACTTCTCGACGTCCACGAGCGCGCCGTCGCATTCTTTCAGGAATGTCTGCGCCGTCCCGAGGGAGCCCGCGCCCGCGAATACCTGGCCGGACGTGGTCTCAACGACGAAATGATCGCGAAGTTCCGCATCGGCTACGCTCCCGATTCCGGCTTCCTCCTCCGCGACCGCCTCAAAAACGAATTCACCGAAGAAGTCCTTCGCGAAAGCGGCCTGTTCTCCTGGAAGCAGGATGATGCCACAACCGCAAGACTCGAGGTTGCCCCACCCTTGTCCGTCCGCTCTTTGGACGGGCAGGGTGGGGGTGTTGTCGTCCCGGAACTCCCGGCCCGACCAAAGGCCGATGGCCAGGGTCCAACGACCAACGACCAGCGACCAGCGGCCAACCCGGGACTCGCGACACAGGACTCGCGACTCGCAATGTACTCGAAGTTCCGCAACCGCGTAATGTTCCCCATCGCGAGCGAAGCAGGCAAAGTCATCGCCTTCACCGGACGCACTCTCTCCACCGACGAAAAAGCTGGACCGAAATATCTGAACTCGCCCGAGACGCCCATCTATTCCAAGAGCCGCGTGCTGTTCAACCTCGATCACGCCAGGGAATGGATCAAGAAGTTCGACTACGCCATCCTCGTTGAAGGCCAGATGGATTGCATCTCCGTCTTCACTGCCGGATTTCACAATGTGATTGCTAGTTCCGGAACGGCTTTCACCGAACTCCAAGCCAAGCTGCTCGGGCGCTTCACGAAAAATGTAGTCGTCAACTTCGATCCCGACACCGCTGGAGCGAAAGCCACCGAGCGCACCCTCGGCCTTCTCATCGAAGAAGAATTCAATATCAAGGTCCTGACCCTTGAGCAGGGATTCGATCCTGATCTCTATATCCGCCGCAAAGGCAAAGACGCCTATGAAGACGCGCTCCGTCATTCGCAAAAATATTTCGATTACCTGATCGAGCGAGCGCGCCTGCAATTTCCCGTGCGCAACGCGGAGGGCAAGCACAAGGCCGTCAACTACCTTTTGCCGCACATCCAGCGCATTCCCAGCCGCATCGTGCGCGACGAACTTGCCCAGGAGATAGCGCAGAAACTCCAGATCGATTCCGCCGTTCTTCGCCAGGAATTGCGGCACACCGCAGCCACTAGATCCGCAGCCACGGTCAAGGCCCCTGCCGAAGCCCAGGTCACCGACGCCGAGAAAGTCCTGATTCGCGCTCTCGCCTCAGCCCGCCAAATGCAATCCGGAGAGGAGCATCTCTCCGCCCGCGATGGAGCTGAAGAAGAATTCGATCCTGCGCGCCAGGCTCAGTTCGTTCTTCTCAACGAAGGTCTACATCAGGGACTCGCCACTGAATCTCTTGCCGAATCCCTGCTCAATATGGGTTCCGACGTTATCGACGTCCTCGAAGTCCCAGCCAGCGATAGCGACCGCCGCATGCTCGCGTCGATCCTATTGAAGGAAGAGGAAGAACTCACGGCCGAGATCCTCGAGGCCGCAGTCCGCGCCCTACGCCGCATTCACCTCAAGCGCCAGCAGGAGCAGGTACAGCAGGAACTCAAAAAGCCGGGCCTTTCTGCCGATAGAGAACGCTTGCGGGAGTTGCTGGCGGAACTGGAGCGCATCAGCCGGGCGCTGCGCGATCCGAGTCTGGCGGAAGACGGCCTGAAAGGCGTCAGAAGCCGCAAAAGTGCCTGAAACAAAAGGCTCTCCAAAGCCATCTAAAGGATAGAGGGGAATGCTGTACGCGGGCAGGATCAGGCGGGCAACCGATAGACGAGACAAGTGTAACCATGCTAAACTCAATAGGTTTGTGCTAGGCGCGCAATCCCGCTACACCCACATTCCCACCTGTTTACAAGGAACTTTACCACACGCTCCTGTGGAGCGGAGTTGACAGTTTAAGGACACCTCTTTGGCTCTTGACGACAAGTACGACGACATAAAAAAGCTGATCGACACAGGCAAAGAAAAGGGATATCTCACGTATGACCAGGTCAACGACCTCATACCGCATGACGTGCACAGTCCCGAAGACCTCGACGATCTGCTGACAACCATCGGTACGCAAGGCATCGACGTTCTCGAAGGACCGAAGCTTCCTTCGCAGGGACTCGATAAAAAAGGTTTCGAAGATTTAGAAGAAGGCGAGGACGTCGAGCTCGACCTGACGCCCGGCGCTCTGGAAAAAACCAACGATCCCGTCCGCATGTATTTGCGCGAGATGGGAACTGTGCCGTTGCTGACGCGCGAAGGCGAAGTTGAAATCGCCAAGCGCATCGAGCGCGGCCAGATCCGCGTGCTCAAGGCGCTGTCGCGGTCGCCGACCGTTATCCGCGAACTGCTCACGCTCGGCGAAGACCTCAAGAAGAACGTTCGCTCGATCAAGGAAGTCGTGACCTTCGACGAAGAAGAGATCACGGACGAGATCCTGCAGAACCGCCTGAATGAGTTCACCGGCAAGATCGATGACATGGCCAAGCTGTACAAGAAGGCCCAGGTCCTCGAAGAGAAGTTCCAGGAAGTTTCGAAGACGAAGAAACCTAAAGACCACCGCCGGGCGCGCCGCAAGTTGGCCCGCGCGATTGTGGCAACCTCGATCGCCGTCCGCAAGCTCGGATTCACCAACACCGAGCGCAAGCGACTGATCGAACGGCTTAACAAGACGGTCGACGGGATGCGTTCGCTCGACCGGCAGGCGACGAATCTCGAGCGAAAGGCTGACTCGACCCGCAGCGAAGAGCAGAAGAAGGAGTACCGCCGTCAGGCGCGCGCGATTCGCGGCGAGGTCGAGAAACTCGAATTGGAAACCGGCGTGTTGTTCCAGGAGCTCAAGCGCACACAGCGCGAGATCATCCAGGGCGACATGGACGCGGAGCAGGCGAAGCGCGAGCTGATCGAGGCCAACTTGCGACTCGTGGTTTCGATCGCGAAGAAATACACGAACCGCGGACTGCAGTTCCTCGACCTGATTCAGGAAGGCAACATCGGACTGATGAAGGCCGTCGATAAATTCGAATACCGCCGTGGCTACAAATTTTCAACGTATGCCACGTGGTGGATTCGGCAGGCCATCACTCGCGCGATTGCCGACCAGGCGCGCACGATCCGCATCCCGGTGCACATGATCGAAACGATCAACAAGCTGATCCGCACGTCGCGACAGCTGGTGCAGGAACTGGGACGCGAACCTACCTCGGAAGAGATCGCCAAGCGCATGGACATCCCAGTGGCGAAAGTGCGCAAGGTGCTCAAGATTGCGCAGGAGCCGATTTCACTCGAGACGCCGATTGGCGAAGAGGAAGATTCGCACCTGGGCGACTTCATCGAAGACCGCGCAGTGGTTTCTCCGGCCGAGGCGGTGATCAACGTGAACCTGAAGGACCAGACAGGACAGGTCCTGCGCACGCTGACGCCGCGCGAGGAGAAAGTCATCAAGATGCGTTTCGGCCTCGAAGACGGCAGCGAGCATACCTTGGAAGAAGTCGGGCAGAGCTTCGCGGTCACGCGCGAACGCATCCGTCAGATCGAAGCCAAGGCGCTGCGGAAGCTGAGGCATCCATCGCGCTCGCGGAAGCTGCGGGCGTTCATGGATGGGGTACGGGACTAGGGAAAGCTTTCAACGCAGAGTACGCGGAGTACGCAGAGGGAAACATTTCGAAGAGGCACGGCTTCGGTCGTGCCTTTTTCTTCTCATTAACCATGTCATGACGAGATGGCGCTGGCGCGCCGCGTGGCTGCTCTAGTCGATAAGTCAAAATCCCCACCCTAAACTCGCAAATTCCGCGAGTTTAAGGGTGGGGCACCCTACACGCTCATTCTTTTCGATAATCAAAATCCCCACTCAAGCCAAAATCGGGCTCCAGTGGGCCACCCTTTATTCGCGGAATCAAAATCCCCGTTCACGATTGCATTGGCCAGGGACGGTTCTCTGACTCGAGACGGCGCGGCGTGGGGAGTGTGCCGATCTCGGAGTCGTTTTCGGCTAGCAGCAGGATCGCGACGCTGAGGAGTTCGATCTCTTTTTCCAACTGACGGAATTCTTCCTGCTTGCGGCGGATTCCGGCAAAGAGTTTGTTGGGCGTACAGGTGGCCGCTGTCTTCGTCTGGGGCGGTTTCTTCAATGCTGGAGTCTGCTTTGGCGCTGTGTTCTGCGCGGTCTTCGATATTGTCTGCGGAGCCGTCTGGGGCTGGCGCGAAATCTGGCCAGGTATCGACATGAGCTGACGCTTGGTTTCATCGTCGGGCGGGAGCTGGCTGAGGAACTCAAGTCCGAGGAGGTCCCCTCTGCGATGACGTACGATGGCGTTGACGCGCGAGGGCTCGGCGGTGGGGAACTGGAGCTGCATCATGTCTCCGGGATTGAGGGCGAGGCTGGCGTGGAGGGCCATGCCGGCGCGGCTGATGTCGCTGCCGCGGGCCATCACGGGAGTGGTGAGGATTCCGTTGACTCCGATGATGCGGACGGGCAGGTCGATCTGGTAGCGCGGCCATCGGCGCGTGCTGCGCGGCGGCTCGTTTTCGATGCGGTGTGTTGTTGCGTTCCGGCTGACTCGGAGAGCTGCAGTGAGGGACGGCCGGCGAGCGGCCAAAGCGTTCGTATGGTCCGAGATACGCGTGTGCACGGGGGAACCTCTGATTAAGATTTTTGTCCGCGAGAGGCTTCAGGCAAGCGACCGCTAGGACTACGAAGTGGTGGGCAAGGTCAGTCTGCGCGGAGGACGGCATGTTTGCAAATTACTAACGGTCAGAGGTGAGGTCGGTTACCGCGCTGCTGTCTGGGGACTGCCGCGATCATCGTGGGCTGACGCTCAGGCGCTAAAGCACTCGCCCGTTTGGCCGCTTAGCGCAACGAGTAAACTGGTGCCCTTCCCGATCTTGCTAGCTTGAAGGAGTGGTCTTGGTATCGATCCTCGGAGATCCATCCTCTGAAGGCGTGTCCTGACACGAACATTCGCGTTGCAATTTCTGGTTAGATCAACGAGCGCAGGAAGCGCAGGAAACGGTGTTTTGCGGGCGGCCGCTTGGGGAGGGCGGCGCGGTATTTTTCGATCCAGGCGTCGGGAGCGGGTTCGGCGAGGGAGTGGAGCGTGGCGCGGAGGCGTCCCTGGTCGGCCTTGTCGATGGAGACGAAGCGGAAGGGCTGATGGTCCGCGGAGACGGGAGGCAGCATTTCGGCGGCGCCGAGCACGGGTCCGGTCTGAGTCACAAAGAGAACTTTCACGCGGGACCCTTGGGCGAGCGTGCTGGACATGGCGAGCAGGCCGCCGTTGAGCGAGAGAACTTCGAGCATGCCGCGCTGCTGGCGGCCGTCGGGCGCGCGCAGAATGGCCGGAGCAGCGTCATCGAGACGCACACGCGGGCTGCGCCACTGCGTTTGGGGGGTGGGCATGAGTACTCTTTAAGTATCGGTGTGTGTACACAGGTGTAAAGATTACGGAAGTTTCGGGGGAGAGGAAGTTACTTGGCGGAGAAAGAATATCGGATATACTCCGTTGCTCGGCGCGTGAAAAGGAGCGCTTCTATGTCGCGGTCCCGCTTTAGTCGAGTCTGGCATTTCCTGATCCTCTTCGTTGCTCTGGTTGGAGTTGGAACTGGAATCTCACAGGATCGAAGTACAAGTGCGGCAGACTCGACCGAGGTAAGTACGCCTTCCCCAGCGGCCGATATCACCGCGGTTGGAAATACATTTTGGATTTGCGGGGCGGACGAGATGATTGCGTCGTCGACCGATGGGGGTGCAACGTGGACAGTTTATCACCAGGTTCGGGGCGGGAAGATCCTGCTGCACATCGCTTTCGTCAATGAGAAGGTCGGCCATGCTGCAGGTAAAGGTGGGCTGTTGCTCTCTACGATCGACGGCGGAAGTAGCTGGGTTGCGCATAACGCCGGCGACGATGTCTGGACGTTTTCGTTTGGCGACGCAAACAACGGTATCGCTGTGATCGGCGGCGATATGGACTGGAACCGCTCCTCCCTGTTTGTTGGCTGGGGCGGTGTCACCCCCATTGATGGCCCGGTAAAACTTACACGCGACGGCGGCGACCATTGGGGAGACATCCCCATCCTAAATTCGGGCGAATTCGCCCCGTACAAATCTGTCCTTGCTGTGGCGGCGCTCGACGCCAAACACTTTCTCATGCTGCGTCGGCAACCGAATATCGAAGACGCTTATGTAATTACTGAGGACGGCGGAAAGTCGTGGAGGATTGTCCATCCGACCGATAACGAGACGAATCGCGAACTTCCGCGGTGGGTGTTTGTTCATGATGGCGAGTACTGGGCGTTTGGGATGGAACTGGTCCATCGAGCAACAAGGGGTGGCTACGGCGTTCCGCTGGTGTTGCATTCGAAGAACGGCGCGAGCTGGACGCATGGAGCTTCGGGCAAGAATGAATTCGGCAGCTGTAATCCCCAGGGCTGCAACTTCCGGGATGGCCTTGTCGAGACGCTCTACGGTGCGCACGAACAATACTGGGCTGTGCCGCGGGATGGATCTCTGACCAACAGATGGGCGATAGCTGGAAATCGGCTTTGCACGATTGGCGGATCGTTCCGGTGTGCAACCGTGCAAATCAGTGGAGGACCGGAATCGGGGACAGTTGCGCCGTCCGAGTCTCATCTGGAGGGGAAGTTCGTTAACCTGCCATTTTCGAAAGACTGTGTTGCGTGCGCGGTGCGGAGGATTCCGCTTGATCCGGGAATGAATTGGCAAGGACAGGTCGTGATGTCTTTCCGAGTTGAGGCGGACGGGTCGGTTTCGGATTGGTCCGAAGATGGAGCACCAGACGGTCCGTTTGGCGCCCTGATTGAGGCTCAGTTTAAGAACTGGAAATTTGCGGCTCCCGGCGCTGCGGCCGGCGAGAGGAGACATCTTACGATCGACGTGAAGTGCGTCGACGAACCGTTAGCGCCGACGATGGATGGATGCGAGTTGAAACCAGCAAGCACGCGGTGACCACTCTTTCTCGTGCGTGCAGGGGCATGCTGCTCCCACCCGACCTCCCGCTTCTCCCCTCCATTCCCATTTTGGGAATCGCGCCCGCATTTCCCTTCATTTTCTCTTGCTTCTGACTTCACCAGCGTTTCCAATCAAACGATAAGGCGGCGTTCGCGGATTTTGCCACGAATCGCCGCCTCTCATAATTTCAGGCAGGTAGATATGAAAAGGAAACAGGCAATCATCCAGGATAAAAAGCTCCGCGGAGAGTGGGCCGAGCTTTGTTTCATGGTCCGCGCCGCCGAGCACGGCTTGCAAATCAGCAAGCCTTGGGGAGAGATGCGCAGCTACGATTTTGTCCTCGGACGTCCCGGCTTCTTCGTCGCCGTTCAGGTCAAATCGACCATCTTCGAACAGGACACTGGATACAACTGCACCGTTCGCGGAGGCCACGCTTGCTATCCCCCGGGATCCTTCGATTTCCTCGCCGCATACGTCGTGCTCGAGGACGCGTGGTACATCATCCCCGAAGCTGAAGTCGTGGGCCTCGATTCCGTTACGCTTTATCCCGACAGCCAAAGATCCAAGTATGAGCGATTCCGGGAAGCCTGGCACTTACTTAAGGATCACCGATCTTCACCCAGGAAACCGATCGACCTGCAAGCCTGCGCCGACGAGGATCCTCGCCCCAACTTCCCCATCTTTTGGGTTGAAGCCGCTCAATCCGTCGCCGAGCGGACTTGAACGAAATCCGCTCTAGCTTTTTCCACCCTGCTTTTTCTCGACTTTGGCCCATGTGTCTTTTAGGGCTACGGTGCGGTTGAAGATTGGGGTGGCGGCTTTCGAGTCGGGATCGACTGCGAAGTATCCGAGGCGCTCGAACTGGACGCGCGTGCCTGCTGCGGCATTGGCTAACGACGGTTCGACCTTCGCATCTGGGATCATTTCTAGCGAGTTCGGATTCAGATAGTCGAGGACATCTTTGCCTTCTTCTACCTCTGCGAGATTGGCTTTGGTGAAGAGATTATCGTAGATCCGCACTTCGGCGCTGACGGCGTGCGTGGCCGAGACCCAGTGGATCGTCGATTTTACTTTGCGGCCATCGGGAGCGTTGCCTCCGCGCGTTGCCGGGTCGTAGGTGCAGTGGACTTCGACGACTTCTCCCTTCTCATTTTTCACGACACTTTTTGCCGTGATGAAGTAGCCGTAGCGCAGACGGACTTCGCGCCCGGGGGTGAGGCGGAAATACTTTGGCGGGGGAACTTCGCGGAAGTCGTCCTGCTCGATGTAAAGCTCGCGCGAGAATGGGACCTTGCGCGATCCGGCGCTTTCATCTTCAGGATTGTTGGTCGCATCCATCTCTTCGACCTGGCCCTCGGGATAGTTGTCGATGACGATCTTCAGCGGTCGCAGCACGGCCATGACTCGCGGAGCGCGCTTGTTGAGGTCTTCGCGGACGAAGTGCTCGAGCATGGCGAGATCGACGATTCCGTTGGTGCGCGAGACTCCCACGGCCGCGACGAAGTTGCGGATGGCTTCAGGCGTGTATCCGCGGCGGCGCAGGCCGGAGAGTGTGGGCATGCGGGGATCGTCCCAGCCGCGAACGGTGCCCTGCTCCACAAGCTGGCGCAGCTTGCGCTTCGACATCAGCGTATAGGTGAGGCTGAGGCGGTCGAACTCGATCTGCTGCGAGGGGAAAATCCCGAGCTGCTCGATGAACCAGTTGTAAAGCGGCTGATGATCGGCGAATTCGAGCGAGCACATCGAGTGCGTAACTTTTTCAAGGGAGTCGGACTGGCCGTGGGCGAAATCGTACATCGGATAGATGCACCACTTGTTGCCGGTGCGGTGATGTTCGGCATGCAGAATGCGATACATCACAGGATCGCGCATATTGAGGTTCGGCGACGACATGTCGATCTTCGCGCGGAGAACGCGGGATCCGTCGGGAAATTCGCCAGCGCGCATGCGCTCGAACAGATTCAGGTTCTCTTCGGCGGAGCGATTGCGGTACGGGCTGTCCTTGCCTGGTTCCGTGAGCGTACCGCGGTGCTTGCGGATCTCTTCGGCGGAGAGATCGTCCACATAGGCCTTGCCGTCTTTGATCAGTTTGATCGCCCACTCGTAGAGCTGGCCGAAATAATCGGAGGCGTAGAAGAGGCCATCCCAGTGGAAGCCGAGCCACTTGACGTCCTCCATGATGGAGTCGACGTATTCGACGTCTTCCTTCTCGGGATTGGTGTCGTCGAAGCGGAGATTGGTGCGTCCGCCGAACTCGTCGGCCATGCCGAAATCGATGCAGATGGCCTTAGCATGGCCGATGTGCAAGTATCCATTGGGCTCGGGAGGAAAGCGGGTCTGCACACGGCCGTTGTACTTGTTGGTCTTGAGGTCTTCGATGAAGCGTTCGCGAATGAAATTGGATGGACGGGACTCGGGAGTGGCATTGGCGCCGGTCTCGGTCTCGGTGGCAGAGGGATTCATAATCTTTGATCTTACCGCAAATAGAACGGTCAAATGAGCAACGCAGAGGACGCTGAGGACGCAAAGGGGAAGAGGGGATCGCGAACCATTTCTTGTCTTGAGGCTTTCGCTGAGCGCGAGATCCCACGCCCCGTTCCTCTGCGTCCTCGGCGGTATTCATTTGACTCTTGCTTAGTTTTCCTCGGCTGTCCACAGGGAAGTCTCATCGTCCACAGTTTCTTCACAAGGGGGCAGGATTTTTGTGTTGCCGGGCGCAACAATCTGCCTGAGAGTGGGTTCAGCGAAACGTGAGAGTTCCTGACTTAGCCGGATGATTGCGGCAGAGCCAGTGGCAGCGGTGATTCTCGAAAGTGAATTGCCGAAGGGGAAAACATCCAGAGACGCGCGAAAGCGCGACTGGTTGCCCGGGCGTTGCGGCCTCCTCCCCTGTTTGCTCTTTGAGCAGGCGGCCGCTGGCCACCGCAGCCGTTGCGGAACGATGATCGCGAGATCACGAATCCAAGACGCGCTTCGGCCCTTGCGGCACTCGTTTCGAGCGCTGCCGGGCTGAAGTAATCGTCGTAGGGCGGAGCAGGAATCCACGAATAATGCGGTCTAAGGTGGCTGGCCTTAGGCCGCATTCGATTTTAGAAGCAGTACTTAGTACGCGGTACTCGATACTCAGTTTTTGGACATCTGCTCCCCCCCATTTTTGACGTTCGTATTTTATTCGCCTACAATGTTCCTCATTAAAATGACACTTTTCCGTCCGAACATTTTTCTATTTTGACGGGGATTTCCAGAGCATGCGCATCGCATTCACAGCGCGAGTAAAGGTATGTTGCTTTTCACGTTGCTGAAAACCCTGTTGAGAGAGATCAGTGGCCACTTCCGATTACAGCATTAGCACCCTTCCGGCGAATGTAGAAGCTGAGCGCTCGATCCTTGGGGCGATCCTGCTCGACAACTTTGCGTACAACCAGGCCGCGGAGCATTTACGGATCGAGGATTTTTCGCTCGATTCGCACCGGAGAATTTATACGCGCATGGTCGATCTGGCGGAGTCTTCGCGGCCGATCGACATGATCACGCTCATCGAAGAGCTCGAGCGGCACAAGGACCTGCAGGCGATTGGCGACGTGGCGTATGTGTCGAGCCTGGTGGAGGGCGTGCCGGACCGGCCGAGCATCGAGCACTACGTCAAGATTGTCCGCGACAAGGCGCTGCTGCGCGGAGTCATCTCGGCGGCCACGACGGCGATTGCTCGCGCGAGCGATCAGTCAGACGCGGCGGAAGACGTTCTCAGCGATACGGAAGCTGCGATCTTTCAGCTCTCGGAAAAGCGCATTGGGCGCGGGTTCATGGGAGTGCAGGAGATTGTCCGCGAGACTTTCGGATCGGTGGACGCGCTGCTGCAACGCGGCCAGCGAATCACTGGACTGGCGACGCACTATACCGATCTGGATGAGATGACGAGCGGAATGCAGCGCGCGGACCTGGTGATCATTGCGGCGCGTCCTTCGATGGGCAAGACAGCGTTTGTGATGAACATCGCGGAGAATGCTTCGATTGAAGATCAGCAGGTTGTAGGCGTGTTCTCGCTGGAAATGTCGCGCGAGGCGCTGCTGATGCGCTTGCTGTGTTCGCAGGCGAGAGTCGATGCGCATAAGATGCGGACCGGTTCGTTGTGGCAGGACGACACGAAAAAAGTTGTGAGGGCGATGGAGCAGTTGGCGCACGCTCCGATATTCATCGACGACACGCCGGGAATCTCCCTGAGCGAGATGCGCGCGAAGGCGAGGCGGCTCAAGCAGGCGCAGGGGCGGCTGGACCTGATCATCGTGGATTACCTGCAGCTGATGTCGGGCGGCGGAAAGCGATTTGAAAACCGGACGCAGGAAGTTTCGGCAATCTCACGTGGCCTGAAGGCGCTGGCCAAAGAACTTAGCGTTCCGGTAATTGCGCTCTCGCAGTTGAGCCGCGCGCCGGAGAGCCGCGGCGGCGATCATCGTCCGCAGCTGGCGGATCTGCGCGAGTCAGGATCGATCGAGCAGGATGCCGACTTGGTTATGTTTATCTTCCGCGAGGAAGTCTACAAGCAGGATGATCCGGAGCTCCAGGGACGTGCGGAAATCATCATTGCCAAACAGCGCAACGGTCCGATCGGGCGGGTGAAGATGGCATTCCTGAAGCATTGCACCCGGTTTGAGTCACTGGCAGAGGGCGGCGTGACGCCGGACGAGTAGTCTCCCTTCTACAGGCATTCCTGTATTCACGCCGGAGTAAGTACTGTAGACGCATGGGTTTGCACACTCGATCGAAAAGCTCCCTCAACCTGTGGAAAAGCTTGTGGAATTGAAAATGACTTTCAGAATTTCTTCTGGCAAAGACCGAGCGGTCGGTTCGAGGCGTGGCCCGTTTGGGCAGTTAAAACCATGAGTAGTAACCATTTATGCAATTCATCTCGGATTAACATTGAGGTTAGATCATCCAGGTTGACTGGAAGACAGATTTGAGATTTGCACATTTTGAGTCGTAGCACTTTCGTTTTGAGGGCGATTTTGGCGGGTCGAGAGCCAGAGTTGCAGAGAAATGCTCGCTGGAAGGGATCGGTTTTTGTAATCGCAAAAGTGCGGCTGAACTTCCCACTCAAGCCAAAATCGGGCTTGAGCGGGCCACCCAATAGTTAGTTGTTGTCTTCTAGTTAGTCGCTGTCTTCGCCTACTTTCAGGACGGCGAGGAAGGCCTCCTGGGGGATGTCGACGCGGCCGATGCGCTTCATGCGCTTCTTGCCTTCTTTTTGTTTTTCCAACAACTTTCGCTTTCGCGTGATGTCGCCGCCGTAGCACTTTGCCAAAACGTTCTTGCGCATGGCCGGGACCGTCTCGCGGGAGACGATTTTCGCGCCGATGGCCGCCTGGATCGCCACTTCGAACATCTGGCGGGGAATGAGCTGGCGCATTTTGTGGACCAGCAACTTTCCGCGTTCGTAGGCAAAGTCTCGGTGCACGATGATCGAGAGGGCATCGACGGGATCGCCGGCAACGAGGATATCGAGTTTCACCATGGGTGACTCCCAATATCCGGCGAGGTGGTAGTCGAGCGAGGCGTATCCGCGAGAGACGGATTTCAAGCGGTCGTAAAAGTCGAGGACGATCTCGTTGAGCGGCAGCTCATAGTGCAGCATGACGCGCGTGGCGCCGACGTATTCGAAGGTCTTCTGCTTGCCGCGCTTCTCTTCGACCAGCTTGAGAATTCCGCCGACGTATTCTTCGGCACTCAGGATCGTGGCGAGGATGACCGGCTCTTCGACTTTGGCGATCTCGCTTTGATCGGGCCAGCGGGAAGGGTTATCGACTTCAATCTTTGTGCCATCGGTGAGCGTGATCTTGTAGCGCACGCCAGGAGCCGTGGTGATGAGGTCGAGGTTGAATTCGCGCTCGAGACGCTCCTGGATGATCTCCATGTGAAGCAGGCCGAGGAATCCGCAGCGGAATCCGAAGCCGAGGGCGACAGAACTTTCGGGCTCAAAGAAAAAGCTCGAATCGTTGAGGCGTAGTTTTTCCAGCGCTTCGCGGAGTTGGGTGTGCTCGTGGGCGTCGACGGTATAGAGTCCGGCGAAGACCATGGGCTTGATTTCTTCGAAGCCGGGCAGGGGCTCGATGGCGGGATTGGCGTCTTCGGTAATAGTGTCGCCGATTTTGGTGTCGGCAACGTTCTTGATGTTGGCAACGATGAATCCGACTTCTCCGGCTTGCAGTTGATCGATTTCGACGGGCTTGGGAGTCAGCACGCCGAGAGTCTCCGCGTCGAACGTGGTGCCGTTCCACATGAGACGAATTTTCTGTCCCTTACGCAGCGTGCCTTGAAAGACGCGAGCGAGCACGATGACGCCGCGGTAGGCGTCGAACCAGGAGTCGAAGACCAGGGCCTGCAGGCGATTGTCGGGCTGTCCCTTGGGCGGGGGCACGCGGTCGATAATGGCTTCGAGGACGTCAGGGACACCTTGTCCAGTTTTGGCGCTGATGAGAACGGCGTCGGAAGCGTCGAGGCCGACGGCGGACTCGATCATTTCTTTGGTGCGCGGGATGTCGGCGGACTGAAGATCGATCTTGTTGATGACGGGGATAATCTCGAGCCCGTGATTGATGGCGAGGTAGGAGTTCGCCAGAGTCTGGGCTTCAACGCCCTGGGAGGCGTCAACGACGAGAAGCGCGCCTTCACAGGAGGCGAGCGAGCGCGAGACTTCGTAGGAAAAGTCCACATGGCCAGGGGTATCGATCAGGTTGAGCTGGTAGATTTCGCCGTTGTGAGCGGTGTACATCATGCGGACGGCGTGGGCCTTGATAGTGATTCCCCGCTCGCGTTCGAGGTCCATGGAATCGAGTACCTGGGCCTGCATTTCGCGCGCAGTGAGGGATCCAGTCAATTCGAGCAGCCGGTCGGCGAGTGTCGATTTGCCGTGGTCGATGTGCGCGATGATCGCGAAATTGCGGATGTGCTGGGAGTCCATGAGAGCGGGTGAAACTTAATTTTAGCAGGTGGTACTGCCTTAATTTGAAAAGCTCCCTAAGACAGCGTCGTGTTCAATTGTCGCGAGGTGCTGCGCCAAACCGGATTTTGCAAGGCTTCGATTCGTCGAAGCCTTTTGCATTTCACCTGACGTGGCTGTGGCCCTCCTTCTGGACTTCAGCTGCCTTGCGATGACGGCGCCCCTCGTTTACTCTCGTGGACGCTTGACAGATCACGAAGAGGTACCGAGGTTATGAACTTTGCCAGAAATGCGATGATGAGTTTGGTATGCGTCGCCGCATTATTTGCAGTGTTGGTGACTTCCGGCGAAGCGCAGGACCATGCGGTGCCTCAGAAGACGACGCAGCAGGCGCAGCATGCGGGGGTGCAGTACGTTAACAAGGATTACGGGTTCCGCTTTGCTCTTCCAGATTCGTGGAAGGACTACAAGGTAGTGGCTGATAGTTGGAGCGGCGGAGACGGTTCCTCGAACGGACCTACCGAGAAGGGGCCGATCGTCGTCTTGCGTCATCCAAAATGGACAAAGGACCGGCCGACGCAGGACATCCCCATCATGGTTTTTACGATGGCGCAGTGGAAAAAAATCGACAACGAAGAAATGTCTGTAAGCGCGGCTCCGATCGGGCCCAGCGAATTAGGCCGCAACAGCAAGTATGTCTTCGCATTGCCAGCTCGCTATGACTTTGGCGACGGGGATGCCAAAGAAGAGGTGTATGCGATCTTGAACGGGCATCCTCTGCAGCCGTTGTGATCGCGCTGCCTGCAACAACAACAAACCACAAAGGGCACGAAGTCGCACGAGGGTCAAAGCGTGTTGCAGGTCTATCTCCTCTGATTTAACCTCATCAACCGGACTCAAATAGCCGGCAGCAGAAGCTCGATCTAGCGGGGGATATATGCAGCGAATCTTTATTCTGATTCTTCTCGCGTGTAGTGTGAGCGTGGCGCAGACTTTTTCGCCGGAGGTGCGCGGATTTGTGAAGGTAGATGCTCCGGTCGTCGCGTTGACACACGTCCGGGTGATCGACGGGACGGGTGCGGCGGCGAAAGAAGATCAGACGATCATTCTCAAGCAGGGGAAGATTGAGTCCGTTGGAGAGGCTTCCACGGCGAGTGTGCCGAAAGAGGCGCAGGTGCTCGATCTTCACGGATACAGCGTGATTCCCGGACTGGTCGGGATGCACGATCACATGTTTTATCCGATGGGACGCGGAGTTTTTGGCGAGATGGCGTACAGCTTTCCGAGGCTGTACCTTGCGGGCGGCGTGACCACGATCCGGACGACTGGGGCGCTCGAACCCTATACGGATCTCGAATTGAAGAAAGCGATCGATGCGGGACAGATGCCTGGTCCGAAGATGCATGTGACTGGTCCGTATCTGGAGGGGAAAGGCTCGTGGGCGATCCAAATGCATCAGCTCACGGGACCCGAGGACGCGACGAAGACGGTGAATTTCTGGCTGGATGAGGGCGTCGACAATTTCAAGGCGTACATGTTCATTACGCGCGCAGAATTAAAAGCTGCGATCGAGGCGGCGCACGAGCGCGGAGCGAAAGTGACCGGGCATCTTTGCGCAGTGTCGTTCCGGGAGGCCGCCGATCTCGGAATCGACGACCTTGAGCACGGATGGTTTGTCGATACAGAGTTTATGGCGGGCAAGAAGCCGGATGAGTGTCCGGGGAACGGCGACGATCTGCAGGGCATGGCGAAACGCGATGCGAATGCGGGGCCGATGCACGAGGCGATTGAATATTTGGTGCAGCATCATGTGGCGGTGACGTCGACACTGCCGGTGTTTGAGATGTTTGTGCCGGGACGGCCGACGATCGAGCAGCGCGTCCTCGACGCGCTCGCGCCGGCAGCGGAAAGCGCAATGCTGAACAATAAAGTGCGGGCGAGCGATGAGGGGTTGATTCGCAAGAGATATGGAACCGATGCATCGCCTTGGCCGGCGGCATTCAAGAAAGAAGAAGAATTTGAATACGCTTTCTCGAAGGCGGGAGGGCTGCTGATGGCAGGGCTCGACCCGACGGGCATGGGCGGAGTGATTGCCGGATTTGGCGATCAGCGCGAAGTTGAGCTGTTGGTTGACTCCGGATTTACACCGTTGGAGGCAATCCATATTGCGACGTATAACGGCGCGCAGTATCTGGGAGAGCTTGACCGGATTGGAACGATTGCCGCAGGGAAGCAGGCGGACTTGGTCGTCATCAAGGGCGATCCGTCGAAGAAGATTGATGACATCGAGAACGTCGAAACCGTGTTCAAAGATGGGATCGGTTACGATTCAGCGAAGTTGATTGAGTCGGTGCGAGGGTCGGTCGGGATGCGATAGAAAAAGTACTCGGCACTCAAGTATTCAGTACTCAGTTAAACAACGTTTCGCCATGAGGACCTTTATCGCGATTGATCATGTGCAGCTGGCTATGCCGGCTGGCGAGGAAGAGGCTGCGCGGCGGTTCTATCGCGATTTGCTGGGAATGCAGGAAGTTGTGAAACCTGCTGAGTTGGCGAAGCGTGGCGGATGTTGGTTCGAGAGCGGAGTTGTGCAGATTCATCTTGGAGTCGAAAACGATTTTCGTCCCGCGAAGAGGGCGCATCCGGCCCTGCGGTGCCACGACTACGACGAATTGACGAGCCGCTTGCGTTCCGCGAATGTCGAGGTGAGGGACGACAACACGATTCCCGGTGTTCGGCGATGCCACATCTCCGATCCGTTCGGGAACCGCATCGAGTTAGTGTGCCAATGACGCGGGCCCGGGTTCGATAGACTAATCACACATGCTCATTCTCGCTTCCGCGTCTCCGCGACGTAAGGATCTTCTGCGTAATGCCGGCATTTCATTCACGGCGCAACCTGCCGATCTCGACGAGACTCCTATGCCGGGCGAGGCGGCGCGTGCCTGCGCCGAGCGGTTGGCGCGTGAGAAAGCGCTGGCAGTCTGGCGAACGTGGCCGCAGAGCATGGTCCTTGGAGCCGATACGGTCGTGGTGGTGGACGGCCTCATTCTTAACAAGCCTGCCGATGTCGAAGACGCGGCACGGATGTTGCGGTTGCTTTCCGGCCGCGAGCATCAAGTGATCACCGGCGTATGCCTCGTGAGCGCGGTGAAGGATCAGCAGTCTCCTTCGGATGGCACGCGGCCTTATGTGATTGAGCGAACCGAGAAGGCGGAGATCAGGATCGGATCGGAAAGCACCCGCGTGACCGTGAACGCGATGTCAGACGATGATATCCGAGATTACATTGCGAGTGGAGAGCCGATGGACAAGGCGGGAGCGTATGCGATTCAGGGGCTGGCATCACGCTGGATTCCGCGGATCGAAGGCGATTACAGCAATGTGGTGGGATTGCCGGTTGCGCTGGTGTATCGAATGCTGCGTGAACGGTGGGATCAGGTGTAACAGTCGGCTAAACTACTTCTTTTCGTCTTCGGGCTTCTTCTCTTCTTCCTTTACAGCGGACTTGAAGTTGCGGATGCTTTCTCCAAGGCCCTTACCGAGCGCGGCGAACTTGCCCGGTCCGAACAGGAGAAGAAATATTGCCACGATGAAAATAATCTCGGTGAGGCCGATTTTGCCTTCCATAGGTTTGAGGAACCTCCCTGCGATCGTAGCAAAGCCCTGCGGGACGGGCGAACTTCGCCTGAGAAAATTCTAGGCTAGTGGCTGCGGAGAGTCAAAATTGGCGCATCTTAGGCGTTAAGCGTCAAAAGAGGGCTCACTAAAATTCCGTAGGAAGTCTATTGCAGGAGGCAGCAGTCATGGGGGTGAAGTTGTGAAGCGGAGGAGCCGGTTTCTGATCCTCGCGATATGTGTTATTTGCGGAGTTTCGGCGTGCGTCGGGCAGAACGCTGCGCCCTTTGCGCCAGAGCAGCAACGCAAGACGAGCGAGCAGTACACGGGGGATCTGTCGATATTTGATTCTCCCGGGAGAGATCAGCGGTTGCAGGTCAACCGGGTGATGGATGTGCTGGGGATTGGTCCGGGCAAGGCGGTGGCGGATATTGGAGCGGGCTCGGG